>Ga0307507_10000050_pt1 | contig 169847 bp, 72 predicted proteins | sample 7_EM_MG_FD_207223 | JGI IMG/M metagenome (GOLD analysis project Ga0307507, IMG submission 207223) | Populus trichocarpa ectomycorrhiza microbial communities from riparian zone in the Pacific Northwest, United States - 7_EM | ecosystem: Host-associated > Plants > Roots > Unclassified | place... | reverse complement strand
GGCAAGGTCCTTTACTGGCTTGGCCAGATACGGCTTGGTTCCGTCTTCAGTCGTATAAGGATAGTTTAGGCTTAACGTGGTCAGCTGTGCCCTCCGTACGATCTCTTACAGAGCATCTTTGTCAGTGCCTCTTTGTATACTGCTTTACCGTTTCCGCAGTACTTAATTTCCAATGTTATGTTACCGCCCTTGTGTAGGTCCCTTCCTTGCCGTAGTATCTGTTCTTATTGTGTAGCTAGTGCAGTGCTGAATTCGGATGGCGGTTGTAGAGCTATAATTAGCTTTCGTTTAAATAAGGAACAAAGTTAGCCTGGTTAAAGGCTCTAATCTAACAACATTCAATTAACTTGCTTTAGTAACGGTAACATGCTAATATCAAGGCTTAGGCTTAATTTAACTCTCTAATTAACCGTGGCTTCTGTGCAGTTATTCAATTAACTAAGGCTTCCATATAGTTGTTCGATTAAGGCTCTATATCTAGCTCTGTATTATACAATCGGCTCTGCATCCGTGCAATCAATTAAGGCTCTTTGTGCCGTTCTTATTATGCAGCTGGCGCATTCGAATTCTAGGGGCGGTATAGAGTTCTGCCGGCTCTATTACTAAATGGACCAATCAGGATTTTCCGTCCCCGGGATAGAAAATCGCTATTAGTTCGTTAATAGGCGGTGAGCTAAACTAACATCTTTTGCAGTAGGTTGACGCGTTTAACGACACATCGCGGTCAAGAAAGTAAATATAAAAGGAGCTTTAGGAAATATAGTAATTAAGCAGACAATATAGAAATCTTTTATATGGTCGTTACCTGCGTCCCCTCCCCCACCTTAGAACTTAACTGTCCCCTAGTCGAACATCCTATACCTACTACGGAGCTCTTCTTCCTGGCCTCAGCTGTCTTATCCGTAGGCCATAACCTAATCTGGACGTAATCTCCCAGTCGTATATTCTTCTCCTGCGGCAGAGCCTGCGGCCTGACGGTTGTCCTAGTTGTACAACTGTCTCTAGGGGTCGGGCGAGTATGCGGACGTTGCTGGCTGGGCGTTGCTACTAAGTCCATAGGTCGTACTTAACAGTAGTCTTCCCAGTTCGGACTTGTCCCGTCACTGATCTTCAGTACTACTCCGTCATGGAAAGCAGTAAAATCTGTTTGTCCTATAGGGGCTTGTTTCTACGTCTATTCTTGGCCTTCCCTTTTCCAATCTAGCTGTCCATCTAAGCCTATTCCTTGGTGCGTATAAAGCCAGTTCTTAATACCTTCCAGCCGTTCTTCATTGCCAAGCCACGGAAGCTCAGGTCTAGGTTGTTTGCGCATTTCAGCTACCAGTCTTCCTTAATTAGATAGATATACAAATCCTTACTAAACAAGATCCTTTAAGCCTTGACATTCGTACTAGGTGAAACGGTAACCTCCTCCGCATCTAAAATAGGTCCATCGGCCTGATCCTCGCGTGCCTCGCTGACCCTATGCGTCCCGTTACGGCCGTCTAAAGGCAGTAGAATCTCGCGGATATTGGGGACCTTGCGGATATCGAGAACCTTGCGGATACCGAGAATCCTGTGGATATTGAGAGTCTTGTGGAGATTGACAGCCTTGCGGAGATCGACAGCCTTGCGGAACAAAGGGAGCTTGGGTGCTGTTCTGCCAGTCTTTATATTCTGGTGCTGAGCTGTATCCTTGTGCCGGGCTTTGAACTATAGCCTAATTTAATAGCGTCGCGTGCTTCCTTAAGTCCAGAAGTCTTCCTTTTCTTTGGCGGTCGAGCTTATTCCTTTGCTGCCGTAGCTCTTATATAAGCTGGACATTCAGGACATCTTCCTCTGGAAGAACAGCCATTCGCTTAACATTCTCTGCAGCCACTATTCTTAACTCTACGGCCTCCTTCAGCCTTTTAAACATAAGGGTGCTAGGCTTGTCTGCTACGGCTCCTATCTTTTCTATTACGTACCTGCGGCATTTAATAGGGAGTCCTTGCATAAACCACTACCCCTTCTCTTGCTCAGTAAGGTTTCCTGCGGCTACTGCTTTAGCTGAGATGGTAGTAAAATCCTGCATATAGTGACGCAAGTCACCTGGTTGTTCTGTAGACATTTGAACAAAAGCTTCCACAAAGTCTCTTATCTCTATGCGTTGGTAGTAGTCCTTAGTTCAATATTTGGTCCTAAGCTTCCTCACAAGCTCCGTCCAGTTACCAATTACGAACTTAGGCAGGCTTTAGATCCACATCCCTATCTAGTAATTACAGTACTCCAGAAGGCCCTGGTACTTCTCCTCACTCATTACACAATATCGGGTGCATAGCCGTTTATACTGTTTAATAAACTGCGATACATTCTGCCCTGCGAAGTAGGGAGTTCCAATAGTTCCTAGGGCTGGTATAGGCTGAACCATAACGCAGATCTTATCTCAAGCCATTAACTGCTAGTTATAAGGTAATGCATCCTTAGGAGCTTACAGGTAATCCCTACGGCTTTTATCCTTTATCTGCTAAGGGTTATCGGTCCTAGGTGTCACAGGTAAACGCTACGGTAGGTCTATTTGCATGGCCGTAGTCTTAATAGAGGATGTCCCAGATAACTGTCCTAGCGGGACATTAACAGGTGCATGCTTTGGCTGGTCTACTTATATAGCTATGTCCCTAACGGAAGGCGCCTGCTTCTTAATGCCTAAGGGGAGGTCTTCCTGGGAGAGCACGGAATCTTCATCTTCTACCACTGCCGGGTCTCGATACGTCCATCTATTTTGGCCTACTGTCGTTCTGTGTGGTAGGTCCTTATGGAGTGCCTCTAGGGCCGCTGCTAACATAATCCAGATAACTTAAAAGAGGACAAAGCTAAGCCAGAATAGGAAGCTTTTAAAGGCAGATCCAATCTCGTATACTTACGGCCTTGCTCGGTATTGTCTCTGTTCTTAAAGGGCAGCGCTAGCTTTCTTCGCCGCTAGATGTCTTAGATCTTGTTTCCATCTAACTAATTGGCCCTTAGCTTGTTGTCTCTATATCTTTAATAACGTTCTGGCCATGCTTGTGCGCGTACAGGTGGCGAGATTTTAACCGCTGGTAGTTATCTAATTAGCTAACTAGTTCGCTTAACGCCAAATTTCTAAGTATAGGCACTAAACCCAACTCCCAAGACCTTTTAACCTACACCATTTTGCTTCCTATTGCCACTCTTTAGCCTGTGCGTTAAGTCTAGCTGTCCGTCTTTTCCGCTGTCTTTCTGTTTAGGGTCTGCTTGGTTCCCCTTACTGTCTAATACTACCTGGTTCTCTGGTTCTCTAGTTCTACTATCTTATCTATTAGTTCTTCTGCAGTTGGTTATTCTTCTACAGCTAGCGGTTCTTTAGCAGTTGTAGTATATTCCTACGTATCTTCTGTGTATGTAGCACTAGACTTCTAATCCAAAGAGCTTGCCGTCGTCCCCACGTGGAATGCCAAATAATATATGGAAGGGTACGGTGTCTCTTAGATAGGAAGTCAAAATGCTATTAGTCAGTCAGTCAGTCTGTCTGTCTGTTGGTTGGTTGGTTATAATTAGTTAAAAGTAATCAGTAAAGCAGTCTATAAGAAAGGAAAGAAAAGAATATATTCCGGTAGGTTCGTGATAATTAAGAAGAAGGGAAGCCGAAGGCTCTATAAATACAGGAAAATGCCAAGATGGTAGGCGACGTCCAATCTACACCACCACACTATTACTAACGCATTTATGAAATGGAGCCCTACCTGGCAATATTTATCTATTTACGTCTATATGGACAATATAGTTGCCCTTATAGGCCTGCAAAATATAGTGCTTAAAGGCCCTACCAATTTGCTCCTCTAATAAATCTTGGTTTAGGCTGCCGTATTTAATATCTAGTTATAATCTTCCTAGATTTTATCTAAAGACAATATACTAGTTAACGTACTCTCCCACTTTAACTAGGCCATAGTCAAAAATTTCTGTCCTTAGATTAATCTCTTAGTGCTAACAGCTTATCTTTAGGCTCGCTTATTAACCTACCAGGCCCGCCGCCTGCTTTTATTACCCAATTAGGCCAATTTTACTTGGTTTTAAGCCTTTTATGGCATAGCATTGAGCCTAACACCCGCAAGACGTACGCCTTAGGTATAAAGTTATGGGAGTTCTTCTGCGCCATAAGGGCTGTGGCGCTATACCCAGCCTAGTTACCCAATCTTATAGAATGGGTAGCATAGAGGATATATAGTAACAGTTCTCCGTATATAGGCAGGGTAGCTTTAAAAACCTTACGCTTATACCTTACCGCGATCTACTCTATACACATTAACTGCATTCTCCTAGTTATAGTATTTAAGAACGCGTCACTTTGTTATATACTAGATGGGGCAACTTCCCTTAACCCTAACCTAAAAGAATCCACCCTAAAGTTGCTAATCTTATATAGCATCCTTACTAAGATCGCAACTAGCAGTAACTTAATCCTAGGGGTAAATACTAACGCCGCCTTTTACCTCACCTTTGCAAGGTGCCTCTATATGGGTGAGATCTCCTATACTGATAAGTAATGGTCTAAACTATTATTTACTGCAACCAAAGCTACTTGCTTAGACGTATAGTTTAGCCCCTTTGGAGATTACCTTACCTTCTATCTTAAATGGAGTAAGATTAATAAGGATAAGCAGGGCGTTTAAATTATAGTAGCTATAACCTTTAACGCGGTTTGCCCTATAATAGTGCTATAAAGGCTTTTTCTCCTGGACCCCCAGGCTCCCTCTGCGCCGCTATTTACTACATCTAGTGGTGCGGCATTTTCCGCCTTATATGCGCGGAAGACGCTTAAATCAAGACTAAACCTTTATAGCATTTCAGCCGCACAGTATACAGGTTACAGCTTCTGTAGGGGCGCGGCCTAATATACCCTAGACCATGGATTCTCTAACAAAGAGGTCTGTAACGGGACTAGCCCAGTTACAGTAGGAATATCTCGGTGAAACACTCGACAGATGAATTCCAACGCTTTAATCAAATTCTGCCAAATTCTGCCAAATTCCGCTAACTTAATTAATTTCTACCAGTCTCCACCAAATTCCACTAATATAATAGAATTTGGTCGAAACCTGTTAAAATCCACATGGGCTCGTGCCCACGCATCTACTACTAAGACCACAAATATTTAGTTATAAGTTTCCTATATTCCTTTCTCTTCTTCACGCAACGTCTTATACTCTGGAAGAGCTATATACCCTTAGATTTAGATAGAATTTATATTATTCCTTTAAATCTTCCCCAAAGCCTCTTCGCGCCCTTATATTACGTTATATTAAAATAACTACTATTAAAATGGCAAACGAACCCAAATCCCTTTTAATAACCACGAGTATTATAACCCTAGTTAGGGAATAGTTAACTATAATGCAATAGTCCTTTATAGACGCCTTAGCTTAGTAGCGAGCTGCACTAGAAGCCTAGCACTAGCAATTAATAAAAGCACTCTGTAAAGAACTCTACAATGTTAAGGCATTTACGTTATAGACCCTAATAGCAACACCTATAAATAAAATTAAAATAATGGTACCTAAACCTAACGCGTTAAATGCGAACACTAAACTAGTAATAGTAGCTTAACCTACACCTATAGCAAACCTAGTACCTACTACAAAATCCAAAAAGCTCCCTAATCCTTTAATATTTAATAGAAACTAAAATAACCTATATCCCTTTATAACTAAGCTCCATCTTAAACTCTTAATAAACTATAATTAATACCCCACTAAGGCTAGTAAGGTTAGCTATAGAATATCTTATTTAAGCAAGAACGCTGCATAAACCATAGATCTATTCTTCCGCAATGGCACTTTTGTTAATTTTAAAACCTTTATCTCTCTACTAGAATAAACGTATAATAATACTAGCTACAAATACACAGCTATTACTAAACTTAAAAACCTATAATAACGGAACTGAGACTTCACTAGCTTCTTTTTATAATTTTTAGGCCTTATTAGCGAACTAGATTAAAATAAAGCCGCTAGAGTTACTGCCCTTTAACAAGCTATTTTGGATAAAATTAGAGCCTAGTTAATAGGTAGAGAACTGCCAAAAAACCTATCCAAATTTGCTATAATATGTTAACGAATTAATAAAGACCTTTAATATAACAAATAGACTTGTTCTCTAAAGTCAACTATACCTCGCGTTTAAACTCCTTAAAACCGGTATATGCTTTAAGGTGCAATCCTTCTCCAAGACCTAAAAGCCCTATATACAACCCTATAGACCTCAATACTACCTAATTCTATATACCCTTAGGAACTAATAAATAAAGAACATAAGCTATAAATAGAGAATGTTTTAAATGCGGTAAAAAAGGATATATTTAAAAACATTACCAAACTTACCCTTTTAAAAAAGTCCGCTGTAGTTCCTTTTAATCCTCAAGTTGTACCCAATCCTTAAATTATACCCGTTCTTTAAGCCGTACTTATTCCTTAAATTGTACCCACACTATAAATTATACTTGGACGTCACAAAGCACCTTGCCTTTAGTTAACTCGGAAAACGAATTATCCTAGGGCTAAGTTACACCTTAGGATAAAAAGTAGAAGAGTATAAGTATCTAGGCTCTTCCAGCGCTAATATATAACACGACTCCCTTAGGATAAAAAGTAGAAGAGTATAAGTATCTAGGCTCTTCCAGCGCTAATATATAACACGACTCCCTTAATATACTTAGCGAAATTTAAATACTTAGAAAATAGAAGGAAGTATAAATCCTTATAGACAGCGGAGCCACTAGCATAGGCTTTATTAATATAAACTACACAAAAACTTAACGCCTAAATTTAAAAAAACTTAATAAGCCCTAAGGCCTACAAGGCTTTAATAGCAAACCCTTAATATATAGCAAAATAACGCACTACGCTCTTATAAAATTGCAAATAGGTAAATACCTTAAATACATTTCCCTGTTTATAATACCCTTAAAGCACTATAAGATAATACTTAGATACAGATAGCTAAAATAACACAACCCTTTAATTAGCTAGGTTAAAGAAACACTAAAGTTCTATATAACCTACTACCAAAGTTATTACTTAAAAAACCATTTACCCTATAAACATACATATAACTATTTAAATTTAATATAATATAAATTACCCTTGCTATAAACCTTAAGCCAACACAATAAATCTATAACTGCTAATTATAGTAAAGAATGTAAAGATATTACATTAAACCCTCTTAAAATCTATATAATATAGGCCGCGCCTTTTATCTTATTAGCAAAAAGACAAGATTATAAAATCTTTGCTATAACTATAGAAGATATTAAGAAAGCACTAAAACTAAAATAGTATCCCAATTCTTAACCTTTTATACCTAAAAAGTACTATAACCTAATTAATAAGTTTAAAAAACAATTTGCAGACCAACTAGCCCCGCATTAAAAGAAGTATAATTTTAAAATAAAACTTAAGCCTAGTATAACACCAAAGTTTAGTCCGCTATATGGCATATTATAAGAAGAACTGCTTATAATATAATAATACCTTAACAAGCATCTGGAAAAAGGATTTATTTGCCCTAGTTAATCTCTATTTGCCTTACCCATGCTATTCATTAAAAAGCTAGAAGGAGGCTTAAAATTCTATATTAATTATTAAGCTCTAAATACAATTATAATTTAAAACTAATATCCAATTCCCTTAATTTAAGAGACGCTTAACTAATTAGTAAAGGTATAGTACTTTATAAAGCTTAATATAATCGCTGCCTTTAATAAAAGTTATATATGTAAGGGAAATAAGAAGTATATAGCCTTTTATATATAATAGGGACTCTTTAAATACCTAGTAATACCGTTTAGCGTAAAGAACGGTCCTAGTACGTTTTAGTAATACGTTAATAATATACTTCGTAAATTCCTTAATATATTTATTACCGCGTATATTAATAATATCTTAATTTACTTGTCCTTACTTTCTAAATATTAAAAACACGTTAGAATGGTCCTTAAACGCTTATAAGATATAGGCTTATAATACAATATTAAGAAATATAAGTTCTACGCATCTAAGGTTATATACTTAGGCTTAATTATATCCCGTAATAGAATTAAAATAGACCCTAAGAAAGTCGCTGCGATTATAAACTAGAAAAGCCCTAGTAATATATAGGATATTTAAGGATTTCTAGAATTCGTAAATTTCTATTAACAATTTATTAACTACTTTTTAGAAGTTACTTAGCCGTTAGTAAACCTAATAAAGAAAAACATAAAATTTAAATAGACCGCTAGATGCAAATAAGCTTTTAATAACTTAAAATATTGCTTTATAACTACTCCAATCCTCGCTTACTTTAACCCTAACCTTAAATATATTGTTAAAACGGACTCGTCAGATTATACGCTAGGGGGAGTATTATCATAATATAATAAGAATGGCGAACTATATCTAGTAGCCTTTCTCTTTTAAAAACTCGCCCCTGCTAAATCGAACTATAAGATATATAATAAGGAACTGCTTACAATTATTAAATACTTTAAACAATGGCATCCTAAGCTAGAAGAATCGTTGTTTCTAATATGCATATTAATAGACCATAAGAACCTACAATACTTTATAACTATAAAACAATTAATATAGCGCTAAATTCATTAGGCCAAATACCTCTTATAATTTAACTTTAAGATTACGTATTAACCAGGCAAACTCAATTAAAAGCCTAACACATTAATATAACAATTATAGGACTTACCTATAAACACCTTAGATAAACGGATTATAAATTAATTATAGATCTTACTACCCCCTAAACATTTTAAAAAACTACGTCCTATATTTCTAGATATGGAACTTAATAGGAATAAATTAGAAGTTAATAAATAGGAAATAGAAATTAATAAGCTAATAAAATACAAATATAAAAATAATATATAGATAGTAGATATAATAAAGGCAATCTAAACTAGAAAACAATAGTATAAGAATATTACACTCGCTAAATACGAAATTTAAAACAATTAATTATACTATTAATAGAAGATGGTAGTTCCAAATTCCAAACCTTTACAATTTAAGATACTTAAATTTATATACAACTCCCCTATAGCAGGACATCCTAGCCGTGCGAAGACCTATAAGATCGTTTAATAAGTATATTACTAGCCTATAATGTATAACTACGTATAGAAATACGTTTAAGCATACAGAATATGCGTGCATAAAAAAACCTCTTATATAAAGAAGTAAGGAGTACTTTAACCGCTACCAATCCTAATATAAAGATGGCGCGATATCTTAATTAACTTTATAGTTAACTTGCCTAGTAGTAATGGGTTTATAAATATTATAGTAGTAGTTAACCATCTTATAAAAATATAACATATAATTCCTATAGACTTAATTAATGTAATATTAGTAGCCAAATGTTTTATTAAGCATATTTTTAAGCTACATGGACTTCCTAATATAATAATATCCAACCGCGGAAGCCAGTTCATTTTAGACTTCTAGTAAGCTCTATATAAATAATTAAGCATTTAAACACAACTCTCAACTACATTTTATCTAGAGATAGATAGTTAAACGGAAATTGAAAACGCAATTATAGAATAATACTTATAAATATACTACTCCTACCTACAAGACGACTGGGAAAAATGGCTACCTTTAGCTAAGTTTACTATAAATAACACGATAAATATATTAACAGGCATAATACTATTCTACGCAACCTATAGACAAAACCCTTAACTTAGATTTAAGCCACAATGTAAGAGTATATATATTAGGTCCCGCCGCGCTTGCGACAAGTTCGCAAGCACTCTCAGTCTTTTTGGCCGTATGGCGACGTGGAGGCGGGCCACGTTACACACAACCTAATATTAATATAATAGGACCCACAATTAAACGGATCCAGTTAATTAACGCATATAACTTCGCTAATTAAATAAAGTAGTTAACGGAACTATTACAAAGTAAGTTAATATATACTTAAACGTTATAGGAATAGCATGCGAATAAAGGACAAGCTCCTATATAGAACTTTAAGGGAGATAATATAGCTTACCTAAGTACACAAAACCTAAAGACTTAACGGCCTTTAAAGAAACTTAATTAGAAGTTCGCGGGCCTATACCAAATTAAGAAGAAACTAAGCCTATACGCCTATAAGCTTAAACTGTTAACTAAAATAAAAATACACCCAACGTTTTATGTAAGCTTGCTGCAACCCTTAAGAGACAATCCTATAACTCGCAAAATTCCGCCGCCACCTCCCATAATTGTTAACAACGGCAACGGTTCGTACTTTATTAACTTAATTAATAATATACAATAGAACATATAATCTAAATAATTTAAACTTCTTATTAAATGGAAAGGATATAAAACACAAACCTAGGAAACCTATAAATAGGTTAAGGCTAACACGCCTTCCCTAGTAAAAGAATTCTATAAAGACTATCCTTTACGGCCTACTCTAGCTAGATAAATATAATATAAAGGCAAACAACTGCCACCTAATATAAAGACACAAAATATAATAGCAGGAAACTTAAAATTAAAAAGAACTTAAACTATATCATAATACTTATAAGGTGATAAGTTATAAATTCTTAACTAAATTAAATTATTTTGGACCTTCGGCTAAAGGGGGGGGGTACTAGAACGGGACTAGCCCAGTTACAGTAGGAATATCTTAATAAAATACTTAACAGATAAATTCTAACGCTTTAATTAAATTCTACTAAATTCTGCTAAGTTAATTAAATTCTACTAAATTCTACTAACTTAATTAATTTCCACCAGTCTCCACTAAATTCCACTAATATAATAGAATTTGGTTGAAACCTGTTAAAATCCGCATGGGCTTATGCCCACGCGTCTACTGCTAAGACCACAAATATTTAGTTACAAGTTTCCTATATTCCTTTCTCTTCTTTACGTAACGTCTTGTACTCTGCAAGAGCTATATACCCTTAGATTTAGATAGAATTTATATTGTTCCTTCAAATCTTCCCCAAAGCCTCTTCGCGCCCTCACAAGGTCCAACGCCTAGGCCGCTAGACGTTAGATGCTTTCCGCCTTTATTACTTAACCTTATAGGCTAACGCCTTTTGCCTTTTATAAAGGTTTCAACTAGGTACCCCGCTAGCGTTCTTTTTAACTCAGCCTTATGTATAAGGCTGACACCTAAAACACATCTCTCTACACACATTTTTCTCCTATTTGGCTGCGGTCACGCTTCACTCTCCTTGGACTATAGGCTTGTAAATTTAGGGCTATTTTTCCTGCTTTTTATAGTAAAAACTGCTTATAAAAGCTGGAAAACAAGCCCGCCATTTATAGGCCCCTGAGCCGCAGCCACTAATTAAAAAATTGACAAAAAAATGCACGTGTTTAAAGAGATAGATAATAGGGTCTATAGGAAGTCACGTGTCCTACAGCACACGGCTTAAAGTCTCTATATAAAGAACTTTAAGCATTAACAACATCATCTAATTGAATTCGAATATGCTAGTTCTCTTTAATTAAAGCTGCTATTAATTCACCCGCCCACCCAAGCGTTCGCTTTTTTACCTTATATGTATATATATAGCTCATGCCCTACTTTTTATAAGTACGCACTTTTGCTAGTTGGACCATGGGCTTACAAATTTAGGGCTATTTTTCCTGCTTTTTACAGTAAAAACTGCTTATAAAAGCTGGAAAACAAGCCCGCCATTTGCAGGCCCCTGAGCCGCAGCCACCAATCAAAAAATTGACAAAAAAATGCACGTGTTCGAAGAGATAGATACCTTTTTTTAGCTTTTTAGTAAGGAGAATAAGGGCAGCTACTAGGGATATACTAGGACGAATAAATCCTTTATTAAGGTGCTTGTTAATATACTTTTTAATAACTAGAAGTTTGTCTTTTAATATTAGGTAAGGTCTCTTATAGGGTAGTGTTTTTCCTTATTTAATATTAATGGTATAGTTATTAGGTTAATATAGAGGGAGTATATCCGCGCCCTTTTATAAGTATATATTAATAAAGTTATAGTATCTCTTAGGGAGGAGCTTGCGGAGTTTCTTATTAGCAAATCCTTTTTTAAGCTTTATAAATTTCTTAAAGTTTAAAGGTAAAAGTCTATAGAGTTCTATAGGGGCATTATCTTCTAAAAGGTCGACTATATCTATCCTATTACTATAGAGGACGTAGTCCTATTCTTTATTAAGTTTGTATAGTTATAATTAGAAAGCTATAGCAACGGTCTAGCCTTTCTTACGTATTATATAGTAAAAGGCCGCGGTACTTATATAGTGGCAGTTAGTTATAAGTAGAGTAATAAGGGGTTTCTTAGGTTAATATTCTAGGGAGTAAATAGAGGCGGTTAGGCTATGCCCTAGGTAGGTCTCTCTGCAGTATTTAGAGTTAAAGGTTACTTCTTTCTTTTTCCAGTTAATGGTGGGGCTATATTATTTAAGCTAGTTTATTCTAAAGATAATAGGGTAGTTAGTAAGTAATATAATATAGGTCTAGAGCTTTTCCTAGTGCCCATTTATATCTAGGCGGAGTTATACTATATAAGTAATCTTCTATATAGTATAACTACCGTTAGCGAGTTATAGGGCATGGGCTTTAGTAAGGGGTAAGGTAGGTAGGATATAAGTATATACAAATCAGGTATCTATAAATTTATTAATAGCTCCGTAATTAATTATAGAACGGCTTTTATATTATTTTTTTGCAGTAGTTCCTATTATAGGTAAAACTATCTATTTCCGTCTATTTATTTTTACTAAGTTATTTATTAAGTAGGCTAATATATAGATCCCTCTATCCTTAGGGCGTCCTAATTCGCGACTTAAGGCTAGGACTTAGCGTTTTCCGCTTCTATATCTAACTCTACTACTATTACTACGTCTTTATCTTATATAGTAGCGGTATATAGCAACGTATTTAGTATTTAGGGTATTAGGTTAGGTATTAGGCGGCGGCTACTAAACCTAGCTATTAGGCAGTTTGGGTTATTATAATAATAGCCTTTTTAACGGCATCTATAGCAGTGTTTTAGTTTCCGGAGTAGCTCGCGCTCTTTATCTAAAAGTTTTTATAGTAAGGTTAGTATAGAGAGGTTAATATTAGCTCTAGTGGTATTTAAGGTAGTAGGCGTTAGTGGCTTAGTATATATAGGTTTAGTAGGCCCGGGTGGCTTCTATAGGGAGCTTTTTAGGCAAGGGTTAGTAGTAGTAATCTAATTTAGTAGTCATTTAATCTTCTATAGGGCTACTACTATATTATAAACATTATTATAGTTATGGCTGGCGGCTGCATAACTAAGGCAATAAGTGATTTTTTTAAGGAAATCTTCCTAGTCTTTAGTATTGTCTTAGGTAAGAGCTCCGGTATATTCCTGGAATTTAATATAGAATTTATTAAATAATTTAGTAGGGCTTATCTTTAGGGTATATAGTTTAGCTTAGTTAGTAGCCAGTAGGTTATAGTCTCGGTATATTAAATTAAGATTATTAAGGACTTCTTAGTGGGACTGCCACTTTTAAGGGCTATTAGTCTCCTATTAGGCGAAGAGTCTATTAAATAGTATACCCTTTATTCGCCTAATAATATAGCTAATCTTAGTATCTTCTATAGGGAAAAGGCAGGCGCTCTAAATTAGTTTCTTGCGGATTTATATCTTCTAGTGGCTATATTCCTTATAGTCTCCCTAAAAGATTAAAGGGTTAGGGTAATATATATTTAACCCTATAGTAGTAGCTTAAGTTTAATTATTATAGCTTTTATTATTGCTGCTCTAGTAGGGGTTCCTATTAGGTAAAGCTACTTAGCGCTAACCCTTTATTAAGTGTTAAGTAAGTAAGGTTATTAGGGACGTAGAGACTTAAGTAGCGTTATATACAGTAGAGAGGTGTCTAGCGTTATTATAAATATAATTATTAAGCTAAGATTATAGGTATTTAATTATGCCTTCTTTTTTAGTGACTATAGTAATAAGTATAATTTCAGTCTTCTTTAACTATTAGACGTTGCGTTTAGACATATAGAGGTTATCTTTAGTTTCTTAACGCGTGTTATCGGCGAGCGCCTCTTAAGCTTATAGGTCTTAGATAATATTACAATCTTAGGTAGTACGCATCTTACCTTATATAAGCTTTAGGTAATAGTTCTATAGGAGGCGGTAGTATTTATTAGGTTCTTATGCTACTATTTTTGCAAACGTCTTAGCGTCTCATATTTTGATTTTAATAGGTAGTAGCCCTTCCGCTTGCTTATCCGTAGCTATATAGTTAATAAAAGATAAGATATTATTAGTGTCTATCTCCTTAGGGGTTAAGGCTAGGGCTAATAAATTAAATTCTCCTGTTATTAATTGGCGGTGTAGGTTAAGTATAGGTATTAAATTGTTCTTTGGGTTTAATATAGTAGCTAGTAAGGAATATTATCTTACTATTATAGGTTCCTTAAAAGTATAAAGTAAGGTAATTTATAGATACGCTGTTTCTGGCAGCGCCTACAGTATTATAAAGACATAGAATTAGTTATAGGCTAAGCGTTGGTGGTAAAAAGGCGCAATGTAATGTTATAGGACAAGGGCAGTGGCTATAAAGTGTATGTATTTAAGGAGTCTATAAGACGTTGCGCGATCGATTATAAGGGTCAAGGGCGTAAGGAGGTGATATACCTACGCGTAGCTGACGTAAGCTATACGCGAGGTGTATGCGAAAGCATGGGGCTCTCCTATGGAGGCCCCTATGGTAGGGTTCCGTGACACGGAGTACCTATTCTTTATAGTATTAGGGTCTCTCTATTACGGAAGTAGGTATAAACTAAAATATAATATATTAAACGAGGTACTAATTAAGAAGGCTACGTATATATAACTATACATAGTTAATATAAAGACATTTAGATAAAGAAGAAGTGACTTTATATATTAGGTACTGGTATAAATAGAGATTAGAGGGGAACGTGCATAGGTATTATAGGACGAACGTAAGCACGGGTTAAGAACGTTAAAACGTGCAGGGGCTTATCTTAGTATACTTAGACCATAATGGAAGGCCGGATAAATCCGGCCCGATAGCACTAAACCAGTTTAGGCTATCTATCCCGTTATAGTCAAAGACACTTTAGCCAACCTTTATAACGCACGTCGCGATATCCGCATAGCTAATATTATAGATATTTACTTTTTATTATTTTAACAAGTTTAGGCAGCTTAAAAAATCTATTAATTATATATTAAGCTCTGGCGAATTAAATAGTTTAAATAAGAAGTCTTCCCACATTCCTATTCTTAATATTAATTTTAAAATAGCCGTAATATGGACTACTAAAGTATATAATTAGCAATATCGGCACTAATAACGCGTTAATCTTAACCACCCACTCTTTATCTATTACAACGTGTTTAAGCCCTCCCTATCTCTATTTAACCCTTTACTCTCCCTTTGCTGCCTTTAAGCGCTATTTACTAATATCTCTATTAAAGCAAATTGTAACGGAACCTTGTAGTAGGAACTACGGTGGGTCCTATTATTGGGCTAGGTATATAGGTAAGAACAAATCAACAACGTAATAATAACTAGTGGAGTAATTGCCTAACAGATTAACTCCAATTATATTCTAAGATTTATTATAAGGAGAGAACTATCTACAGTAGGGACTAAGGTCCTTTAAATACATAACTATACTCCTAAGAAATCCTCTCTTATATGTAAGGTACGTGTTATACGTGTTATACGCGGGCGTACACTACGTATACTTTATACACTGTGTATAATATTATATAACTCGCTTACCATCCCTTGTTATATAGTTCCACTAAATCTATCCTAAACTGTGCCTGTATTAACTAACTAGCTTTCTACAACTTTTCCCTAAGTAGTTATAATATCGTACTTAAAGCGTCCGTAATACTATCTCCCTTCTCTTTATCTTCGTCCTTAAAGATTCCTAATATCTCCAAGTTATCCACTAGAGGTGTAATGTCCGTTTAATTAGTCTAGTTAATATCCTTGCTTATTATACCTAAAGCCTCTTCTTCTTTATAAGCGTAATATTGTGCTCGTACTGTAGCTGCCATACTGTTACTTAGTGAGATAATGTTATCTCTATATTCTTATTATGCGAAAGCAGGGTTGGTGTATATTATAATAGCGAGTCCCTTATCTTAATAACCCTTGTTTTGCTTAGAGTATACTAAAGCAAATATTTAATTGTCTTGTGATGTTTACTCTGTTTCTAACGTTAAGTATACGCGTCCTATGATTTTTAACAGTCTTCTAGTTCCCTAAGTAACTTGTTATAGGGTCTTGTGTTTAATCTACTACTGCAAAGCTTAAGTCTGAGTTGGCCGGTATATGCGCCAAACTCTACTGTTCTGCTAAAGAGACTGCTTAGGCCTTTAAGGCTTAACGTTGCTTCTTTAAGTCTTAGTAGGTTATGTTCGCTTAGTTAACCTATCTTAAAAAGGGTTATAAGAAGGTTTATTCTAAGGAATGGAAACTGGTTTAGTAGGGTCTTAATAAGCTAGGTAATAAAAGGACTAGCTCTCCTTCTGCAAGGGAAACAACTTTAAGTAGCTTAGCAATTGCTCCTCTTAGGTCCCCCTTAGGTGACTTATTTTTTGGCGATTTTTTCTTGTTAATATTGCCTGACCTACTTTCTTTTGATACTCCTGTACCTTTCCTATAGCGTTCTCTAGGTTGCTTAGTGGTTTCTAGGTAGTCTTACTATAGCCTATCTACTTTACTTTATACTACATTTCGTCCTCTACGTCTTTATAACTAATGATCTTTAAAACTTGCTATTTATCTTCCTCTTGTCCTCTATATATATCTGCCTTATAGACTGGTGGCTTAATATTCCCGTATACTAGCTCTAGCATTGCGATATGTTATACAGGGTAGATTTTTATTTTAGCTGGTAGGTTTAACTTATATATAACCAATAAAATCCTTTGCTTAATTTTAAAAGGTCCTAGTCTAATATGGTCCAATTTCTTGCTTAGTTGTTAACTCTTGAAATTTTTGTATAGTAGCTATACTTTATCTCCCTCCTTAAGATCTGGTCCCTCAGATCTTTTAGCGTTATAGTACCTTTTTATTTATTCTTATACTAGTTTAGCTGTTTCTATAAGGTCTATATAAAGATTTATTAACGTCTCTATTTTTTACTTAGTTGTGCTACTTGTTTTTTTTTTGCTTAACGTGGTGATAACAATGTTCTTAGCTTATATCCGTAATTTGCCTTAAATGGTGATGTCCCTATTCCTTCTTATAGTGTTGTATTATATGTAAACTATATAACTGGTAATAACGATACCTAATTATTCTGTGCGTAATTAATATAATACCTTAGATACTATTCTAGTGTCTAGTTTAGTCTTTCCGTTTATCCATCCGTCTGCGGATAATATGTTGTAGATATTACTGCGTAAACTCCTTGTTCTGCTAGAAATACTTTCTAAAATGCTGCTATAAATCTTAGATCTCTATCTGATATAATCTTGTCTGGTGCTTTATATCTTGCAAATACTTTCTTTATATAGATTTTAGCGACATCTTCTACTAATATCTCTTTAGTGTATGCTATAAAGTATCCCCACTTTGTTAGCTTATCTACTATTACTAAGATTATGTTATGATCTTGTCCTATAATAGGATCTCTTAACTTTAGTAACTTGATAATAAAGTCCTATAATATAACTTCCTATGGTCTTTCTAGTATTTTAATAGGTTGTAGCCCTCTATACGGCTTATACCTTATTACTTTATTTCTTTGGTAATCTAGATATTCCTTTATAACTTATCTTACTAGTTCTTAGATTCCTTAAATAATGTACTCCTCCTAAAGTTTTAATACTAAGCCTATAGCTCTATTATATCCTTATATTATTCCCTTATAGAATTCCTTAACAAATTCTTCTGTAATAGACTTAGGTATATATATTACTTCTCTATTTTTATATTACTTTAAGTCTAGATCCTTTATTTATGCTTCTTAGATCTTCTATATCTAATTACTTTTTAGTAATTTATGGATCTAGCTTTCTTTGGTTACTATAATCTTTGGATAATTATACCTAATTAATCTATCTTAATTCTTTCGTAATAAAGCTCCTGATAGCTTTTTATTACTTTATAGTTTAGCCCTTCTGCTTAAAGCGTCTGCTTGTGTATTATCTATACCCTTAGTATACTGAATTTTGAAATGGTATTCTATAAGCATTTCCGCCTATCTAACCTATCTTTGGTTGAGTTCCTTTATTATTAGGAATCCTGTAAGGTTCTTATAGTCTATTTTAACTATAAATGGTTTCTCTATGCCTTATAAGAATGCTCTCTATTTCTTAAGTGCTGTAACTATACCTAACAACTCCTTGTTGTAGATGTCATAGTTTAACTCTAGTAGTATTATTTTTTGACTATAGTATGCTACTGGGTGCTATCTGTCTTAATATTTCTATATAAAGTATGCCCCTAGTGTAAAGTCTAATGTATTTATTTTTATAACCGTCTCTAGGCCTGGTTAATAGATCTTAAGAACTGGCTCCTGGGTAAATAATCCTTTAACTCTCTTAAATAGTTCTTATTGCTCCTTTTCTTATACCCATAGTTCTTTTTTTTTTGTTAACTGCGTAAGTGGCTTAATGTCCTTTAACTATTGCGCTATAAACCTTTTATAATAATTATAAAACCCTAGGAACGATCTTAACTGTGTAATATTCTCTAGTTCCTGCTAATTTACTATAGCCTTGATTTTTTTTGGATCTATACTAAGTTGGCCTAGTTTAATAATAAATCTAATAAAATTGGTCTTCTTGGTAAAGAATTTGCATTTTTTAATTATTACTAGCATCTGTTCTTCTTGTAGTCTCTTTAAGACCCACTTAATATATTTTCTATGTTCTTTCTTATTCTCTAAGTAGATAATAATGTTATTAAGATATACCATAATAAATTTATTTAGGTATTCTCTTAATATACTATTAATTCGCTTCTGGAATGTTACTAGTATGTTTATAAGTCCAAATTATATAACTAATGGTTTATATAGTCCTTCCTTTAACCTAAAGGCTGCCTTCTATTTGTTGCCTTCCTTAATTCTAATTTAATGGTATGCCTACCTTAAATCTATCTTTATAAAGATCTTTGCGTTGCCTATCCTATCTTAGATTTTGCTAATTAAGGGTAAAGGATACCTATCCTTCCTAGTGATACTGTTTAACTGTCTATAGTTTATGCATATCCTAAGTTTTCTGTTTTTCTTTGGGATAAATAGTACTGGATATCCTACTAACAACTATAATGGTCTAATATATCCCTTATATAAGTTCTTCTGGATAAACTCCTTAAGCGCTACTAACTCCGTTTTAGTAAGCTTATAGATTGGAAAGAACTTTAGACTTATTCCCTCTTTTAATTCTATCTTATAGTTCTATGCTGCATGCTCTAATAGCTTTTTACTTTTTAGTGACTATAACTTTTTACTATACTTGTGGTATCTCTTTAGTATATAACTTAAGCCTTGCTTAGTCTCTTTGTATATCGCTCCAACTTGGTATTATACCAACTTGGTTTACTGTTGTACTTTGCGCTATTAAGTATCCTTAATATTGACCTAACCTATAACCCAATTAATCTTTGGATTATACTTCTGTAACTAAGGTATTCCTAGTATCGCCTCGTCCTATCCTAATGGTAGGATATTGAAAGACATTTTGACTGGTCTTCCTTTAATAGTTAACTAAATAGGTCCTGTTTTAAGATTAATAATACCTCTTCTATAGGCTATCTGATCTCCTAAAATTATTATAAGTGGATATAGGTGTTCCTTTTATCTATATAGTAACCCCATCCTTTCCACTGCCTTTGGTAATATATAGTTCCTAGTTGCTTTACTATCTACTAACACTTTAAACTGCTGATCTTGCCACTTAACTTATAAATTTAGGTATTATTCTTAAATTTCTTTAAGGGTTTAAGGCTCTAATACTAGTTCCCTCTAGTCCTATACGCCTCCCCTTTTCCTAACTGTTGGCTGCTAGATCCTGTTTATACTTAGTCTAACTTAGGCTAATACTTAGTTTATTTCTTTTCCTCTATATACTATAGATAAGTATTCTCTAGGCACTCCTACCACTGTTATTTATCTAGGCATTCTTCTATAAGGAATCTTCTTGGTTAAAGTATTAAGTCCCCTTAACCTTATACTTCTACTGGGTGCTATTTATATATATACTTAGCGTTTCTAAACCGCTTTTCCTCTAATGCCTAATATATCCTTGCTGGGTACTTCCGGTTCTTATTTTTTGGTACTCTATATATATTACACGTATCATCTATATAAGCTATCTATAATAGTGTATAATATGCTGTATGTTTTGGATTAACTTTTGGTTTATCTTTATTCTTAAGTTTAAACCTATACCTAATTAACCTAACCACTAGTATTTCTGCTATGGGTACTAAGATTTGTTACTTACTTCTTTAGTCCCTAGATCCTTCTTCTAAGTTTCTTAATATTATAATTAATGCTCCTTTAATATAACTTATGCGTTTCTCTATAATAGGTTGGTTTTAAATAACCTTTTTATCTAGCTATATATAAAAGTCTTCCTATTTATTACTATATTATTGCCTATACTACTTTCCGTACAACTGGTTTAGTGTATATGGTCTATCTATTAGAAAGTACCTTGTTATCGCTATATTATAATATCCTTTAGTATATCTTTTTTTGAACCTAGTTAGAATATCTAGATCCTCTTCTTATTCTAGTTTATCTAATTACTTTACCCTAGGTGTCCCTACACTTAGCCTATTAGTAACTCTTCGTATAGGTGCTCTGTCCCTTATATAACCTAGCATAGCTAACCTCTTATCTAGCTTTTGCTTTTACTATATAATGATTCTTATTCTAAACTTATTTATAGTTTCTTATTTTCTGCATCTTGCAGCTAGATCTTTGTAGTTGTCTTACTTTTTAATTCTAGTATCAACTGTTTAATCTTTAGGCTGAATACTATGTTTATCTAAGATTGCTAATGTTTTTATTTGTTCTCTAAACTTATAGTTCTTAAACTTATGTCCTATACTTATTTGTTTATTACTAAACTAAGTTACTACTCTTTCCCATTGGTTTTTGTCTGTTGTAGGTCCTTAGGTATGTTTTATTTCATCTTAAAAATCTTAAGCTTTTTGCATCTCTTCTTAAGAATCTTAAGCCTGTGGCCTTTTACCTTTATTGAGTAATGAGCTAGCACTAGTAGTTATTTACTTGCTTAGTTTCTTCTAAACATTACTCCTATTATCTTATAAAGTGATGGAAATTGTATCTAACGGTATTATAATATCCGTTACTAAACCTTGTTTTGTAATGGTCTTAGTCTCTACTTCTATTTTAACTTCTTTAAGATCTATATGCTCCTAGTAAGCTGCCTTTATTGCCTTATTATTGGTAAATGCTTTGCCTATATTAAATTTATTATCCTTAATGTCTAATCTATAAGCTAGTTTGTTGGTTCCTTTAAACTTTAATAATAATAGCTCTTATAGCTAATAGCTTACGCCATACTTAGCGTCCTTATAAATTTGGCATGTGTTATTGTAATAATATATAAAACTGTTAATTAAACACTCTTTTATTCCTTACAGTGCACTGTTGTCCCTCTATACATATATGCCGTCTGCTAGCCTAGTTCCCTTTACCGCGTGGTTACTCTAACCACCTTTATAGTCTCTAGCGAAATAACCTTGTTTTCTATAATTTATGTAAGCCCTATCTTTGAACTATTTTTCTTGCTATAGAGTCCGCCTAAATATCTTCTACTACTAAGATCCCTGGTTTAGCCTCTGCTTCTAGGTCCTATAATTACTTAATTCTTAACCTCTAGGTTTCTATGGTTTCTTTCCCTACCTTTAGGTTTTTTTAGTACCGCTTAGGTCTATTGGCTCTGCGCTATTCTATAGTTTTTAACTCTATATCTGTTGTTGTATACTCTACGCCTTATACAACTGTGGAACTCTGTCTTGCCCTCTTTTAGCTTATTCCCTTTGATAGATCCTATTATTAATTTTTATTAACTGGTCTATTAACTCCCTTAGAGTATCTATATCTTCCATTAGGATAATTACGTCCTAAACTTTAGCCTTAAGTCCCTATTTATACTGTGCTATAAGCGCCCTATTATTCCACTTAACCTATATGGCTAGTGTTTAAAACTGCGTTGTATACTTAATTGCTAAAGTGCGTTATACTAAGTTCTAAAGCTTTTATTCTGCTGTGGTTATGGCCTCCAGATCTCTAAACATCTATATTAGTTACTCTACAAACCCGTTCTAACTAGTAAATATATACCGTACGTCCTGGTTAGTAGTTGTTATGCCATTAGCCTATATTTCCGTAAGGTATAGTTTAAACTACTTAAGTGCCCTTCCTATTAGGAACAATCCTGTATAGGCTACTTAATTTAATGATGTTGCTAACTTCACTCCCTCCTGCACAACCTTAAAGTATATCTGTGTAAGAAATCCCTTAAGCTTTAACTTCTCTCCTAAAAACCGTTTAATTGAAGGTAGCTTAATTTTTGCTGCTCTAATTCCATTAATGCGTTCTTTAAGTATCCTATTATTGTCTTATAAGTGATTAACTATTTCCTATAACTAACCTTGCGTAACCACCTAAGAATCCCTATTGTCTATACTGGTATTACCTGGCCCTAAGGTTATAGCTGCCGTCGACGCCGTTATAACTAGTACTTTAGGTGGCATATTATTTAATCTTGTTTAATACCATAACCTTAGTAGTAAATATGTAACGGAACCTTGTAGTAGGAACTACAGTGGGTCCTATTATTAGGCTAGGTATATAGGTAAAAACAAATTAACAACATAATAATAACTAGTGGAGTAGTTGCCTAACAGATTAACTCTAATTATATTCTAAGATTTACTATAAGGAGAGAACTATCTACGGTAGGGACTAAGGTCCTTTAAATATATAACCGTACTCCTAAGAAATCCTCTCTTGTACGTAAGGTACGTGTTATACGTGTTATATATAGGCGTACACTGCGTACACTTTGTATACTGCGTATAACATTATGTGACTCATTTACCATCCCTTGTTATATGGTTCCACCAGATCCATCCTAGACTGTGCCTATATTAACCAACTAGCTTCCTGCAACTCTTCCCTAAGTAGTTATAACATTGTACTTAAAGCGTCCGTAATACAAATAAGGTAAAGAGGTCGCAAATTATAAGTTAGTTAAGTAGATTAATAAGCTAGTAGTACACAATAGGCTAAGGATTTTATTAAAATGGATTTCTAATAGTCTTTATAGCTATATAGCCTATAGAGAGAGCTACCCTAGCTTATAAGCAGCTCTTATAAGCTTTAAATAAGTAAGCTAGATAAAGCTATTCCGGAGATATATCTATACTATAGTTATACGGAGCAGCTTAAGGCCCTAAGGGTGCTAATATTTAAGCGGTAAGATCTTATACTTATAGCACAGACGTCTTTTAGTAAGAGTATAATAATATAAGTACTACTATATCTTGTACCTAATATAGTTATTATTCTTCTTCTTCCACTTAACGCAATTAGGTTAAAGTAAATAAAAAAGATTATAAAGCTACCTTATATTTAGCCTATTTATATATAGGGAAAAATAATATCCGCTAAGCTGATTAAGGATATCCGTATAGGCAGCTATATATATATCCTCATCTCCCTAGAGCTTTTAGTTAGTAATAAGCTATATAAAGTTCTAATAGATCTAATATTTCGTTCCTATATTGCCTTTATAGTAATTAATAAAGTAGGCCGTCGAAAACGGACTCTGCACCTATATGTGGTGACGGCTACGAACCTAGGTCTTCGAAGTTCAGACTCAGAGCCAACGCAGAGACGTCGTACAGCGTGCGATACGACTTCGTGGTGGTGGTTGTGAGCGTTGTGGGCGGTGGTGAAAGGTTTTCACATGGGATGGTAAGATCTCGAAAACCACCACTAGTGGTACCCCTTCACGATAACAGCTATTATTACATTTCTCTATTAAGGCACCTGTACGATCCAACATGGATGCACAGCATTCGATAACATCCCCTTGACCCATGGTAGAAAGCTTTAACGACCTTACATCGACGAATAAACGAACGCACACAAACGAGCAAATATACGGCCCCTCCTAACCCCCAGGGCGATCGCCCGCGGAGCATGCGGTCACTCGCCGTCAACTACTAGATACCTAGCAGCCTGGATTGCGACCTATGGTTCTCCTTGTCTCCTTTTAACGGAGTGGTGACCCTTAGAAAGGGCCTAGCTGGGGCCTAGGTATAAAAGATACCCAAAACAACACAATATATCCCGCTGTTAGTATTATGGTAGTTGGAACGGATGAATCCCCCTTACGCCTTCAATGGCTCTAGGGGGGGGGAGGCATGGCGTATAGGGCAATGGTCAACGAGAGATAGCATACAGGGGGTGGTTAAGATACGGAACACAACAAGCATAAGCACAAGCACATAGCAATCAATTGGCAAGGCCTAGCTGGGACGTAGTGAACCCTAGCTTTGGATAAGCTAAGGAAGGAAGTAGTGGTTCCCAAGGAGTTCGAACATCCAAGGAGGACAGGACGTAGCCGTAGGCCCGCAGGGCCGCTGCTATGGACGAACATGGCAAAATAGGGGTTTTTCATCCTACTGAGGTGGCTTATAGGGTTTTTCCGTCCCCTATATTAACAAGGGTTTTCTTCCTGTCAATTTATAAGTTTCCCTTGTGTATAGAGTAGTCTGCGTGGGCCTAGATAGGATCCGTATTAGACGTTAATTAAAGAACTACTACTAATTAATAAAGTATACCTACTTACTAACTAGGGAGAGACCTTCCGTATAGCGTACGTATAACTTTATAAAGTATATTTAGTCTTAGTTAATAAGCCTTAGTTTATATATACTGTAATATTAAACCCCTCTATATTCTAGACTATATATAAGCTAGCTAGGTTTAAACCTAATATACAAGTTATTAAAACCCTAATTAATTAGCTTGAGCTAAAGATTATATAAAGGGTTATAACTATATAAGAAAAAAAGGACTTTTAAGCTCTTTACTTTACTATTGCTACTAAAACGTGCGGTTTGTGCGGATCGGTAACCACCATATACCACTGCCGGCACCGTACAGTTCGTAGCAAGTTGCCGCAATCTGCAACAACGTGCCTAAAAAAAAAATTTCCTAATGTACGTAGTTATGTAATAAGCTGCCGTTTACCCTATAGCGGCTAGTTAATAAAAATTAGGTATACTTATAAGCGATATAACTTATACACTATAGACCTATTATCTACTATTAGTAAAGACTTATATTACAGTAACTATAACCTAGTAATATTTATATTATAGCGAGTACGGACATCGCGAAAACCTACTAGGAGCCTATATTAAGTAATATATAGGGGTAGTTTATATAATAGGCGGAGGCTAGGTATTAGAATATACTATAAATATAAGGGGACTTTGTAGATAGGGGGCTATAAGGCATAATTGTGGAACAGGATAGATTGGTAAGAGAGACAAATCCTTAAGAAGGTGAGGCCTTAGGGATTGTGGAGACTATATACTACGGGCACGTACCTCCGGCACGTGACTGATGGACGTCTAAGGGATGTCCAGGGGTTGTCCTAAGGGCAACCTAAGGTGACCGCAATAATATCCCTTACATTGCCCCCCCCCTTTTTGCGGTTAGCCCCCAATCGCCATTACCTTACAGTAGAGGGAGATTATAAGGGCTCGTCCCAGAAGGGGTTTAGAGAGATATTGGCATGCCATTATATATTATCTATCTATCTAACCCCTGCTTTAAACTCCTAAAAACCTTAATAAGGAAAAAATATAACTAGAGAAAAAATGTAAGAATTACTAGGAGACCTATTAGAAGCCTACTAGAAGCATACTAGTAACTACCTAAGCTAATCTAAGGATTTTTATATAACTCTACTTTTAAGCCTTTATGCCGGTCTACAATTAATCATAAGTGTTATAGGCAATTTGGTGTTCCTAATATGGTTCCATAGAACCTTTTAGTATAGGATTTAACGTATAGGGCCTTGGCTCACCGTTATCTTTAACTATTAGAATATAATCTATAATTTTGTAATCCTTTCTTATAATCCCCTATATTACTAATATATTGCTCCCATATTCGCCCTTAGGCTATTATATACAGTTAGGTAATTAATTAGTCAATTAAAGAGACTTGTTTTGTTTAGGTATAATTTTAACCTATATACGTCTATAATTAATATCTTAATTGCCTTCCCTGGCTGCATAATTAGTTTTTATAAGGAAGTAATGGCTAAATAGCACATATGCGTATTTCCCTCCCTCTGAATTGCGCTATTATAACGGAGTTATATTAGTAAGGTTACAGCTATTTACTAGAAGGGTATTAGAAGGTAAAGTATAGAGATATCTTGCTTATTAAGCTGCTCCTTTTCCTTAACACCTTACTTCCTATTATTAACCTTCGTCCAATTTTAGACGTATTTTTAATATATTATTAGGATTTTCTTTTTTCCTATTATTAATTTAATATACCTCTTTATTCTCCTACTAACTACTCTTCTAAGCTAATTCCTTAGCATATTCTGGCCCTACTACTATATATAGAACCCCAGCCTCCGCTAACCCGCAACTGGTGCTAGTCCTACCTAAATAACTTTATATACACGTCCTTAAAAGACCAGAAATTTAATAAGAAGATTCTAGATACTTATAATAAGACCTACTATATAAGGTCTAACACCTTTAGTCCTTATAATTAATGTATGCGTACTAAGAGCAGCAGTTACGTTAAGGTAAGCTTTTTTATTCTTAATAGGTTTCCATTACTAACTTTAGGCTTTAATATAGCCTAGGCCTAAGTAGCCATAATCCTTTAATATCTTTAACTACTATATTGCCCGGGCTCTCTCTTATTCTAGCACTAATACTAAATATCTAGGTCAAATTTAAGACTATACTACAGCTATCTACACTGCCCATAATTCCTAGCAAGCCAGCCAGCAACGCCTAATAAGGGAGCAAGGTTAGTATACTAAGGATAGGGTAAAGAATAGGGGTAATAAAAAAAAGGTTACCGTTTACTACAAAAAGGAGTTCGTATATACGCGTTAAGTTTTAAAAGAGCATAATATAATACGGTATTAGGTAGGTTACCCTTTAGGTACCTAGCAGATAGATAACTAACAATTACTATAGCAAAGTCTTAGTAGTTCTAGTTTTTACTAGCCAGCTAATATCTCTGTTTATTCTAGGCTTAAGCATATCTTTATTAACTATAAGCTTACGCCTTAAGAACTTTATTGGTACTAGTTTAGGCCTAATATTAGTATTAAGCGTTTAAGGATCTCTGCTCTATCTACACCTTATTAGCCTACCCCTGTTTTTATGCCTACCTATACTCCTACTAAGGGATCTAGATCTAGATCTTATTCCCGTTAGCCATTACTTAGTAGGCTAATGGATACTAATTCTATACCTAGGGATAAGGCATAATAGCTTTTAATTTAGGCATTTAGGATTAATTCTTATATATAGTAGCAATTGGGAAGGCCTTATAAGGTATTTAGAAAGGCATAAAAACACTATTTCTAATATAAACTAATAAATAGAAATGCAATTCTAGTAAAATACCCTATTAATTCTATGCTATATAAATAAAAAGGCTAAGAACCTGTCCTACCATAGGCTATAGCCCTAATTAATCCTTATAGTTTCTGGAGCTTGTCTATTCTATATCTAATTTAACTTATTTACTCTTTAGGGCCTCTCTTAGCCTACCGCGAGCTTTCTTTATAGGTTGTAATAATACTATAGTATTAGAGCGCTTTCTGCAATTTACAAATTATGGACCTTAGTCCTAATATTCTTTTAGAATATCTTTATAATAATTAAGGTAATCCTTTGGTTCCTATATAAAGTCCTTAGCGGGCTAGCCTAGCCATTTAACTTTATATTAAAGCTTGTTCTTAACAGACTTATAGTATAGTATAGCTTTAACCTTATATCACTCGCCCACTACTTTAAGGTATTTAATTAGGCCTAGACGGAAGTTCTTTTCTAGTAGTAGTCTATGCTATAGCTCTAGTAGATTTATATAAAATACTAGATATATACGGGCTATAGATAGGGGTAGCTAAAGATAGTAGGCTAGCTTGCCAATTCATTCCTTAATTTAAAAGGGACCTAGGTATCTTATATTAAGCTTCTTTAATAGTTAATGGGTCTTAATATTTGTTAAACATAATAGAACCTTATCGCCTATATTAAAATACTTATTCTGGTATTTGCGGTTATACCAAAGTCTCTGCTGCTCTTGCGCATTTTATAGGCTCTGCTTTATATACTTCTATTACTCCTCCTATTCCTTAAGGTATCTTTATACTCTCCAGTAGATATCCTTAGACTTCCCAGTAGGATCCTATAATTAATTATGCGGCCTTAGCCAGTAATTGTTGGGTATACTATTAAATCCCAATAGTTGGACGCTATAAGTAATCTAGATTAGTGCAAACTAATACAATAAATATTACTTTAAGTTATAAGCGTACTCCGCGTACGGAAGTAGCTTATACCAATTATCTTACTAGTAGTTTAAATACATTTACAGATAAGACTCCAGTTCCTAGTTCTAGCATTCCGTTTACCTATCTATCTGCGGATAAAAAGCTATACTATAGCGGTAGTCTATCTTCAAATAAAAGCATAGATCCGACCAGTACTGGCTTATAAAGACGCTGCCCCTATTAGTAATAATAGAGTATAGCTAATCTACTTTAAGAAAGCATTTCTCCTTAATTAGGCTAGTAAGCGCTTATATATTAATTATCTTGTTAACGGGAAGGTATTAGACATACTTTAAAACCCTATTAATAAGTACCAGGACTAAATTATATGTTTATTCTTACCTATCTTTTAAGGGCGGGAGATCCATAATAAAGTCTATAGCGTAATATTACCATAGCTTACTGGTAGGGTGAACTAATTTAAGTAAACCCTATAGCTTATGCCTTTGGATTTTATATACTTAATACTTCTTATAGCAGCTAATATACTCCTTTGCTTCCTGCTTAAGCTTTAGCTAGTAGTATTTACGTTAAAGTAATTCTACTATCTTGGCTTAACTATAGTAGCCGCCTAGAGGATTATTATAATTCCTTATAAGGATCTTCTGTTATAGATTTACTTCTTATAGCACCTAAACCTTGCTATATCTATGCAGTAGGCTTATTGGGTCCAGTTCCTAATAGTAACACCTAGTAGCTTCCTTTCTATTATGTTTCCGGTCTACTTCCGCATTAAAGATAGCATAGGAGGCGTCCCTCTATTGCACCTTACAGGTAAGATCCGTTAACCTTTTAGATAGTTCCTAGGTAAAAGCTATTTCGCCTTGTACTACTCTAAGTATAAGACTAGATAGTACCATAGATCTTATAACTTCTTAGTACGCGTGCGTTAGGAAGGCCGCTATAAGGTTAAAGTCTTTTGGTCTTTACAGGGCTCTATGTTCTAATTACTTTATAGCTTCACTTTTAGTTTAAGGGGATAACTTAGTAATTAAGGGTAGTGTATTATTAGGTTCCAAACTTATATTGGAGACGTTCTATCTAGGTATCTTTAAACCCTTATTGGCCACAGACTAGGTACTAGCTAGAACGTTAGTAGAAGCTAATAGGGTTTATACCGCCTAGGACTTAGTACTTAAAGCTATAGGTATTTAAGCATTCTATACCTAGAGCTTATTCTATAATATAGGGAGTAAGATATCTATTATCTGTTTTCCTTCTCCCGTTTTAAAGCCTTTGGCATAGTCTAGCCATTATAATAGTCTGTTAGCAGGGATATTTTCCCCTAGCTTATATTCAATTTTAAAGTTAAATTATATAGGCTCCTCTGCCTATCTGGCTTGTTAAAGTATAAGCTCCTTTATAGTTATAAAGTAGCGTAAATTATAATAATCTAAGAGTATATAAGTGGTATGGCTTACATACTTAAGGTAGTATCGCCACTATTTAAAGCAGTTAACTATAGCCAGCAGTTCCTTATTGTGGGTATAATACCTAACTTTAGTTCCTTGGAATTTTCTATTATAGAATGCTACCAGTCTCTAGTAAAGCTAGGTAGCGTCTAGATGCCTATTAGGTTATAGTAAAATACTAGTAAGGGTAAAATTTAATATATTAGTGACTATTATTAGTAGCTAATTTAGGTTAAAATACCGCAATAGTAGAGCTTCTATAAACTTTATATATAGTTCCTAAAAGGCTTCCTATACCCTTCCGGGCCATATCTATAGTTTATACCATTTAGTTAGTCCCTTCTTAGTTTTCTCCCTTTTTACCTTTAAGCTTTTTGCCTCCTAGGCCAGGTCTTAGGAAGCTTTAGCAATATAGTTAGATAGGTATTGGGCAACATCTAAGTAGTTATAGATAAAGCGCCTATAGAAATTAGCAAAGCCTAGAAACACTTAAATATTTTAGTAGCTCTCTAGCTCTGGCTACTCTTAGATTATCTGCACCTATACTAGGTCTATAACTATACCTATAGGCGTTACAATATACCTTAGGAACTCAACCTGCTTAGTATTAAAGATATACTTTAACGCCTTAGCATAGAGGCCCTAATTATTTAAACATTTTAGCACTTTATAAACGTGTTACTTGTGCTAATCCTTATCTTCTAAGTAAATTAGAATATTATCTAAATATATAATATATATGCGGTTAACTAGTCCCCCTAAGGCTCTATAAATATACAATTAGAATGTTATAGGCATATTAGCTAGCCTAAAGGGCATTACTAGATACTTAAAGTGGCTGTATTAGGTCTTAAAAGCGGTCTTCTACTTATCCCCTTTTTTAATATGGAGCCTATAATAGGCGTCTTATAAATCTAGCTTTATAAAGATCTTCGCCCTAGATAGTTAATCCAGCATTTTACTAACCAGTAGTAGTAGGTAACAGTTCTTAATTATAATCTTATTAAGACCGCGATAGTTTATATATAGCCTTATAGTTCTATCTAGTTTCGGGATAAAGAGAATTAGCGCACCTACTAGCAACTTACTAGGCCGTATCCATCCCTTTTCTAATAAGCCATTAAGGTACTCCTATAGGATCTTAAGCTCTTTATAAAGAGGTTATAGATAGGAAGATTTAGCAGTTATTTGCCTTCTTCTAGATTAATTATATAATCATATTCCGAGTTCCGCTAAAGGACTTTTGCTTACCTACCCAAAAATACCTTTAGTAAGTCCCTTAGGCCTACTAGGATATTTAATAAATTAGGGTCGCGTTCGTCCTCCATATTATCATCAGGTAGGTCCTAGAGGTCCCTTAGGACGCTCGCAGGCAACGTTGCACGCTATAGTGGCTGTTTATATATGATTGCTACTATACGTTAAACAGTTTCATACGGTAGTTAGTAGAGGGTAGGGAACTCTTTAACACAGCATTTAAGGTATCATAGCATACTCTCTGCGTATTGCTTAAGCCAGAGTAACCTATGGCGGTAAAAGTATCTCGTAAGATCTTTAAGATCGCCGCCTCCCTATAGTGTCTCCGCGACCTATCCAATAGTTCCCTATAGGGTATCTATTACAGAAGGGTTATCGCCTATACTAGGCTCTATACCTATCTTGCTATAGAACAAAGGTTAGATCTAATACTCCTTTAGGTATAGAGCGTATACTATTTCTCCTAGAGCTATATCTTCTAGGATGTTTTTTAAGCTTATTAGTAAAATACGCCCTTCTAATTCTTTATCATTCCACTATTTAAAGGCTCCTATCTTAAAGCGTATCTTAGGATCTGCTTCTATAAGCTAAGAATATCTAAGAATAAGGTTATAGCCTACAAAGTTAGCCGCTTAGAAGGGTTGTGGGCCGACCACCTTAGTATAGTTATATATATTAGCCACTAACACCATAAGCTTATAGGCACTATATAGTTTAATCCAATGCTTATCTAGGAACCCTATAATAGGTTTCCACTACCTTAGCAATAGGATAAGCTTATGCTCTTTTACTAAATTATATTGTATAAGATTAATTTCAGCGCCGCTGTTGTATAGTACTTAGAACTGACGTACCTTGCCTATAGGGAGTACTGTTTCTAGCTTAACTATAATATAAAGAGTCTTTCCTTCTATATCTTGCCCTAGTTATAGCTGGGAGAGGTCCATAACTAGGGCTTTTCTTTTTTTGGATTGTTAGTGCGGTTATTACTCTACTTGTTTTTCCAGTTAGGTTTACCTTTAGAGAAGTTTTCTCTTAACTTTTTAGAGTGTTCCTATAAGGGTGCTAAATAGGTACCAGGTTAGCCCTAGGAGTCTTTTCTATTACTTAAGGTCCCTAACTTTAACTATTCTGGATTTCTCTTTAAAAACGGCTTCTTTAGAGCTTAGGTCTACCCTATATTACTACTAGAGTGCCCACGCTTCTAGTTACCCCCTAGCTTCTTGCCGGAAGAGGTCTAGTTCCTTACCGCATTCTTAGTATTTAGAACCACTCGTTTGAAATTCATATATATAGTAATCCGCGATAGAGCTCCTATACGCTTTATTTTATTACAAATTACTAGCTTAATTCTAGCCTAGATAAATCTAATCTTCTCCTTCTTATAGATGCTACTATTCTTATTTTTAAAGGGCTCTAGATCTATTAATTAAGCACAAGTTTCTATAAAGTTTATAAACTAGCGGAAATCGTAGCAGTTAAGCTATATCCTATTCCAAAATAGTTCTATATTATCATATTATATAATATACGGATCTTAAGTCTATTTCTTTAAAAAGGGTTACAGCTGCGGCTATATAGTAATTTGCTCTTTATTAAGCTAATTTAGTATAATCTAGTTTAGGGATTAATCTTTAATTTTGCTAATAATCTATTAAGTACGCTCTTTAGTATTGTCTTGTATTATTAGCATCTTAAAGAAGTTATCCATTTTACAAACCTAATTGTCTAACTATTAGGCATTAGGTCTATGGCGGAGTTCTAAACTACTAAAGGCCTTAGCTAGTTAGTCTATATCCTTTTTCAATTCACTATATAGATATCTCTTTAAGTCTTCCGCACCTCCTTAGGTAAATACTAGGTAGCCCCTAGAAGGCCCTTAGCCTTAGCTAGGTTATAAAAGATTTTATCTAGCCTAGATTAAGCTCTACTAGATCTAGACCTGCCCCTAGAGGTTTTTAATATATTTATTAATAGCTCCTTCCCGTATAGCTTCTAAGAGCCTTATAGCAGCTTCCTAATATCCTCCTTAGAGAAAATTAGTGTAGGGCTCTTAACTTTCTAACCTTGGGCCTAGGGAAGCTCCGGCTATAGAGGTAGTATTAGTACTAGTAGCTAATATAGGTTTCCCTATAAGGCTTAAGTCTTAAGTTAGTAGTTAGGTTAGATTACCTAAAGGGATAAACCTACTTAGCTTATAAGCAGTCTATATATCGCCACTATGCTAATTATAGGCTAGTGGTCTTCCGGGAGGGTTCTGGTTAGGTCCCTAATTAGGCACGTTGGTATATTCCTCTAGCATTTCTAATTTAAGGGAAGATCTTAGGGTTACCTCTAGCGCTTAATCTTCTAATTAGCCTAAGTGGGGCTAGAGGGGTTCCAGTTACTTTCTAGTAGTATTGCGACCATTATAGAGAGTATCTACGTTTTCCTTAGCGTTGCCAGTAACTATAGGTATGCGAGAGTCTTTAAGCTCTTGGTGCATCTAGGTATTAGGGCTTATTTAGCCATCTTACCTAGAGGTTTGTATTATCATAATCTTTTACCATCGGAGGGACCTTCCTGCCTTAGCGCAATAGCTTTCTATAAGGTGTTTATGGAGTTTCTATTAGGGTCATCACGAGATTTTAAGGGAGGACGGTAGATATAAATAAAAGATATAAACAAATAATCTAGTCCTTAGAGCCAGCTGCCCTTTTAAATAGAGTAGGAAGGATTTAAATGTAAGGGAACTTTATAAATAGGGGGCTATAAGGCACGATTATGAAATAGAATAGATTAGTAAGAGAGACAAATCCTTAAGGAGGTAAGGCCTTAGGGATCATGGAGACTATATACTACGGGTACGTGCCTCCGTGTAACAGGACTAGCCCAGTTACAGTAGAAATGTCTTGGTGAAACACTCGATAGATAAATTCCAACGCTTTAATTAAATTCTGCCAAGTTCTACCAAGTTAATTAAATTCTGCCAAATTCCGCTAACTTAATTAATTTCCACCAGTCTCTACTAAATTCCACTAATATAATGGAATTTGGTTGAAACCTATTAAAATCCGCGTGGGCTTATACCCACGCGTCTACTGCTAAGACTACGAATATTTAGTTATAAGTTTCCTATATTCCTTTCTCTTCTTTACGCAACGTTTTATTCTCTTTAAGAGCTATATACCCTTAGATTTAGATAGAATTTATATTATTCCTTTAAATTTTCCCTAAAGCCTCTTTGCGCCCTTACACTATATTGCGTTAAAATAACTACTATTAAAAATAGCAAACGAACCCAAATCCCTTTTAATAACCACAAGTATTATATCCCTAGTTAGGGAATAATTAACCATAATGCAATAATCCTTTATAGATGCCCTAGCTTAGTAGCGGGCTGCACTAGAAGCCCAATATTAGCAATTAATGGAAGCACTCTATAAAGAACTCCGTAACGTTAAGGCTCTTTTATTAGAGACCCTGACAATAATACCTATAAATAAAATTAAAATAACCGTATCTAAACCCGACCCGTTAAATGCGAATACTAAACCAGTAATAGTAACTTAACCCGTATCTATAATAAGTTTAATACCCGCTATAAAATCTAAAAAGCTCCCTAATCCTCTAATATTTAATAGAAATTAAAATAACCTACGTCCCTTTGTAACTAAGCTTTATCTTAAACTTTTAATAAACTATAACCGATACCCTACTAAAGCTAGTAAGGTTAGCTACGGAATGTCTTGTTTAAGCAAGGACGCTATACGTACTATAGATACATTCTTCCATAACGGCACCTTTGTTAATTTTAAAATCTTTATCTCTCTACTAGAATAAATGTATAATAACGCCAGCCGCGAACATACAGCTGTTACTAAACTTAAGAACCTACAATAATAGAACCAAGACTTTACCAGCTTCTTTTCGGAATTTTTAGGCCTTATTAGCAAACTAAATTGGAATAAAGCTGCTAGAGTTGCTGCCCTTTAATAAGCTATCTCGGATAAAATTAGAGCCTAGTTAGTAGGTAGGGAACTGCCGAAAAACCTGTCTAAATTTGCTATAATATGCTAATGAATCAACAAGGATCTTTAATATAATAAATAAACTCGTTTCCTAAAGTCAACCACACCTCGCGTTTAAAACACCCTAAAACGCAATCCGTCTCCAAAACCTAAAAGCCCTATATACAACCCTACGGACCTCGATGCCGCTCAATCCTATATACCCTTAGGAACTAACAAATAAAGAACTTAAGCCACAAATAGAGAATGCTTTAGATGCGGTAAAAAAGGATATATTTAAAAGCATTACCGAACTTACCCCTTTGAAAAGGTCCGCCGTAGCTCCTCCCATTTCTTAAATCATACCCATTTCTTAAGCCGTACTTGTTTCTTAAATCGTACCCGCTCTATAAATCGTACTTAAATACTATAAAGTATTTCGCCCTTGGTTAATTCGGAAAACAAATCATCCTGAGGCTAAATCGCGCCTTAGGATAAAAAGTAGAAGAGTATAAGTATCTAGGCTCTTCTAGCGCTAATACATAATATAACTCCCTTAATATACTCGGCGAAATTTAAATACTTAGAAAATAGAAGGAAGTATAAATCCTTATAGATAGCGAAGCCACTAGTATAGGCTTTATTAACATGAACTATATAAAAACTTAACGCCTAAATTTAAAGAAACTTAATAAGCCCTAAGGCCTACGAGGCTTTAATGGCAAACCCTTAATATATGGCGAAATAACACACTACGCCCTAGTAAAAATGCGGATAGGCGAATACCTTAAACACATCTCCCTGTTTATACTTAGACATAGATGGCTAAAACAACACAACCCTTTAATTAGCTGGGTTAAAGAAACACTAAAGTTCCATATAACTTACTGCTAAAGTTATTGCTTAAAAAACCATTTGCCCTATAAACATGTATATAACTATTTAAATTTAATATAATACGAATTACCCTTGCTACAAACCTTAAGCCAACACAATAAATCTATAACTACTAATTGTAATAAAAAATGCGAAGATGTTTTATTGAAACCTCTTAAAATTCGGATAATACAAGCCGCACCCTTTATTTTGTTAGTAAAAAGATAAGATCACGAAATCTTTACTATAACTATAGAAGATATTAAGAAAGTACTAGAACCAAAATAGTATATTAATCCTTAACCTCTTATACCTAAAGAGTACCACGACCTAATTTATGAGTTTAAAAGACGATTTGCAGACCAACTAGCCCTATACTAAGATAAGCACGATTTTAAGATAGAACTTAAGCTGGGCATAATACTAAAGTTCGGTCCGCTATACGGTATATTATAGGAAGAATTGCTTATAATACAATAATACCTTAACAAGCATCTGGAAAAGGGGTTTATTTACCCTAGTTAATCTCTATTCGCCTTACCCGTACTATTTATTAAAAAGCTAGGAGGAGGCTTAAGATTCTATATTAATTATTAAGCTCTAAATATAATTACGATTTAAAACCAATATCCAATTCCCCTAATTTAAGAGACGCTTAACCGTTTAGCAAAGGCACAGTACTTTATAAAGCTTAATATAGTTGCAGCCTTTAATAAAATCCGTATATAAGAAGGAGATGAGAAGTATATAGCTTTTTATATATAATAGGGACTCTTTAAATACCTAGTAATGCTATTTAGCGTAAAGAACGGTCCCAGTACGTTTTAGTAATATATTAATAATACGCTTTATAAATTCCTAAATATATTTGTTACTGTATATATCAATAATATCTTAATCTACTCATCCTCGCTTTCCAAATATTGAAAATATATTAGAATGGTCCTTAAACGCCTACAAGATGCGGGCCTATAATATGACATTAAGAAATGCAAGTTCCACGCGTCCAAGGTTACGTACTTAGGCTTAATAATATCCCGCAATAGAATTAAAATGGACCCTAAGAAAGTCGCCACAATCGTAAACTAGGAAAGCCCTAGCAACGTATAAGATATTTAAAGATTTCTAAAATTTGCAAATTTCTATTAATAATTTATCAACCACTTCTTAGAAACTACTTAGCCGTTAATAAACCTAACAAGAAAGAATATAAAATTTAAATAAACCACTAAATGCGAATAAGCTTTTAACAACCTAAAGCATTATTTTATAACTACTCCAATTCTCGCCCACTTTAACCCTAACCTTAAATGCATTATGGAAACAGACTTGTCCAATTATACACTAGGGGGATGTAACGGGACTAGCCTAGTTACAGTAGAAATGTCTCAGTAAAACACTCAACAGATAGAACTTAAAGCTTTAACCAAATTCTGCCAAATTCTGCTAGCTTAATCAACTTCTGCCAAGTTCTACTAGATCAATCAAATACTACCAAAGTCCATCCGCGTGCGCATATGCGCACGCATCAACTAAGACCCCTAAACTGTTTAATTGCAAGATTCTCTCATTATTCCTTTCTCTTCTTTACGCAACGTCTTATTCCTAGCAAGAGCTATATACCCTTAGATTTAGATAGAATTTATATTATTCCTTTAAATCTTTCCTAAAGCCTCTTCATGCCCTTATATTACGTTGCGTTAAAAACAACTACTATTAAAATAGCAAACAACCTCAAATCCCACGCGTTAACTACGAGCATTATAACCCTAGTTAGGGAACAGTTAACTATAATACAAGAAGCCTTTACAGATGCTTTAGCTTAGTAATAGACTGCACTAGAAGCCTAGTATTAGCAATTAATAGAAACACTCTATAAAGAACTCCGCAACGTTAATACACTTATAATGGAGACCCTAATAGTAACACCTATAAACAAAATTAAGATAACCGTATGCGAACCTGGCCTATTAAATACAAACCCTAAACTAGTAACAGTAGCCTAACCTATACCTATAATAAACCCAGTACCTACTATAAAATTAGAAAAGCTTCCTAACCCTCTAATGTTTAATAGAAATCAAAATAACCTATATCCCTTTATAACTAAGCTCCGCCTTAAACTTTTAATAAACTACAACCAATACCCTACCAAAGCTAGCAAGATTAGCTATAGGATATCTCAATTAAGCAAAGACGCTGTATAAACTATAGACCCATTCTTCTATAACAGCACCTTCATTAATTTCAAAATCTTTATCTCTTTATTAAAACAAACATATAATGACACTAGCCGCAAATACACCGCTGTTACTAAACTTAAAAACCTATAATAACGGAATTAAGACTTTACCAGCTTCTTTTCAGAATTTTTAGGCCTTATTAGCGAACTAGATTGGAATAAAGCCGCTAAAGTTACTACTCTTCAACAAGCTATTTCAGATAAAATTAGAGCACAGTTAGTAAGTAGGGAACTGCCAAAGGACCTACCCAAATTTGCTATAATATATCAACAAATTAATAAGGACCTTTAATATAACAAATAAACTCATTCTCTAAAGCCAACCACGCCTCGCGTTTAAGACTCCACAAAACCAATATATACCCCAAAGCGCGACCCTTCTCTAAAACCTATGTACGACCCTATAGACCTCGACGCCACGCGATCCTACACACCCTTAGGAACCAATAAATAAAGAACTCAAGCCACAAATGGAGAATGCTTCAGATATAGCAGAAAAGGACATATCCAAAGGAATTGCCGAACTCACCCTTTTAAAAAAGTCCGCCGTAGTTCCTCCCAGTCTTTAAATTATACCCACTCCTCAAATTGCACTTGTTCTTTAAGCCATACTTACTCCTTAACTTACACTTATTCTACAAATTATACCTAGTCATTATAAAGCATCTTATGCTTAGCTAACTCGGAAAACGAATCATCCTAGGGTTAAGTTGCGCCTTAGGATAAGAAGTAGAAGAGCATAAGTGTCTAGGCTCTTCCAGCGCTAATATACAACACAACTCCCTTAATGTACTTAGCGAAATTCAAATACTTAAAAAGTAGAAGGAGGTACAAATCCTTATAGACAGCGGAGCTACTAGCATGGGCTTTATTAATACAAACTACATAAAAACCCAACGCCTAAATTTAAAGAAACTTAATAAGCCCTAAAGCCTACAAGGCTTTAACGGCAAACCCTTAATATATAGCAAATTAACGCACTACGCTCTTATAAAAATGCGGATAGGTAAATACCTTAAATACATTTCCCTATTTATAACACCCCTAAAGCAATATAAGATAATACTTGGATATAGATAGCTAAAACAGCACAACCCTTTAATTAGCTAGGTTAAAGAAACACTAAAATTCCGCACAACCTATTGCCAAAGTTATTATTTAAAATACCACCTGCCCTATAAACATGTACAAGACTATTTAAATTTAATATAATATAAATTGCCCTTACCACAAACCTTAAACTAATATAACAAAACTACAACTACTAATCGCAGTAAAGAATGCAAAGATAATACATTAAAACCCCTTAAAATTTGTATAATACAAGCCGCACCTTTTATTTCGTTAGCAAGAAAATAAGACCACAAAATCTTCACTATAACAATAAAAGACATTAAGAAGGCGCTAGAACCAAAGTAGTATATTAACCCTTAACCTCTTATACCCAAGGAGTACCACAATCTAATTAACGAGTTTAAAAAACAATTTACAGACCAGCTACCCCCACATTAGAATAAATACGATTTTAAGATAAAACTTAAACCTAGTACAACACCAAAGTTCAGTCTGCTATATAGTATATCACAAAAAGAACTGCTTGTAATACAATAATACCTCAACAAGCATCTAGAAAAAGGATTTATTCGCCCTAGTTAATCTCCATTCGCCTTACCCGTATTATTTATTAAAAAGCTAGGAGGAGGCTTAAGATTCTATATTAATTACTAAGCCCTAAACACAATCACGATTTAAAACTAATATCCAATCCCCTTAATCTAAGAGACGCTTAACTACCTAATAAAGGCACGATATTTTATAAAGCTTAATATAGTCACTACCTTCAATCAAATTCGCATTTAAGAAGGAGATAAGAAATATATAGCCTTTTATATACAATAGGGACTCTTTAAATACCTAATAATACTATTTAGTATAAAGAACGGTCCCAGTACGTTTTAGTAATACGTTAACAATACGCTTTATAAATTCCTTAATATATTTATTACCGCGTATATTAATAATATCCTAATTTACTTGTCTTTGCTTTCTAAGCATTAAAAACACGTCTAAATAGTCCTTAAACATTTGCGAGATGCGGGTTTATAATGCAATATTAAGAAATGCAAGTTCTATATATCCAAAGTCACGTACCTAGGCCTGATTATATCCCGCAACGGAATTAAAATAGACCCTAAAAAGGTCGCTGCGATTATAAACTAGGGAAGCCCTAGTAACGTATAAGACATTTAAAAATTCCTAGGATTTGCAAATTTCTACTACTAATTTATTAACCAGTTCTTAAAAATTGCCCAACTATTAGTAAACCTAATAAGAAAGAACATAAAATTTAAATAAACTGCTAGATGTAAACAAGCTTTTAATAACTTAAAATAACGCTTTATAACCACTCTAATTCTTGCCCACTTTAACCCTAACCTTAAATATATCGTTGAAATAAACTCATCTAATTATGCCCTAGGGGGAATATTATCGCAATATAATAAGGATGGTAAACTATGTCCAGTAGCCTTTCTCTCTTAAAAGCTCGCCCCTGCCAAATTAAGCTATAAGATATACAATAAGGAACTACTTATAATTATTAGATACTTTAAACAATAGCATCTAGAACTTAAAGGATTATTGTTTCTAATACGTGTGTTAACGGACCATAAAAACCTACAGTACTTTATAACTATAAAGCAGTTAATATAGCGCTAAATTTATTAGGCCAAATACCTTTTATAATTCAACTTTAAGATTATATACTAACCAGGCAAACTTAATTAGAAGCCTAATACATTAACACAACAATTATAAGATTTACCTATAAACGCCTTAGATAAACGGATTACAAATCAATTACAGATCTTATTACCCCCTAAATACTTTAAGAAACTATATCCTATATTCCTAGATACGGAACTCAACAGAAACGAATTAGAAATTAATAAATAGGAAATAGAAATTAATAAGCTATTAGAATACAAATATAAGAACAACGCATAGATAGCAGATATAATAAAAGCAATTTAAACAGGAAAATGATAGTATAAAGATATCACACTTGCTAAATGCGAAATTCGTAACAATCAACTATACTATTAACAGAAGATGGTAGTTCCGAATTCCAAACCCTTACAATTTAAGATACTTAAATTCGTACACAATTCCCCTATAGTAGGACATCCTGGCCGTATAAAGACTTATAAGATTATTTAACAAGTATACTACTAGCCTACAATACACAACTATGTATAAAAATACGTTTGAGCCTGCAGAATATATATACGTGGGAAGATCTCTTACGTAAAAAAGCAAGGAGTACTTTAACTATTGCCAATTCTAATACAAAGATGGCGAGATATCTTAATTAACTTTATAGTTAACTTGCCTAATAGTAACAGGTTTATGAATATTATAGTAGTTATTAACCATTTTACAAAAATGCGATATATAATTCCTATGGACTTAATTAATATAATATTAGTAGCCAAGTGTTTTGTTAAGCATATCTTTAAGCTACACGGACTTCCTAATTTAATAATATCCAACTATAGAAGCTAGTTTGTTTCAGACTTCTAGCAAGCTCTATATAAATAATTAAGCATTTAAATATAACTCTTAACTACATTTTATCTAAAGATAGATGGTTAAACCGAAATTGCGAACATAATTATGGAATAATACCTATAAATATACTGCTCCTACCTGCAAGATAACTGGGAAAAATGGCTGCCTTTAGCTAAGTTTACTGCGAACAATACAATAAATGTATTAATAGGCATAACGCCGTTCTATACAACCTACGGATAAGACCCCTAACTTAGATTTAAACTACGACCTAAAATCAACATAATAGGACCTACAATTAAACAGATTTAGTTAATTGACGTATACAACTTTGCTAATTAAATAAAGTAGCTAACAGAACTATTATAAAGTAAATTAACGTATGCTTAAATAGTACAGGAATGGCATGCGAACAAAGGACGAGCCCCTATATAGGACTTTAAGGAAGGTAATATAGTTTACCTAAATACACAAAACCTAAAGACTTAACGGCCCTTAAAGAAACTTAATTGGAAGTTTGCGGGCCCATACCAAATTAAGAAGAAATTGAGCCCATATACTTATAAGCTTAAACTACCAACTAAGATAAAAATACATCTAACGTTTTATATAAGCTTACTATAACCCTTAAAAGACGAACCTATAACTTATAAAGTGCCGCCGCCACCTCCCATAATTATTAACAACGGTAACAGTTCTTACTTTATTAACTTAATTAATAATATGCGATAGAAAACACAATCTAAACAATTTAAACTTCTTATTAAATAGGAAGGATACGAAACACAAACCTAGAAGCTCTATAAGTAAGTTAAAACCAATGCGCCTTCCCTAGTAAAAGAATTCCATAAGGACCATCCTTCGCGGCCTACTCTGGCTAGATAGACATGATATAAAGGCAAACAACTACCACCTAATACAAATACACGAAATACAATAGCAGGAAACTCAAAATTAAAAAGAGCTTAAAGAATACCACAACGCTTATAATACGGTCACATAACGCGCAAGATATTAAGGAACTTTAACCAGCGGTTAAAGTTGTCTAATTAGTCAGATTTGCCTTACCAAGACCTACTATAAAGATATTAGTTTGGCTTACCGCCTTCACTAAACCAATAGCGATTTTCTATCCCAGGGATAGAAAATCCTAATTGGTCCATTTAACAATTAAAACCAGCAAAACTCTACACTACTACCTAATATAAAATACAACATAATAAAATTGTATTATTTTGGACCTTCGGCCAAAGGGGGGGTACTATAACAGGACTAGCCTAGTTACAGTGGAAATGTCTCAGTAAAACACTCAACAGATAGAACTTAAAGCTTTAACCAAATTCTGCCGAATTCTGCCAGCTTAATTAACTTCTACCAAGTTCTACTAGATTAATTAAATACTACCAAAGTCCGTCCGCGTGCGCATATGCGCACGCATTAACCAAGACCCCTAAACTATTTAATTGCAAGATTCTCTTGTTATTCCTTTCTCTTCTTTACGCAACGTCTTGTTCCTAGCAAGAGCTATATACCCTCAGATTTAGATAGAATTTATATTATTCCTTCAAATCTTTCCCAAAGCCTCTTCGTGCCCTTACAGGGGAGTATTGTCACAATATAATAAGGACGGTAAGCTACGTCCAGTAGCCTTTCTCTTCCGGAAACTCGCCCCTACTAAATTAAACTATAAGATATACAATAAGGAACTACTTATAATTATTAGATGTTTTAAATAATGGCGTCCTAAGCTTAAAGGATTGTAGTTCCTAATACGTGTATTAACGGACTATAAGAACCTATAGTACTTTATAACTATAAAGCAATTAACGCAGCGCCAAATTCGTTAGGCCAAATACCTCTTATAATTTAACTTTAAGATTATATACCAACTGGGTAAACTTAATTAGAAGCCTAACGTATTAATATAACAGTTACAGGACCTACCTATAAACGCTATAGATAAATAGATTACAAATTAATTACGGATCTTATTACCTCCTAAACGTTTTAAAAAACTACGTCCTATGTTCCTAGACATAGAACTCAATAGAAATGAATTAGAAGTTAATTGTCACGGAACCCGACCGCAGGGGCCTCCATAGGAGAACCCCGTGCTCTCGCGTACACCTCGCGTACAGCTTATGTCAGCTACGCGAGGGTATATCACCTCCTTACGCCCTCGACCCTTACGATCGATCGCGCAACGTCTTGTAGACTCCCCGAATATATACGCTTTGTAGCCCTTGCCCGCGTTCCGTAACATTACGTTGCGCCTTTTTCTTTACCAATGTTTAGCCTATGACTAATTCTACGTCTCCACGATACTGCAGACGCTGCTAGAAGCAGCGTGTCTATAAGTTACCTTACTTCGTACTCCTAAAGAATTAATAATAGTAAAACAAAATTCCTTACTAGCCATTATATTAAACTTAAAGAACAACCTAATACCTATATTAAAACCACAACACCAATTAGTCCTAGGAGGATTTAATTTGTTAGCCCTAGCCTTAACCCCTAAAGGGAAGCCTAGTGGCTTAAAAGACTACAACGACTACAAAGGGGACATTGATAATGTTTTATCCTTTATTGACTATATAACCACGGATAAATAAGCCAAAGGGCTACTACCCATTGAGATTAAGATACAAAACGCCGAGATGTTTGTAAAAATGGTAGCATAAGAACCTAATAAATACTACCGCCTTCTATAGAACTACTATCTAAAGCTTATACAAGCTGAGATGCGTACTGCCTAAGATTATAATATTATCTAAGACCTATAAGCTTGTGAGGCGCTCGCTGATAATATATGCTAAGAGATTAAAGACGACCTCTACGCGTCTGAATACGACGTCTAACGATTAAAGAAGGCTGAGATTATACTTATTGCTACGGTTACTAAAAGAGAGGGTATAATTAAATACCTATAATCTTAGCTTAATAAGTATATTTGTAATAATACTAGATACCTCTTTACTGTATATAACACCACCTAAGTCTCTATGCCCCTGGCAACCTCACCTACTTAATACTTAACGGAAGGTTAGCGCCAAGTAGCTTTACCTAATGGGAACCCCTACTATAGCAGCGGCGATAATAAAAGCCATAATAATTAAACCTAAACTACTACTATAGGGTCTAATATACGCTACCCTAATCCCCTAATCTTTAAGGGTAACCATAAGGAATATAGCTACTAGAAGATATAAACCTGTAAGAAACTAACCTAGAGCGCCTACTTTTTCCCCATAGAAGATACCAAGATTGGCTATATTATTAGACGAATAAAGGGTATCCTGTTTAATAGGCTTTTCGCTTAATAGGAGACTAGCAGTCCCTAGAAGTAGTAGTCCTACTAAGAAGTCCTTAACGACCTTAACTAAATATACCATAACTATAACCTAGTGGCCACTAGTTAAGCTAAACTACGCGCCCTAAAGATAAGTCCTACTAAATTATTTAATAAGTTCTATGTTAAATTCTAGGAATATACTAGAGTTCTTACCTAAGACGACGCTAAAGACTAGGAAGATCTCCTTAAAAAAGTCACTTATTGCCTTAGTCACGCAGCCGCCAGCCACAACTATAACGACGTTTACGATATGGTAGCAGCCCTATAGAAGATTGAACGACGGCTAAACTAGATTACTACTGCAAACCCCCACCTAAAGACCTCCTTATAGAAGCCCTCCGGATCTACCAAACCACCAACGCCTACTACCCTAAGTAATACCACTGGTCCTAATATCGACCTCTCTATACCAGCCTTCCTAAAGAAGCTACTAGACAGAGAGCGCGAGCTACTTTAGAAGCTAAGGCGTTGCTATAGATGCCGTTAAGAAGGCTGTTATAGCTATAGCCCAAACTGCCTAATAGCTAGGTTTAGCAGCTGCTGTTAAACACCTAACCCTATGCCCTGGACACCAAATACGTCGCTACACGCCGCTACCGCACAAGACGAAGATGCAGTAACGGTAGTAGAATTAGACGCGGAAGCGGAAAACGCAAAGTCCCAGCCCTAAGTTATAGGTTAGGACACTCCGACAATAGAGGGATCTATATATCGGCTTACTTAATAGATAGCTTAGTAAGAATGGAAGGATAAAAGTAAATAGTCTTACCTATAGAGGGAACTACCGCTAAGAAATAATATAAAACCCATTCTATAATTAACTGCGGAGCTACTGATAAATTTATAGATATCTAATTTGTGCATACTTATAACCTACCTACCTTACCCCTTACCAAAGCCCGCGCCCTACAACTCACTAACAGTAGTTGTACTGTATAAAAGATTACCTATATAGCACAACTCTACCTAAATATAAACGGACACTAGGAGGAGCTCTAGGCCTATATTATACTACTTGTAAACTACCCTATTATCCTTAGAATAAACTAGCTTGAATAATATAACCCCGCCATTGACTGGTAAAAGAGAGAAGTAACCTTTAACTCTAAATACTGTAGAGAGACTTGCCTAGGGCATAGCCTAGCCGCCTTTATCTACTCCCTAGGATATCAACCTAAGGAAACCCTTATTACCCTACCTATAACCAACTGCCACTATGTAAGCGCCGCGGCCTTCTACCGCATAGCACGTAGGAAAGGCTGGACCGTTGCCGCAGCCTCCCAATTATAACTATATAAGCTTAATAAAGATTAGGACTATGTCCTCTATAGTAATAGGATAGATATAGTCAACCTCCTAGAAAATAATGCCCCTATAGAACTCTATAGACTTTCACCCTTAGACTTTAAGAAGTTTATAAAGCTTAAAAAAGGACTTACTAATAAGGAACTCCGCAAGCTTCTCCCTAAAAAATACTATAACTTTATTGACGTATGCTTATAAAAGAGCGTAGATATACTACCCCCATATTAACCTAACGACTATGCCATTAATATTAAATAAGGAAAAACGCCGCCCTATAAGAGACCCTACCTAATATTAAAAGACGAACTCCTAGTTGTTAAAAAGTATATTAACGAGCACCTTAACAAAGGGTTTATTCGTCCCAGTATATCCCTAGCAGCCGCTCCTATCCTCCTTACTAAAAAGCTAGGAGGAGGTATTTAATTCTGTATTAACTATAGAGGACTTAACGCTATTACAATTAAGAACTAATACTCTATACCGCTTATACGCAAGACCCTTAAATGGCTTAGCTAAGCCAAAATCTATACTAAATTTAATATTATTGCTGCCTTTAACCGCCTCTAAATACAGGAAGGTAACAAATGGAAAACCGCATTCGCATCGCGCTTTGACTAATTTAAATACACTATTATACCTTTTAGTGTATGCAACGGCCTAGGCAGCTTCTAAAGCTACATTAATAATGCCTTATAGGACTACCTTAATAACTTCTGCTCCGCGTACCTGGATAATATACTTATTTACAGCGATGACCCTTTTAAGTATACCGAGCACGTTCAAAAGGTCCTATAGCGCCTTAGAGATGTAGGACTTTATATTAATTTAAAGAAGTGCAAATTCTTAGTTATAGAAGTAAAATACCTTAAACTAATTGTTATTACTAAGGGTGTCTATATGGACCCTGAAAAAGTATATATAATTACCAGATAGCAAACCCCTACCTATATTAAGGATGTATAAGCCTTCCTCGGTTTTGCCAACTTCTATTAGAAATTTATATACAACTTTTTAGGTATTGTAGCACCACTTATAGTAATAATGTGAATAAAGGGCTTTTCTATAAAAGGAAGAAAAATATATTTATGTTTTATCTGGACGCTTAAATGCGAAAAGGCGTTCTAAGACTTAAAAGATGTGTTTACTAAAGTACTTATCCTAGCTTACTTTATACTAGGATAATAACTCTATTTTAAGACTAACTCCTTAGACTACGTTAACGCGGGCGTTCTCTTCTAGATAGGTAATAACGGTCTCCTCTACCTAGTTACATTCTACTCGTTTAAGCTTATACTATAAGAATATAACTATAAGATCTATAATAAGGAACTCCTCGCAATTATATAAGCGTTTAAGGAATTCTAACCAGAACTCTCCTTAGCAGAACCTAACCAGCTAACTAAAGTCCTTACGGATTATCGCAACCTTAAGTACTTTATAACTATGAAATAACTAAACTAATACTAAGCACGTTGGAACGAGTTCCTCTCCAGTTTTAACTTTAAAATCATATATAGGCTAGGAGTATAAGGTACTAAGCCTAATAGCCTAATACGCCGTTCATAAGACCTTTCTTAGTTAGAAGATGACCCTTATAATTAATTCCAACAATAAATAATCCTAAAAGTATAAAACTTAGCCCTAGGTATACTACCCAAAACAGAACCAACTGCCCTTTAGCTTTATACTATAGAACTAGAGTTACCCCCTAAAATTAATAAACTTATTACTGCAGTATATAACACTCCTATTAACCTATTACTGTATTAACTAATTGCCGCAAAGATTGCCGGTACCTATATACTGCCTATTAACCTCTAAAGCTTAGGCCAGATTGATATGGCAGCCTTAGAAGTAAAAGAGAATAGGCTTTATTATAGAGGCCGTCTATTTATCCCTAACTTAGAAGACCTATAACGGCAACTAATCTAAATGGCCCACAACCTCCAATTAAGCGGCTACCTAGGTAAAGGAGGAACCTATAAGCTTTTTAGCCGATACTACTTCTAGCCTAAAATAATAGACTTAGTTAAACGCTTTATAAGCGCCTACTATAGCTGTAAACATGCTAAAGCATTTTATATAAAGTACTAAGGACTGCTACACCCTCTACTAGTACTTATATAATGATGGACAGATATCGCCATAGATTTTGTTATTAACTTACTGCCTTATAAACAACATAGCCAAACCTATAAGAATATTCTTATAATAATATGCCGACTTATAAAAAAACGCCACTACGTCCCAACTAAAGGCGTAGCCGTAAGCAACGTTGCCAACGCCTTCCTCTACGAAGTCTACCGACTATACGGGTTACCTAACTCTATTACGTCTGACTAAGGCACGTAATTTAACTCTAACGTATAAAGGCGGATCTGCTAACGCCTTAGTATCTCCATTAAGATATCTACATCCTTTTACCACAAAACTGCGGGATAACCGGAAAACGCTAACGCTAGTATAAAGGCGTACTTACGACAGGTAGTCGCCTATAGTTAGGATAACTAGGTAGACCACCTTCCGCTAAGTAAATTCACAGCAAATAACTATATCTTAGCCACTATAGGACTTACCCCGTTCTTCGCAAATAAAGGATATCACCCACAATCTAGTATAGAGCCACCAGAGCCTATTAATAAGAAACTGCTATATAGAAAATGCTTTAAGATGCTACTTGCCAATTAACATGCTGACCGTATAAAAGACCTACTCAACTACTGTAAAGAAGAGATGGCCTAGGCCCAAGCAAAACAAGCTTACTTCGCCAACTGCCACAGAACACCACCACCTAAGATACGTGTTGGCGACTGGGTATAGTTAGATACACGCAATATCTCCACACAGAGACCTATAAAGTCACTTAATTATAAGAACCTTAGCCCCTACTAAATTAAACAAGTTATTAATAGAGGAGCTGTATATAAACTAGAGCTCCCACCTGCCTTAGCCACCCGTGGGATATAGCCTTTGTTTTACCTATAGCTACTACACCTTTATTAGCCTAACCCTCTACTAGAACAAACACAGCCTAAACCCCCACTGGTACTAATCCAAGATAAGAACAAAGACGAGAACCATAAGGAGTGGACTATTAAACAAATTATTAACTCTAAGTACTTTGGTAAAGGTAAAGGACGGCGGCTCTACTATAAAGCTACCTACATAGGATTTAACATAAATTAGCCAGAATAGCAACCATAGGAAGATTTTAAAAACGTAAAAGATCTAATTAGTAATTTCTACTATATAAACCCACAGAAACTAGGCCTAAGTAGAGATTTTGTACCTAATCCCCTATAGGAGCCGTTACAGCTAAATTATTGTATATTACCGTTACGTAACTACTCCGATAAGATATTAAGGAACTTTAACCGCCGGTTAAAGTTGTTTAATTGGTCAGATTCTAGACGCTAAGGAGAAGTCAACTAATTAGGATTTTCCATCCCTGGGGTGGAAAATCGCTATTAGCTCGCTTACTACTAGCGCCTTAGCAACACCCTTACACCTTACTAAGTCCCTAACAGCCTTCTTCCCCTCTATAGCCCAGTACCTTTGCATAGTAGCAACCTATAAGCTTTAAGTTAGAAGCACCTGTACGAGCCTATTATACCTATAATAATATTCCTTCTTCTAGATACCCTAAGCATTTCCCCCTATATATATATAGCAACCACAGCGTCGCCGGAGCTCCGCCTTAATAGGAGGGGGGGTAGTGTCACGGAACCCAACTATAGGGGCCTCTATAGGAGAACCCCGTGCTCTTGCGTACACCTCGCGTATAGCTTATATCAGCTACGCGAGGGTATATTACCTCCTTACGCCCTCGACCCTTATGATCGATTGCGTAACGTCTTGTAGACTCCCCAAATACATACGCTTTATAGCCCTTGCCCGCGTTCCGTGACATTAATAAATAAAAAATAGAAATTAACGAGCTAATGGAATACAAATACAAGAACAACGTATGGATAATAGATATAATAAAGGCGATTTAAATAGGAAAACGATAGCATAAGGATATTATACTTACTAAATACGAAATTTAAAATAACTAATTATACTACTAATAGAAGATAGTAGTTCCGAATTCCGAACCCTTACAATTTAAGATACTTAAATTTATATACAACTCCCCTGTAGTAGGGCACCCTGGCTGTACAAAAACTTATAAAATTGTTTAATGAGTATACTACTGGCCTATAATGTATAACTATATATAAAAATACGTTTAAGAATGCAGGATATGCGTACGTGGAAAGACCTCTTATGTAAAGAAGTAAAGAGTACTTTAACCACTACCAATTCCAATACAAAGATGGCGCGATATCTTAATTAACTTTATAGTCAACTTGCCTAACAGTAATAGGTTTACTAATATTATAGTAGTTGTTAACCGCCTTATAAAAATGCGATATATAATTCCTATAGACTCGATTAATACGATATTAGTAGCTAAATGTTTTATTAAGCACGTCTTTAAGCTATACGGACTTCCTAATATAATAGTATTTAACCATAGAAGCTAGTTCGTTTTAGACTTCTGGTAAGCTTTATATAAATAATTAAGTATTTAAATATAACTCTTAACTGCATTTTATTTAGAGATAGATGGCTAAACCAAAATCGCAAACGCGATTATGGAACAATACTTATAAATATACTGCTCCTACCTGCAAGACAACTGGGGAAAATGGCTGCCTTTAGCTAAGTTTACCGCAAATAATATAATAAACGTATTAATAGGCGTAACGCTGTTTTACGCGACCTACGGACAAGACCCTTAACTTAGATTTAAACCATAACCTAAAATTAACATAATAGGACCTACGATTAAACGGATTTAGTTAATTAACGCGTATAACTTCGCTAATTAAATAAAGCAGTTAATGGAACTATTACGAAGTAAATTAACGTACGCTTAAACGTTATAGGAATAGTATGCGAATAAAGGACGAGCTCCTGCATAGGACTTTAAGGAAGGTAATATAGCTTACCTAAGTACACGAAACCTAAAGACTTAACGGCCTTTAAAGAAACTTAATTAGAAGTTCGTGGGCCTATACTAAATTAAGAAAAAACTAAGCCTATATACCTATAAGCTTAAACTACTAACTAAAATAAAAATATACCTAACGTTTTACGTAAGCTTACTATAACCCTTAAGAGACGATCCTATAACTTATAAAATTCCGCCGCTACCTCCTATAATTGTTAACAACGGCAATGGTTTATACTTTATTAACTTAATTAATAATATGCAATAGAAAATATAATCTAAACAATTTAAACTTCTTGTTAAGTAGGAAGGATATAAAACACAAACCTAGAAAACCTATAAACAGATTAAGGCCGACGCGCCTTCCCTAGTAAAAGAATTCCATAAAGACTATCCTTTGCGGCCTATTCCGGCTGGATGGACACAATATAAAGGCAAATAACTGCTACCTAATATAAAGACACGAAATATAATAGCAGGAAACTTAAAATCAAAAAGAACTTAAACCACATTATAACGCTTATAAGGCGATAAGTTATGAATTCTTAACTAAATCGAATTGTTTTGGACCTTTGGCTAAAGGGGGGGGTACTATAATAGGACTAGCCTAGTTATAATAGGAATGTCTTAGTAAAATACTTAATAGATAAATTCTAATACTTTAATTAAATTCTGCCAAGTTCTGCTAAGTTAATTAAATTCTGCTAAATTCCGCTAACTTAATTAATTTCCACCAGTCTCTACTAAATTCTACTAATGTAATAGAATTTGGTTAAAACCTGTTAAAATCCGCGTGGGCTTATGTCCATGTGTCTGCTACTAAGACTATAAATATTTAATTATAAGTTTTCTATGTTCCTTTCTCTTCTTTACGTAACGTCTTGTTCTCTTCAAGAGCTATTGTCGGTACCAATTTAATAGTATAAGTGAGTCGTGTCTAGGGGCACGAAATACGTATAGTATCGTATGCTCATTTAGACGGTGGTGACTGTCGGTTCTATTAAGGTGGGCTACGTGGTCTATATACTAACGCACCTCCCCCCTAACTAGCTAGTGTTTCAGGAGTGCACCAGACGCGTAAGCGAGTGGGTATACCGAACGCGTAAACGCGTACTTGGTGTATCAAACGCGTAAGCACGTGGTTAGTACAACAGGTGCTGTAATTATACAGCTATATACCCTTAGATTTAGATAGAATTTATATCATTTCTTTAAATCTTCCCTAAAGCCTCTTCGCGCCCTTATACTCTAATACGTAACTAATAGACGTCTAAGGGGTGTCTGGAGGTTGTCCTAAGGGCAACCTAAAGTAACTGTAATAATATCCCTTATAATAAACGCCTATAGTTAATTATATTATACTAGATAAGCAGCTCTATCGCCTTTATAATATAGGGTAGGTTCTAAATACGGCATTACTAAGGTAAGTAATGCCTAAGTAGAATCCTTATATCTTTAACAAGGATCTTCTATTCCTTATTAAGCTTTTAGTAGATAAAAAATAAAAGTAAAAGTAAAAAGAAATGGACAGCAGTAAAGAGATACCCCTTAATTAACATGCGGACACCCCCCAATTAATACATAAACACTCCCTACTAATTGAGTTTAGTTTCTGCCTAATTAAGTTAGAATTATATAGATTTAGGTTGTTTATATCTATATCACGAAAATTAAATTATTAAAATATAACTTTTGTTACTGTAATACTGATTGCGTAGTACTCTATAAGGCGCCCCGTGAACTTATTTAAATACTACTACAGTGGGGTGTCATAAGTGTCCGTCCTAAGCGAATTTTTAAGCTAATCCACCCCACTAAATTATATATAATAATCACATAATTAATTCTAAAGCTTTAAAAAATGTCTAAGGTGTATATTATATATTAAATCTAGCTATTGTTACTTTTTTTAAAATTTCAAAACCGACAATTCCTTTAGAAATCCTATTAGTTCCCCAATAAGATCTATAATGTTTAATATATATTTTCTACTGCTAGATATTAAATTTTTTTTACAAAAATTTAATATTTTATAAATATTCATTATTATTATAACTTGTTTTATTTAGAATATTATTTTAAAGGCACAAAAATTTATTATAGGATTGTAAAGTTAAAAAATCGGAATTTGTATGGAGAATTACATTTTTTTTCTATTTTTTAACTTTATAACCTTATAATAAAATTATATATTTTTTAAATAAAAATTTAAATAGAGAAAGTTTTAGTTATGGCAAATCTCTATAAAATATTAAAATTTTAAGAAATATTTTTAATATCTAATAGTAGAAAACATATGCTAAAAATAGTAAGTTTGGTAAAAAGTGGGTAAAACATAAGGGCTTTTAACAAAGGACTATAAGATTTAAGACTTTAAAAAAAAGTTATAATAGCTAGATCTTATATAGCGATAAGCTATATAACTATTTTAAAGCTATAGAATTGATTTTGTAGTTGCTGTATAGCAATTCAGCGAAAAATATCACATTTGGTGTGGTCTGGGCACGGACACTTATGACACCCCACTGTACCTCTGCTTAATATCTATGAACTGCCTCTGCAAGCACGCCCACGCTTGCGCTTATGCCTGTGCCTGCGCCTAGTGGATGCAGGTCGGTCTTACCACACTAAAGGGAGCGCGGTCGCGCCAACCTGTACGCACCCTACGCCCGCGCCCACACCTATACCCACGCGTAGTATACTTAGTATTCTGTTTAAATGCTAATGGCTTACGACAAGTTAATGTATTAACGCGAACAGAGCCAGTCAAGCGGCTGCGGCGGCGCTCAATAGTTAGAGGTAAGGCGAATGCGAGGTTTTAGGTATGGGTGCGCGATAGTTGCGTACTAATGCAGATATAAACAACTTAAATTCACGTGATATTCTAACTTGATCAGGCAGAAACTAAACTTAATCAGTGGGGGGTGTCCGTGTATTAATTGGGGGGTGTCCGTATATCAATTAGGGGGTGTCTCTTTACCGCTGTCCAAAGAAATAGAGCAACTCTTAGGTTCTTTTAGGTTAATTATATAGATATTAGAGCGGTTTTTCTAAGTATTAGAGTAGTACGCTACTATCCCTTGACACGGCAGGGTCCTTTGCCAAGTTCGCTTATATTGACAACTAGATTCAATTGGATATTTATATTAACCCAACTTTTCCAATTAGTTGATTCTTATCGATAACCTAAGGACCCAAATTGCCGTGTCAAGGGATAAATAAGCGCTTATTATAGGCTCTTATATAGGCTTCGTAGGTTTTAAATAGAAGATTTAAAATATTAGCGCTGTGGCAATTAACGCCTCGCTATAGCGCTAATATATAGCAGGCTAGTTAACAGTTAGCTATAGACCTCTTACTAACAACTTAAAAAGAGGATATACCCATACCTTTACTGACTTTTAGGTCTCCAGCTCCTACTCTATTATTACCCTTATACCAGCCATTAAATATATCTATACTGCCAGCAACCTACCAATTAGATATATCTTTATTAGTACTATAGAGGCGGTTAACGCGATTAAATAGAGGTAAATATATATAAAGAGTACTATAGGAAATTAGCGGTAACGCCAATTAGTATATAGCGGGCTAATATTAGGCGGGGTTAGCTAATACTAGGTAAGTTTACCTTATATCCGCTAAGCGGATATTGCAACCATAGTAGCTAATATCTATTAGAATAACGGCCTCCCTCCTCCTTCTATCTTATACCCCTAGTAAACGCGGCCCAGAAACTAAATAGATTAATTAATTAATAATATTAATTACTTAGGAATATAATTATTCATTGCTTAACGTCCGATTCGGATCCCTATTGGGCCCACGCGGACTACTCCTTATTTACATATGGGGAGAAAACTCTATTTGAGAAAATGAGAAAACAATTACTTAGGAATATATATTAATGCTATTAACTATAGTAGATATTAAATGGCTATAGTAATAGCTTACGGCTAATATCTTATATTACTTATTAAGTAACTTATATGCAGGTTAAAGCTAGGTTTAAGTAAAGTTAGTAGGTAGCACAAAGCTATCTAACTTATTATTATTGTTATAGAGATTAAGTTTATTAAATATAGCGGAAAGATTACCGCCTAGCTATAAATTAAACTCATTAATAGCAGATAATAGAACCTACGGCAATTATATTAGTAAGTGATTAAATATCCGCCCTAGCAGATTTAACAGTATATTAAGTAGATATTTGTTTACCAAATATAATTTTAAACTTTATATATAGTAGCCATATATAATTAGTTATATAAATACCCTAGTAGAAGAGCAAGTTTAGGTTAAACGTTAAATTGCTATAAGTATGCATAAGCTGCTTTAGCTTCCTATTAAGTAGCTTATTGTTAAGATCTATTAGGTAGTAACTATTTTATTTACCATGGTTATTTACAAGACTATTTACTAGGATAGCTTACTAAAGCTTAGGGGAACAAACATCTATTAAAGTTAACTAAAAGGGGCGTAATATCTCTAGTAGATAGTTTTTATTCCAACTACCTATAAAATAGATATAAATACGGGGGGGTACGCGGCTAAGTAGGCCGATATCTATAAGCTTAATAGCGTGCTTAAGAACCTTATACGTCTTTACCAGTTATAAGAAGCGGACATATATTAGAAACTCTGCATTAGTAGGCTTAGAAAGTATTTATAAGGATATAGTACTACTAGCCTACTTAGGGTACCCCTTTTACCGCGGTTCCGTAGGCTAGCTAGTATAGTTAACCGTCTAAAAGACTTCCTAACTAAAAATATCTATATAGATATCCTTAACTACCGCTAATAAACATTACAGAGATAGACTCTTAAGGTACCGCTTAATATCTATAGACAACTTAGTATTATAAAAGTCCTTAATCTAAGTATAGAGCAACGCTATAATATAAATATTAAAGCTATAGAGAATTAGCTCCTCTATATAATAAAACGACGTATACTTAGCTGGGATATTCCTTTAACCTAGGTGGTTTATATAGGTATATAACATAGAGTACTCTTAGGCTAATCGCTTACCACTATAGTAATACTATATAACTATATATTAGTTTAGCTTTAGGTGCCAAAGAGCTAGAATAGGTAGAGCCCAAGGCAGGCTATTATAGGCGGATATTAACTTAGTATATTCTCCTTAACACAACCAAATAAGCTTTATAGTCTTTTAATTACCATAAATTAGAAATAGTTGCTCTTTAAATACTTTATTGGTACGTTATAGATTTATTTAATAGAGAAAGATATCGTCTAGTACCTTATAGGTTTTAGATATAAAAGCCTTTCCAGTTATAATAGGTCCTAGGTTAAGCCTAGACGTCTATATAGCGGGTATTATATTAATAGTAGGCATATATAGATGTTTAAACCCCAGGTTTTTGCTAAGTAATATATTAAGGCCTAGATATACTTCTATAATGGCTTTGTAGATTAAAGCTATTAAGATCTACTTTTATATCTCGTCTTATAGATTACCTAGAGCCTCTATAATATCTAAGAACTTAATTAGAATATCCGTATAAAGCATACTCTATTAAAGCCCACTATTAGGTATATATACGCCAAAGGTAATCTTACCAGTTATACGCGAATAGAATATCCCAGTATCTCTAAGTGTTTAATACTAAACTTATTAAAGGCAATTTAAATTATTATAGACAATAATTATATTAGAAGCCGCACCCATTAAGCGGATTTTTACCTATATATAGGTTAGTATATATCCGCATTATAGAGATTATAGACTAAACCTTAACTCCTAGGCTACCCGCTCCTTCTGCCAATTTAAAGTAATATAACTATTAATTAATCTAAGCCTATAGAGCATAGAAAGCACATAGCACTTAATGCCGTTGGCTTAGAGATATATCTCTAACAGCCATAGAATATAATTTGCGGAGTTTTATAAAAGGCTAAATATAAGCGTAAAAGTTATTAGAACCGCACGGCCTTTATATAAAGAATATTTGCGTTAACCCTTTTAATATGCTATAATTATATACTCTAGTATAGGTGTGTAAGTCTTTATGGCTTAATAGTACTACCTAAGGTTAAGCTACTTAATATCCGCATATTGGTTAAAGCCGCTAAATAGTAACTCTTTCTCCCTTAGCTCTTTAAGCTCTCCCTAAATAGTAAGAGCAATACTAGTACCCGCTATACCGCGTTTCTCCATCTCTTTAGTATAGATATTTAGAATATTAGTATAACGGTCTCGTACAATTGCTTCTAAACCAAAGCTTGTAGATTGCTACTATATAAGAATACTAAGCTAAGGAGAAGAATACTGTTAGTAACTAACGAGATACAAGGGGTCGCCAAGGCGCTAGTAGTAGACGAGCTAATAGTAGGCGAGCTAACGGCGAGGAACGGTAAGAGACAGTACTAGACAGTATTAGACATTATATAACAATATAACAGGTAGCAGAATATGGCAGAATTTAGCAGGTAACGCGCCCTAGCACCGTCATATTACCCCCCCCCCCTCCCGAAAAAGCCTGCCCTTAGGCTTTATCTAAGTTCTTTATTATTGTTTAAATTATTATAGTTATCTAACCCCTCTTCCTAGCATTTAATCCAGCTGTTTAGCTTACGTAGTGGTCTAGGGAGGTCTAGGTAGGCTAGGTAGAAATCTTGTAGCTTATAGAAAGAGTACTTAAAATTGGATGCGGGGTACTACTCTAGATCTTCATCATGGCCTACCTAGCTCGCACGGTATTTTAAGGTACCACAGTCCTTCTTAACTGCTAAGATCTCTTTAACTTCCTATTCCTCGTCCTCTATAATCTAAATTGGTAACGGGGGGTTGTTATACTGTCTAGGTAATAGGTTGTCCGCAGCCTTCTATAGTTGGTCTAGAGAGAAGACAGGGTGGATCTTTATTAACTCTAGTAGCTTAACCTTAAAAGAGTGCCCTACCTTCTTAGGGATCTTATAGGGGCTAGCTATTTAGTGGTCTAGCTTATAGCTTAGCCTCTAGGTCTTCTAGTTCTTTGTTAACACCTATACCTTATCTCCTATATAGAAGTCTACTTCGTAATAATATTAGTTTATATTAGCCTTTTTTATAACTGCTTAGGTAGTCTCCTAGGCTCCGTGCGTTCTCTTAGCGAATATCTAGGCCTCTTTATAGCTAAGGCGTTCGCGGACCGTTATAGGTCCTATAGGTCTATCCTAATTAAAGGATATTCGTGGCTTGTATCTATAGAGTAACTTAAATAGCGATATTCCTATACTATTATAAGGGAGCGTAAGCTGTATGTAGTCCATTATAGGTAGTAGTTCCAACTAGTTGTCCTAGTAGTAGTTAATAAAGGGGCGAAGTCGCTAGTTAAGGTATTAGTTTATAATCTCGGTTTAGCCGTTAGTCTAAGGGTAGAATACGGTAAAGAGCTTAATCTTAATCCTAAAAATATGGTAAAATTTATCCTAGAAGTCTAATATAAATTAGGGCCTATAGTTAGAGATAATTAACTTAGGAGCACCATAGATCCGGTAAATGTTATTAATATACATATAGGCTATGTCCTTTATAGTTATAGTCTTAAAATAGGAAAGGAAAATAGCTTACTTACTTAGTTAGTCAACTACTATAAAGGCTATATTGTAGCCATATTTGTCCTTTAGAAAGGATTTAAAGTCTATAATAATATGCTGCTAAGGGCATTTGGGAACTGGCAGTAGTTATAACTATCCAGAGGTTTAGTCCCTAGGGGCATCTACCTATCTATAAGTATAATAATTCCTAATAAATTGTTCTATGTTAGACAGGAGTCCTCGCTAGTAGTAGCAAGGCGCTAGTAGTTGGTAAGTCTTATCTTAGCTAGAGTGCGCTATAGAGACTTAACAGTGGGCTTCACGGATTAGCTCTATTTATAGGTTATTAACGTCTGGAACTATAAGCCGTTCTTAGTATAAGAGTAGTCTGTCTTCTATTTCTAAATTAGGGTTACCTTCTATAGCTTAATCGCGGAGAGCTTTTAGAGATTTAGCTATACGGTTTATAATTAGGATGCGGTTAATTAGTCCTATTAGTTTATCTAAAATCTCTCCTTCTATAGGCGCCAGCTCGCTCCGTTTAGGGCTTAGTTCCTTAAGGATATATAGGTTAAGCTATTTAGGATAGAGGAGGGCACGTATCTAGTGTTAAGCCTTTAGCTTATCCTATAGTTCTATATTCTATTCTCTTTAGGTAAGGGTATTAGCTTTAAAATTTTGCCTACTAGGGCGGTATATAATCGTAAAGAACTAGGAGAGTATTTTAGCCCACCTAGCCTATTAACCGGTAAGCTGCTTTGTTATTATAAAATACTTAAGGGCTTTATAATTAGTATAGACTTTAATCCAACATCGGCAAAATATGGTACCCTTTCAATGGCCTCAATGGTTGGTGGTTGACGCAATTAGCGCGCAGTTGAGGTCATTTGGCAACTCGACCGACTAGCCTATATCGTGTTTTTTTGATACGCAGCCTGCGTATAGCCTACGCGCAACCTGCGCGCAACCTGCTAGTAATCTACACATTTGGCAACTATAATTATATTTACCTCTTTTATACTAATAACATATTTTAAATAAATAAAAGCTACTTTAAAGCTATTTATAAGGCTAGTAAAATAAATATTATTATTTTAGATAATTTAATATAATATAGCGATGGTTCTCTTTTACCTATCTACTTATTAACTTATCTACCTGCCTATATCGCCTACCTATCTGTATTGCCTACCTATTTATATCTGCCTACTTATCTATATCTGCCTACCTATTAGCATCTATCTACCTATCTATATCTGCTTGCCTATCTATATCTACTTACCTATCTATATTACCTACCTATCTATATCGCCTACCTATTTATATCTGCCTACCTATCTATATCTGCCTACTTATTAGCATCTGCCTACCTATTTACATCTACTTGCCTATCTATATCTGCTTACCTGTCTATATCTGCCTACCCGTTAGCATCTCCCTATTTATACCTACCTGTCTATACTACCTTGATTTAATTAATTAATTAAATCGTTTATAGTGCTTACTGGCTAGTCGTTATTATCTAGCTCTGGCGATGGTTGTCTAGTTCTAGCAATGGTTGTCTAGCTCTGGCGATAGTTATCTAGTTCTAGCAACGGTTATCTAGTTCTAGTAACGGTCGTCTAGTTCTAGCAACGGTTGTCTAGTTCTAGCGACGGCTGTCTAGTTCTAGCGACGGTTGTCTAGCTCTAGCGACGGTTATTTAGTTCTGGTAACGGTTGTCTGGTTCTAGCGACAGTTGTCTAGCTCTGGCGATAGTTGTCTAGCTCTGGCGACGGTCGTCTAGTTCTGGTAACAGTCGTCTAGTTCTGGCGACGGTTGTTTAGTTCTAGCGATAGTTATCTAGTTCTAGCAACGGTCCTTTGCTGGCTGCCGTTCTAGTACCTCCCTAGGTAGGGAGGATGTAAGAAAGGAAAGAAGGGTAAAAAGATAAGGCGGCTATATAGGCAGAGACACGTGTAGACGCTATTAGGAATATAGCGGGGACCCGATACAGAGCTTCGTGTAGAGCCTCCGTACGCAGAGCTTTGCGTAGAGCCTTGTGCAGAGCCTCTATACGTAGAGCTTCGTATAGAGCTTCGTGTAGAGCTTTGTGTAGAGCTTCTGTATGCAGAGCTTCGCGCAGAGCCTTGTGCAGAGCTTCGTGCAGAGCTTCGTGCAGAGCTTCGTGCAGAGCTTTGTGTAGAGCTTCGTGCAGAGCCTCCGTACGCAGAGCCTCGCGTAGAACCTCGTGCAGAGCCTCTGTACGTAGAGCTTCGTGCAGAGCTTCGTGCAGAGCTTTGTGCAGAGCTTCGTGTAGAGCTTCGTGCAGAGCCTCTGTACGCAGAGCTTCGTGTAGAGCTTCGTGCAGAGCCTCCGTACGCAGAGCCTCGCGCAGAGCCTCGTGTAGAGCCTCTATACGTAGAGCTTCGTGCAGAGCTTCGTGCAGAGCTTTGTGCAGAGCGTCGTGTAGAGCCTCTATGCCCAGAGCTTCGTGCAGAGCCTCTGTACGCAGAGCTTCGTGTAGAGCTTCGTGTAGAGCTTTGTATAGAGCTTCGTGTAGAGCTTCGTGTAGAGCTTTGTGTAGAGCTTCATATAGAGCTTCGTGTAGAGCCTTATGCAGAGCCTTATGCAGAGCCTCTAAGTAATAAAACTATATAAGATTGTATAAGATTATATTAGATAATATATAATAGTTAAATATATAGTATATAACTTTACCTTAATTGCATGTTAAGAAATATATAGTTACCTTTTAAAGTTGCTAAGTAGGTTAACTGCGTGTTAAAAAACATACAGTTAGCTTTTAAGGTTATTAAGTAGGTTAACTGCGTATTATTTAACTTTTAAAGTTACCAAGTAGGTTAATTGCGTGTTAAGAAATATATAGTTAGCTTTTAAAGTTGTTAAGTTAGTTAAATTGCTTGTTAAGTTAGTTAATTATATATTAAGTTGGTTAAATTGCGTGTTAAGTTAGTTAATTGCATATTAAGTTAGTTGAATTGCGTATTAAGTTAGTTAATTGCATATTAAGTTAGTTAAATTGTGTGTTAAGTTAGTTAATTATATATTAAGTTAGTTAAATTGCGTGTTAAGTTAGTTAATTACATATTAAGTTAGTTAAATTGCGTGTTAAGTTAGTTAATTGTATATTAAGTTAGTTAAATTACGTGTTAAGTTAGTCAATTGCGTGTTAAGTTGGTTAATTGCGTATTAAGTTGGTTAAATTGCATGTCAATTACGCAAAACGCGAAAATTAAAGTCTACTTAAATCTTATCCTGCGAATATTTTCCTGATGAAGAGTCTATACTTCTAAGCTCTACGCGCTACTAGGATAATAATTATATAATAGCTAGCATTTCCTTATTGTATACCTTATAATTATACTTAGCTAGGGCTATTATCTTTAAGAAAACGCAATAGGGTACTACTTACCATCTAAGTATAACTATAAGAGAACTCCCGCTACTACTCTATTAGAGGCATCCGTTTCTAGCATTAATTTAAAGTCTAGGTTATAGTAATGGAGAATTAAAAAGAAGGTAAGTTGGTTCTTTAATTCTTTAAAAGCTTTTATATAACTATCATCAAAAATAAAAGGCGTATTATTCTTTATTAGTTATATAAGAGGCTTAGCTACAACCCTATAGTTATAGATAAACTGGCGGTAGAAGTTATAGAAGCTAAAAAAGGACTAGATACCTTTTATAGTGCGAGGGGGTTTCCAGTTATATATTGCCTTAACCTTCTTAGGGTTAACTTTAATTCCTTCTATACTAATAATAAACCTAAAGTACTTAGTTTGTTTTACTCCAAATTTATATTTCTTAATATTAACTTATAGGCCTATATTCCGCAGCCTTTCTAAGACCTTTTTAATATAAACTTAGTGCTTAAGTTCGTTGTCTAAGTATATAAGAATATTATCTAGGTATGCCATGCAGAATTTATTAAGGTAGTTAAAAAGAATATTATTTATATACCGTTGGTACGTGGCTGGCCTATTTATTAGTCTAAAAGGAAGAACTTTATATTTATAAGAACTGTAGCGGGTATAGAACGTTATTAGGTCCTCTAATATAGGGTCTATCCTAATTTGGTAAAAAGCTTAGCGGATATTAAGCTTAGTAAAGATTTTAGCTTAGCTTAAACGTATAAGGGTCTTATTAATTAGGGAGAAGGGGTAGTACTCTTTTTAAGTAATAGTGTTTAGTTTCTAATAGTTAATGCAGAAGTGAAGGCCCTTATTAGGTTTCTTTATAAATAAAATAGGGGAAGCAAAAGGGGCCTAACTTGGTTTAATAAACCCCTTATAGAGGTTATTAATTAAGTACTACTTAGTTACTTTTAGTTCCTTTATAGTTTGCTAGTAAAGGGGGCTATAGCCTAAAGAATTATCGGCCTTTAGTTAAATCTTATAGTTATAGGTTTAGTAGGGGGGGTAGTATATCCAAGGCTGCTTTTAAGAACACGTCTCTATGGTCTAAGAGGTATATAGGGAGGAGGCGTTTAACTAGTTCCTTATTAGTTTCCTCTACTAACCCTTCTTCCTTCTTATTAATAATCTAGTTAATTTTATATAAGCTAGTTATAAAGACCTTGTTATTCTTCTAATATATATTAAAGTGGAAACCTATAGCACTAATTACCGCGATATCTACTATAGGGGGGTCGTGTAATAGTAGGGGTGTCTATAGCCTAGGGGGCCTTTGGCCTATTAGTATTGTCTTTACTCCCCTTAGCTCTTATTATATCTTCTAAAGGTTATTCTCTACGTTTTATTAGTATATCCTCTTCCTTATTAGCTAGATCTTCGCAATTTGGAAATTATCTATATTACTATCCGTTCTATTTCTATAAGTAGGGTCCTCCTTAACTGCAGTCCTTTAGGGGAGTATCCTTATTAGTATAGGGTTCTTACCGGCCTTGCGGCAGGCGTCTTCTTAAGTAAAGGCTAGGTTACGGTCCCTAACATCTTGCTAGTAGATAGGGTCGGCCTTCGCGGCTAATGTCTTACAGTTAGTACGGATTTCTCTAATAAAGGAGGGTAACTTTAGTCTATTCTCTGGCCAGATAAACTGTCTTTATTAAATGTTCAGCTAAATATTAAAGTAGGACATCCATTTTTGGCTAAGGATTATGTTATAGGACCCTAGGTCTAGGATACAGAAGGGGATACTAAACTGGCGTCATCTATTAATAGCAATATATAGCTTTAAGATATAGGTAACCGGCTTACTAGCTTAGCCGTTATAGCCTTTTACTTAAATAGGCTTCTCTAGTTAGGTAGTATTTATATTTAAGAACTTAGCAACATTATTTATATAAGTAGTGTTTATAAAGGTAAAGCTATTTGCTCTAGTATTAATAAGAGTAGTTATATTAACTCCATATCCATTTTAAGATACTATATATAGAACCATAAAGTATTTTCCACCTATTAGCTAACTTAAATTAATTTCCTTAAGATTAATAGGATACCCTAGGGGGGAGTCTTTCCTTAGGGTTCTTCTTTTCCTAACTTATTAGATATTTCTTCTTTCTCTATTTCCTTAATATTACCTATATCCTTTAGATCTAGGTAGGACGTAGTAAAGTAACTATCCTTTCCGCAATTAAAGCACGTAACTATAGTAGGGTTAATTAGAGTATTGCAACGAGTATTAGCCAAAGGTATAGTACGTGGCGATTCAGACAAGGCTCTTAGGTAGGTAGTTATGGCCTTTAATACAAGGGCGGTCGTAGTTTATCTTCCAACGCTAGCTTCTATTAGCGTAGTAGATAGGTTCTAGTTACTACGGGACTTCTTTAGTTAGTTAGAATAAGCATTAATTTATTTTAGTTTTAAATCTAGCAATAAATATTAGGCTGCAAGTCTTTAGTAGGTTAGTAGATTATCTAAGGCTACTATAATCTTCTTTTATAGTTGGACTGTTAGCTTATTATATAGGTCCAAACAGTAGTTCCTAGGGGGAACCTGGCCTTTGCTAGCTAGGTGTAAGAACTAAGTCTAGAACTTAGTAAAGAATTAGTTTGGTTTTATTATTAGACAATTATAGTTATAATAGGCATCCTATACTTTATTTGGGTTAATATAAATAACAGCTAGATACTATATTATCTTATTAGCAGATATAAACCAAATAGGTAACTTGTTCTTAAACTTGGCCTAAAGGTATTACTAGGCGTTCCTAATAGTTCAACTAAAGAGGTAGAGTATTTTAGCTTCTTTAGAGGGAAAATAGTTATAGTTAATATAAAGCTTTCCTTATACCTAAATTCTCCAGTTCTTAAAGGTTAGGTCTATGCCGTTTAATAATAATAGGGGGTTAGGGAGCTTAACGGACTTTAATTATTTTATTATTATATCTATACTCTCTAGTATATTATATTTAGTTAAGTAAATAGGTTAACTAAGGCTTTGTAAAGGGGAGGCTAGGCTGTTTTATAAGGCAGTAAGGCTTTCTAGAATCTCCTTTAGGGTCTCTTATATACTTTAGGCTTAAAGATAATCAACCTTCTAATTGGCTATAAGGGCACGAATCTGCCCGTGTATATCTATAACGTTATTATTATCTTTAATTTATAATCCTAACTAGATCTCGTGTTCCTCTTAGGTAGAGTTAGGTCTTTTAGATAAGCTTACTTTAGGTGCCATTGTTAGCTTTCTAAGGTTTATTAAAATTATATAATTCGGTTTTAATTCCGGGGTTCTTTTAGGGGTATAGGTTAAGTACAGTCTGGTTTATAAAGTAGGATATTATTAGGGCCTTCTCAGGCGTAATAGTATGAGTTTATTACTGTCTAAGTATAATGCGTTAACGCGTTATTGCAGATAAAGGTTTTCTTTTAGGGTGGGATATTATTAAGGCCTTCCTAGGTAATGTAGGGAGAGCTTAGTATAATGTGACGGGCTTATACAATTGCTTCTAAACCAAAGCTTATAGATTGCTACTATATAAGAATACTAAGCTAAGGAGAAGAAGAAGAAGAAGACTGTCGGTAACTAATGAGATATAAGGGGTCGCCAAGGCGCTAGTGGTAGACAAGCTAATAGTAGGCGAGCTAACAGCAAGAAATAGTAAGAGACAGTACTAGACAGTATTAGATATTATACAATAATATAACAGGTGGCAGAATTTGGCAGAATTTGGCAGGTAACGCGCCCTAGTACCGTCACAATTAGCATCCTCTAGAAGTTTACTAAGAAGCTCCCTTACTCTTTTCTTCTTTAGTACCTTACGTAAACCTTTAGCCATTATAATCTATTTAAGCGCTAGGTCTTCTATAGATATCCACTATAGCCTAAGACGGTTAATAATTACCTAGACCTTCTTTACAGCGAATATCCTCTTAGTAGATATTACGGATATTATAGATATTTTATTAACTTTTACTTTTATATCCTCCTAGGGATCTATATAGTTTAGTAGCAGTAAGCGGGCTATTAAGAACAGTATTTAATCTAAGAATAGTAATAGGAGAGACAATAGGGGTGGGATAAGACCGCTAATACCCTTAGGTACTATATCCGCTATATCTCTTAATCCTCTAGCGGTATTAGTTAATAAAGGGAGTAGTTTATTATTAAAAGCTTAAGAAGACTGGCTCCTACTAGATAAAGTAAAGGGGTTTCTATTATGGAGTAAGTATAAGCGGTAATAATATATAGCGAAGTAGATATTATTAAGCTATATATATAAACTGCCTAATAAAGTCAAGACGTTGCGTAAGGAAAGAAGGCGAGAAAACGGGAAGAAAGGGTATATATTGTTAGTTTGGTTGCTTAGTTAATATATATATAGAGCAGAATAGGATTTAAGTAGCGGTCCTAGCAGAACTTAGTAGGATTTAGTAGACTTAGCAGAATATAGTAGAATGCGGCAGATTGCTGTTAGATTGCCATAGATTGCCAGTAAATTACTATTAGATTACCGTCTTATGGTCGGTCTCTTTTTACAACATTAGTAGAAACAGGTATATATATATAAGGTGTTACGGAGGTATACTATAACAGTACGCCCCCTTTAAACTTAAGCTTCTACAAGATAGGGTTATAGTAGTTCTAGATAGAGTTTATAAAAGTCTTTTACGGCTTATATAAGTCCTATAGAGTTAACAGGTTCCTATATAGGCTTAGTAAAGCCTCTCTATTTTATAAGGCATATATATTTACGTTTCTATTTATTATACTTAATATTATTAACTCTTTTAATAAAGTACTTATTCTTCCTATCCACTTTAACTAGTAGGGGAGGGTTCTAGATCTGTCTAGGTAGGGCATTTAATATAAGGGCAGTAGGGCGAAGGACTATATAGAATATAGGGTGGATTTTAACTGTATTAGGGAGCTTTAGTTAGTAGGTATAGGGAAAGATAACCTTTTTAACCTTATAAGGGCCGGCGTTCTTTTAATTAAGTTTCTTAATAGGTTATTTTATATTTAGATTTCTTATATCTAGCCAGACAAAGTTACCAATTTAATAGGCTAGTACTAGGGTTTAGTTCTTATTTACTACGGTTTCCTTCTTTAAGTATAATCTTATAGTTATATAGTTGGTACTCTATTAATTTATTAGCTTTCTTTTATAAAAATGCTTCTAAATGCTTATAGTAGCATACTAGTACTTTTATAGTAGGGTTAATATACTTCTTTAATATTAGGGCCGTTTTAATATCGGCTATTATAACGGCGAAGATTGTATATTTAGGTTTTCTAGTAAGTTATGCTAATAGGATAGCTCCAATTATATAGATATCTAAAATATTAAGCGAGCTTAGGTTATTTTTAGCTTCTTAGGTGGTTTCTTATTTAGTTTTAGGTTCGGTATTAGGTATGGATTTAGTATTAGACTTAGGTTTAAGTTCTTTAAGTATCCTTTTTATAGTAGGATACTAGTTCTTTTAGTACTTCTATATATTAAGCTTAAGCTTCTGCTTAGTTTAGGGTACAGTAGTTAAAGTTAGTTTATATAGTCCGGTATAATTTTCTAGGTTCTTAGTAGATATTAATAGAAATCTTATATTAGTCGCATTTGGTAGAATTCTTAGGTTAGTGGAATTAGGTAGACTTTTTAAGTATAGGGTAGATATTAGTGGAAATTTTAAACTAGTAAATCCTGGTAGATTCTTTAAATTTTAGTTTAGGGTCTAAGTAGTAAGTTATAAGGCACTTCTACTTATAATAAAAAGCGGTAAATAGAAGCTTAAAGTTATTTTAATTAATAGTTACCTTATATAGCTTTATCTAGGATTATTTAAGGATTACTAGGTAATCTAGAGTAGTTATAAAGAGCTTAATTAATTCTTTATGGTTTAGATATTAGAGTTTTAGGGCCGCTATATAAGTAATATAGCCTAAAATAGTGCGTTTACTATTAAATCTAAATATATTAATATGCCAATTAAGGGGTATTAGGGTAAACCTATTATCTTATATAAAGATCTTATTAATAAATTCTATATTACCAGCTCCTATATTAATTAGGACTTAAGCATTAGCCTATTAATCTTTCTGCTAAATATAGAAGTTAATAGTTATACTATGATCCTAAAAGTTAGGGTTTATAATATCTAATATATTTAACAAGATCCTATAATATAGCTATTCTAAAGAGTAACTTAACTCTAGGATATACCTTTTAGTAATAACGTCAGGAAAAAAATTACCAGCATTTTTGCAGCATTTGGCGGCATTTGGCGGCCAAATGCGCATTTCGCGCATTGTAACGTGTAGCGTATTTATCGTTTACGAAATACATTAGAATCCTTGGTATGCAGATCGCGAATTTTTGCACCTAACCTTACTTATAAAACCATGAAATCCTCCCGCGAACGCTACGGTCTCTATACTCTATAATATGCATCTAAAATTAATGTATTTTGGGTCAAGTCCTCGTGTATATTGGGCAGATTTTTGATACATACTGCACGTAAATTTTACGCATATTGGGCACAAATCTCATGTATACAATTAAGACTACAGAGTGGCTTAATATTTGGCTTAATATAATTAATCTATATATATTAAATCTAGTAGCCTACCTATATATAACTCTACCATTAGAGCTTTATTAAGCCTCCTATATACGCCGTAGCTAGACAATTATGTCTATATAATAAGAACGTAAAGCTAGTTATAGAGTCGTAAGAGGTAGAATATTAAGGCCCTATAGAGGGTTAGTATATAGGGTACCTTAGACCCAGCGGTTAGACCTAGCTACTACTATTAATTTAAAGAATACCCAAAGGTATAAAATGGCTAAGAAATCTACTTATAGTATATATCTACTATAGTAACTAATTTAATAAACTAGAAGCCGCTACTATAGTTAAGTTGGATAAGTAAGGTATTAGAGCTAGTACTAAATTTTGTTTAGATATTTTTAATTATTATAGAGTAGGAGTTTAAAATAGGCTCCTTTATTAGCTTTTACTAACGCCGCTAGCTAGCTAGTCTTCTATATATAAGGCCTAATAGGCTAGCTATATTATATAAAGTAATATTTGGTATTATATATAGTAGTATCCAGCCATTAATCTAATATAAATAGATGGACTATATCTGTGTAATAAGTAGGATTAATATAAGGTATAGTAATATTAGGAAACGCGTTAAGATAGGGCAAATAGTAAGGTAGCGTTGGCTTTAACTTACTAATCTATAGTAGGGACGTTATATTAATAATAAGACGCGTTTAATATAAAATATACTATCTTATAGTTTTATATATAAGGTTAAATATAAAAATTAGAGATCTATATACTAAGGATTCTTATTAGGTAACAAGGTTACCTTATATATATTATTATAAACTTTGTAATGTGGGAGAATTAAGTAAATAACTTAATTTTAAATGTAGCTCTAAAGTCTCTATATATACATAAGGTGGGTAGCAAGAGGATAATATTAATACCGACAATATCCGCTATAGATAACGTTATAGAAACGAGTAGTAAGACATATAATGTTAAGAAATAGGTAATGGAAATAAGTAGTAAGATATACGATGGCAAAAGGGCACGGTGGTACGTCATAAGATAATATCTGATATGGTATTAGTAGTCGGTTACATACCCCCCATATTTAACGGTGTAGTTAAAGCTATAGAAAACGAATAAAGGTAGAGGCTATACCAAAATAGGAAATTTTAGATACAATTTAGGAGTAGTAAAGGGATAGGGTGATGTTTAAGAGTCTTTATTAGATGATGCAGTAGCAATTTAATGTTAAATATCCACCAAATTTAATTGCTTTATCTATGCCTTATACCTTTAACGGGGTAGGATCTTGGTTAGGCCATTAGTAGGCATTTTGGCCGTAGAAACCCATTAGACGTTAATCTTTTTATCTTAGACTTCCTGTCTAAGCCAATGCTAATAGACGTTGATATGTCGTGGCTTGGTGTTAAGCTTTGGTATATCCTATCTTAGGAGTTATACGGTCTGCATATTATCGCAAAGTAGGGTAAATTTGCGTTCTAAATTAAGGCTAATTGCTTTAAAGAATCGTTGCCACCAGATAATCTTAACAGCAGCTATAGATAGGGAGAGAAGTTCTGCTTTAATAGTTGACTAAGTTACTAATCTTTATAGGGTCGCCTTCTAATTAATTAGTCCTCTAAATAGCATAAAAAGGTATCTTTAAGAGCTCTGTCTGGTCTCTCTATTATCTATAAATGCTATATTAGATACTCCGTAAAAAGTAACTTCCTCTTCTTTAGGGTTTCTAAAGTAGACGTATGCTCCAAATACTTTGCTAGAGTATTTAATAGCTGTTGATTTTGTTCCAAGGCAGTAGATAATAGCTTAATTGCCTATATTAAGGTGCTTTTAATTTAGATTAGTAATGAATTCGGCTAGCCTAGAATGCGTCTTTATAATATTAGGTCTTCTAAATACGGTAAGGTATATAAGGGAACTAACTTATTACTAATAGGCTAGTATTCTTTATAGGTTTGTCTGCTAGTTAGACAGAATTAGTTCCTTAGTAGGAAGTAGTGACTTAGGAAATCTTCCTAGTTGAATATTAAATCGATTGGCTATCTTTTTAATATAGGAATCTTGGCAGATCCAGATCTTTTAACTTAGTCGATCTTATTTAATACAAATTCTAAGGAACTACTATAGGTCTCCTAGTGCACGGATCTCGTTTTAGTGCAGTAGTTTGGCTTTAAATTCTTCTAGTCTTAGAAGGTCCTTTTTAGTAAATAAAATGGCAATATTGTCTACATAAAAGAAGATAATAAGTTGTCTATTAGTATAAAGGCAGTTTATATCTAGGACAGGCTTTAATCCAAATTTGGCTAGTGTCTTTGTAAGCTCCTTATACCAAAGTAATGGTAAGACTTTTAATCCATATAGCGCTATAAGTAACTTTAGGACATATCCGTTTTAATTAAATCCTTTTAGGTGGTAGTAGTAGACTAACTTAACTAGCCTAGCATTTATAAATACGTTCACAGCGTTATACTATTAAATCTCCAAATTGAATGCAGCTGCTATAGCCATAAGGGCACAGAATATTTAAGCAGCTATAGTTGCTGCATAGGTCTCTTCCTTAGTAATCTATAGGTCTCCGCGGACGTACAGTCAAGCTTTTAGCTTTTAAAGGCAACCATTACTGTTAAACTTATATTTAAAGACCTATTTTAGTAGAAGGACCTACTCGTTGCTTGCTTCTTCTTTTGGTACAGTCTTAAATGTCCCTTAGCGTTTTAGGTCGTTATATTCTTTTTCTATAGCTTTTTAAAAGCCGGTAGTTAAAGGGTGCCTTCTTCATCGGCAAAATATGGTACCCTTTCAATGGCCTCAATGGTTGGTGGTTGACGCAATTGGCGCGCAGTTGAGGTCATTTGGCAACTCGACCGACTAGCCTATGTCGTATTTTTTTGACACGCAGCCTGCGCGCAGCCTACGCGCAACCTGCGCGCAACCTGCTAGTAATCTGCGCATTTGGCAACTATAATTATATTTACCTCTTTTATACTAATAACATATTTTAAATAAATAAAAGCTACTTTAAAGCTATTTATAAGGCTAGCAAAATAAATATTATTATTTTAGATAATTTAATATAATATAGCAATGGTTCTCTTCTACCTATCTACCTATTAACTTACCTACCTGCCTACATTGCCTACCTGTCTGTATTGCCTACCTGTCTATATTACCTACCTGTTTATATCTGCCTACCTATCTATATCTGCCTACCTGTTAGCATTTGCCTACTTATCTATATCTGCTTACCTATTTATATCTGCTTACCTATCTATATTGTCTACCTATCTACATTGCCTACCTATTTATATCTACCTACCTATCTATATCTGCCTACCTATTAGTATCTGCCTACCTGTCTATATCTACTTGCCTATCTATATCTGCTTACCTATCTATATCTGTCTACCCGTTAACATCTCTCTATTTATGCCTACCTGTTTATGCTACCTTAATTCAATTAATTGATCGAATTGTTTATAGTGCTTACTGGCTAGTCGTTATTGTCTAGCTTTAGCGACGGTTATCTAGTTCTAGCGACGGTTGTCTAGCTCTAGCGACAGTTATTTAGTTTTAGCGACGGTTATTTGGTTCTGGTAACAGTTATCTAGTTCTAGTAACGGTCGTCTAGTTCTAGTAACGGTTGTCTGGTTCTAGTAATGGTTATCTAGCTCTAGCGACGGTTATCTAGTTCTAGCAACGGTTGTCTAGCTTTAGCAACGGTTGTCTAGTTCTAGCGACAGTTGTTTAGCTCTGGCAACAGTTGTCTAGTTCTAGCGACGGTTGTCTAGCTCTGGCGACGGTTGTCTAGTTTTAGTAATAGTTATTTAACTCTAGAGATAGTTATCTGGTTTTAGTAACGGTTATCTAGCTCTAGCAACGGTTGTCTAGTTTTAGCGATCAGTGGTCTTAAGAATATTTTTATTTATTCATTTTTATGAATATATTCATTTATAATAAATAATATGCATTAAATATTTTTTTTCCCTTATGAATTGAATTATTCATAAGCTTATGAATATATATATAGATTTTTAATTTTATAAATATTAAGGTAGATTATATAGTATTAATACTACGCCGGTCGTTCCTAAAAATACATAGGAACTCAATATTTTGGTTTCCTGCGTAGATACCTTTATTGTTTTTTAAGTTCTACTTACCCCCCCAACACCACCAGTATCGTAATACTATGGCTCTATTATAGTCAGAGTCCATTATATATAGTCATGGCAGTAGTTCTAGTACTTAATCTGAACTATCTAAGCTTAACAGCAACCAATTTAATAACCCTAATACTGATGAAGATTATAACGCGTCATCCTCTAACTAATCCTCCGGTTCTCTCCCACCTAGCTTAAAGAAATGAAAGATTCGCGTAATAAATACTTGGTCCTATGCACGGGAGCCTTATAAGGGCGAGCTAGTTAAGAATAAGAACGGCAGGCAATACTGGTACTGTGCTAAGTATATATTCTGGCGAGAGGTAATTACTACCAATATTCGCACGCATCTATATAAGAAGCACGGTATTACCGTTAAGGAGGAGGACTTAGTAATTAAGAAAGTTATAAAGCAGAGACTTAAGGGCCTATATTAAAAGCAGGGTGAAGCCCAAGTTTAAAAGGTTAAGGAGGAGAAGGAACGTATACTAAGGGAGTCTATCAATTAACCAGTTGTTTGGGAGGCTTTGGCGCAGTTAATTATCGTTCAAAATCTACTATACGAGGCAGTAACTTGGCTAGAGCTTCAAGCGCTTCTTCTAGCAGTAAACTACACCTATAATAAAGTTCTGGTTGACTCTAGCGCAACTATACTAAAGCTAATTAAAGAGTTGTTCCTACTAAATAAAGCTATCCTAAAATAAAAGCTCCATACCTCTCTTACCCCTATATACCTCTTGCTTAACGCATAGAGCTTACCAAATCGGAAGACTTTTATCGCAATCTGCGCCCACTTTGTTAATAGTACTGGCGTACTACATAAAGCCTTACTTGCTCTCCCTTTTCTACCTGGTAGGCATAGAGGCGATAAGCAGGTAGAGGTTCTTTGGCAAGTCCTCTAAGACTACCAAATACTTAATAAGATTAGGTATTATGTTGGCGATAATCACGGAAGCAATAATAAGCTTCTTAAACGACTCTCTACACGGCTTAAAGATGCGGAAATAGAAGCTCAATTTGACGCCAAGCAATACCGCATTCGCTGCCATAGCCATATACTTAATATTGCCGCGCAGGCCTTCTTCTTCTCTAAGGATAAGGAAGCCGTTAATATTACCTTTTAAGAGGCTCGCGTAAAGCTTAAATAAGATTTAGATCTTAATAAGGATCAAATTAAGGAACTTCTAGCTTAAAGATTTAAGAAAGGGAAAGCCAGTAAGTATGCTTATTAAATAATTAGCCCTCTAGGAAAGGTGCATAATATTATCGCGCATATTTGAAGCTCTAACACCCACTATAACCACTTTATTACTATTGCCCTATAAGCAGTCCCTATAGATAATAAGACGCGTTAGAACTTGTGGTATAAGATAATACTAGTGGCTCTAGAATTAAGGGCGGCAATTAGTAAATATTAGGAAGAGTATATTAATAAGTTCAATAAGGAAGATATTCTTAACGCTACTAACTAGAAGGCTTTAGAAAGTATCAGAGACTTCCTATAGCCCTTTAAGCGCGTTATAAAGGAGATAGAAGGTGATTATATAATGCTTGATAAGGTCTTGTATATAATAGACTTTATAGTGGAACATTTTAAGACGTCTCTTAAAAAGTACGCCATGAATCCAAAGCTCTGCGACTGTATACGTACTAGTTGGCACGCCTTTAATAAATACTACCTAAAGACGGACGAAGTTACCGCCTACGGCGCAGCTCTACTACTGGCACCTTACCGGCGGAAGAACTATATTACTCGCAATTAGAAGGCCTCCTGGAGGAAGCCAGTAATTAATGCAGCTTGAAAGCTCTAGGTAACTTAATACAAGGATATATATAAGGGTAAGGTAGCTATATAGAAAGCTTCTAAATACGTTTAAGAACCTAACGCGTATAATATTTGGAATAAGAAATAATTAGTCCTTAACACAATCAACAACAAATTTGATCACTTTATTAACGCCTCCCCTATAAGCCTTTCTTTAGGCATAACTGCTCTTAATTGGTAGCTTACTCTAAGCAATTGCACTAGCTACCCATGCCTCTACCATATAGCAATTGATATTCTTTCTATACCCCCTATATCGGCTAAACCAGAACGTATTTTCTTAGGAGCTCGGCGGACGATATCCTGGCAACAAATAAGGCTTGGACTAGGGAATATTGAGAAAACGGAGTGCTTAAAGTCATGGATAAGAACAGTGCTTATAGCAGGATGGAGGAAGGAGCTTATATTAGGTATAAATATTATAGCTAAGGATCAGGGAGGGGTGCAGGAAGGCGTTGGCGACGGCGATGGCAACGATTAATTATAACACTATGCCAAGACTGGCGATAGAGCTTACCTAAGCTATATTCATTATATGCATTCAAATCATGAATATTTTTGGCGCGCTTATGAATTAAATAAATATTTGGCATGAATATGCATGCATTCATTACTAAGACCACTATTAGCGATGGTTATTTAGTTCTAGCGACAGTTATCTAGCTCTGGCGATAGTTGTCTAGCTCTGGCAACGGTTGTTTAGTTTTAATAACAGTTGTCTAGTTCTGGTAACAGTTATCTAGTTTTAGCAATAGTTATCTAGTTCTAGTAACAGTTCTCTACTAGCTGCCGTTCTAGTGCCTCCCTAGGTAGGGAGGATATAAGGAAGAAAAGAAGGGTAAAAAAATAAGGCGGCTATATAGGCAGAGATATGTATAGACGCTATTGGGAATATAGTGGGGACCTAATACAGAGCTTTATATAGAGCCTCTGTATGTAGAGCTTCGCGCAGAGCCTTATACAGAGCCTTTATACGTAGAGCTTCGTATAGAGCTTTGTGTAGAGCTTTGTGTAGAGCTTCTATATGCAGAGCTTCGCGTAGAGCCTCGTGTAGAGCTTTGTGTAGAGCTTTATGCAGAGCTTTGTATAGAGCTTCGTGCAGAGCCTCTATACACAGAGCCTTGCGTAAAGCCTTGTGTAGAGCCTCTATATGTAGAGCTTCGTATAGAGCTTTGTGCAGAGCTTTATATAGAGCTTTATATAGAGCTTCGTGCAGAGCCTCTATATGCAGAGCTTTATGTAGAGCTTTGTGCAGAGCCTCTATACGTGTAAGGGCGCGAAGAGGCTTTGGGGAAGATTTAAAGGAACAATATAAATTCTATTTAAATCTAAGGGTATATAGCTTTTCAAGAGAACAAGACGTTGCGTAAAGAAGAGAAGGGAATAACCAGAGAATCTTATAATTAAATAGTTAGGGGTCTTGGTTAATGCGTGCGCACATACACACGTAGACGGACTTTAGTAGAATTCAATTAATCTAGTAGAACTTAGCAGAAGTTAATTAAGCTGGCAGAATTCGGCAGAATTTGGTTAAAGCGTTAAGTTTATCTTGTTAAATGTTTTACTGAGATATTCCTACTGTAACTAGGCTAGTCCCGTTACAGTACCCCCCCTTTGGCCAAAGGTTTAAAATAATTCAATTTGGTTAAGAATTTATAATTTTTTTATCGCGTGTTATATTTTCGCGTTAGGTAGTGGTCTTGGCAAGGCAGATCTAACTAATTAGATAACTTTAACCGCCGGTTAAAGTTCCTTAATATCTTGCGTGTTACGTAATCGCATTACAAATATTATAACTTATTTTAAGTTCTTTTTAAATTCAAGTTTTGTGTATTTGTGTTAGGTGGCAGTTGTTTGCCTTTATATTATATCCATTCAGCCAGAGTAGGCCGCGAAGGATAGTCCTTATGGAATTCTTTTACTAGGGAAGGCGCGTCGGCCTTAATCTAATTATAGGTTTCCTAGGTTTGTGTTTTATATCCTTCCCACTTAATAAGAAGTTTAAATTGTTTAGATTATGGTTTCTATCGCATATTATTAATTAAGTTAATAAAGTAAGAACCGTTACCATTATTAACAATTATAGGAGGTAGTAGTAGTACTTTATAAGTTATAGAATTATCTTTTAAAGGTTATAACAAGCTTACATAAAACGTTAGGTATATTTTCATCTCAGTCGGCAGTTTAAGCTTATAGGCGTATAGGCTTAGTTTCTTTTTAATTTAGTATAGCCCTATAAACTTCCAATTAAGTTTCTTTAAGGGCCGTTAAGTCTATATATTTTATATATTTAGGTAAGCCATGTTACTTTCCTTAAAGTTCTATACGGGAGCTCGTTCTTTGTTCGCATGCCATTCCTATACCGTTTAAGCGTACGTTAATTCACTTTGTAATAGTTCCATTAACTGCTTTATTTAATTAGCGAAGTTATACGCATTAATTAACTAGATCTGTTTGATCGTGGGTCCTATTATATTAATTTTAGGTTGTGGTTTAAATCCAAGTTAAGGGTTTTATCTATAGGTTGTATAGAACGGCGTCACGCCTGTTAATATGTTTATTATATTATTTGCAGTAAACTTAGCTAAAGGCAGCCATTTTTCCCAGTCGTCTTGCAGGTAGGAGCAGTATATTTATAGGTATTATTCTATAATCGCGTTCGCAATTTTAGTTTAACCATCTATCTCCAGATAAAATATAGTTAAGAGTTATATTTAAATACTTAATTATTTGCATAGAGCTTGCCAGAAGTCTAAAACAAACTAGCTTCCATAGTTAGATATTATTAAGTTAGGAAGTCCGTGTAGCTTAAAGACATACTTAATAAAACATTCAGCTACTAATATTGCATTAATTAAGTCTATGGGAATTATATATCGCATTTTTATAAGGCGGTTAACAACTACCATAATATTTATAAACCTATTACTGCTAGGCAAGTTAACTACAAAGTTAATTAAAATATCGCGCTATCTTTATATCGGAATTGGTAGCGGTTGAAGTACTCCTTGCTTCTTTATATAAGAGGTCTTTCTACGCACGTACATCCTACATACTCGAACGTATTTTCGTACGTAGTCGTGTATTATAGGCCAGTAGTATACTCGTTAAACAATCTTATAGGTCTTTGCACGGCCAGGATGCCCTACTATAGGGGAGTCGTATATGAAATTAAGTATCTTAAATCGTAAAGGTTCGGAATTCGGAACTACTATCTTCTATTAATAGTATAATCAATCATTTCGAATTTCGCATTTAGCGAGTGTAATATCCTTATACTATTATTTTCCTGTTTAAATTGCTTTTATTACATCTATTATCTATACGTCGTTCTTATATTTGTATTCTATTAGCTTATTAATTTCTATTTCCTATTTATTAACTTCTAATTTATTTCTATCAAGTTCCGCATCTAGAAACATAGGATATAGCTTTTTAAAACGTTTAGGGGGCAGTAAGATCTATAATTAATTCATAATCCGTTTATCTAAAGCGTTTATAGGTAGGTTCTATAATTATTATATTAATATGTTAGGCTTCTGATTAAGTTTGCCTAGTTAGTATATAATCTTAAAGTTAAATTGTAAGAGGTATTTGGCCCAACGAATTTGGCGCTGCATTAATTGTTTTATAGTTATAAAGTACTGCAGGTTCTTGTGGTCCGTTAATATATATATCAGGAACAACGATCCTTTAAGCTTAGGACGCCATTGTTTAAAGTATTTAATAATTATAAGTAGCTCCTTATTATATATCTTATAGTTCAATTTAGCAGGGGCGAGTTTCCAAAAGAGAAAGGCTACTGGACGTAGCTCGCCGTTCTTATTGTATTGCGATAACACTCCTCCTAGTACATGATCAGACGAATCTGTTTTAATAATATATTTAAGGTTAGGGTCGAAGTGGGCAAAAATTAGAGCAGTTATAAAATAATGCTTTAGGTCATTAAAAGCTTGTTTATATTTAGTAGTCCATTTAAATTTTATATTCTTTCTTGTTAGGTTTACTAATAGCTAGGCAATTTCCAAGAAGTAGTTAATAAATCAATAATAGAAGTTTGCGAATCCTAGAAATCCTTAAATGTCTTATATATTGCTAGGGCTTCCCCAGTTTATAATCGCGGCGACTTTCTTAGGGTCCATTTTAATTCTATTACGGGATATAATTAAGCCTAAATACGTAACCTCGGACGCGTGGAACTTGTATTTTTTAATATCGCATTATAAGCCCGTATCTTATAACGTAGTTAACGGGGTTTTGACCGCTACCCTAGTTATAACCGTTTTGAAAATCAAAATTCGCCAAAATGCTGATTTGGTGGTAAATAACTAGTAAAAGCCATTATAAGTCATCGCATCGTTAGTGAAAAGTCTTGAAGTCATAAATATATATAATAGAGTCTATATAGAGTCGACTTTTGATGTTTTAGGGTTTAATTGACCACCGAGTTGGCTCCCAAATGTCGCTAATTAACTCAGCTTCCTCATCTGAGGACTCTTCGTCGCTTAAATTGCTCATATCATCGTCCTCCTGCCCTTCCTGTAGGCCCTCTGGTAGAGCAGCTTCTTCTACTACCTTCTTGGCGGCCTCCTAAAGTTGCTTAACAAGAACCGCAGCCGTAGCAGCAGCAGCAGATGACTCTTCCGCCCGCTTCTAGAGCTCATCTGCAGTTAATTGTTTCAATATTGCATAATTGGCTGCTATATTAGCTGCTGATTGAGCCTCTTCAGTATGCTTTCTGCGAGCTATATTGGCGGCGGTAACGGAGTCCTTCTGCGCCTTCTTAGCCACCTTTCCTGCCTCCCCTGCCTCTCTACGGTGAACCTTAGCCAGCTCCTTTGCATCAGCAACCCTTTTCCGGGCTACCTTTCTAGCCTTAACTTGCTCCTTAGCAAGCTCTACTGCCACCTAATAATCCTTCCTAAGCTGTTTCCTAGTAAGCTGGGCCTGCTCTTTAGCCTTCTAAGCGGCCTCTTTGGCAGCGGCAAGCTCCTTTATTGCTTCTAAAGTAAGAACTGATTTAGTAGAGAGCACGTTCCATTTACGCTTCTTCTTAGCCTTCCTCTCCTCAGTATATTGCCGAAGATTATTATTTTTAACTTGCATAAGCTCAAGGCCTTCCTCCAAAGACTATAGGTGTTGCATTAACTTTAAGACGACTGCCTCTGTTGCCTCTAGCGTAGTTTCTAGATAAAGGATTGTATGCGTATACCGAGCTCGAGCGTGCTCATTGTCTGGCGGGGGAGGATGCATAGGGGAGGAGAGGATCGTCGCCTCTATATGGTAAGATGGAGGTATAGATGGCTCAATAGATGTAGGCCATTTAGAGTAGCGCGCGAGGGCTTAATTTGGGTTAAAGGGAAGGAGGCCTATAGCCTTAAACGCGCTTCTAATCAACTCTAAAGTATATACTTGCGGCCGAATTTCACCAAGTATACATAGAAAGTAGTCTCTATTAATACCAGTAATACCGCAAGCCGCAAATTCATTAACTTTAGATAAATATAGGCGCTTAAGAACTGAAAATATAACCAAATCTAGTGGCTGTAGGAGGTGGGTTGAATGCGGAGAAAGGCAGATTGGTATAATCTTCTTTAACCAGCAGAACTTAACAAACTCAATATTAACATGGCTACTATAGCCGTCCATAATTAGGAGTTGATAGCTATTGTATTTACTATCAGTTCTGTCTTTAGCTGCCCTCTTCTATGCCTTAGTTCGTTGGGTATAGCGCTTAAAGTGCTCCAGCCATCGTACGCCAAGCTCTTAATTTGACCATCCATTTTTACTTATTGCAATTGTACACTCCCCTATAGCCTTCTCAGCTTCCTGCTATAGCGACTCTATATATTAGCGTCCTTTAAAGATAATAAACGGTGGAATCGTCTACCCATGCATACTAATTGAATCAATCTGCGAGACCCACTCCTTAGAGCCGTCAATTGTCTTAAAATTGATAATATTGCCTCTTAATATGACTACTTTAGCGCCGTAAGCGAAGCCCATAGCATAGCCAGTTTCATCCATATTCCATACATCGGCGTTGTTAATATTATACTAGGTTTTAGCCCTAGAGTAGTCGGCAAAGAACCTCTCAACTAGAGCAGGATTATTGCCGGCAATAGCGCGTTCTAGGCTAATTAATTATATATAGCAAGTCCGAAGCTCTTCCTAGCGTTTTAGAAAAGATTGTATCCAATTTTTACCTAGTGGCGCAATTTCGTAATAGCGAGGAAGGTAGGAGTTTTCCCGTTAAAGGATAAGGGAGGCAATCGTCCAAATTGTATAGAATTGATATGGAAACCCAGCTTTAGCAAGATATATACAGTGTTAAACAATCGCCGCCTCGCCAGCGGGAGTTATGCGGTATTGGTTAGTATAGGCAACTCAGTAAGATTGGTGTTTGCCCCGGAGCCGTTTTTGAAAAGTAGTAGGAGGAACTCCATAGGCATCCGCGCAGGCTTGGGGGCTGCGATACAAGCCACCTACTCGCCAGGCAGTAAGAGCAGCTTACATACAATCTTCTGCATCTGGTGCTTGAGGCCAGCGAGGCATAGGCGTAAATTGGTAGTGTATTTTGTGGAGTTAAGGTGTAGAAAAGTAGCTAAGAAAGTCAATTGTTAACACAAGGAGCGGCAGTATACTTCTTTAGGCAATAGGCTAGCCATAAGAAGAAAGCGGTCTGCTAGCGCGGTTATAACTAGGGTAGCGGTCAAAACCCCGTTAACTACGTTAGGCGTTTAAGAACCATTTTAATGTATTTCCAATGTTTAGAAAGCAAGGATAAGTAGATTAAGATATTATTAATATATGCGGTAACGAATATATTAAGGAATTTATAAAGCGTATTGTTAATATATTGCTAAAACATACTAGGACCGTTTTTTACGCCAAACGGCATTACTAGGTATTTAAAGAGTCCCTATTATATACAAAAAGCTGTATACTTCTCATCTCCTTTACGTATATGGATTTTATTAAAGGCAGCGACTATGTTAAGCTTCGTGAAGTACCGTGCCTTTACTAAACGGTTAAGCGTTTCTTAAATCAGGGGAATTAGATATTGGTTTTAAATCATAATTATGTTTAGAGCTTAATAATTAATATAAAATCTTAAGCCTCCTCCTGGCTTTTTAACGAATAGTATAGGTAAGGCAAATAGAGATTAACTAGGGCAAATAAATCCTTTTTCTAGATGCTTGTTAAAGTATTATTATATTATAAGCAGTTCTTCTTGTAATATACCATATAGCGGACCGAACTTTGGTATTATACTAGGCTCAAGTTCTATTTTAAAATCGTGCTTATCTTAGTGCGGGGCTAGTTAGTCTGCAAATCGTTTTTTAAACTTATTAATTAGATTGTGGTACTCTTTGGGTACAAGAGGTTAAGGATTAATATACTATTTTAGTTCTAGTGCTTTCTTAATGTCTTCCATAGTTATAGCAAAGATTTTATAATCTCGTCTTTTTACTAATAAGATAAAGGGTGCGGCCTGTATTATACAAATTTTAAGAGGTTTTAATATAACATCTTCACATTCTTTACTGCAATTGGTAGTTGTAGCTTTATTATATTAGTTCAAGGTTCGTGGCAAGGGTAATTTATATTATTTTAAATTTAAATAGTTGTGTGCATATTTATAGGGCAAATAGGTTTTCAAGTAATAACTTTAGTAGTAGGTTATACGGAACTTTAGTGTTTCTTTAACCCAGCTAATTAAAAGGTTGTGTTGTTTTAGCTATCTATGTCTAAGTATTATCTTATATTGCTTTAGGGGTGTTATAAATAGGGAAATATATTTAAGGTATTTGCCCATCCGCATTTTTACAAAAGCGTAGTGTGTTAATTCGCTATATATTGAGGGTTTGCCGTTAAAGCCTTATAGGCCTTGGGGCTTATTGAGTTTCTTTAAATTTAGGCGTTAGGTTTTTGCGTAGTTTATATTAATAAAGCCTATACTAGTGGCTCCACTATCTATAAGGATTTGTACCTCCTTTTATTTTCTAAGTATTTAAATTTCGCTAAGTATATTAAGGGAGTTATGTTATGTATTAGCGCTAGAAAAGCCTAGACACTTATACTCTTCCACTTCTTATCCTAAGGCGCGACTTGGCCCTAGGACGATTTGTTTTCCAAGTTAGCTAAGGGTAAGATGCTTTATAACAACTAGGTATAATTTATAGAACGAGTATAAGTTAAGGAGTGAGTACAGCTTAAAGAATAAGTATGATTTAAGGAGCAGGTGCGATTCGAAGACTAGGAGGAACTATAGCGGACTTTTTTAAAAGGGTAAGTTCGGCAATTCCTTTAGATATGTCCTTTTCTACCATATCCAAAGCATTCTCTATTTGCGGCTCGAGTTCTTCGTTCGTTGGTTCCTAAGGGTGCGTAGAATCGAGTGGCGTCGAGGTCCATAGGGTCGTGCATAGGTTTTGGAAAAGGGTCGCGCTTTAGGGTATATATCGGTTTCGTAAAGCTTTAAACATAAGGTGTAGTTGGCTTTAGAGAATAAGTCTATTTGTTATATTAAAGGTCCTTATTAATTCGTTAATACATTATAGCAAATTTAGGTAGGTCCTTTAGCAGTTCCCTACTTACTAACTATGCTTTAATTTTATCTAAAATAGCTTATTAAAGAGCAGCAACTCTAGCGGCTTTATTCTAATCCAGTTCGCTAACAAGGCCTAAAAATTCTGAAAAGAAGCTTATAAAGTCTTGGTTCCGTTATTATAGGTTTTTAAGTTTGGTAATAGTAGTATATTTATAGCTGGCGTTATTATACGTTTGTTCTAGCAGAGAGATAAAGGTTTTAAAATTAATAAAGGTGCCATTACGGAAGAATGGGTCTATAGTTTATGTAGCATCTTTGCTTAAATAAGATATTCCATAGCTAACCTTACTAGCTTTGGTAGGGTATTAGTTATAGTTTATTAAAAGTTTAAAACGGAGCTTGGTTATAAAGGGATATAGGTTATTTTAATTTCTATTAAATATTGGAGGGTTAGGAAGCTTTTCTAATTTCATAGTAGGTACTAGGTTTGTTATAGGTACAGGTTAAGCTACTATTACTAGTTTAGGGTTTGTATTTAACGGGCCAGGTTTAGATATAGTTATATTAATTTTGTTTATAGGCGGTATTAGGGTCTCTAATATAAATGCTTAAATATTACGGAGTTCTTTACGGAGTGCTTCTATTAATCGCTAATACTAGGCTTCCAGTGCAGCCCGCTACTAAGCTAAGGCATCTATAAAGGACTATTGCATTATGGTCAACTGTTCCCTAACTAGGGACATAATACTCATAGTTATTAAAGAGGATTTAGGTTCGTTTGCCATTTCAATAGTGGTTGTTTTTTAACGCAACGTAATATAAGGGCGCGAAGAGGCTTTGGGGAAGATTTAAAGAAATAATATAAATTCTATCTAAATCTAAGGGTATATAGCTTTTTAAGAGAACAAGACGTTGCGTAAAGAAGAGAAGGGAATAACCAGAGAATCTTGTAATTAAATAGTTAGGGGTCTTGGTCGATGCGTGCGCACGTGCGCACGCGGACGGACTTTGGTAGAATTCGATTGATCTGGCAGAACTTGGCAGAAGTCAATCAAGCTAGCAGAATTCGGCAGAATTCGGTCAAAGCGTCAAGTTTATCTTGTTAAGTGTTTTACTGAGACATTCCTACTGTAACTAGGCTAGTCCCGTTACAATACGTAGAGCCTTGCGTAGAGCCTTGTGTAGAGCCTCTATATATAGAGCTTCGTGCAGAGCTTTGTGTAGAGCTTTATACAGAGCGTTATGCAGAGCCTTTATGCGCAGAGCTTTGTGCAGAGCCTCTGTACGTAGAGCTTTATATAGAGCTTCGTGTAGAGCTTTATATAGAGCTTCGTATAGAGCTTCGTATAGAGCTTCGTGTAGAGCTTCGTGTAGAGCTTTATATAGAGCCTTATATAGAGCCTTATGCAGAGCCTCTAAGTAATAAAACTATATAAGATTGTATAAGATTATATTAGATAATATATAATAGTTAAATATATAGCATATAACTTTACCTTAATTGCATATTAAGAAATATATAGTTACCTTTTAAAGTTGCTAAGTAGGTTAACTGCGTGTTAAGGAACATATAGTTAGCTTTTAAAGTTGTTAAGTAGGTTAACTGCGTATTATTTAACTTTTAAAGTTGCCAAGTAGGTTAATTGCGTGTTAAGAAATATATAGTTAGCTTTTAAAGTTATTAAGTTAGTTAATTGCATATTAAGTTAGTTAAATTGCGTGTTAAGTTAGTTAATTATATATTAAGTTAGTTAAATTGCGTGTTAAGTTAGTTAATTACATGTTAAGTTAGTTAAATTGCGTGTTAAGTTAGTTAATTGTATATTAAGTTAGTTAAATTGCGTATTAAGTTAGTTAATTGCATATTAAGTTAGTTAAATTATGTGTTAAGTTAGTTAATTGCATGTTAAGTTAGTTAAATTGCGTGTTAAGTTAATTAATTGCGTATTAAGTTAGTTAAATTATATGTTAATTACGCGAAACGCGAAAATTAAAGTCTACTTAAATCTCATCCTGCGAATATTTTCCCGATGTTAGCTCTTTTAGATTCCTTAGTTTAGGAAGAAGATTATTCTAATATAGAGATAAGGATCTAGTTCGGCTAATATCCTTTACTAGTCCTATAGCAAAGCCAGCGTAGTAACCAAATAGGGTAAATAGATTGGCTAGTGCTATTATATATACTTAATATTGAATTTGTTTGGAACCTTCTAGTAGGATAAGGTTAGCAGAAGGATTGGCTAAGACTTTATTAGCTTGTGGAGCTATATTAGTTACTCTATTAGATAGTTCTAGTAAACTTGGCTAAGTAGAACCTATTTTAATTATATCCAAGATATTGTCTTAAGGTCCTCCTGGTATGGTATTTATTTCTAGTAGATCTAGAGATACCGTTCTACCAGAAGTCGGTAGCTATTTAATATCCTTTATAGGAGGCTCTGCTGAATCGCTTAATATAGTTATTTAATCTGCATTTAAGGTAGGTCTATATAGGATAGATTTATCCTTAGATTTATCCTTATAGAGAGGTTCTAGTAGACTAATTATTTAAATGGTGTCTTTTAATGCTTCCTTTAGCAGGTAGTTAATATTCTAGCCCTTAGGGTTATAGAACAAGATCTTATTAAACGTAATATCTTTAGTTTAGAGAATTTTATAAAGGCTTAGAATCCAGATTTGGTAGATATTAGTTAAATTATAGCCGACCAGATGTCTAATTAATATATAAGGAGCTAGCTTGTCTTCCTTTCTAACTTACTTATTTAGTGTATAGGTCTTGCAACCATATTTATATATATAGGTAAGTATTAGCGGCTTGCCATAGGCAACCTTATACGGAGTTTTCCACCCTAGTTACTTATTTAGCATTTAATTAAGGGCATAGCTAGTAGTAAGGAAAGCTTCTGGTCCTAGAGATAGGGGTAAGGATGCTTCTAGCTATATAGATCTTAATTATTCCATAAGGGTTCTTCTAGATCGTTTAGCTCCGCCATTTTGTTCCTTAGTATATAGTGCTTAGCATTTAAAGGTAATGCCCTTGTCTGCACACCATACTTATAGGGTGTCTTTTATTTATCTAAATGCTTATTTATTATCGTTTTAGAAGAAGACAACGTTTTAGTGGAATTGTGTTTTAATTAAGTGGTAAGTCTTGCAAATGATAGGTAGGATAGTAGCTTTGTCCTTATTCTTAGAGGTAAACATAAAGTTAAATTTAGAATACGTGTAGTAGAAATGCATAACATATCTATTGCTGTTGTATCCTGGTACTCTAAGGTAGATAATATTAAATGCTAGCCGTTTAAATGGTTAAGTGGCTAGAAATTCGTATTCTCGTCTTTAAAAGATCTGCTATATATACTTTACTAATAAGCAAGTTTCACATTTAATTTTAAGTGGTGCTTATTTAGTAGTTAATTCGGTTAGCTCTGCGCTAATAATATACTTAGGAAGCTGCTTAATAACATTAGGTCCTACATGGCTGAGTATTTTATACTATCTTATAGCTGTGGCTCCGATTGGTTTATGGGCTATATGGCTCGGCCGGTACCTCTTAGAGGTTAAAAATGTTAATTAAGATAAGTTTAGGATATTTATAGGCGTAGGCTCTTTGTGTATTAGTGCCTAGTGGCCCCCTAGTCGTTTTGCATAGTAGACTGTTTTGCCAGTTACTAGACAGTAGAGCAAGTTTCGTCCTAAGTTAAAATGGATGTCGTTATTAGTAGCTCTTAAGAGTGCTACAATATTTATAAAAAAGGTAGGTGCTAGTGCTATATGGGATAGCTTCATTTTTAACTTCCTAGTAGGTGTATTGACAGTAATAGTTACTATTCCATAAGCTTAAAATTTCTTAAAATTTCCATTAGTAATTAGGTAGTCGTCTTCTACAGCTAGGTAGAAGAAGGTGAAGTCTTCTTTATTATTATAGACGTGGGTATCTATACTAGGGTTAAGTATCTAGGTGTTCTGGAGTTTAATAGGAATTTAACTAGTACTAAACACGGTAACATGGCTAGTCAGTATAGTGGAAGCTGGGGTTTTAGAATTAAAATCAATTATAGATTCTGTGTTCTTTTAATTATTCTCCTTTACTTCCTAATCTCTTTTTTAAATCCATTTAACAACGCGCTTAATCCAAGATGTAGATAAGATTGTTTTATCTATTTTCTTTTAGATATTTGCCCTTGGTCTCCATCCTTAAGGGCGCTTATATTTGGCAATGTAGTAGCAGTTACTAAATTAATATATAAGGCCGTATATGCATTCCTTATGCCATTTTAATTTTAAATCGGAATTGCTATTAGAGTCTAAATTAGATTTGGAATTGAAATTGTTTTAAAGGGTTGTAAATATAGAGTTATTGGCAGGCGAGGTAGATAATGTTTACTACATACAGTAGTGCTCCTTAAATTCTTTAATAAGATTAATAATAGATAGGACCTCTTTGTCCTTCCATTCTTTTTAAATAAGATCTACTTCTAGTACTCCTGTAAAGCTAGAAGAGATGGGTTTAATTGCTTATATAAAATCATAGTATGGTCTAAATCCCTAGACGTCTGGTAGCTCTAATTGCTCTACTAGCTTATAGATGTTCCTCTAGCTATTTAATCACTTATTAATACTCTGCTTTTTATTATAGGCTTTTAGGGCTGTATATTAATTAAGGACGTTATGCTTTTAACCTAAGGTAGTAGGAGCTAGTGTTTTCTTAAATACTTAAAGCCGTTCGTGTACTGTGTCGAGGCCGTTAATAAATGGAAGGTAGGCTGCCAATATTAATTAAATAATGTAGTTGCTGACATCGCTTATGGCCTACTCTCTCTTTTAGTGTATGCGTGGATCGTCCTTGTACTTTGCGTAGATTTGGTTATATACAGTAAGCTAGGTTTGGTCTAACTGTGCTATTAATGTAGCTATAGGAAGTACGTCCACAGGTATAGGTCGCTTTGGTAGTTCTAGGCTTGGAAGCTTGTCTTTCTTCTTTAATAGGTCGATGTACTGCCATACCTTATTGGTTTTGGCAGTATCCTAAATAATAAAGAACCATTAAAGCTAATTAGATGGCTTATTAAGAATAAGGTTAATTTTAGATAAAGATTCGCTTATATTAGTCGTCATTTTTAGAATTTTAACAGATTAGGTAGGGTCTAGGTTAGCGTCTTAGCAAAACCTTATTTTAATATTTTTGATTCGTCAGTTCGTTTATCGGTCGGGTTTAATCGTCAGTTCAACTGGTAGTAGAGGTCGTCTGCAACGTGGTAGCTGTAGACTGGTTGTTTGATATTTAAAGAAGCTTAAGACACTTGCAAAGGTAGTAAAAGTAGTGACTTCTTAAATAAGGTAATAGATTTGCTTAGTAGGTAGTGCAATTCGGGCTTATAACTATAAGCTTTGCAGTGTGGGAGAATTAAGTAAACGACTTAATTTTAAATATAGCTCTAAAGTCTCTATATATATACAAGGTGGGTAGCAAGAGGATGACATTGATACTAATAATATCCGCTGTAGACAATATTATAGAAACGAGTAGTAAGATATATGATGTTAAGAAATAGGTAATGGAAATAAGTAGTAAGATATACAATGGCAAAAAGGCATGGTGGTACGTTATAAGGTAATATCTAATATGGTATCGGTAGTCGGTTACAATTATTCTATATAGCGTATCTAGCAATTAAGCTAGATATTTACTTACTTTTTATAGGTTTATATAGTTTAGGTAGCGTAGAGCCTAATACCTTATAACTCTAGTTTATTTTATAAACAACTAATAAATAATAAGGCGCGTTTGTTACGGAGTAAGTATAGGCGGTAATAATATATAGCGAAGTAGATATTAATAAGCTATATATATAAACTGCATAATAAAGTTAAGACGTTATATAAGGAGAAAAGGTAAGGAAACGGGGAGAAAGGGTATATATTATAAATTTGGTTGCTTAGTTAATATATACACAGAGCAGAATAGGATTTAAGTAATGGTCCTAGCAGAACTTAGCAAAATTTAGTAGACTTGGCAGAATATAGCAGAAGGCGGCAGATTACCGTTAAATTGCCGTAGATTGCTATTAGATTACTATAGATTGCCATTAGATTACTATTAGATTGCCGTTTCGCGGTTAGTCTCTTCTTACTATATTAGTGGAAATAGGTAGATATATATAAGGTATTACGGGGGTATCCTATAATAGTACCCCCCCTTTAAACTCAAGCTTCTATAAAATAGGGCTATAGTAGTTCTAGGTAGAGTTTATAAAAGTCTTCTATAGCTTATATAAGTCCTATAAAGTTAATGGATTCCTATATAGGCTTAGTAAAGCCTCTTTATTTTATAAGGTATATATATTTGCGTTTCCGTTTATTATACTTAATATTATTAACTCTTTTAATAAGGTACTTATCCTTACTATCCACTTTAACTAGTAGGGGAAGGTCCTAGATCTATTTAGGCAGGGTATCTAATATAGGGGTAGTAGGGCGGAAGACTAATATATAAAATATAGAGTAGATTTTAACCGTATTAGGGAGCTTTTTTTTTTATATATTTTTTTTTATATCCATTGTATTATACTACGTAAAATACTGCGCATGCAGCCTCTAGGCTATAGCGCTATAGTTCTATATATATGAATCCTTCCTAGGCAGCTTAACATGTACTAGTAGCTAAGTGGACACTCTGGCCCATTTTTAAATACTAGGGGAGTCCTAGCCTATTGGTGTTTTGTCCTAATATTTTGCTTACTATGGTCCAGTTTACACCAAGAAATCGCACTAAGGAAATCCTGGCTCTTTTATCTATTTCTACCGTATTCTGCCGTTCCTAGAGTAGAAAAAGCGCTCTAAAAGATAGATTTTGACATGGTTTTACACATAAGAATAAGAGGAACAATATAGCTTACTAGCTTGGAAGTAGCTACCAATTACCCCTAAGCGACTGTTTGTAGTAATGTACCCTATATCTCCTCCTTGCTAAAGAAAGGGGTAGAGAATTAGTAATTAGTAGGTACTCTCCCCAAAAGCAACCTACTAATCCTAGATTTACGTTTTAGAAAACAGGTATTTTATAAAGGCGAACCTCGTTACATAAACCCACTCCCATAGGAAATTTTTTACAAGGTTGTCTGTATAGGGTATAAACACCAATTCGCCTATACACCTTATATTTAACGTGCTAATGGTAACACGGGCCGGCCCCCTTCCCCTATCCCCTACTATAGCTACCCTAGCAGTGCATCGTCTGCGGTACGCCTGTGGTGCGCCTATGGTACGCCTACGGTCCTCTGCCTGTAGCGCGACAGCCGTAGACCGGTTGTAGTAGAGGTCGTCTACTCTGCAGCAGACTAGTTGTAGAGGAGGTCGTCTGCCCTGCGGTAGACTGGTTGTAGAGGAGGTCGTCTGCCCTGCGGCAGACTGGTTGTAGAGGAGGTCGTCTACCCTGCGGCAGACTGGTTGTAGAGGAGGTCGTCTGCCCTACGGTAGACTAGTTGAGGAGGAGGTCGTCTGCTTTGCGGCAGACTGGTTGAGGAGGTCGTCTGCCCTACGGTAGACTGGTTGAGGAGGAGGTCGTCTGCTTTGCGGCAGACTGGTTGAGGAGGTCGTCTGCCTTGTGGCAGACTAGTTGTAGAGGAGGGGGTCGTCTGCCCTACGGCAGACTGGTTGTAGTGGAGGAGGTCGTCTGCCCTACGGCAGACTGGTTGTAGTGGAGGAGGTCGTCTACTCTGTGGCAAACTAGTTGTAGTGGAAGAGGTCGTCTACTCTGTGGCAGACTGGTTGTGGTGGAATCGTTGGTTAAGGTGGCTAGCGTCGTGGTGACGTGTCTTTAGGGGGTATACAACCGGCGGCGCCCTTGCGACGACGGACGGAGGAGCAAAGGGGAGGCGACGGACGGAGGCAGGTAGTTATATATTAGCTAGTAATACAGTATAGTTCAACATACCTGCTTATCCAGGCCTCTACCCCAGTTTTCTAGTGCTTTAGTCCTAGTCTATAAGCAGTTGGCTGCCACCACCAATAGCATAGGGAGTTTCACCAGTTCTTTTAGATATCTTATAATAGGTTATTAGCCTAAGTACCAGTCCGCCCCCCAGCGGTCTGTATAAGAGTCTCCTCCTAGAGTTGGTACGCTTTCGCACAGCTTAGAAGCCTTCCATAGCCTCTAGTTTTACGCCTCTCTTCATTATTTCCGCCGGCGCGGGCATAAGCTGCCATTTGCAGGGGTTACAACTCCCATCTTACGCGCCTACTAGCGTAGTCCTATAAGGGCGTCGTGGCTGCATCCTATAATATAGTTAGGTACACCTTCTACGGTTAAGGCCTAGCTAAAGCCTCCCCACCTAAGTAACTCCTGTTTGCTCCATAAGTATATCTTATCGGCATACTGTCCTAGCGAACGGTTCCGTCTATTAATATACCAACACGCGCATCTATTCTCTTAAGCCACGTAGCAGTCTCTCTAGCTAAGACGTAATCTTGCCTGCCTACTAGGTGCACTAGGGGTTAGAGCCTAGTTAAGGGGTAAGGTCCCTAGAGCCAGCAGTGGCTGCTACATACTACGCCCCGTAGAAGGCTAGCAGTAATATAGGGGCGCAACACTCTATACACTACTAGCTCTCGTTTTGCGTTGCCTATAAGAGTCTCCTTATAATAGGCCGACCGTGTCTTATAGGAGGGGGCTATAGACTAGGTCCCGTGCCGGGCAACCTACTCCCCCCTCTCCTACTAACCAAGCTTGTGTCCCCCCTTTTTATAAGCTGTGCCTATGTCTCTAACTGTTGAGTCCTTATCTAACTGTGCCTGTGATTCCTTACAGCCTCCCCATATATATATGCGTTAGGTTGCGTGTACCACGCCTATTAAGACCCTCCTATAAGTCACCTAGTTAAATGCCATAGGGCTGTTGAAGCTGGCCTATGTTTCCGCTGCCTAGAGCTTTACCCGTGTTTCTACCTTGTTAAGCCGTCTGGTTGCCGTCGCGTCGCTGTTACGTCGCAGTCGTCATCTAGGTCGCGCGCACTATGCCTATTAAGACCCTCTTCTAAGTCTCCTAAATGTACCAGATAGGCCCTCATAGAGGGGCCTTAACGAGTTCTCTAGGCAGGGCCTTAATAAGTTCTTTGCGGTAGCCTTTAGGCCTTAACAAGTTTTATATAATTCTGCGACGCGTTAACCTTAATAAGTTCTTATAAGTAGAGGTTCCCTACGCCCTTACTGCGTTCCCTTTGCGATCTTAGAGCTAGTGCAAGCCCAAGGGTGTCCTGTTGTACGCCTAGGGCGCGTCCACGTCAACTGGCTGGATAAGGCCAGTTTCGGGCCTGGCTGCGAGCCAGGTAGTTGTATATTGGGTGGTTTTCGTATCCCAGTTTCCCTTGATAGGCCTCCCTAGATGGTAGAACAGGAGCTTTAAGCGGAGGCAGTGAGGCTCCTGGTGTCGTTGAGGGCGATGCGTTGTACGATGCTTCGTACGCGTCGCGAGCTCAACACCACAGAGTCGCAACGACAGCGCGCTGCACGCGCTGCGACGACTCTCTTCCATCGCCTCTGCACTTGGCCATCAAAAGGAACGATTTCCTAATGATGTTTCCACCCGCGGCGACGTGGACGCGTGCAGTAGGGCTTCACGGGCATTAGGGAGCTTTAGTTAGTAGGTATAAGAAGAGATAACCTTTTTAACCTTATAAGGGCCGGCGTTCTTCCAATTAAGTTTCTTAGTAGGTTATTTTATATTTAGATTTCTTATATCTAGCCAAACAAAGTTACCAATTTAGTAGGCTGGTACTAGGGTTTAATTCTTATTTACTGCGGCTTTATAAATAGATTAGGCCTATATTATTTCATTAGTAAGAAACTCTTATAGTTCTTTTATCTTCTTTATAAATTACCTCTATAACTTATAAGGCGTAACAAGCTAGGTAAGAAATATTACTAAAGGGTTTAAACCCTATTTATAAGTACTAGCTGTAGTTAGCTAGGAATAGGAGACCTTTATAGTTTCTAAGATAGAGTTATTTATAGTAAACTCAGTAAATATAAGCTAGTCTATTTAGTTGTTTTATAAATATAACGTATATATCCAAATATACTATTCTATTATAGCATTTACATATTCTATTTAACTATCCGTTTCTAGGTAGTATACTATAAATAATAGTGCTTTAATATAGAGTTAAGTAGTTAGTTCTTTCTAGAATATAGAGATAAACTGGCTACCTTTATTAGAGATAATCATTTTAGGGAGTCCGTAGAGTTTCTATATATAGTCTAAGAATAGCTAGGTAATGGTAGACGCTAATATATTAGGGTAGGTAATTAAGTATTTTATCTTAGATAGTTAGTCTATAACTACTATAATATTTATACAGCCTTTACTTACGGGGAGTTTAATAATAAAGTTTATTAAAATATTCTTCTATCTTTAGTTTGGAACAGGTAGTAGCTTTAGAAAGCCATTATATATCTTATATAAAGCTTTAGCTCGTTAGTAGGTATAGTAGCTAAAGACATACCTTCGTATTATATTATATATATTTAGCCAGTAATATTCTTATTGGAGTAGTTCTAGGGTTTTTTTTAGCCTAGGTAACTGGCTACTAGTAGGTTTTATATATATTTAAGGAGTTTAAGCTTAAGTTTATTATAGTTGGGTATAACTAGGCGGTTCCTGTAGTATAAGCGGTCTCTATAAGCTTTATATTTACTTAGAAAAATCCTTTTAAAGTATCTAATACTATCTTAGATTAGCTTAAGCGTCTCTTAAATAAACTTATTATTTAGGTATTTATTAACTATTATCTGTTTAATTAATTAATTAGTTATTTTAAGGATATATATTATAACGTCTTTAATAGAAGGATTAAATAGCTTAGGGTAAAGTAGGGTTTAATTATAATAGGTATACACTTTTTCTTATACTGGTATATCTTATAAATATTAGGTTAGGGTATTAGGTTTTTAACATTAAATGCCTAGGTGGTATATAATTAAAAATTGGAAATAAAACAGATATTCTAACTAATGGGCTTAATAATAACTTAGCTATTTTATAGTTATAAAATACTATAGATTTTTATAGTTGCTAAAAACCTTAATTAGAAATCTGGCGCCTTCTAGTTTAAGTTACTATTATTTAAAATATCTAATAATGGCTAATAATTCCTTATTATAGATCTTATAGTTATATTTAGCTAAACTTAGTTATTTTAAGAAATATACTATAGGGTATAGTACTCCTTCCTTATTATACTAAGATAAAATACCTCTAGTAATATAGTTGGATAAATTAGCTTCTATAATACTCTTTTAGTTTAGGTTAAAGTATTAAAGTATAGGTGTAGTAGTAAATATAACTTTTAAATAGGCAAAGGCCTTTTTATATTCCTTATTAAAGATAAAGGCTTTATTTTTTTGGGTTAAAGCTATAAGGGGTAAAACTAGAGCGGAGAAGTTATTAATAAACCATTAGTAGAAGTTAGTAAATCCTATAAGGGGTAAAACTAGAGCGGAGAAGTTATTAATAAACCATTAGTAGAAGTTAGTAAATCCTATAAAGGCTCTTACATCCTTAATATTCTTAAGTTCTTATCAGTTTATAATTACTTTAATCCTCTTTAGGTCTATTTATATGATATTTATAAAAATAATAAGTCTAAGGTATAGAACTTCTATTTTATAGAATTTGCATTTATCTATATCTAACTATAGGCTAGCTCTACGCAGAGCTTTTAAAATAAGGTTAACGTATTTCTTATATTTAGTTAGGTTATTACTATATACTAAGATATTATTAATATAAGCAGTATAGAAAACATCTAGGTAATGTTATAGGGTATTATTTATAAAGTGCTAGAATAAACTTAGGGCATTTATAAGATTAAACGGCGTTACTAAGTATTTAAATAGTCTATACTTAGTACGGAATATAGTAAGCTATTTATCTCCTTTTATAATACTAAGGCGGTTAAATATGTAGATAAGGTCAAGTTTTGTATAATAGCAAGCCTTACTTAATTAGTTTAATATCTCTTAAATTAACGGGAGTAAATACTAATTTTTAATAGTAATAGCGTTAAGAGCTTAGTAGTCTATACAGAAGCGCAAACCGCTACTAGGTTTTTTAATAAAGATTATAGCTATAGCTATAGGCAAAGAGCTTACTCTAATAAATCCTTTACTAAGATATTCGTCTAAGTACTTCCATAGTACTTAGAGTTTGTTTTAGAATATTCTATATAAGGGTCTAAATCCTAGCTGTTTTCCTTCTTTAAGTATAATCTTATAGTTATATAGTTAGTACTTTACTAGCTTATTAGCTTCCTTTTATAAAAATACTTCTAGATACCTATAGTAGTATACTAGTACTTTTATAGTAGGGTTAGTGTGCTTCTTTAGTATTAGGGCCTTTTTAATATCGGCTATTATAACGGCAAAGATTATATATTTAGGTTTTCTAGCAAGTCGTACTAATAGGGTAGCTCCAATTATATAAATATCTAAGGTATTAAGCGAGTTTAGATTATCCTTAGTTTCTTATATAGTTTTAGGTTTAGTATTAGGTACGGAGTTAGTATTAGATTTAGGTTTAGGTTCTTTAAGTATTCTTTTTATAGTAGAATACTAGTTCTTCTAATATTTTTATATATTAAGCTTAAACTTCTGCTTAGTTTGGGGTATAGTAATTAGAGTTAGTTTATATAGTCTAGGGTAATTTCCAAGTTCTTAGTAGACGTTAGTAGAAATCTTATATTAGTGGAATTTAGTAAAATTCTTAGGTTAGTAGAATTAGGTAGACTTTTTAGGTATAGGGTAGATATTAATAGAAATTTTAGACTGGTGGATTTTAGTATAGGGTCTAAGTAGTAAGTTATAAGGCACTTCTACTTATAACAGGATGCAGTAAATAGAAGCTTAAGGTTATTCTAATTAATGGTTACCTTATATAGCTTTATCTAGGGTTATTTAAGGATTACTAGGTAACCTAGGGTAGTTATAAAAAGCCTAATTAGTTCTTTATAGTTTAGGTATTAAAGTTTTAGAAATACTACGTGGGTAATACAACCTAAAATAGTACGTTTACTATTAAATCTAAATATATTAATATGCCAGTTAAGGGGGGTTAAAGTAAAACTATTATCTTATATAAAGATCTTATTAATAAATCCTATACTACTAGCTCCTATATTAATTAGAGCTTAAGCACTAGCCTACCTATTATTCTACTAAAAATAATAATTAACGGTTATACTACAATCCTAAAAGTTAGAGTTTGTAATATTTAGAGCATTTAATAAGATCCTAAGGTAGCGCCGTCCTAAAGAGTAACTTAGCTTTAAGACCTTTTTTTTTAGAGGTAATTAGGATAGGGTTCCTATAAAATATTAGTTATAACTTTATTCTTATAAATAATGCTTACTAAATATAGAGCTAGAACTAGGTAAAAATTAAAAATAGTAACTAGAGGATTAATACGGTAAATAGTTATTAGTATTAGCCGTTTATAAGTTGTATTAGGGTATAGAGATGGAGCAGTATTTTAAGATATAAGCCTTACTTCCGTATTTAAAGCAAAGGCCTAGCTTAATGCGTTATTCTTATTTAGGGGACCCTAGTAAGGCGTATTCTAGAGTTTCTATATTAATATCTATAGCGTTAGGGTACTTAGACTAAGATAATAACTTAGTAAATATTTATAGGGTTATTATATTATATTAAAAAGCAGGCTTTAGTATTAGGCGTAGTATATTATTATACTATTTATTAATAACGTTTATATAGGCGTTAAGGGCTCCTAGTAGGTCTATACCTATTAGGGAGGTTTTTAGTTTAGTGCTTAGGGACTTAATAAAGCTGTTAATTAGTATAGAGTTATTCTAGCCTATTTCTTTTACGTAATGATTAAATTTAAAGAAGTATACTAGAAAGCTTTTTATTTCTTAAACTATATAATTTATCTTCCTTTAAGTAGTAGCTTAGTAGTTTAGGTTACTATATATAGCTTTAAGAAGTATAACTAGACTTTATACTAAGTTTGGTTAAAGGGGTTTAATAAAGTTAGCTATATCTCCTCCTAGTTAACTTAGGGCATAGTAGAGTTAGTTAGCTTTAGTTGGGTAATAGTTAGCGTTACTAGTTAGCTTATTTTTAAACTAGCTTAAAAATAATTAAAGTTCTTATTATTTACTAGTAAATATTAAAGGGTCTAGTAATTATTTAGATTATTATTATATAGTAGTTAGTTTAGAATAAATAGCTACTATAGGTTTAGGACTCTTATTTTATATATTTGTCTCTAAAAATAGCGTTTAGTCTTAGGGCCCTAGTATAGGCATCTTAAGGGTATAGATTTCTTTTTAGAGGCCCTTAATTATTTATTAATGTCGAGCTTCTTCTTTAGCTTATTATTAAGTTAAAGTAGCTTAGTTCTATACGAGGGCGTCTATAAAGAACTTCTATATCTCTACTAATTATTTTTTAAAGTGTAAATATAATACTAGTAGCTATTATAGGGGCTTTAGGGTTGTTTTATATTTTAGAGGGTAGTATATAAGGTTAATATAATATAGTATTACGGAGTAAGTATAAGCGGTAATAATATATAGTAAAGTATATATTAATAAGCTATATATATAAACTGCGTAATAAAGTTAAGATATTATATAAAGAGAAAAGGTAAGGAAATAGGGAGAAAGGGTATATGTTATAAATTTAGTTGCTTGGTTAATATATACACGGAGTAAAATAGAATTTAAGTAGCGGTCCTGGCAGAACTTAGTAGGATTTAGTAGACTTAGCAAAATATAGCAGAATGCGGCAGATTGCCGTTAGATTGCCGTAGATTGCCGTCAAATTGCCGTAAATTGCCATTAAATTACTATTAGATTGCCGTTTCGCGGTCAGTCTCTTTTTACTACGTTGGTGGAAATAGGTAGATATATATAAGGTATTACAAAGATGTCCCATAATAGCGTTAATATAGAAATAAGCTGGTTATCTAATAGTTTTTTATTTTTATTTTTTATATCTATTATATTATACTATATATAATACTGCGTATATAGCCTATTAGGTTATAGCGCTATAGTTTTATATATATAAATTCTTCTAAGGCAGCTTAATATATACTAGTAACTAAATAGGTACTCTAGCCTATTTAAAATACTAGAGAAAATACTAATTATTAGTATTTTTGTTCTAATGTTTTACTCTTTAATATCCTATTTATACTAAAGAAATCTTAGCTCTTTTATCTATTTCTACTATATTCTGCTATTTTTAAAGTAAAAAAAGCGTTCTAAAAAATAGATTTTTATTGTTTAGGTTTATATATAAGAATAAGAGACTCTATATATAAGGCTATTACCTAGGTATATAGTAGGGAGCAAGCAAGCCAAGTATAAGTTATAAGGAGAGTTAATAGAAAAGGACAATATAGTAAAGAGTAGGTATAGCAATACCCTAGTATAAAGACGAACTAATAAGGAGGGAAGGGCTATAGGCCTAAGAAGCTTATAAGAAGGTATTAAGGACTAGCTAAAGGCTAGCTTTAGTAGCTTCTAAAAGCCCCTAGGCGTATACTTAAGTAAGGGGCTAAAAGATCCCTTATACTATATAGCTTACTAGCTTAAAATTAGCTACTAATTACCCCTAAGCGACCTTTTATTCTATACCCTATTCCTTTTACTCTCTAAAAAGTAATCTACTAATCCTAGATTTATATTTTAAAAAATAAGTATTTTATAAAAGCGAACCTCTATTACGGGATATCCCTATAATACCTTGCACACATCCACCTGTTTCCACCGTCTCAACCTCTATATTAATGACTTAGTTAGTTAAGGCACGTAATGGCAATCTAAGGCAATTTGCTATTACGTAACGGCAATCTACAGCAGTTTGCCGTTCTCTACTATATTCTGCTAAGTTCTGCTAGGACTATAACCCAAAGCCTATTCTACCCCATATACGCGTTAACTAAGCAACTAAGTTATTAATATATACCCTTTTCTTCCTATTTCCTTACTTCCTTTCCTTACGCAACGTCTTAACTTTATTATACAGTTTATATATATAGCTTAATAATATCTACTTTACTATATATTATTATTGCTTATACTTACTCTATAATGTTATATTATGTTAACCCTATATACTATCCTCTAAAATACAGAACAATTCTAAAGCCCCTATAATAGCCGCTAGCATTATATTCGCACTCTAAAAATAATTGGCAGAAATATAGAAGTCCTTTATAGACGCCCTTATATAGAATTAAGCTACTTTAGCTTAATAATAAGCTAAATAAGAAGTACAATACTAGTAAATAATTAAGGACCTCTAGGAAGAAATCCGCACCCTTAAGATACCTATACTAGGGCCCTAAGACTAAATACTATCTTTAGAGATAAATATACGGAACGAAAGTCCTAAACCTATAGTAGTTATTTACCTTAAACTAACTATTATACTATAACGATCTAAATAACTACTAAACTCTCTAATATTTACTAGTAAATAATAAGAACTCTAATTATTTTTAAGCTAGCTTAAAAATAAGCTAACTAGTAATACTAACCGCTACCTAACTAAAGCTAACCAATTTTACTACGCCCTAAGTTAACTAAAAGGAGATATAGCTAACTTTATTAAACCTCTTTAATTAAACTTAGTACTAAGCCTAGTTGTACTTCCTAAAGCTATATATAGTAACCTAAACCGCCAAGCTACTACTTAGAGGAAGATAAATTATATAGCTTAAGAAATAAAAAGCTTCCTAGTATACTTTTCCAAATTTAACTATTACGTAAAGGAAATAGGCTAGAATAACTCTATACTAATTAACAGCCTTATTAAATCCCTAAGCCCTAAACTAAAAACCTCCCTAATTAGCGTAGACCTACTAGAAGCCCTTAATGTCTATATAAATGTTATTAATAAACGGTATAATAATATACTACGCCTAATACTAAAGCCTACTCCTTAGTATAATATAATAGCTCTATAAATATCTACTAAGTTATTATCTTAGCCTAAGTACCCTAACGCTATAGATATTAATACTAGAACCTTAGGATACGCCTTACTTGGGTTCTTTAAATAAGAATAATATACTAAGCTAGGCCTCTGTTTTAAGTGTAAAAGTAGCTCCTACCTCTCTAACTACTACTTTATCTCTATACCCTAACGTAATTTATATACGGCTAATACTAGCAGCCGTTTACTATATTAATCCTTTAGTTACCATCCCTAATCTTTATTTAGTTTTAGCCCTATATTTAGTAAGCACTACTTATAAGGATAAAGCTATAACTAATATGCTATAAGAACTCCGCCCTAATTTCCTCTAAAAGGAAAATCCTAGAGCTAAGTTGCTCTCTAAAACGGCGCCCCCTTAGAATCTTATTAAATGCTCTAAATATCACGAACTTTAACTTTTAGAATCGTAGTATAACTGTTAACTATTATCTTTAGTAGAATAATTAATAGGTTAATACTTAAGTCCTAATTAATACAGGAGCTAGTAGTACAGGATTTATTAATAAAATCTTTACGTAAAACAATAGTTTTACTTTAACCCCCCTTAACTAGCATATTAATATATTTAGATTTAATAGCAAACGTACTATCTTAGGCTATATTACCTATATAGTATTCCTAAAACTCTAATATCTAAACCATAAAGAACTAATTAGGCTTTTTGTTACTACCCTAGGTTATTTAATAATCCTTAAATAACCCTAAATAAAGCTATATAAGATAACCATTAATTAGAACAGCCTTAAGCTTCTATTTACCGCCTCTCGTTATAAGTAGAAGTGCCTTATAACTCACTACTTAGACTTAGAACTAAAACCTAAAAAATCTACTAGAATCCACTAGTCTAAAATTTCTACTAATATTGTAATGGAACCTTATAGCAGGAACTACGGTAGGTTCATTAATGGGCTAGGTGTGTAGATATTTAAACGAAGTCAACAATGTAACAGTATAAGATAACAACTAGTAGAGTGGTTGCCTAATAGATTAACTCTAATTGTATTCTAAGATTCACTATAAGGAAGAGAACTATCTAGGTAGGGACTATGGTCCTTTAAATACACAACCGTACTCCTAAGAAATCCTCCTTATATGTAAAGTACGTGAAGTACGTATTGTATGTACGTTCTTCTTATACACCGCGTACACCATATATAATATTATATAACTCACTTACCATTCCTTATTATATGGTTCCACGGGTTCTATTCTAGACTATACTCTAATTAACCAACTAGCTTCTTCCGACTTCTCTCTAAGTAGTTATAACATTATACTTATAGCGTCCATAACACCATCTCCCTCCTCTTTATCTTCGTCCTTAAAGATTCCTAACATCTCCAAGTTGTCCATTAGAGGTGTAATGTCTGTTTAATCAATTTGGTTAATATTATTGCTTATAATACCTAAAGCTCCTTCTTCTTTATAAGCGCAGTACTATGCCCGCACTATTGCTGCCATACTGTCGCTTAGTAAGATAATGCCGTCTCCGTATTCTCATTGTGCGAAAGAGGGGTTAGTTTGCGTTACTTTGGCAAGCCCTACATCTTAACAACCTTCCTCTTGCTTAGAGTGCACTAAAGCGAACGTTTAATTATCTTATAATATTTGTTCCGTTTCTAACGCTAAATATGCGCATCCTATTACTCTTAACAGTCTTTAAGTACCCTTACTAATTGCTGCTAGGGTCCCGGGTTCAATCTACTGCTACAAAGCTTGACGGTAAGCTAACTTAAGCTCTGGTGGACCTTAAACGTTCTTATAACGCTGAGCAGAGGGCCCTAGAAGCCCGGATTGCTGCGTCTACTTATTTACTTTGTCTTAAGAAAGTGCGCGAGAAGGTTCGTTCTAAGGAGTGGAAACTGGTGGAATAAGGTCTTTAGGAACTTGGTAACAAAAAAACGGATTCTCTTCCAATAGAGAGGGAAACAACTCTAAATACGTCGATAGGTGCTCCTCTTAGGTCCCCCTTAGGTAACTTATTCTTTAGCGATCCTTCTTTATCAATACTGCCTAACCCATTTTCTTCCGATACTCCTATACCTTTCTTATAGCATTTTTTAAATTATCTAGTGGCTCCTAGGTAGTCTCATTGTAGCCTATCTACTTTACTTTATACTATATTTTATCATCAACGTCCTTATAACTGACGATCTTTAAAACTTGCTATTTGTCCTCTTCTTGTCCTCTATATATGTCTGCTTTATAGACTGGTGGCTTAACATTTCTATATGCTGACTTTAGCATTGCAATGTGCTGTATAGGGTAGATCTTTATTTTCTCCGGTAAGTTAAGTCTGTACGTGACTTCTAAGATCTTTACTTTAACTGTAAACGGTTCTAGTTTAATATAGTCCAACTTTTTACTTAGTTGTTAACTCTTGAAATTTTTATATAGTAGCTATACTTTATCCCCCTCCTTAAGATCTGGTCCCTCAGATCTTTTAGTATTGTAGTACTTTTTCATCCTTGTCTATACTAGTTTAGCTATTTCTTTAAGGCAGCCATAAAGATTTATTAGCGTCTCTATTCTTTCTTTAGCTATACTACTTGTCTTTTTTGCTTATTATGGCGATAGTGACGTTCTTAGCTTATACCCGTAATTCGCCTTAAAAGGTAATATGCCTATCCCTTCCTGTGGTGTTACATTATATGCAAACTATGTAACTAGTAACGACAATACCTAATTATTTTATGCGTAATTAATATAGTGTTTTAGATACTGTTCTAGTGTCTAATTTAGTCTTTCCGTTTAACCATCTGTCTGTGGGTAATATACAGTTAATGTTGCTGCTCGAACCCCTTATTCTGCTAAGAATACTTCCTAGAATGCTGCTACGAATCTCAGATCTCTGTCTAATATAACCTTTATTAGTACTCCATGTCTTATAAATACTTCCTTTATATAGATTCTAGCTATATCTTCTACGGATATTTCTTCTATGTACGCTATAAAGTATCCCCACTTTATTAGCTTATCTACTATTACTAAGATTGTGTTGTGTTCTTGTCTGGTAATAGGGTCTTTTAACTTTGGTAACTTTATAATAAAGTCCTATAATATAACCTCCCATGGTTTTTCTAGTACTTTAATAGGTTATAGCCCTCCATACGGCTTGTGCCTTATTAGTTTATTTCTTTAGCAATCTAGACATTCTTTTATAACTTGTCTTGCTAGTCCCTAGATTCCTTAAATAATATACTCCTCTTAAAGTCTTAACACTAAGCCTATAGCTCTGTTGTGTCGTTATATCATTTCTTTGTAAAACTCTTTTATAACCTCTTCTGCTACTACTCTTGGAACATAGGTTACTTCCCTATTCTTATACTGCTCTAAGTCTAGATCCTCTACTTGCGCCTCTTAGATCTTTTATATCTAATTACTCTTAGGTAACTCGTGAACTTGGCCTTCTATAGTTGCTGTGATCTTTAGATAATTGTACCTAATCATTCTATCTTAATCCTGTCGCAGTAAAGCTCCTAACAGCTTTTCTTTATTTTGTAGTTTAGCTTTCCTGCTTAGAGCGTCTACTCGTGTATTATCTATACCCTTAGTATACTAAATTTCAAAATAATATTCTGTAAGCATTTCCGCCTATCTAACCTATCTTTAGTTGAGTTCCTTTATCGTTAGGAATCCTGTAAGGTTTTTATAGTCTATTTTAACCATAAATAGTTTCTCTATGCCTTAAAAGAATGCTCTCTATTCCTTAAATACTGTAACTATGCCTAGCAACTCCTTATTATAGATATTATAGTTTAACTCTGGTAGTGTTATCTTCTAACTATAGTACGCTACTAGATGCTATGCGTCTAAATGCTTCTATAGCAAATATGCTCCTAGTGCGAAGTCTAATGCATTTGTTTCCATAACCGTTTTTAACTTTGGCTGGTATATCTTAAGGATTGGATCTTGGGTAAATAGCTCCTTGAGTTCCTTAAATAACTTCTTTTGCTTACTACCCTATACCTACAGTTCCTCTTTTTTAGTTAGTCTTGTAAATAGCTTAATACTTTTTAACCACTGTGCCATAAACCTCCTATAGTAGTTGCAAAACCCTAGAAACGACCTTAACTGCGTAATGTTCTCTAGCTCTTACCAACTTACTATAGCTTCAACTTTCTTTAGGTCTATGCTGATTTTGCCTAGCTTAACGATAAATCCTATAAAATTGGTCTTTGTGGTAAAGAACTCGCATTTCTTAATTACTACTAGCATCTTTTCTTCTTATAGTCTTTTTAAGACCCACTTAATATGCTCTCCATGTTCTTCCTTACTTATTAAGTAGATGATAATGTTATTAAAATATACTATAATAAATTTATTAAGGTGTTCTCCTAACACGCTATTAATTCATTTTTAAAACGTTACTGGTGCGTTTATAAGCCCAAACTGCATAACTAATGGTTTATATAGTTCTTCCTTTAACCTAAAGGCTGCCTTCTATTTATCTCCTTCCTTAATCCTAATCTAATGGTATACCTACCTTAGATCTATCTTTATAAAGATCTTTACGTTGCCTATCCTATCTTAGATTTCGCTAATTAAGGGTAAAGAATACCTATCCTTTCTAGTGATGCTATTTAACTGTCTATAGTTAATACACATCCTAAGTTTTCCGTTTTTCTTTGGGATGAATAGTACTAGATATCCTACTAACGACTATAACGGTCTAATATATCCCTTTTATAAGTTCTCCTAAATAAACTCCTTAAGCGCTATTAACTTGGTTTTAGTAAGCTTATAGATTAGAAAGAACTTTGGACTAGTTCCTAGTTCTAACTCTATCTTATAGTCCTATACTGCATATTCTAACAGCTTTTTACTTTCTAGTGACTATAACCTTTTGCCATACTTATGGTATCTCTTTAGTACGTAACTTAAGCCTCGCTTAGTCTCTTTATATATCGCTCCAACTTAGTACCATACCATCTTAGTTTGTTATCGCACCTTGCGTTATTAAGTATCCCTAATATTAACCTAACCTGTGACCTAATTAATCCTTAGATTATATTTCTATAACTAAGGCATTTCTAGTATCACCTTGTCCTTTCCCAATAGTAGGATATTAAAAGATATCTTAACTGGTCTCCCTTTAATAGTTAACTAAATAGGTCCTATTTAAGATTAATAATACCTCCTCTATAGGCTATCTAATCTCCTAAAATTATTATAAGTGGATATAGGTGTTCCTTTTGTCTATATAGTAACCCTATTCTTTCTACTGCTGCTAGTAATATGTGATTTCTTATAGCTCCACTCTCTATTAGTGCTTTAAACTGCTAATTCTACTACTTAACTCTTAAGTTTAGGTATTATTCTTAAATTCCCTTAAGGGTTTAAGGCTCTATTACTAGCTCCCTCTAGTTCTATAGGCCTCCCCTTTTTCTAACTATTAGCTATTGGATCCTATTTATACTTAGTCCTCTTTTAGCTAATACTTAGTTTATTTCTTTTCCTCTATGTGCCATAGATAAGTGTTTTCTAAGCACTCCCACCACTATTATCCCTCTAGGTATTCTTCCGTAAGGAATCTTCCTGGTTAAAGTATTAGGTCTCCTTAACTCTGTACTTCTACTAGGTGCTATCTATATATATACTTAACGTCTCTGTACTTCCTTTTATCCAGTGCCCAGTATATTCTAGTTAGATACTTCTAGTTTTTATCCTTTAGTGCTCTATATATGTTGCACGTATTATCCACACAAGTTATCTATAATAGTGTGTAATACGCTAAGTGACTTAGGTTAACTCTTAGCTTATTTTTACTCTTAAGTTTAAACCTCTATTTTACTAATCTAACTGTTAGTCTTTTGTTTGCGGGTATTAAGATTTGTCTCTTACTTCTCTAGTCCCTAGATCCTTCTTCTAGGTTCCTTAATATTATAATTAGTGCTCCTTTAATATAATTTATACGTTTCTCTATAATGGGTTAGTCTTAGACAACTTTTTTATCTAGCTATATATAGAAATCTGCTTATTTGTTATTATATCATTACCTATACCACTTTTTATATAACTGGTTTAGTGTGTATAGTCTATCTGTTAGAAAGTACCTTATTATTGCTGCGTTATAACAACCTTTAGTATGTCTTTTTTTAAATCTGGTTAGGATTCCTAAATCCTCTTCTTGTTCCAGTTTATCTAACCACTTTACTCTAGGCGTCCCTGCCTTAGGCCTATTAGTAATTCTTTATATAGGTGCTCTGTCCCTTATACGTCCTAGTATAGCTAATCTCTTATCTAGCTTTTGCTCTTGCTATATAATAATTCTTTGCCTAAACTTATCTATAGTTTCTTGCTTTCTATATCTTATAGCTAGATCCTTAAAGTTGTCTTACTTCTTAATCTCTATATTAACTTTTTATTCTTTAGGCTAAACACTGCGTTTACCTAAGATTAACGTTCTTACTTGTTTCCTAAACTCGTGGTTCTTAAACTTGCGTCCTATGCTTATTTGTTTGTCGCTAAACTAAGCTACTACCTATTCCCATTGGTTTTCATCCGTTATAGGTTCTTAGGTGTGTCTTATCTCACTTTAAGAATCTTAAGCGTCTTATATCTCGTCTTAAGAGTCTTAAGCCTTTAGCCTTTTACCTTTATTAAGTGGTAAGCTAGCACTAGCAGTCATCTGCTTGCTTAATCCTCTTTAGATATTGCTCCTTCTATCTTATAAAGTAATGGATGCCGTATCTAACGGTATTATAATATCTGTTACTAAACCGCGTTTGGTAGTGGTCTCAGTCTCTACTTTTATTGCGTTATTAAGGTTTAAGCGCCCCTAGTTAGCCTCTTTTTCTTTCTTAGTACTATTAATTAATAAGTACTCCAACTCCATTATTATGGTTGCTAATTATTATCCGTATATTACTATAACATCTTAATCTAGCTTATAGAGTTAATCTTATTCTTTATCTAACTCTCTGGTTCCTTTAAGTCCTCTTAACTCTAGCTCCTATAGCTAATAGCTTACGCCATACTTAGCGTTCTTATAAATTTGGCATGCATTATTATAATAAAACGCAAAGTGCTTAATTAAACACTCCTTAGTCCCGCGCAACATCCCTATATCCGCGTTATTATACTCTAACAACCTAGTGCCTTTTACTATATAGTTACTCTAACTACCTCTATAGTTTCTAGTAAAATAACCCTATTTTCCGCAATTTATACAAGCTCCATCTTTAAACTATTACTTTTGCTATAGAGTCTACCTAAATATCTTCTACTACTAAGATCCCTGGTTTAGCCTCTACTCCTTAGTCCTATAATTACTTAATCCTTAACCTCTAGATTTCTATAGTTTCTTACTCCATCTTCTAGATTCTTTGGTGCCGCTTAAGTCCATTAGCTCTGGCCTACCGTTTCATAGTTTCTAACTTGGTATTTATTAATACGTACTCTACGCCTTATATAACTATAGAACTCTGTCTTACCCTTTCTTAGCTTGTTCCCTTTAATAGATCCTATTATTAATCTTTATTAATTAATCTATTAAGTCTCTTAGACTTTCCGCATCTTCTATTAGGATAATTACATCCTAGACTTTTACCTTAAGTCCTTGTTTATACTATGCTATAAGCGCCTTATTATTCCACTTAACCTATATTGCAAGTGTCTAAAACTATATTATATACTTAATTGCTAAAGTGCGTTGTACTAGGTTCTAAGGCTTTCTCTCTACTATAGTTATTGCTTTTGGGTCTTTAAACATCTATGTTACGGAGTAGGCACGAGCCGGGATACAATGCACTAAACGAGGTAGTAATTGAGAAGGCTACGTACACGTAACTATGCGTGGTTGATACAAAGACATTGGATGAAGAAGAAGAGTCTTCGTGTGCCAGGTACGGGTATAAATAGGGGCTGTAGGGGAACGTGCGTAGGTGTCTCGGGACGAACGTGAGCACGGGTCAAGAACGTCAAAGACGCGCAGAGACGTGAGAACGAGTGAGTCCCGTGACAATCTATATCAGTCTTTCTACAAACCCATTTTAGTTAGCAAACATAAACCGTACTTCTTAATTAGTAGTTGTTATTCCATTCATCTGGATTTTAGTAAGGTAAGGTTTAAACTACTTAAGTGCTCTTCCTGTTAAGAACAATCCCGCGTATACCACTTGGTCTATAGGTATTACCAACTTTGCCCCTTCCTGCATAACCTTAAAGTGCATTTATATAAGGAATTCTTTAAGTTTTAACTTCTCTCCTAAGAATCGCTTAATTAAGGGTAACTTAATCTTAGCTACTCCGATTCCATTAATTTAATCTTTAAGTATTTAATTATTGTCTGTTAATTAATTAACCATTTCCTATAACTAACCTACCATAACTAGCTGTAGGTTAGTATCTTCTATACTGGTGTCTCCTCCTATTCCTAAGGTCGTAGCTGCTATAGATGCGGTTATAACCAGTGCCTTCAACAGCATTATAACTTGCGCTTTGGGTAGCATACTATTCAACTTGTTAATACCATAACTAGGTAGTGAATATGTAACGGAACCTTATAGCAGGAACTATAGTGGGTTCGTTAATAGGCTAGGTATATAGATATTTAAATAAAGTTAACAATATAATAGTACAAGATAATAACTGGTAGAGTGGTTGCCTAATAGATTAACTCTAATTATATTCTAAGATTCACTATAAGGAAGAGAACTATCTAGGTAGGGACTGTGGTCCTTTAAATACACAACCGTACTCCTAAGAAATCCTCCTTGTATATAAAGTACGTGAAGTACGTATTATATATACGTTCTCCTCGTACACCACGTACACCGCGTACAACATTATGTGACTCGCTTACCATTCCTTATTATATAGTTCCATGGGTTCCATCCTAGACCATGCTCTAATTAACCAACTAGCTTCTTCTAACTCCTCTCCAAGTAGTCGTAATATTGTACTTATAGCGTCCGTAACAAATATCCACCCTATACCTAAAAAGTCCACCCAATTTCACTAACCTAAGAATTCCACTAAATTCCACTAATATAAGATTCCCACCAATATCTACCAAGAACCTAAAAATTATACTAAACTATATAAACCGATCCTAACTACTATATCACCTCAAACTAAGCAGAAGCCTAAGCTTAAGCTTAATATATAAAAGTACTAAAAGAATTAGTATTTTACTATAAAAAGAATACTTAAAGAACCTAAACCTAAATTTAATACTAACTCTGTACCTAATACTAAACCTAAACCTAAATAAGAAACTATATAAAAAACTAAAAATAGTTTAATCTCGCTTAACACCTTAGATATCTATATAATTAGAGCCACTCTATTAGTATAACTCGCTAGGAAACCTAAATATATAATCTTCGCCGTTATAATAGCCGATATTAAAAAGGCCCTAGCATTAAAGAAGCACACTAACCCTGCTATAAAAGTACTAGTATGCCACTATAAGCATCTAGAAGTATTTTTATAAAAGAAAGCTAATAAGTTAGCAGAATACTAACTATATAACTATAAGATTATACTTAAAGAAGGAAAACAGCTAGGATTTAGACCCCTATATAGAATGTTCTAAAATAAACTCTAAGTGCTACGGAAGTACTTAAACAAATACTTAAGTAAAGAATTTATTAAAGCAAGCTCTTTGCCTATAGCTATACCTATAATCTTTATTAAGAAACCTAGCGGCGGTTTACGCTTCTATATAGACTACTAAGCTCTTAACGCTATTACTATTAAGAATTAGTACCTACTCCTATTAATTTAAAAGACACTAAACTAATTAAATAAGGCTCGCTACTATATAAAACTTAACCTTATCTATATATTTAACCATCTCTATATTATAAAAGGAGATAAATAGCTTACTATATTCCGTACTAGGTATAGACTATTTAAATACTTAGTAACGCTGTTTAGCCTTATAAATGCCCTAAGTTTATTCTAGCACTTTATAAATAATATCCTACAACCTTACCTAAACATTTTCTGTATTGCTTATATTAATGATATTTTAGTATATAGTAATAACTTAACTAAATATAAGAAATACATTAACCTTATTCTAAAAGTCCTATATAGAGCTAGCCTATAATTAGATATAGATAAATACAAGTTCTATAAAACAGAAGTTCTATACCTTAGATTTATTATTTCTATAAATAGTATATAAATGGACCTAAAGAAGATTAAAGTAATTATAAACTAGTAAAAATTTAAGAATGTTAAGGATATAAGAGCCTTTATAGGATTTACTAACTTTTATTAATAGTTTATTAATAACTTCTCTGCCCTAGTTTTACCCCTTATAGCTCTAACCTAAAAGAATAAAGCCTTTATCTTTAATAAGAAATATAAGAAGGCCTTTACCTACCTAAAAGTTATATTTACTACTATACCTATACTTTAACACTTTAACCTAAATTAAAAGAGTGTTATAGAAGCTAACTTATCTAACTATGTTACTAAAGGTATTTTATCCCAGTATAATAAGAAAGGAGTACTATATCTTATAATATACTTCTTAAAATAACTAAGCCTAGCTAAATATAACTACAAGATCTATAATAAGGAATTATTAGCTATTATTACATATTTTAAATAATAGTAACCTAAACTAGAAGGCGCTGGATTTCCAATTAAGGTTCTTAATAACTATAAGAATCTATAGTACTTTACGACTATAAAATAACTAAGTTATTATTAAGCCCGCTAGTTAGAATATCTATCTCGATTCTAATTCTTAATTATATACTGCCTAGGCGTTTAAGGTTAAAAACCTAATGTCCTAACCTTCCGTTTATAAGATATACTAGTATAAAAAGAAGCGCGTGCCTCCTATTATTAAACCCTGCTTCGCCCTAAGCTATTTAACCCTCCTATTAAAGATGTTATAATATACATTCTTAAAATAACTAATTAATTAATTAAGTAGATAATAGTTAATAAATACCTAAATAATAAATTTATCTAAAAGACGCTTAAACTAATCTAAGGTGGTATTAGACGCTTTTAAAGGGTTTTTTTAAGTAAATATAAAGCTTATAGAGACTACTTATACTATAGGAACCTCCTAGTTATACCTAACTATAATAAACTTAAGCTTAAGCTCCTTAAATATATATATAATCTACTAGTAGCCGGTTACCTAGGCCGAGGAAAAACCCTAGAACCACCCTAATAAAAATATTATTAGCTAAATATATATAATATAATATAAAGGTATGTCTCTAGCTACTATACCTATTAATAAGCTAAGGCTTTACATAAGATATATAACGGCTTTTTAAAGCCACTACCTGTTCCAGACTAAAGACAGAAGAATATCTTAATTAACTTTATTATTAAGCTCCCTATAAGTAAAGGTTATATAAATATTATAGTAGTTATAGACTAACTATCTAAAATAAGATACTTAATCGCCTATCCTAATATATTAACACCTGTCGTTACTTAACTATTTCTAGATTACGTATAGAAACTCCATAGACTCCCTAAAATAATTATCTCTAATAAAGGTAGCTAGTTTATCTCTATATTTTAGAAAAAACTAACTACCCAATTCTATATTAAAGCACTATTATTTATAGTATACTATCCGGAAACGGATAGCTAAATAGAATATATAAATACTATAATAGAATAATATATTTGGATATATACGTTATATCTATAGGACAGCTATATAGACTGGCTTATATTTACTAAGTTTACTATAAATAACTCCATCTTAGAAACTATAAAGGTCTCCTTATTCCTAGCTAACTATAATTAATATCTATAAATGGGTTTTAAACCCTTTAGTAATGTTCCTTACCTAGCTTATTAGGCTTTATAAGTTATAAAAGTAAACAAATTTATAAAGAAGATAGAAGAACTATAAGAGTTCCTTACTAATAAAATAATATAGGCCCAATCTGTCTATAAAGCCGTAGTAGATAAGAACTAAACCCTAGTACTAGCCTACTAAATTAGTAACTTTGTCTGGCTAAATATAAGAAATCTAAACATAAAATAACCTACTAAGAAACTTAACTAGAAGAACGCCGGCCCTTATAAGGTTAAAAAAGTTGTCTTTTCTTATGCCTACTAACTAAAGCTCCCTAATACGGTTAAAATCCACCCTATATTCTATACGTTAGTCCTCTACCCTACCGCCCCTATATTAAATGCCCTACCTAGATAGATCTAAGACCCTCCCCTACTAGTTAAAGTAGATAGTAAGGATAAGTACCTTATTAAAAGAGTTAATAATATTAAGTATAATAAACGGAAACGTAAATATATATACCTTATAAAATAGAAAGGTTTTACTAAGCCCTTATAGGAACCCGTTAACTCTATAGGACTTATATAAGCCGCAGAAGACTTTTATAAACTCTACCTAAAACTACTACAGCCCCATCTTATAGAAGCTCGAGTTTAAAAGGGGGGTACTATTACGGGACACCCCTATAACACCTTATACACGTCCACCTATTTCTACCGTCTTAACCTCTATATTAACGACTTAGTTAGTTAAGGCACATAACGGCAATCTAAGGCAATTTGCTATTACATAACGGCAATCTACGGCAGTTTGCCGTTTTCCACTATATTCTGCCAAGTTCTGCTAAAACTACGACCTAAAGCCTATTCTGCCCCGTGCACGCGTTAACTAAGCAACTAAGTCATTAATATATACCCTTTTCTTCCTGTTTCCTTACTTCCTTTCCTTACGCAACGTCTTGACTTCATCACACAGTTTATGTACGTAGCTTAATAATATCTACTTTGCTACATATTATTATCGCTTATACTCACTCCGTGACAACCTCGCTATATAAACCTATTTCTATTAGGAATTATTTTACTAGATTGTCTTATATAGTATATAAATACCAGTTTAACTATATACCTTATATTTAACGTGCTAAAGTAATATAGACTAGTCCCTTTTCCCCTATTATAGCTACTAATATATCTACAGTACGCCTATAGTACGGTAGTTGTCTATATCGCGATAGCTTACGGTACGTTTGTGGTAAATTGGTCTTGTAATATATTATAGCAGTAGTGGTTATAGTAGCGATTATTATCTGTGGTAGACCAGCTGTCTACGGTGCGTCTGCGGTGCGTCTGCGGTGCGTCTGCGGTGCGTCTGCGGTGCGTCTGCGGTGCGCCCGCGGTGCCCCGGTGCACCTGCGGTACTTCTGCCGTTGTCGTGCGCCTATAGTGTAGTAGTTGTCTGCAGCGCGACAGCTGTAGACGGGTTGTAGCGGAGGTCGTCTGCAGCGCGATAGCTGTAGACAGGTTGTAGCGGAGGTTGTCTGCAGCGCGATAGCTGTAGACGGGTTATAGCGGAGGTCGTCTGCAGCACGATGGCTGTAGATAGGTTGTAGTAGAGGTTGTCTGCAGCATGGCAGACCGGTTATAGTGGAATAGTTGGTTGCGGTAGCTATCTTACGTAGCTATCTTACGGTTTTACAGGTAAGGTTGGGTGCAAAAATTCGCGATCCGCATGCCAAGGATTCTAATGCATTTCGTAAACGATAAATGGTATTAACTAAAGAGCGGCATTTAACAGAAACTAATAACACAGTGCAGCTAATTGCGCATTTATAGCTACCTGGGTAAGTAGTGCCTTTATTCTATTAAGCTTTTTTTGCACTTAATGCGCAATTAACATATAATGCGCATTCTGTATATTTTGCTCACTTTAAGCAATAAATAAACGTTGCTCTTCCCGCGCACTTAATAGTATTTACTTAATTTACGCGGTTAGTAGTATATTTTAGATAAACAAAGGCTATTTTAAAGCTATTTATAAGGCTAGCAAAATAAATTATATTATTTTAGATAATTTAATATAATATAGCGACGGTTCTTTTCTACCTGCCTACCTACCGACTGACCGACCGACCTACCTACCTACCTGTCTGTCTGTCTACCTGCCTGTCTGTCTACCTGTCTGTCTATCTGCCTACCTGTCTATCTGCCTGCCTACCTGTCTGTCTGTCTGCCTGCCTACCTGTCTGTCTGCCTACCTACCTACCTGCCTGCCAGGAGGCCTTTATTTGATTTGGTGACGGGCCGATATCAAAGCTCTGGTTCAATTCGATCGATCGATCGATCGATTGAATCGTCGTAGTGTTCGCTGGCTGGTTGTTCGAACGGTCGTCGTCGTGTGGTTCTGGTAACGGTCGTCTAGTTCTGGCGACGGTCGTCTGGTTCTAGCGACGGTCGTCTGGTTCTGGCGACGGTCCTCTACTGGCTGCTGCTCTGGTGCCTCCCTAGCAGGGAGGATGTAAGGAAGGAAGGGTAAAAAAAATAAGGTGGCTATATAGGGGTATACTTGGCAGAGGCACGTGTAGAGGCTATCGGGAATATAGCGGGGACCCGATGCAGAGCCTCCGTACGCAGAGCTTCGCGCAGAGCCTCGTGCAGAGCCTCTGTACGTAGAGCTTCGTGCAGAGCTTTGTGCAGAGCTTCGTGCAGAGCCTCTATACGTAGAGCTTCGTGTAGAGCTTCGTGTAGAGCTTCGTGTAGAGCTTCGTGTAGAGCTTCGTGCAGAGCTTCGTGTAGAGCCTCGTGCAGAGCTTCGTGTGGAGCTTCGTGCAAAGCTTCTGTATAGCTTTGTGCAGAGCTTCGTGCAAAGCTTCGTGCAGAGCTTTATGTAGAGCTTTATGCAAAGCTTCGTATAGAGCTTCGTGTAGTAATATTAATAAAATATATATAAAATATGAAATTATTAAAATTATTAAAATTATAAAATTGTATTTTTATATATGCTTACTAATATTAATAAAGTATATATAAAATATAAAATTTATAAAATTTATACTTTTCTGTATGCTTAGTAATCTTATAGTTAGCACTTAGTAGCTAAATGCTAAGACTTAATTATAAATGCCGCATTTAGCAGCTAAATGCTAGTACTTAGTTATAAATGCCACATTTAGCGGCTAAATGCCAATACTTAATTACAAATGCTGTAAAATGCTGTAAAATGCTGTAAAATGCTGTAAAATGCTGGAAAATGCTAAAATGGCAGAAAAGTAAAATTAAATACTGGTAAATTTTTTTCTAATGAAGCGGGAAGGGTGTGAAGGCTTAGTCAAAAGAACAGAATCTATTGGTAGCCAGTGAACGAGAATTCCAAGACGAGGACTAGAAGAAGGTCGAGGAAAGGACACGTCTATATATATAGGGCTAAGGCTCGGCTCGGCCGAGCCCCTAACTAGGGTCTGTAACAGTGCCGTAACATCATCCCCCCCTTCAGTAAAGCCTGCCCTTAGGCTTTATAGTTATCCTCCCTATTAAGAAAGCTACGTTGTCCTTTCTAGCATCAGATCCGTTCTAAATTGTTACTATAGGCGGAGCAGTAAGAGTTAATTTAATAGCTACAGGCAGAGCAGCAAGTAGTTAGTAAAAAAAAAATTTAGGCCGTATAGCGCCAGTCCTAATGTTAGGAGGTTAATATATATATGCAGTCCTACAGTTCTGCTACTATATAGCCTAGCTTAGGCTAGTACTACATATTGCTAGGAGCCTTCTATTCTTTATTATTCCTCCTAGAACTCTATTATCTTCTAGCTCTCTACCCCACCTTTTAAAAAGGCTTTACCCTAAGCCATTAGTTAAATCCTCCCCGCAGGGGCTCCCTAGGGTTAGTGGGGTTAGTAGGGTCGTACAAACAAAGGCCAGGAAAAAAAAAATTAGAGTAGGCATTGTCTTATTAGGTAGTCCGTAGGTTATTATAACAGCAGACATATTAGCGCTGTTATTATCAGTTTATAGCAGTACAGTGCCAGCGTCTTATTCTTGTCCTTAGTAGTATAGTACTAGCGTCTAGTTCTTGTCAGTTCTTAGCAGTATAATGCCAGCGTCTGTTCTTCTATAGGCTATTGGCACGGTTATTATCAAGTCGGTCCTTCCGTAGGCGCGTTAGCAGGTTGGGTAGTACATAGATAATTAAGCAAGATTAGACATAATATGCTACACTACTCGCTCTATAGCAAGGGATAGGTCTGGGTCTGGTTCTTATACTCCTCTAAGTAGCTAGCTAACTCCATTCCAGGCTCTTACTGGAACACTATATAACGGATTATAATATGCTTTCTCCCTTACTATCTTAAGCTATAGGCGTATCTTTCTATATCTTTATTTTAATCATCTAGGAATAGCTCTAGTCGGTTAGTTAGTCTATTGGTTAGGTTAGGTTAGTGGATCGCAGGCATATTGGCACAATCGTCGTCAGGTTGTGATAGCAGGCGTATTATGCTATTGTTATCTGGTTCTTAGTAGTATGGTGCCAGCGTTAAGTCCTTAGCAGTACGGTGCCAGCGTTAGGGTCGGTCGGTTAGGGTCTATTAGCCGGGTTAGTTCTTCCAGGCTGTAACAAACGTATTGCTAATTAACTTGCCTAAGCAAGCCTCAGCGCGCTCATTGCAAGGTAGAATTAAGGTTGGTCTTAGAATAATATAAAGGCTCAGTTAAAAGAACAGAATCTATTAGTAGCCAGTAAATGAGAATTCCAAGACAAGGACTAGAAGAAGGTTAAGGAAAGGACACGTCTATATACATAGGGCCAAGGCTCAGCTCGGCCGAGCCCCTAACTAGGGTCTGTAACAGTGCCGTAACAAAGGGGTTCCTATAGAATATTAGTTATAACTTTATTCTTATAAGTAGTGCTTACTAAATATAGGGCTGGAACTAGGTAAAGATTAGGGATAGTAACTAGAGGATTAATACGGTAAACGGTTACTAGTATTAGCCATTTATAAATTATATTAGGGTATAGAGATAGAGTAGTATTTTAAGATATAAGCCTTACTTCTATATTTAAAGTAAAGGCCTAACTTAATATATTATTTTTATTTAGGGGACCCTAATAAGGCGTATCTTAGGGTCCCTATATTAATATTTATAGCATTAGGGTGCTTAGGCTAAAATAATAACTTAGTAAATATTTATGGAGTTGTTATATTATATTAAGAAGCGGACTTTGGTGTTAGGCGTAGTATATTATTATACTATTTATTAATAACGTTTATATAGGCGTTAAGGGCTCTTAGTAGGTCTACGCCTATTAGGGGGGTTTTTAGTTTAGTACTTAAGGACTTAATAAGGCTATTAATTAGTGTAGAGTTATTCTAGGCTATTTTTTTACGTAATAATTAAATTTAGAGAAGTATACTGGGAAGCTTTTTATTCTTTAAGCTATATAGTTTATCTTTTTCTAAGTAGTAGCTTAGTGGTTTAGATTACCGTATATAGCTTTAAGAAGTATAACTAGACTTTATATAGAGTTTGGTTAAAAAGGTTTAATAAAGCTAGCTATATCTCCTCCTAGTTAACTTAGGGCATAGTAGAGTTAGTTAGCTTTAGTTAGGTAGTAGTTAATATTACTAGTTAGCTTATTTTTAAACTAGCTTAGAAATAATTAGAGTTTTTATTATTTACTAGTAAATATTAAAGGGTCTAGTAATTTTTTAGATTATTATAGTATAGTAATTAGTTTAAGGTAAATAGCTACTATAGGGTTGGGACTCTTATCCCGCGTATTTATCTCTAAAAATAGTATTTAGTCTTAGGGCCCTAATATAGGTATTTTAAGGATATAGATTTCTTCTTAGAGGTTCTTAATTATTTACTAGTATTATACTTCTTATTTAGCTTATTACTAAGTTAAAGTGGCTTAGTTTTATATAAGGGCGTTTATAAGGGACTTTTATATCTTTACTAATTATTTTTAGAGTATAGATATAATGCTAGCAGCTATTATAGGGGCTTTAAGGTTATTTTATATTTTAGAGGGTAGTATATAAGGTTAATATAATATAGTATTATAGAGTAAGTATAGGCGGTAATAATATATAGCAAAGTAGATATTATTAAGCTATATATATAAACTGTATAATAAAGTTAAGACATTATATAAAGAAAGAAGGTAAAAAAAAATGAAAAGAAAGGGTATATATTATTAGTTTGGTTGCTTAGTTAATATATATATAGAGTAAAATAGGATTCGAGTAGCGGTCCTAGCAGAACTTAGTAGGATTTGGTAGACTTGGCAGAATATGGCAGAATGCGGCAGATTGCCGTTAGATTGCCGTAAATTGCCAGCAAATTGCCATTAGATTGCCGTCTCGTGGTCGGTCTCTTCTTGCTGCGTTGGTAGAAATAGGTAGACGTATATAAGGTGTCACGGAGGTGTCCCATAACAGTTTCTTTAACGCTTTTTAGATACACCTATAGCTAGCAGTTAGTTCTAGAAAATCTATTAATTAGAGAGCTAATTAAGGCGATTCTAACGTAGGTATTTATAGAATAATAGACGTAGTAGTTGCTTATATTTTGTTAAAGTTAATAGATGTCACGGCACTGACCTGACGCGTTGTTATGGCTACGCGTATGCATGAGCACGGACCTGACCCCTGAGCAACACGTATATATACCTGCCTCGTCTCCTGTACATAGATCCTCACACGACATCGTTTGTCAATGATACACAGTCACAGTTACCTCGTTGACCCTCTGCACGTACTGTGACAATAGATTGCCTTATATAAATAGAGCGGCTCAGCTTCTAAAAGCTTGCTAAGGTGGCTAAGACCAAGAAACAGATCGATCGATCGAATAGGTTAGCTTGCGGATATTCGATAATCCGCGCAGCGGATATTTATCGGTTTCTTAGTCTAAGCATGCTGAGTTAACGTAGGGACGTGAGAACGGATAAGTCCCGTGACACACTCTCTATAATAATTAATAGGCTCCTCCCTACCCTACTATTTGGGGTAAGCTAGATTATACCCCATACTATTTGGCGGAGGGCCTTTAACGTATCCTTTTCTTAAATTATCTCTTTATTCCACTTCTCGTTAGGGTAGCGAAAGCACTATTTTACGTTCTAACCTGTCACGGGACGAGGTCAATGGCAGCTGAACGTATATATTCGAGGAGTATACAAGACATTGCGCGATCGATCGTAAGGGTCGAGGGCGTAAGGAGGTAATATACCCACGCGTAGCTAACATAAGCTGTACGCAAGGTATATACAAGAGCACGGGGCTCTCCTATGGAGGCCCCTGCGGTTGGGTTCCGTGACACTACCCCCCCTCCTATTAAGGCGGAGCTCCGGTAACGCTATAGTTACTATATATATATAGGGGGAACGCTTAGGGTATAGAGAAGAAGAAGAAATATTATTATAGGTATAATAGGCTTATACAGATGCTTCTAACTTGGGACTTGGGGGTTATTAGTAAGGTGTAAGGGGGTTTGCCAAGGCGCTAGTAGTAGGCGAGCCAATAGCAATTTTCCATCCTAGGGATAGAAAATCCTAATTAGCTAGTTTCTCCTTAACGTCTAAAATCTAACTAATTAGACAACTTTAACCGCTAGTTAAAGTTTCTAGACATCTTAAAGTTTTCTAGTTACATAATCGCACTTTATGGCAATCTATAGCAATCTAACGGCAATTTGCCCTTACGTGACAATATATAACGGTTTAACTCTATAAGGGCTCCTATAGAGGATTAGGCATAAAATCTCTGCTTAGGCCTAGTTTCTATAGGTTCGCGTAGTAGAAATTGCTAATTAGGTCTTTTACATTCTTAAAGTCTTTTTATAGTTGCCATTCTGGCTGATCTATGTTAAATCCTATATAGGTGGCTTTATAGTGGAGCCGCTATCCTCTGCCTTTGCTAAAGTATTTAGAGTTAATAATTTATTTAACGGTCTACTTCTTATAGTTCTTATCTTCGTTTTTATCTTAGATTAGTACCGGTAGGGGTTTAGGCTATATTTATCCTAGTAGAGGGTTAGGTTAGTAAAGGTGTAGTAGCTATAGGTAAAATATAGGCCACACTCTATAGGTAGCTAAGGCGGGCGGAAGCTCTAGTTTATATACGGCTCCCTTATTAATGACTTATTTAATTTGGTAGGGGCTAAGGTTCTTATAATTAAGTGACTTTATAGGCCTCTATATAGAGATATTGCATATATCTAACTATACCTAGTCGCTAACACGCATCTTAGGTGGTAGTGCTCTATAATAGTCGGCGAAGTAAGCTTATTTTGCTTGGGCCTAGGCCATCTCTCCTTTATAGTAGTTAAGTAGATCTTTTATACGGTCTATATATTAATTGGCAAGTAGCATCTTAAGGCGTTTTCTATATAGCAGTTTCTTATTAATAGGCTCTAGTGGCTCTATACTAGATTATAGGTAATAACCTTTATTTGTAAAGAATGGGGTAAGTCCTATAGTGGCTAAGATGTAGTTGTTTGCTGCGAATTTACCTAGCGGAAGGTGGTCTACCCAGTTATCCTAACTATAGGCGACTACCTGTTGTAAGTACGCCTTTATACTAGTGTTAGCGTTTTCTGGTTATCTAGCAGTTTTATAGTAAAAGGATGTAGATATCTTAACGGAGATATTAAGGCGTTAGCAGATCCGCCTCTATATATTAGAATTAGACTGCGTGCCTTAATTAGACGTAATGGAGTTAGGTAACCTGTGTAGTCAGTAGACTTTATAGAGGAAGGTATTAGCAACATTGCTTATAGCTACGCCTTTAGTTAGGACGTAGTGTTGTTCTTTTATAAGTTGGTATATTATTATAAGGATATTTTTATAGGTTTGGCCATATTTTTTGCAAGGCAGTAGGTTAATAACAAAATCTATAATAATATCTGCCTATTGGCGTATAGGTATTGGTAGAGGGTGTAGTAGTCCTTGGTACTTTATATAAAATGCTTTAGTATGCTTATAGCTGTGGTAGGCGCTTATAAAGCGTTTAACTAAGTCTATTATTTTAGGCTAGAAGTAGTATTAGCTAAAGAGCTTATAGGTTCCTCCCTTACCTAGATAGCCGCTTAACTAGAGGTTGTAGGCTATTTAGATTAGTTACTGTTATAGGTCTTTTAAGTTAGGGATAAATAGACGGCCTCTATAATAGAGCCTATTCTCTTTTACTTCTAAGGCTGCTATATTAATCTAGCCTAAGCTTTGGAGGTTAGTAGGTAGTGTATAGGTGCTAGCGGTCTTTGCGGCAATTAGTTAATATAGTAATGGGCTAACAGAGGTATTATATGCTATGGTAATGAGCTTATTAATTTTGGGGGGTAATTTTAGTTCTGTGGTATAAAGCTAAGGGGCAGTTAGTTTTGTCTTGGGTAGTATACCTAGGGCCAAGTTTTGTGCTTTTAGGATTGTCTATTATTAGAATTAATTATAAGGGTTATCTTCTAACTAAGGAAGGTCTTGCGAACGGTGTATTAGGCTATTAGGCTTAATACCTTATACTCCTAGCCTATATGCAATTTTAAAGTTAAAACTAGAGAGAAATTCGTTCTAGCGTATTTAGCGTTAATTTAGTTGCTTTATAATTATAAAGTACTTAAGGTTACAATAATCCGTAAGGACTTTAGTTGGCTAGTTAGGTTCTACTAAGAAGAGTTCTAGTTAGAATTCTTTAAACGCTTATATAATTGTAAGAAGTTCTTTATTATAGATCTTATAGTTACACTCTTATGGTATAAGCTTAGACGAGTAGAATGCGACTAGGTGGAGGAGGCCGTTATTACCCATCTAGAAAAGGACGCCTGCGTTAATATGGTCTAAGGAGTTAGTTTTAAGGTAGAGTTGCCGTCCTAGTATAAAATAAGCTAGGATAGGTACTTTAGTAAAAGCATCTTTAAGGTTTTAAAACGTCTTCTTATATTTAGGCGTCTAGGTAAAATATAGGTATATTTTTCTTCCTTTTATAGGAAGACCCTTTATTTGCATTATTGCTATAAGTAGTGCTATAATGCCTAAGAAGTTGTGTATAAATTTTTAATAGAAGTTAGCAAGACTAAGGAAGGCTTGTATATCCTTAATATAGTTAGGAGTTTGCTATTTAGTAATTATTTATACCTTCTTAGGGTCCATACGGATACCTTTAGTAGTAATAATTAGTCTAAGGTATTTTACTTTTGTGACTAAGAATTTGCACTTCTTTAAATTAATATAAAGTCCTATGTCTCTAAGGTGCTATAGGACCTTCTAAACATACTTAGTATGCTTAAAAGGATTATTACTATAAATAAGTATATTGTTAAGGTATATAGAGCAGAAGTCGTTAAGGTAGTCCTGTAAGGCGTTATTAATATAGCTTTGGAAGCTGCCTGGGCTGTTATATACGCTAAAGGGTATAATAGTATATTTAAATTGGCTAAAGCGCGATGCGAATGCGGTTTTTTATTTATTACCTTTCTGTATTTAGAGGCGGTTAAAGGCGGCGATAATATTAAGCTTAGTATAGATTTTGGCTTGGCTAAGCCGTTTAAGAGTCTTATATATAAGCGGTATAGGGTATTGGTTTTTAATTGTAATAGCGTTAAGTCCTCTATAGTTAATATAGAATTAAATACCTCCTTCTAGCTTCTTAGTAAGGAGGATAGGGGCAGCTGCTAGGGATATGCTAGGGCGAATGAACCCTTTATTAAGGTGCTTGTTAATATACTTTTTAATAACTAGAAGTTTGTCTTTTAATATTAGGTAGGGTCTTTTATAGAATAGCGTTTTTCCTTATTTAATATTAATGGCGTAGTTATTAGGTTAATGTAGGGGGAGTATATCTATGCTTTTTTATAAGCATATATTAATAAAGTCATAGTACCTCTTAGGGAGGAGATTACAGAGTTCTTTATTAGTAAATTCTTTTTTAAGCTTTATAAACTTCTTAAAGTCTAAAGGTAAAAGTCTGTAGAGTTCTATAGGGGTATTATTTTCTAGGAGGTTGGCTATGTCTATTCTATTACTATAGAGGACGTAGTCCTATTCTTTATTAAGCTTATATAGTTGTAATTAGGAGGCTGCGGCAACGGTTTAGCCTTTCCTATATACTATACGGTAGAAGGCCGCAGCACTTATATAATGGTAGTTAGTTATAGGTGGGGTAATAAAAGGTTCCTTAGGTTAGTATTTTAGGGAGTAGGTAGAGGCGGCTAGGCTATACCCTAGGCAAGTCTCTCTACAGTATTTAGAGTTAAAGGTTACTTCTCTCTTTTTCCAGTTAATGGTAGGGTTGTATTATTTAAGCTAGTTTATTCTAAGGATAATAGGGTAGTTAGTAAGTAGTATAATATAGGCCTAAAGTTCTTTCTGGTGCCCATTTATATCTAGGTAGAGTTATACTGTATAGGTAATCTTCTATATAGTATAACTACTATTAGCGAGTTATAGGGCGCAGGCTTTAGTAAGGGGTAAGGTAGGTATGTTATAAGTGCGCATAAATTAGATATCTATAAATTTATTAATAGCTCCGCAATTAATTATAGAACGGCTTTTATATTATTTTTTAGCAGTAATTTCTATTATAGGTAAAACTATCTATTTCTGTTTATTTATCTTTACTAAGTTATCTATTAAATAGGCTGATATATAGATCCTCTTATTATTAGGACGTTCTAACCTATAACTTAGGGCTAGGACTTAGCATTTTCCATTTCCATATCTAACTCTACCGCTATTACTACGTCTTTGTCTTGTATAGTAGTAGTATATAGCGCTGTATTTGGTGTTTAAGGTATAGGGCTAGGTGTTAGACGGCGGCTGTTAAACCTAGCTATTAGGTAGTTTAGGCTATAGCTATAGCAGCCTTCTTAATGGTATTTATAGCAACGCCGTAGCTTCTAAAGTAGCTTGCGCTCTCCGTCTAATAGCTTCTGCGAGAATGTTGGTATAGAGAGGTCAATATTAGAACCAGTAGTATTACTTAGGGTAGTAGGCGTTAGTGGTTTAGTAGGTCCGGAGGGCTTCTATAGGGAAGTCTTTAGGTAGGGGTTTGTAGTAGCAATTTGGTTTAGCTGTTATTTAATCTTCTATAGGGCTGCTACCATATTATAAACGTTATTATAATTATGGCTAGTGGCTGCGTAACTAAGGCAATAAGTGACTTTTTTAAGAAGATCCTTCTAGTCTTTAGTATTGTCTTAGGTAAGAACTCTAGTATATTTCTAGAATTTAATATAGAACTTATTAAATAATTTAGTGGGGTTTATCTTTAGGGTATATAGTTTAGCTTAACTAGTGGCCACTAGGTTATAGTCGCGGTATATTTAGTTAAGGTCATTAAAGACTTTTTAGTAGGACTACTACCTTTAGGGGCTGCTAGTCTTCTATTAAGCAAAGAGTCTATTAAACCGGATGCCCTTTATTTATCTAATAATATAGCTAATTTTAGTATCTTCTATAGGGAATAGGCAGGCGCTCTAGGTTAGTTTCTTGCGGATTTATATCTTCTAGTAGCTATATTCCTTACGGTTACCCTAGAAGGTTAGGGGATTAGGGTAGCGTATATTAGACCCTACAGTAGCAGTCTAGGTTTAATTATTATGGCTTTTATTATTACCGCTATAGTAGGGGTTCCTATTAGGTGAAGCTGCTTAGCGCTAACCCTCTATTAAGCGTTAAGTGTAACGGAACCTTGTAGCAGGAACTACGGTGGGTCCTATTATTGGGCTGGGTATGTAGGTAAGAACAAATTAATAATGTAATAACAACTAGTGGAGTGGTTGCCTAACAGATTAACTCCAATTGTATTCTAAAATTCACTACAAGGAGAGAACTATCTATGGTAGGGACTGAGGTCCTTTAAATACACAACCATACTCCTAAAAAATCCTCTCTTATACGTGAGGTATGTAAGGTATATAAGGTATATAACAGACCTTATAGACCTTACAGACCTTATAGAGCACGTTACGTGACCTTGGTTACCATTTCTTGTTATATAGCTCTACCGGTTCTATTCTGGACCATGCCTATATTAACTAACTAGCTTCCACCAACTCTTCTCCAAGTAGTTATAACATTGTACTTAAAGCGTCCGTAATACTATCTCCCTCCTCTTTATCTTCGTCCTTAAAGATTCCTAACATCTCTAAGTTGTCTACTAGAGGTGTAATGTCCGTCTAATTAATCTAGTTAATATCCTTACTTATTATACCTAAAGCTTCTTCTTCTTCTTCGTTCCAACAACGTGCCCGTACTATAGCTGCTATACTATCGCTTAGTAAAGTTATGCCGTCTCCATATTCTTATTATGCGAAAGAGGGGTTAATATGCGTTACACTAGCGAGTCCTTTATCCTGGCAACCCTCTTTCTGCTTGGAGTATACTAAGTTAAACGTTTGATTACTGTGCGACGTTCGTTTGGTTTCTAACGCTGAATATACACGTCCTATAACTCTTAACAGTCTTTGAGTTCCCTAAGTAACTTGTTATAGGGTCTTATATTTAATCTACCGCTGCAAAACTTAATAGTAAGCTCTTAAGCGCCTTAAATAAACTTTGTTGTTCGCGGGAAGTAGAGTAGAAGGCTGTAGCTACTTAACAGCGTGCCCTTAAGGCCCGTCTATTGGCCTCTGCCCATCTTCTTCGTCTTAAGAAAGTACGTGAGAAGGTCCGTTCTAAGGAGTAGAGGCTTGTTTAATAGGGTCTTAATAAGCTAGGTAACAAAAGGACTGGCTCTCCTCCTATAAGGGAAACAACTCCAAGTAGCTTAGTAATTGCTCCTCTTAGGTCCCCCTTAGGTGACTTGTTCTTTAGTGATCCTTTTTTAACACTTCCTAACTTGCTTTCTTCTAATACTCCTTTACCTTTCTTATAGCGTTCTCTAGGTTGCTTAGTGGTTCCTAGGTAGTTTTATTATAGCCTATCTACTTTACTTTATACTATATTTTATTATCTACGTCCTCATAACTAATAATCTTTAAAACTTGCCATTTATCTTCTTTTTGTCCTCTATACATGTCTGCCTTATAAACTGGTGGCTTAACATTCCCGTATGCTGGCTCTAGCATTGCGATATATTGTATAGGGTAGATCTTTATTTTGGCTAGTAGGTTCAACTTATACGTAACTAATAAAATTCTTTACTTAACTTTAAAAGGTCCTAGTCTAACATAGTCTAACTTCTTGCTTAGTTATTAACTCTTGAAATTTTTATATAGTAGCTATACTTTATCTCCCTTCTTAAGATCTGGTCCCTTAGATCTTTTAGTATTATAGTACCTTTTTATTCGTTCTTATACTAGTTTAGCTATTTCTGTAAGGTCTGTATAAAGATTTATTAATATCTCCATTCTTTGTTTAGCTGTGCTACTCGTCTTTTTTACTTAACGTAGTAATAACGACGTTCTTGGTTCGTATCCGTAATTTACCTTAAATAGTAATATCCCTATTCCTTTTTATAGTGTTGCATTATATGCAAACTATATAACTGGTAATAACGATACCCAATTGTTCTATACATGATTAATATAGTATCTTAGATACTGTTCTAGTGTCTAGTTTAGTCTTTCCGTTTATCCATCTATCTGCGGATAATATGCTGTAGATATTACTATGCGAACTCCTTATTCTGCCAGAAATACTTCCTAAAATACTGCTATAAATCTTAGATCTCTATCTAATATAATCTTATCTGGTGCTCTATATCTTACAAATACTTCTTTTATATAGATTCTAGCAATATCTTCTACTAATATCTCTTTAGTGCATACTATAAAGTATCCCTATTTTGTTAGCTTATCCACTATTACTAAAATCGCGTTATAATCTTGTCCTATAATAGGATCTCTTAACTTTGGTAACTTAACAATAAAGTCCTATAATATAACTTCCCATAGTCTTCCTGGTATTTTAACAGGTTATAGCTCTCTATACGGCTTATGCCTTATTAGTTTATTCCTTTAGCAATCTAGATATTTCTTTATAACTTATCTTGCTAGTCCCTAGATTCCTTAAATAATATACTCCTCTTAAAGTCTTAACACTAAGCCTATAGCTCCGTTATGTCCTTATATCATTCCCTTATAAAATTCCTTAATAAATTCTTCTATAATAGACTTAGGCATATACGTTGCTTCTCTGTTTTTATATTGCTCTAAGTCTGGATCCTCTACCTATATTTCTTAGATCTTCTATATCCAATCACTCTTTAGTAATTTATAGATCTGGCTTTCTTTAGTTGCTATAATCTTTGGGTAATTATACCTAATTAATCTATCTTAATTCTTTCGCAATAAAGCTCCTAATAGCTTTTTATTACTTTATAGTTCAGCCTTTCTACTTAGCGCGTCTGCTCGTGCATTGTCTATACCCTTGGTATACTAAATTTCGAAATAGTATTCTATAAGCATTTCCGCCTATCTAACCTGTCTTTAGTTGAGTTCCTTTGTTATTAGAAATCCTATAAGGTTCTTATAGTCCATCTTAACCATAAATGGTTTCTCTATGCCTTGCAAGAATACTCTCTATTTTTTAAGTACTGTAACTATACCTAACAACTCCTTGTTATAGATGTTATAGTTTAACTCTAGTGGTGTTATTTTCTAACTATAGTACGCTACTAGGTGCTATGCGTCCTAGTGCTTCTATAGCAAATATGCTCTTAGTGCGAAGTCTAATACGTCTATCTTAACAACTGTTTCTAACTTTGGTTAATAGATCTTAAGGATTGGTTCTTAGGTAAACAACTCTTTAAGTTCCTAGAATAGCTCCTTCTATTCGCTACCCTAAACCTATAGTTCCTCTTTCTTTATTAGTCTTATGAATGGCTTAATACTTTTTAACCACTGTGCTATAAACCTCCTATAGTAGTTATAAAACCCTAGAAACGACCTTAACTGCGTAACATTCTCTAGTTCTTGCTAACTTACTATAGCTTTAACTTTCTTTAAATCCATGCTGATTTTCCCTAGTTTAATAATAAATCCTATAAAATTGGTCTTTACTGTAAAGAACTTGTATTTCTTAATTGCTACTAGTATCTGTTCTTCCTATAGTCTCTTTAAGACCTATTTAATGTGTTCTCTATGTTCTTCCTTATTCTCTAAGTAGATGATAATGTTGTTAAGGTATACTATAACAAACTCATCTAGGTGTTCTCCTAATACACTATTAATTTGCTTCTAGAATGTTGCTAGTGCGTTTATAAGCCCGAATTGTATAACTAATAGTTTATATAGTCCTTCCTTTGACCTAAAGGCTACCTTCTATTTGTCGCCTTCCTTAATCCTAATCTAATAGTATGCCCATCTTAGATCTATCTTTATAAAGATTTTTGCGTTACCTATTCTGTCTTGGATTTCGCTAATTAAGGGTAAAGGATACCTATCCTTCCTAGTAATGCTGTTTAACTGTCTATAGTCTATACATATCCTAAGTTTTCTGTTTTTCTTTAGGATGAACAGTACTAGATATCCTACTAATAACTATAACGGTCTAATATATCCCTTGCGTAAGTTCTCCTGGATAAACTCCTTAAGCGCTACTAACTCCATTTCAGTAAGCTTATAGATTAGAAAGAACTTTAGACTTATTCCCTCTTCTAATTCTATCTTATAGTCCCATGCTGTATGCTCTAACAGCTTTTCACTTTCTGGTAACTATAACTTTTTACCATACCTGTGGTATCTCTTTGGTATATAACTTAAGCCTTACTTAGTCTCTTTATATATCGCTCCAACTTAGTACTATACCAACTTGGTTTGCTATTGCACTTTACGCTATTAAGTATCCTTAATATTAACCTAACCTATAACCCAATTAATCTTTAGATTGTACTTTTATAACTAAGGTATTCCTAGTATCGCCTTGTCCTATCCCAACGGTAGGATATTAAAAGATATTCTAACTAGTCTTCCTTTAATAGTTAACTAAATAGGTCCTGTTTTAAGATTAATAATGCCTCCTCTATAGGCTATCTAATCTCCTAAAATTATTATAAGTGGATATAGGTGTTTCTTTTGTCTATATAGTAACCCTATCCTTTCCACTACTTTTAGTAATATGTGGTTTTTAGTTACTCTACTATCTACTAACGCTTTAAACTGTTAATCTTGCTATTTAGCTTATAAATTTAGGTGTCGCCCTTAAATTCCCTTAAGGGTCTAAGGCTCTAACACTAGTTCCCTCTGGTCCTATACGCCTCCCCTTTTCCTAACTATTGGCTGCTAGATCCTGCCTATACTTGGTCTAACTTAGGCCAATACTTAGTTTATTTCTTTTCCTCTATATACTATAGATAAGTGTTCTCTAGGCACTCTCACCACTGTTATCCATCTAGGCATTCTTCTGTAAGAAATCTTCCTGGTTAAAGTATTAAGTCTCCTTAACCTTGTACTTCTATGGGGTGCTATCTATGTATATACTTGGTGTTTCTAAACCGCTTTTCCTCTGGTGCCTAATATATCCTTACTAGGTACTTCCGGTTCTTATCTTTTAGTGCTCTATATATATTGTATGTGTTATCCACACAAGCTATCCACAATAGTATATAATGCGCTACATGTTTTAGGTTAACTCTTAGTTTATTTTTATCCTTAAGTTTAAACCTATACCTAGTCGACCTAACTACTGGTATCTCTGCTATAGGTACTAAGATTTGTTGCTTACTTCTCTAGTCTCTAGATCCTTCTTCTAGGTTCCTTAATGTTATAATTAATGCTCCCTTAATGTGACTTATACGTTTCTCCATAATAGGTTAGTCTTGGACAACTTTTTTTTTTAGCTATATATAAAAGTCTTCCTATTTATCGTTGTGTTGTTGCCTATACCACTTTCCATATAACTGGTTTAGTGTGTATGGTTTATCTATTAGAAAGTACTTTGTTATCGCTGCATTGTAACATCCTTTAGTATATCTTTCTTTAAACTTGGTTAGGATATCTAGATCCTTTTTTTATTCCAGTTTATCTAACTATTTTGCCCTAAGTGTCCCTGCACTTGGCCTATTAGTAACTCTTTATATGGATGCTCTGTCCTTTATATAACCTAGTATAGCTAACCTCTTGTCTAGCTTTTGCTCTTGCTATATAATAATTCTTATCCTAAACTTATCTATAGTTTCTTGTTTTCTGTGTCTTGTAGCTAGATCTTTATAGTCGTCTTACTTTTTAATCCTGGTATTAACTGTTTAATCTTTAGGCTGAATACTATGTTTACCTAGGATTGCTAACGTTTTTATTTATTCCCTAAACTTGTAGTTCTTAAACTTGCGTCCTATACTTATTTGTTTGTTATTAAACTAAGTTACTGCCCTTTCCCATCGGTTTTCGTCCGTTATGGGTTCTTAGGTATGTCTTATCTTATCTTAAAAATCTTAAGCTTCTTTTATCTCTTCTTAAGAATCTTAAGCCTGTGGCCTTTTACCTTTATTAAGTAATAAGCTAGCACTAGTAGTTATCTGCTTGCTTAGTTTCTTCTAAACGTTACTCCTATTATCTCGCGAAGCAATAGAAATTATATCTAATAGTGTTATAATATCCGTTACTAAATCCTATTCTGTAATGGTTTTAGTTTCTGCTTTTATTTTAACTTCTTTAAGGTCTGTATGCTCCTAGTAAGCTACCTTTATTGCCTTATTGTTAGTAAATGCTTCACCTATATTAAATTTATCGTCTTTAATGTCTAATCTATGAGCTAGTTTGTTAGTTCCTCTAAACTTAGATAACAATGGCTCCTATAGCCAATAGCTTGCGCCGTACTTAGCGTCCTTATAAATTCGGCATGCGTTGTTGTAATAATACGCAAAACTGTTAATTAAATACTCTTTTGTTCCTTATAGTGCACTGTTGTCCCTTTATATATACGTGCTGTCTGCTAGCCTAGTTCCCTTTACCACGTAGTTACTCTAACTACCTTTATAGTCTCTAGCAAAATAACCTTATTTTCCGCAATTTATGCAAGCCCTATCTTTAAACTATTTTTCTTGCTGTGGAGTCTGCCTAAATGTCTTTTACTGCTAAGATCCCTGGTTTAGCCTCTGCTCCTAGGTCCTTTAATTACTTAATCCTTAACCTCTGGGTTTTTATAGTTTTTTTTCCTATCTTTAGGTTTCTTTGGTACCGCTTAGGTCTATTAGCTCTGCGCCATTCTATAGTTTTTAGCTCTATATCTGTTGTTATATATTCTGCGCCTTATACAACTATGGAACTCTATCTTGCCCTCTTTTAGCTTGTTCCCTTTAATAGATCCTATTATTAATCTTTATTAACTGGTCTATTAACTCCCTTAGAGTATCCGCTTCTTCTATTAGGATAATTGCGTCCTAGACTTTAGCCTTAAGTCCTTATTTATACTATGTTATAAGCGCCCTATCATTCTACTTAACCTGCGTGGCTAGTGTTTAAAACTACATTATATACTTAATTGCTAAAGTGCGTTATACTAAGTTCTAAAGCTTTCGTTCCGCTATAGTTATAGCCTCTAAGTCTCTAAATATCTGTGTTAGTTGTTCTACAAACCCGTTCTAACTGGTAAATATATACCGTACGTCCTGGTTAGTAGTTATTATGCCATTAGCCTATATTTCCGTAAGATATAGTTTAAACTACTTAAGTGCCCTCCCTGTTAGGAACAATCCTGTATAGGCTACTTAATCCAATAATATTGCTAACTTCACTCCTTCCTGCATTACCTTAAAGTGCATCTGCGTAAGAAATCCCTTAAGCTTTAACTTCTCTCCTGAGAACCGTTTAATTAAAGGTAGTTTAATTTTTGCTACTCCAATTCTATTAATGCGTTCTTTAAGTATTCTATTATTATCTTATAAGTAATTAACCATTTCCTGTAACTAACCTCGCGTAACCACTTAAGAGTCCATATCTGCTATACTGGTGTCTCCTAGTCCTAAGGTTGTGGCTGCCATTGACGCCGTTGTGACTGGTGCTTTGGGTGGCATGTTGTTCAATCTTGTTTAATACTGTAACCTTAGTAATAAATGTATAACGGAACCTTATAGCAGGAACTACGGTGGGTCCTATTATTAGGCTGGGTATATAGGTAAAAACAAATTAACAACGTAATAATAACTGGTGGAGTGGTTGCCTAATAAATTAACTCTAATTGTATTCTAAGATTTACTATAAAGAGAGAACTATCTACGGTAGGGACTAAGGTCCTTTAAATACACAACCGTACTCCTAAGAAATCCTCTCTTGTACGTGAGGTACGTAAGGTACGTGAGGTACATAACAGACCTCGCAGACCTTACAGACCTTATAGAGCACGTCACGTGACCTTGGTTACCATTCCTCGTCACATAGCTCTACCGGTTCCATCCTGGACCGTGCCTGTATTAACCAACTAGCTTCCGCCAACTCTTCTCCAAGTAGTCGTAACATCGTACTTAAAGCGTCCGTAATATTAAGTAGGTAAGGTTGCTAGGGGCATAGAGACTTAGGTGGCGTTATATACAGTAGAGAGATATCTGGTATTATTATAAATATACTTATTAAGCTAAGATTATAGGTATTTAATTATACCCTCTCTTTTAGTAACTGTAGCAATAAGTATAATTTTAGCCTTCTTTAGTTGTTGGATGTTGTGTCTAGACACATGGAGGTTATCTTTAATCTCTTAATATATGTTATTAGCGAGCGCCTCGCGGGCTTATAGGTCTTAGATAATATCGCGATCTTAGGCGGTATACATCTTAGCTTGTATAAGCTTTAGGTAGTAGTTCTATAGAAGGTGGTAGTATTTATTAGGTTCTTATGCTACCATTTTTATAAATATCTTGGCGTTTTATATCTTAATCTTAATGGGTAGTAGTCCTTTAGCTTATTTATCTGTAGTTGTATAGTTAATAAAGAATAAGATATTATTAATATCCACCTTATTAAGGTTATTATAGTCTTTTAAGCTACTAGGCTTCCCCTTAGGGGTTAAGGCTAGGGCTAATAAATTAAATCCTCTTGGGATTAATTAGTGTCATAGGTTTAATATAGGTATTAGGTTATTCTTTAAGTTTGATATAGTGGTTAGTAAGAAATTTCGTCTTACTATTGTTAATTCTTTAGAAGTACGCGGTGAGGTAACTCATGGATACGCTACTTCTGGCAGCGCCTGCAGTATTGTAGAGACGTGGAATTGGTCGTAGGCTGGGCGTCGGTGATAAAAAAGGCGCAACGTAATGTCACGGGACGAGGTTAATGGCAGCTGAACGTATATATTTGAGGAGTATACAAGACGTTGCGCGATCGATCGTAAGGGTCGAGGGCGTAAGGAGGTAATATACCCACGCGTAGCTGACATAAGCTGTACGCAAGGTATACACGAGAGCACGGGGCTCTCCTATGGAGGCCCCTGCGGTCGGGTTCCGTGACATAACCTAAACCTTATTCTATCGAGCACTTGTTAGAGAATTTAACCGTACAGCGCTTCTAATTAAAGTGGCAATACTCTTGTGAGAATCTAAGCCTTAAGGCTATGTGGCCTGCATTAAATTTAGGCCTTTTCTCATAACGGAAGGTTGTAAGGCCCTTCTCCTAAAGTAGTTAATAGATAGTAGCCCTCCTAATGTGCTCTACCCCCTCCTTAATTATAAGAGGTTTATACTTAATTTTAGGCGCTTTACGAGCAGCTTGAATAGCTGCATGCTTCTCCCTTTGGCTAAGCTTCTTAGGCCTACTAGATCTCGGTAGAGATTTAAGGGTTCTGTGGTTGCTCTACCTCTTAATAGTCTTGTATACGCAGCTTGGGTAAACGTCGAATTCTTGCGTAAGCTCTGCCCTCGATACACCAGCCTCATGCTTCGCCAACAAGGCTGCACGCGCCGCAGGCGTCAATTCGGCCTTCGGCCTGCGACTTCCACTTATTTCCTGGCCGAACGAGCACCTCATCGTTGTGTGGTGGTGGGTAGAAGGTAGGGTTGGTGGTCGCGGTCGCGTATACTTACGCGAGCGCACCGACCAAGCGACCCAGACTTTTGACATAGTACTGTATTTGGACTACCACATTAGAAGCCAGTTCGAGCGAGCCAGGTGTCACCGCTACCGGTATTAATAAAAACGGTATATGGTGTACCGCCGAATTGCACGGAAGAAAGATAGATTCTCCCTTCTACAGTACTAAGATATGCATCTGCAATATTGTCGTCTTCTGCTAGTCTGGCAGATACCAGGGAGAGTCTCAGAATTGTCGTCAACTCTAGGGCATTTGAGGTTACTATACCAAGTCAGGCTTGTAACCTTAATCAAACGAGTAGTTCATAAAGCTTTCTTTGTGATAATTTATCGCTCGCTATTTATGTGAGAGAACGCTTACCCGTGTTTTGGGTCGGGGCCTGGATAGCTCTAGGGTTATAGTGCAGTGTTGGCGGTTAAGCCTCTAGACTCTGCTTGGACACCCATGATCGTGGGGACTAGAAAAAGAACTGAGATCATGATAGACACGGTAGACATCAACTAAGGCGTAATAAGTGATCAGGGATAATATTCGAGTGATAGCCGAGAATTCAATATTACTTTCCCGGAAATAATACATTAATATAACTCTTATGGAGGCAAGGCTGTACGACTGTTCATATAAAATGTTTTAGTCGTAAGGGAGAGAAACGTTTGAGGAATGTGGGACTGGAACCAACAATACCAACAGCACGTGAGACTTTCCGTCCTGAACCAACACCGAAAAACCTGTCTCCATGCGATAGAAGAGCAGATAGGAACATAAATGATACATAAAAGATAACACACTAAGAAGAGCACAAGACATGAATGAAAGATCGTCATGAGAGAGGCTGTTACAAAAGAAAAGCTATATGTACATTAAACGAAAACAATTACAGTGTTTAAAATCGGTTATAAACAGTGAGTATTTTGTCCCGTATGAGACGGAAGATGATGGTATAAGCAGATGTCAGCATCTCGGGAATGGTCAATAAGCGTACAAATAGGCTTTAGGCGCTTACACGCAGAGGATTGTCGACATCCTTTTTGGTTCGAATTAGATTGGTTAGGGTTTTCATCCAGTGCCTTTTCGCCTTTCCACTTGCCGTTATGGTAATCGTATGAGTTGCTGTTTTGTGCATAATAACTGATTCAGCGACGGAAGACTTGCTCGACCGCTGTAGCCCCGGGCTGACTGTTTCTACGGCGTAATTATTCTTCAAGAAGGCTAAGAATGTATTGACGTCCGATAATGTACTCATGGCGCCTAGGGACACTCTCACAACTCCAGTGGCTCTACCCTGTATAACCATCAATGGCCGGCTACAACGGTGTCCAGCCGCGAAAGCCGCCCTCATTTCGGAGGCATCAAACCCCAGAAAATTGGCAACACCTCCAGGGTTACATAGCCCTCCAGCGCGGATATATATTCCGTTGATGTTGGCCAACTTCTCGACTTCGGTAAATGGGATAGGCGTACCAACGGAGTCGAGTACGTTGAACGCGATCGTTGCGCCTTGCGTCTTGGGATCACCGTACATGGCTTCTGGGTCTTTGTATATACGGCAGGCTGGTAGCCCATTGGAGTGAGTTAGAGTACTCATGCCATTGAAAAGTTGTTTGGCAAGATAGGCTGTGTGCGTAGAGATCCGGGACATTGACTCAAATAACTGCTGATGAACGTCAAGAGCGTGACCAAGGGCGAAGATGGAGTGAAATGGCAGTGTGCCATCTTCTAATTCATCATGAAGTGAGGAATCCCTTTTTGCGTGCCAGGTGTCATCGAGAGCGATAATCATGTCCACGGTTCCACCGCCAAAATATTTCCGCTGTTGGAGCATATGGCCTGCTTCCTTGCGAACAATCAGAGCACCAATATTAGGAAAGCCAAATATTTTGTAGAAACTGACACATGTGAAGTCCGGAGCCCCCTCATCACTTAGATCAATTGGACATGTCGTTGCCAGTGCAGCAGCATCTAGCAGAGTGTATATCTTGGCTCCTTTTTTGCTTCGCAGCTTTGCAGGCCTAAGAAGCTTAGCGAAATGGCTTGCATATGGCGAGAAAGCACCTTTACATACCATGTTAGAGGCAACCGCCGACCCGTCATGTTCGATTGACCTGGAAAAGCGAATAGACCGATTTGTCCTTTGAGGGGACCCAGTTTGACTTTAGCTCCATCCTCAGATCCATCAATCCACCGGCTGACCTGTTCATCATCCCGGAAGCAGAGGTGACTGCCATGAGTAAACTCGCGGATCCCAATGAGGCTTGTATGTGCATCCCGATGGTATCCGTACCAAAATCCCTTTTGCCTTTTATTACTCTCACTTGATTCATGATAGTCTCTAAAGGACTCGGCGACGAGTTTGATGGCGGCAGTAGCATTGGAGGCAAATATTAAATCGAAATGGTCCGGGTCAGCGTTGAAGAACTGTAGTGTGCGAATTCTGACCTCGTCTACTCGGTCTGCAGCAAGAGTAGAGGGCGTTGAAGCCGAATGAGGGTTTCCGTATAGATTCGAAACTAAGTCTTCGGAGAATTTCTCGACGAGAGATCTGGCGTACAACTGAAGTAGTTAGAGGCCGCCAATATGTGCACGGTTTCTATGGAGCTTACGGTAGTGCCTCCGTGGTCGAGGTACGTTTTCCCTAGATAAATTAATTAGTTTAGGCGATTTAGAGCTAACAACCGTATGTTCAACCTTTAAGCATAGGATATTCATCGTCTCTAATCTCCTCAACATACTTGTTGTAGGCTGTTGGTAGTCCGTCACCAGCATCTTCACCAGGAGAGTCAGACGAAGAATTCATCCTAGGAACTACGAGGGGCTTGACAAATAAAGACCGAACTTTAATAAAGGATAGATAATATGTGCTGTAAAAAGTTTGAAATTTTAGAGATTGTTGGCGGCTAGTTGGGAGAGTCACAGATGCCGAAAATACATGGCATCAAGCACTTGTATACAGGATACCAACAGCATAAAAACCTGACAGGTTCCTTCTCAATAGATGAGATTCAGGGATTTTGAAAGCATGCATCCGAGTATCCATGCTAGTAGGATACCCTCCACACTTACCGTTTTAATCGCGCTGTGGCTTTGGTACTATTGGAAGCTGAAGCTGCTGCCCCGTGAGAATTCGCTAAAAATCAGACGAGAGCTGGCCTATTTCGTGATGCTATCGTCCATGCGGATAGCCGTGGATGCCTTAGAGCTCTACATTACTCGCATTGACTCGTTACAATACCACAAGCCCCAGGCGCAATGTACTAAGATCTGTTCGAATTTGGGGTTCGCGGTTAGATCATGCAAGGATATGGAGAGTTGGCTGACTGAAGTAATGCTTGCATTGAGCTGAAAGGAATAAAGAAACCGTTGGAGTACTTTTTCGTGGCAATGAAGCTCACCTACACCGTACCTTCATTGGTTATGATGCTGCCAGCGCCGAGGGCTTTATCTGGTGCAAAGCCAGCCAAGTGAAGCTTGAACTTTTTGGAGGAAAGAGCGACTTGAGTTTCGGCATTCTGTTCCAGTATGAGAAGAAGCTAAAGGGCACTAAGAAAAGGGCTGGCTGAAACTGGCTGGATATGTTGGAGACACCGTAGAGGTTTTCGGTGACGTGGAACCCCTGCCCTCGGTAGTCATGAGGTCGGCGAGCTGGCACTTCAGCGGCTGAAAGTTACCCGAATGTAGCCTCAGCCTTACAGCGCATTTACCGGTAATCAAAGTTGCTCGGATTTTATTGGACTAATGGGAGCGAGACGTGGTCCAGATGCTTACATCCTTGGCATGCATAACCTCCCTTCTCAATGGTATGGCTAGCTGTTCATGAAATGTAACGTAATCCTTCGAGGGACGTACCTCGCCGTTCAAACGATTAATCCTGCGTAGGATGCGGCTGCGCCCTTTTGGTTGCATTTGCACTTATATCTAGCTGTCTCCCTTGCCTTAAGCTGTCTTCTAGTTGTCAAAACATGTTGCTAGTATTGTAATTTATTTGCTTTGTGCTTTCCCATCCTTGTCAAATTGACTTGTGAGCACTATCACATATCTTTACAAAAATATCTATCGGAATACAATTCTTTCGTCAAACTACTTACGAAACGCTATGGAATCGCCTGTGGCCTCAGATGTTGAGAAGAATGGTGGAGATTACGCCCATTTAACTAACACGTCTATCAAGAGTTTCGGGTGGGATGGGATTAGTGTCACTGTGAAGGACCGTCAAACAAAACAACCCAAAGATATTTTGTCGAGCGTTAATGGAATGATTAAGGCTGGTAAGACATTTTTTTACACTATCCGACTACACTTACCAGATTTTGGGACGAAAACTAAACCCTTTTGTCTCCTAGGTGAGCTACTTGCTCTAATGGGCCCAAGGTGGGTGTCTACGCACAAGACTCGGAAATCAGGTTAACCCGTACCATTCAGCGGTTCCGGCAAGACTACATTACTCAACGTACTTGCTCATCGGGAAGCAACTCCAAGTGCCTCTGTACAGAAATCTCTTTACCTTAATGGGAAGGAAACATCTTTGAAAGACTTTCGCAAGATCAGCTCATATGTTGAGCAAGAGGATGCCCTAATTGGGTCTTTGACAGTGAAAGAAACCCTATATTTTGCGGCAAGATTATCGTTACCCAGGTCGGTGGAGAAGTTCTGTTGGAAATGATACGGAGGCTAATTATGCACAAGTTCTATTGGCAAATCAGAGAGAATTGCAAGAATCGACGCCCTTGTTGCAGCATTTGGCCTTCAAGGGCAAGCAGACACACTTATTGGCACACCGATCCGCAAGGGTCTCAGTGGCGGACAGAAGCGACGAATAAGCGTAGCTAGCCAACTTATCACCAGTCCAAAACTTCTGTTCCTCGACGAGCCGACAAGCGGCTTGGATTCAGCTGCAAGCTTCGAAGTCATCTCCTTTGTGAGAAATATTGCTAAGAAGCACAATGTACGCGATTGTTGGATCATACTTTGCTGTTTCTTTAGACTAATTCTTTTTAGCTTCTCGTGATCGCTAGCATCCATCAACCTTCTACCACGACGTTTGAGCTTTTCGACAAGCTCCTCCTGCTGTCGCGTGGCAGAACCGCCTACAATGGTCCAGTCTCTGATGTCAAAGAATATTTCGACTCAATGGGATATAAGATGCCCTTGTACATGAACCCGGCAGAGTTCGTCATCGAGCTAGTGAACACGGATTTTGCTCGGAATCAGGAAAAGGCAGCTGAGCAGTTGGATAACATTCAGGGCTTATGGAGCAAGTCAGAGAATGCATTGACAATCGCCCGGGAGATAGAAGGAGAGACTTCAGGCTCTGCGGAGACGAAATGGGAAGATGAACATGGGTCGGCCAATAAATTTATGCTTCCTCTCACGCTGATACACCGTTCCTTTATTAAGAGTTATCGGGACGTCGTCGCCTACGGAATTCGTATTGCAATGTATATGGGACTCGCGATCATGATGGGAACAGTATGGCTACGCCTTGGAACGGGTCAAGAGAACATCGAATCTTTTATTAACGCAATTGTGAGTTCTCCCTTGCTCTAAGTGTTTTCTGGCATTGCTAACAAGTTTATGGTTCTTCGGCGGCGCCTTCATGTCTTTCATGGCGGTGAGTATTTCCTACGTATGATGGTTTAAGGTAGTAATGCTGATCGGATGTACTAGGTTGCTTATATCCCAGCTTTCTTAGAAGACCGACAACTTTACATTAAGGAAAGAGCGAATGGTCTTTATGGCCCAACTGCTTTCATGGTCGCTAACTTCATGGTCGGCCTCCCATATCTATGTAGAAGCCTTCATCACCTCTGGAACTACAACTGCTAATAGGAGTTTAGTCATCATTTCGATTCTCTTCTCCGTTGTGACCTACTGGCTCTCCAACTTCCGACCATCGGCTGAAGGGTTCTGGATCTGGGTTATGTGGCTCTTCCTTGATCTCGTCGCCGCTGAGTCCCTAGTCGTGTTCTTGTCCAGCCTTGTGCCAATCTTTGTAATTGCTCTTGCAGCTACAGCGTTTGCAAACGGTTTATGGATGAGCGTCAATGGTTTCATGGTAGCTCCCGAAACCTTGAACGTCTTCTGGCGATACGTCTTCCACTACATTGATTATCAAGCCTACGTCTTCCGAGGCATGATGGTCAATGAGTTTGGCTATAGAACGTATGAGTGTGACGGCAAGTGCCACTGCATGTATGTTACGGATCTTGCAGACCAGTGTAAGATTGATGGTAAAGGCGTTTTGGCCACATATAACTTCGACACGCAGAATACTGGCAAGTATGTCGGTTATATGTTGCTAATAACCCTGGGATATAGACTTCTCGGTTGGTTGGTTATGTATCTTCGCCGCCACTGATCCGGTCGTCCGAGATTGGATTGACGGGTTCAATGTGTCCAACAGTCAGCCTAGCTGCGAGCTTGAGCCTCACAGCTGACTGACTGTGTCAATTGGATCGCTCGCTGTCCGCTGACTGTTGGATAACGTACGCTGACTGTCACGCTGTCAGCTAGCTGTCCCAATTAGGAAAGTAGCATAGACTTCGTGGTATTTTATTGCAGGTTTTTAGTAGTACCTCTTTATATATAAATATTAATATTACCTAATTAAAATTTAGTCCCAATTTACGGCGCGTAATAGAGATATTAGGGAGAATCTTTTATTTATTATAGCTAAGTAAGAGATTCCTATAGGTTTCTTATTACTTACTATATAATTAACTAACCGGATCTTAGCTAAAGATCTAAATATCCTTAACTTCTACTAACTTATTACTAAATCTTACCACTAAGGCAGCACGCTGTTAACTAGCTACAGTCTTATAGCTGACTGTCACAACTCTATAAGCTCGCTGACTGCTTACTTAGGTACGTTATCAGCCTCTTGGCAGCGACGCTGTCAGCGACGCTGACTCTCGGACACACCGGACGGGTCGCCCTCCTAGACTACGTATAAGCCCACCGGTTGATGTTCGATTCGGAGCCTTTAAATGTATTTTTTTGCTTAATCATCTTAATGACGGTGGTTTGTCTTTCCAACAGTGTGGCGGAACAAATTCGGTGCACACAACCTCAATTGAAGTGGTGAAGGGCTCTCAAACGCCTGATTAAGATTGCGAATTGTATTTACGAGGCTAGCGGAGTGCTTTTGGTGTTGGATTGAAATCGGCACTCGGTCTGAGTTCCTTGTAGCATTAATTCGCCTCTATATTTCTTTTTATGGGAGTTATAGAGAACCCTCAAGACTCTTGAGCTTTCGCTCCCTGCGTCGATCATTTCGGCTGACGTTTTATTCCCTGCAATTGGAACTATTATTTTCGGGATCCCTAGAACGGTAGTTAAGCGACCTCGGCCCCTCGAACGTGATCACCATCACTCTGCACTGGTCGCCGCTATGATTGCTTAATTACTCTTTATTTCTCGACGAGGTTGCTACTGCCCTCTCCAAGCCATCGCACTTCTTTGCCGATCCCACTTGACCTCTAGCACCGGTAGCAACGCAAGATGCCTACAGCAATTCGCGTCTCCCCCACTCACGCAGCACGCGCCATCAATCTCCTCCGTACCGTCCAGTATACACACCCGCCGTCTTGCCCGTGTCACTCTAACTCGGACCACCACCACCATGCAACACCTTCCTTAGTAAATCAAACTCGGCGGTCTCTCGCTACACCAATTGATGCGTCTCAGCAGAAGGAATATGCCTTTGAAATGGCAGCATCAAGTATAAGGTTCGGTCCGGGATGTACAAAAGAGGTGGGAATGGATTTCAAAAACATGGGAGCGAAGAAGGTCATGGTGGTTACAGATAGCACCGTGAAGAAGCTGAGTGCTATGAAGCGGGTAGTGCAGGCCTTGGAAGCTGAGGGAATTGCATTTGAGGTATTCGACGGCGTGCGAGTGGAACCAAAGGACAGCTCGTGAGTGGGTTTCTTGCAGCAGGGTACTGCAATTGTATTCTTTCAGGAGAAGAGAAAGTGATATTTATGCTTCCAAGGAAATTATGCTGATAGAGTTGTAGAATTAAAACTGCAGTTGCCGCCGCGAAACCATACCAGCCCGATGCCCTTTTAGCTGTTGGCGGAGGGTCAGTAATAGACACCGCAAAGTTGATGAATCTTTATACTACATTCCCTGGTCCGTATCTCATATATTTCTACTAGCTATGTCTCTGATCAACGTAACTCTTAAGACGCCGAATTCCTCGACTTTGTAAATGCACCCCTAGGTAAAGGTAAACCAATTACTAAAGGCCTCAAACCTCTCATTGCCGTCCCTACGACCGCAGGCACTGGCTCGGAAACTACGGGCACAGCGATCTTTGATCTTGTTTCAAAGCGTGCTAAAACTGGTATTGCACACCGTAATCTTAAGCCCACATTAGGGATATGCGATCCCCTAAATACACGTACAATGCCATCGGCCGTGCACGCTTCTTCAGGCCTAGATGTGCTGTGTCATTCTCTAGAATCTTGGACAGCCATCCCATACTATGAGCGGGTCCCAAGACCAATAAATCCGATCAATCGGCCGGCATACCAAGGCGCGAACCCAATATCTGACATATTCTCTCTCCAAGCTCTACGAAGCACTATCAAATACCTTCCGCGCGCAGTGAGGGACCCTGAGGATCACGAAGCGCAGAGTCAGATGCTTTTGGCAGCGACTCTGGCCGGCATAGGTTTTGGTAATGCAGGCGTCCATCTATGCCATGGGATGAGCTATCCAATATCAGGTCAAAACCCTGGGTACAAACACCCGGGATACCAGGTGGACAGCCCGATTATCCCGCATGGCGTGAGCGTTGCCGTTACTGCGCCGGCTGTGTTCAAATTCACAGGTGCTTCGAATCCAGAGAGGCATCTCGCAGCCGCGGAGTGCTTCGGCGTTGATGTAAGCCAGGTGAAGAAGGAAAGTGCGGGCGAGGTGTTGAGTGAAGCTCTCGCAGACTTCCTAGTGAAATTAGGTGATCAGCCTCGGGGGTTGAAGGCACTAGGATTTGGTAAAGAGCATGTAGATGCACTGGTGGAGGGCACGATCCCGCAGGCTAGGGTTCTGATGCTAGCACCGAACTTGGAGATGACGAATTTGGATGCAGAGAGGGAGCAGCTTACGGGATTGTTTGAGGAAGCAATGGAGTATTAGTTACACGATATTTACCAAGCGTCTTGTAATGATCTGGGACAAAGCGGGTCCTCAAGACACATTCGCGACGCCTGATATATTACGGGCAGACGTGCGACTATTTAGGATGACGGAATATGTAATGTCACCTGAACGGTCCAATGTATATACTTTAAAGGAATGTGAAGAACAAATCATCTTAGTGTGACATTACCTCCTGAAAACCTCTTCTTGTGCATAAAACCGCTGTCTAAACTTACATTACAAGACACATTTCCTCCTAGGAAGCTGTTTAGCTGTTTCGCCTATGATAAGGTGTCTTAGTCAAGTTGGTGGTGCTCCCGGATCCTCGGCAACAGGCTTGGAGCTGACTCAAGCTTATATACTCCTTTTTTTAACGTACCTTCCTATCAACCATCAGAATCGGCTGAGTCTGCTTGGCTCTCCAAATACGGTTCTAAATCTTCGATGGTCTAGTGGGATTTCCGCTTGTCAAGATACGTCTCAACAAGCGCGGGAGGTAAGCCACTTAGCAGAACCTTGATTAACAATAAAAACTAACTTCAAAAGACCGGGGTTCGATTCCCCGTCGGAGAGCTTCTCTTTTTTGCATTTTCAGAGGATGCCGGAGGTGGTGTCGTGGGGAGAGATGAAGGCTGGCCCGTAGAAAATTTTGATGAGTGGTTGTGCCCAGCCAGCAGGGTGCTTTGCGGCTAGACTGTGGCTAGTGGGGAACAAAGCCACTGACATCACGAACTTTTGAAGTCCCAGCGACGACCTGACGCCTACCTTTTCCAAGGGCCCAAGGACCCAATAACTTTATAAACTCTGCCTGATATACGCGCTCCTATTACCCTTTACCCTCCCCCCCTAATTGATGCGTTCATACTCTGCCAGCTTCCTGCTCGAAGCTAACTCGTGACGTTTTAACGCCCCTCTTGTTTTTCTGGGCGCCTCTCGCGACCCTCCGACCTACGTATTCTAGTTCTACGTCACACCTAAGGCTCTCTGCTTTGCTATATCGCGGTCATGGCGACTCCTACTTCAACAAATCTCCCCACGAGGACCTTGACTCAAGGTAGCGATGACGATGCCATTCCTGGCGAGGATACCAGCGAGGTAGGTTTTTACAGCCCCCAAGAAAAACAAATCACATATGAAGGCCAACCTGACAGCGAATAGGTTACCAAGCTATTCCAAGAGCGCCTTCAAGCTTGGAAGCATGCCATTGCATATCTCGAAGACTACATTACCGCAACGGAGAAATTGCAGCATGCGCATGGCAAGGAATACGAGAAAGTGCTCAAGGTCCGTAGGAGATACCGTTACAATCGGAAATCTCCGGCGCGTGCTAATTGAGACCATATAGACGGTGTCACATCCGTTGAGGGAAGGACATCACTTTGACCAGTCTCTTGGTGGTATTGCGGGCATGTTCGAGAACATCAGGTCCAACACGCAGGTAAGGAATTTCGTGCGTCTACTTTTGGTGTATGTGTGCTGATCGCTTCTTCCAGGGTATCTCCAATTCGCATTACGATACCGCAAAGACAATCAAAGGCTCTATCCTCCCCGTATTCGAGCGACTCCACTCCGAGATCAAGAATAAGACTAAGGAGCTCGCGAAGGGTGCTGGAAAAGGCGCCAAGGCGGTGGACAAAGCCAGGAACGTTACTCAAAAGCACATCGAACTGCTAGGCCAGCACACAGCGACCTTCGACTCTACTGGTGGCAAAGTGGCTGCTTCCGATGATCCATACGTAATCCAACGTGGTGTGATGCACTGCCTGAACAAGCAAATTCAGGAAGAGAACAACAACCGTCAAGACATGATATCGGTTCAGAACAGCTTTGCCCAGTTTGAAGCGCATGTCATCCAGACCATGCAGCAAGGTATGGGCCAATTCATGCAGGTGGTCAGCAGCCAGGCCGAGCAAACGAAAGTTATGTACGGCGACATAGTTGGGACAGCTCAGCGCATCCCACCCGACTTCGAATGGAATGGCTTCATCCACCGCAACGACGGCGTCCTGATCGATCCATCCGCACCTCCACGCTCCCTGTCCAACGTCTCCTTTCTGAACCAGAACCATCGCTCCACGCAACCCCTGATTGCCGGATCCCTGGAGCGGAAGGGCAAGATCATGAAGAAGTACGACGCAAGCTACTACGTCGTGACGCCGTCGAAATTCCTGCACGAATTCAAAACCGACGACGACTTCGCCAAGGACCCGTCGCCAGAGCTGTCGCTGTACCTCCCTGACTGCATCGTGGGCGCGCTCAACGGCGACAAATTCAACGTCAAGGGCAAGGATGTCAGCAAGGGGAAGGTCGGCAACACCTTCAGCATGTCACACGAGCTCGCCTTCAAGGCGCACACCCCGCAGTCAGCGCAGCAGTGGTGGGAGATTGTCCGTCAGGCGGCCGGTCAGGTCACGAATGAAATGCCCGAGTCCAGCGTCCCCAGCTCGCCGGCTGATACGAGGGAGTCGGAGATGACTAGCCCGATCAGCCCTACGGTTACTGAGGGGAAGCAGATGGCGCCGTTGCAGACGCAGGGTTTGCTGGCTGAGAAGGAGGCTGCTGGGAGTGCGCATCCGACCAGTGCACATCCAACCAGTGCCACGCCGGCTAGTGCGGGTGCCACTGAGGGTGTCAATGTAAAGGATGCGGCACCGGTGTCGGGCGTTGAGAGGAAGCCGGGAGAATACTAGTTTGTGTAAGACGGAGGGTGGTGGATAGTTGGATAGAACGTGTCGAGTGCGAGAAACGTGGTGTTGAAAGCTGATTTTGCGGCTCCTTTTCCTTTCGTCTGATGATACCTTTGATATACACGTGCAGCGCACGAGCAACATCTTAATCTAATCTTTCTCCTGCTCTCCCGCATCGACGTGACCCATCATGCCCTACGCCGTTGTCACCGTGATTACCCCTGTCCGGTATTTCTGCCCTATCATCTTGACCCCAGCCACCAAGCAGCGCACCTGCAGGCCGCTCAATCCCACATCTGCCGCACATTCAAATTAACCCTCTTCCCACCCATCCAACCCCTCCACGCCTCGAACTCCCCTCCCTCCTGTCCGCCCCCCGCCGCCGGCCAGTCTGCCAGATACGCCGGACACGTCCCCGCCACGATCTGCGGGACCCCATGCCACGCGAACCGCGCCTCGCCGCTCATATACACCGCGCTTCCGGACGGCAGGCGCAGCGCCAGCACCGCCTTCCCGGCGTCTTCCCGGTCCCTCCCCCCGTGCTCCTCACCCTCTACCCCCGGGAACCCCTCCGCATCCCACTCTTTCCCCTCCCTCAGCGCATCCGCACCCACACCCGCATCTGCACTCGCACCCGCACCCCCCGGCCCAACAACAAAAACCCCCTCGCACCCCAAACTCACGCTGCTCAACCCCTTCCTGCACCCCTCCGCCACGTCCCGATGCAAACTCAGCGTATCCCCCGGCGAGTACAGGTTCACGATCGCGGCCTGCGGCTCCGCGTCGGCGAAGACGGCGGTCAGCAGCGCGGCGATGTCCGGGGGGAAGGGCGGCGGCGGGGAGGTGGGGTAGCGCTTTGCGGTCCAGTCGTATTGGCCGCCGAGGGTGAGCCAGCGGAGTTTGCGGGTTAGCAAGGGGGTAGGAGGGAGTGGGGTGTGGAGGGTGGGGGTTAGGGGGTGGGCGAGGGGTGTTGGGAGGTTGGGGGGTTGCGTGAAGAAAGAGGTGGAGACGGGGTTGGGGGGCCTGGATGGAGAGGTGGGGTTGGAGGGGTAGGTCAGGGTGTAGTGCGCGTGGAGGTTTGTGAGGTGGAGTGGGTTGGAGAGGTCGCGGTGGAGGAGGCGGGAGAGGAGCGTGAGTTGAGTGGAGGGCGGGAGGAGGGTGGGGAGGATGTGCAGGCCTGGAGGGGGTTAGTCGAGCGTAGGAAGCTGAGGTTTAGGGAGGGTCATATGGATGGGTAGTGAGGTTGTGTGTTTGACAGGTGGCATTGTAAGACGATTGGAGAATGGTAGAATCTTGCTTGCGAAGAGTTGATAGAGGGCGATAAAATTGTTAAGGAAAATCATGGAGATGAGAGATATGAAATAGATGAAGAGAGTGGTACATACCTGGCATATCAGAATGCTCATATACAAGGATTGGAGGGTCTATCAGACTGCCTTGGCTGTTAGTGGGTTCTTGGATTCCTTCGAATGCTTGGAAGGCCGGAGTCAGCTCCTCAGGCTTGTATTCTTTGATAACCTTGATATGCCTTTTCTGCTCTTCTGACAGTCCTCTTTTAAAGTCTATTATATCTGGGTCTTTGTCCAGATCCAGTAATTTCATTTTTTGGTACTTCTTATAGACATTTCGAATATGGTCTGGAGGCTTCTCGTGAGGGTCGAGGTGTTGTGACGAAGCCATCTAGGGTTTCTATTGCATTGTATCTTTACAGGATGACTTTGAGACTCACGGTAGAAGACTGAGGACTCGTTGATAGAATAAATAGGATCATGATATTGATGATATTGATGAGTTGTCAAGGGTAACAATTTCGTGAAAGCCAAGATTTTCCCGATTCAGCGCGTTTCGCGAGCTCTCACAGGTCGGGATGTGTTTACTGACACACAACAACCACCCTTCAGCCCACTCAACTAGCCAAACACTCTCCGGATGTCCACTAACAACCAGGAAACGCGACTATAAATTCCATGACCTCAATTTGCCTCTCACGGATTTCTTAATCCCACTCACTTAGCTCATTTACGACTTTTTGTTCCGTCTTCACCTCCTTGGGGATTTGTCTGACGGTCAAAGCCTTGTTGCTTACCATTGAAGAAGAATTTGAAACCGGAGATACCCTCTACAGAAGCCATGGAGAATTACCAGAAGATGGAAAAGATTGGAGAGGGTGAGAATCTCATTTTGCAAAGAGCCAGCCCTCCGTGGGCATCCAGCCCGCATTACGAGGCCTCAACACCGTTTACTAACATTTGGGTGCCACAATAGGGACGTACGGTGTTGTGTACAAAGCTAAAGATCTCACGACCAAAGACCACCGCATTGTTGCGCTCAAGAAGATCCGTCTCGAAGCTGAAGACGAAGGCGTTCCCAGCACGGCCATCCGAGAAATCTCTCTCCTGAAAGAAATGAACGACCCAAACATCGTGCGTCTCCTCAACATTGTGCATGCCGATGGCCACAAACTGTACCTCGTATTCGAATACCTTGACCTGGACCTGAAGAAGTATATGGAGGCGCTTCCGGTAAGCCAAGGCGGTCGGGGTAAACCTCTTCCCGAAGGCTCTGGTAGCGCGCTGCAAAGTCTGGGTCTGGGTGCAGATATGGTTAAGAAGTTTATGAGCCAGTTGATTGAGGGCGTGCGGTACTGTCATGCTCATCGAGTGCTGCACCGCGATCTAAAGCCGCAGAATTTGTTGATTGACAAGGAGGGCAATTTGAAATTAGCTGATTTCGGTTTGGCGAGGGCGTTCGGTGTGCCATTGAGGACTTACACCCATGAGGTATGTATTCTTGGATATCCTTCCTCTTCATTGCATGTTTTGTTAATACGTAATAGGTCGTCACACTGTGGTATCGCGCCCCAGAGATTTTGCTTGGTGGTCGACAGTATTCCACCGGAGTGGATATGTGGTCTGTAGGCTGCATTTTTGCAGAGATGTGCACTCGGAAGCCACTCTTCCCAGGTGACTCGGAGATTGATGAAATTTTCAAGATTTTCCGGTAAGTTCTGCTATTACTGCAAGACCGCGGTTTGTACACTTCTATGTATAGCATCTAACAATCAACAGCATTCTCGGTACGCCTACAGAACAAGAATGGCCTGGCGTAACATCATTCCCAGATTTTAAAGCCTCGTTCCCTAAGTGGAACAGAACGGACATCGCAACAGTTGTCCAGAACTTGGATGATCAAGGTCTCGATCTCCTTGATGCCCTCCTTGTTTATGATCCTGCCGGCCGTATTTCCGCTAAGCAAGCCGTCATTCACCCGTACTTCACAGAGGGCAGCTATGTTTACCCTGGCCGACAGCCACTAACAAATGGCTTTCACTAAGCTACCATATATATACGAAGTATCATGTCGCGGGCCAGGAGTTTAAGGATGGTTGGCATTCTTGGGCATAGATGCAGGTGAGGATGCTTGGTACTTGAAAGGGGAGAGTCTCTACTAGACTTTTAATGCTGCCTATTATTTTTTTTGAAGCATGATGGCATAAATTGTGGATAGGGCTGTCACAGGCGTTATGGAAGCTTTGTTTCTCTTTTTGGTTTTGGATGCATGGATTGGTTTCTTGACGCCGGTACTTCTGGATAGAAAGGCATGATTGTGTAACCTTTGACGCCGTAAGCTTAAGATGCCTGAATTATCAGGCATACACGAATCACGATATGAATGCAAAACGTCCCCTAAATAAATGCACAAGCTCGGAAGACATCAGTAAACATTCCTACATTTGATATCCCTAATCAAAACAGCCCCCTTCTCCGCCCATCTAAATCCCAGAAAGCACGAAAGCAGACCCTGCATATCGCCACCCTAATGTCGTGCATCCTTGCTTCCCGCTCCCGTCAGCCCTACCGCGCTCGCTCCCGAACCACACCCGCTCCCGAACCGCACCCCTCAACCCCACCGCACCACACTACATCAAACTACGCGTCTCCCGCCACCCTCATCCTCCGCCGCCCTCTCCTCTCCTCTCCCCCCTCCAGCAATGCCACCAACTCTCCTCCCTCTCTCAACCGGCCCGCGCCTCGTCCTCTACGCGCAAACGCACCACGATAGCTCAGGGGCACCGGTGTCGCTGCTGCCGCTGATAACGCAGAACACGGGGGTGACGCACGTCATCATTGCGGCAATCCATCTGAACGAGGGGCCTGGGAATATCACGCTGAACGACGACCCGTTCGATGCGGAGAAGTTTCGGACGCTGTGGGCGGAGGTGGCATGGTTGAGGGGTGCGGGGGTTAAGGTGTTGGGGATGCTGGGGGGAGCGGCGAAGGGGAGCTTTGAGAGGTTGGGGGGGAGTGATGAGGAGGTGAGTTGTTTGGGGCGTTTATTATGTTTTGGGAGGAATTTACTTATGTTAGGGAGGGGCTGGGTGATGGTACTGTTGAGCAGCTCTTTCGACCAGCTCCCTTCCTCCCGCCTCTCACACCTACTCAAATCCCATACCAATCCAAACCACTAACACCGCCTCCCCGCAGTGCGAAGCCTACTACCACCCCCTCCGCACCCTCCTCCAACACCACCCTCTCGACGGCCTCGACCTCGACATCGAAGAGCCCGTCCCCCTCTCCACCCCCGTCCGCCTCCTCACCCGTCTCCGCGCCGACTTCGGCCCCTCCTTCCTCCTAACCCTCGCCCCCGTCGCCACAGCCCTCCTCCCAGACCCCTCGCACCCCGCGCCCCCGCGCCCGGCCTCCCTGGCCCCGAACGCTCCAAACCCGCTCCACCGCTCCCTCCCCCACCTCTCCGGCTTCTCGTATGCGGAGCTCGAGGCCTCGCCCGCGGGGCGGCTGGTGGAGTGGTACAACACCCAGTTTTACTGCGGGTGGGGGGATGCGCAGACCACGGGGTGGTACGACGCCATCGTCGCGGCGGGGTGGGATCCACGCAGGGTGGTGCTGGGCGTGGTGACGAATGCGGCGAACGGGGCCGGGCACGTGGGGCTGGGGCTGCTGCGGGAGGTGTGTGGGGTGCTGCGCGCGCGGTATGCGGCGAGAGGAGGGTTCGGCGGGGTCATGGGGTGGGAGTACTTCAATGCGGGGTTGGGGGACGGGGACGGGGATGTCGTGCGCGCGGTTTCGGGGGCGGAGGGGACGGCGGCGGTCACGACGGCAGGGACCACGACCACGACCACAGCAGCAACTGTAGCGGCGGTGGGCGCGGCGCCACTAGCGGGACCGGCGGGCTGGGCCAAGGCGCTCGGCCTCGTCCTGCGCGCGGAGACCCCGCCCGCGCCAAGCGCCCCGGCGCCCCCGCTCCTCTCCCCCGCCGCGGTTGTCGCGGCGCTGGCCCAGCCGGCGGTGCCGTGGCCCGGGCGGGACGTCGACGCGTTGGTCGCGCTCGGGTTTTCGCGGCACGAGGCCGTGGCGGCGCTGAATGCGACGGATGGGCACGTGGAGCTAGCGGCTGGGCTGCTGTTTGAGCGGTGAGAGGGGGATTTGGGGGTTGGGGGTCAGATGCGCGAGCTAAGCGGGCTTTGAGCCGGATGAAACTTCCGTACGATAGAGAGGGGAAATTGGTGCGGGTTGGCGGTGGCATTGAGTAATTGCGTGATGGAAGCGATGATGGCCGAGAGGGAAATGGTCGGACTGGCTGGGCTGGGTCCGGGGATGAGGCTGGGGCTGGGGCTATGGTTGGTGCTACGGGTCAGTCTGGGTCGACAGCAGTAGGAGAGGTGGTGACGATGTGATGTGTTGGTGCTGGTGACCATGATGCTCCGGATGGGTGCGGATGCAGTCATGCACGACACGCAACCATTACCCCATGGGTTATCCCCCCGTTCCCCCAAAAGGACCGTTTTCTGGAAAAAAAAATTTAAAAAATCTTCCTAGTATACTTGTACTCCCTAGTATACTCCTTAGTATACCCCCCGCTTTACCCCCTGCTATACCCCCTGCTATACGCCCTGCTGTGCCCCTGCTGTACCCCTGCTATGGTACCCGCTTATAGGGCTGAAGCGAGCTGCCGTGGAGCATCGCGTCGAGTGATCTCGCCATGCATGTGATATTGTTAGCATCTAGCGCTGTCATGTGTCAACCCACCATGCCGATGCACCTTTGACATGCCAGATGTGTCGCCGCTGTCACATGTCAAATGTCAAGGGAGAGTGCAGGGGAGCCTGCTCGGAACTGTGTTTCCAGAAGCGACGTCAGAAACCGGCACCAGCACCAGCACCAGCACGAGCAATTGCAATAGTAGCAGTAGTAATAGTTTGATTTCCATTATCCCATTAACCCCAATTATATACATCTATTACCTTTCCAATCAATCCCAACCCCCTCACCCTCGTCCAAGATATTCCACAATGCCCCCTTCCAACCCCTGATGCTCGTGATGCCCATCCTGCTCATGCCCTGTTCCTCCTCCTCCTCCCTGCCCTCTCTTCGGTAGCGACCTATCCGCTGCTCGAGCTGCTGCTGCTACCGCTGCACGGCCTAGCCCCCCAGCGCCTCGCCCAACCCGAAGAGCGCCAGCGCCAGCGCGCCGCCGATCAACGGGGCAAGCGAGGCAGGCGAGCTCGTCGGGGCCTGGGCCTGGCGCTGCCTGGCGCAGATGCAAACGGCGCAGGAGTGATGGAAGACGCGGATGCAGGTGCAGGTGCAGGTGTGGATGTAGACGCAGACACAGACGAAGGAACGACCCTGCTCCAAAACGACGCCGTCGCCGGTTTGCGCCTGCTGCTGCTGATTCTGGGCCTGAAAGGGCTGCTGTGAGAGCGTCTTCGCGGCGTGAGCCGATGTGCAAACTTTCTATGTGTCGTGCATGGAAAAGACCAATAAACAACAACAATAATAATAATAATACAAATTGTGAAATGCGAGGGGGAAGGGTATCTTCGGCGAATAGTAGAAAGAGAGAGAGAGAGAGAGATAAGGGGGAGAGAAGAAAGGGGCATGTCGAGCCTGCTTGTCACGCCGGGCTCGAATTCCCCCGTCTAAAAGCCGCAAATGCAAACAATGCCCTGGTAAGAGTAATAATGGACCCGATTCCTCAACAAAACGCCAGACCCTTGAATTACAGGCATGGTTTGTGGAATAGGTATGGAGAAAGGAAAACGAAGAGGAGAGAAATTACCTCTGCTCGCCCGACGACCTCGATCCCGAGCGTGCGGGCGAGGCACGCCGCGGGTTGGGCTGCGTGTTGCGCTCCGTCTCCTCCGTCAGCGTGTCGAGGCTGTGCGTGGGCGGGGGGCTGCCGTTGCCGTTGCGCGAGTGCTGCAATGGGCTTGGGGGCCTGCTGGTCGCAATCTCATACGTGGGCAGGTCTTCGCTGATGGGCGTGCGCGCTGGCGTCCGCACCGCCGTGTTGTATGACGGCGTCCTGATCAGTGCTTCCATATCGTACTCGGCGTGCGGGTAGTCGTCCGCTCCCACCACGTGGTCGCCGAAATAGCCCCTGACGGACCCGTGCCACGAGTGTGAGTTGCTTGACGACGCCGTGTGGCTTTCGTCCGTGGTGCTATGAGGCGTGCTTCCTCCTGAAGAGTGATATGAACCCCAGGCAGGAGCGAAGCGGGTGGTTCGGTTGATATTCATGCTCAGGCTGCTTAAACGGGAGTGCAGCGCGCTCGCGGATGCACCGTTCCCGTTTTCCTGAGCAACAGCGTCAAGTGTAGCTGGAACATCTTCATTTGAGCCGCTCCGACTCTGACTGTAGAAAGGAGTGCTGACGCCGCTGTTACCCGCGCTCCCACGGGGTCCAGGGGTCATAAAGCCGCTGGTGTCGATACCGTTGTACAGTTCGTCGAGCTGATGCAGTCCGTATGTCGGTGGGGCAGTCTGATGCGCCTCGTCACGCATAGTGTTGGAAGAAGGAATGTTACGATCTACTAATACACTTTGATCCTCTCCAGGAGGAAGATTTGGCGATATGAAAAGATGAAGATGGTTTTTGACCAAAAGCTAGGTAAAGTCAGCACTGTATGAATGCGATAGATAACGTCACTCTCGAACTGACCTGACTTGTGTGACCTTCAGGATTATGAAGATTCACATATAACCTCAATTTGTGGACGATTTTGATGTGGTCAGTATCGGCCGACTGTCGGCATTGTTTCAATGACTTTGGTAAATCGAGCGTCATCTGGAATCGGTGCGACTCGTCGAATAATTGATCCGCTTCTTCCACGCCCTCAGGGACAACGTGCGCCGAATCAGAGGGCATTCCACTCTCCATGCTCGCAACAACATGCTCGCGGGAATGTGATATAGCACGCCCCACATAGTCGCTACTGAGGAACATATGCTCCACCACCTCCATTTTGATCACGCCGATTTCTACACCTTTGCGTAAAGGGACTAATACAAAGTCAGCTGTGACCGCGGTTCCCACGATGTAATTTTTCTGCGGGACGGTGATCTTGTAGGCTAATTTTGAAGCCCAAATGTCTTCGTTGATCTGCAGAGCACCCCGTCAGCTGCATGCACAACTGAAGTTCCGCCTGCAACCTTACCTGCTCCATGGGTAGTGACTCCATCAAGTCTTGCCCTAGTGTCCTAACAACCCTAACATGCTTTGTAGCAGAGATCTGCTTGCTAATGTAACCTCTGTCCACGGTTGCATTCAGGTTGTAGAATATGTAGTTTCCGGCAAGCCCCTCGATGCTCTCGTCCGTATCGTTCGGAATCTGGAACCTGAACGACCATTCGTGGACGCCCGGATTGATCTTGTGCGCTTTGTTTTTGAGTCCGTCAGCAGGAAAGAGATTCAACTCTTGCTTCATAAATGTTCTTTTCGAAACAATCGGCTGTGGAGTAACCGTGTTTGTCATCCATCTGCAGAGACGATGCAGTTAGCCTGGCCTACTCCTCACGAGTTTCGTGGTGGTACCGTACGAGACTTTCCGCACGCCACATAACGTCATTTTTATGCTCCGTACAGGCATGGACTCGGCGCTTGTGAGCACGAGCTTGCCGGTGAGCTCGGCCGGCTGGGCTTCGGAGGGTAGGCCATAGAAGACGACAAAGGGGGAGTCTGGCCTGGAGTTCAGTTAGTTTTTGTTTTTCCGTTGCAGAAGTGCCCCGGAGGAGCATACTTTATTTCGAGAGTAGGTTTCGAATTCCCTCCGCCAAAAACTCCAGTAGCAGTTCGGACCATGATTGTAGAAAAAGGTTCACAAGGAGGTCAAAACTCGACTACGTGGAGGTACGAGGGCGGGTGGTGTGAAATAAGGCAATGCTGCGGACGGCACGACAAACCTGGAGGAGTCATTGGATAGCTCCAACCTGGTAAACATCCCACGCCCGTTAGACCCGTTAATGCAGGCTGCGCACTGAAGAGCCAGGTCGCCGGAACGCTGCGGCGTTGGCTTTAGTTACAAGAGGGGATGGCTCGGCAAACTGGGCGGCAGGACAAAGAAAGTAATGCCGAGAGCCGTTCGTTTGCAGCACCAACGGCTGGCACCAGAGACTGACGCACTGGTGGTGTGAGCTGATGCGAGATGATCGATGCTTATTTGCTCAGGGTGGCTATGCAACAATTCGGCGCAACTAAATCCTGCAAGGCATACAAATCCGCATGAACGGCCCTCTCAAGGGGGAAGGGGGCTTTTTGTGTGTCAACCTACCAGCGAGCCCCGTGTTGTGCGATGACTGTTACTTCACGATGAGCTCATTCTTATATGCCCCTGCCGGACCGCAGGCCGACTAACGTTGGCGTCCACAAAAGCTTGTGAATCTGATGGACGGGAATTGGTTATGCTGCTGGTGCCATTTAACTTACCTCAATCAAGCTTGACCTTGAAAAGCCGCTCGCAAAGAAAGTGTTGGTAGGGGTAGGCGGGCAGTGTGTTGAACTCGGCGACGCGCACGGACCGGTAGATATCTTCTCGAGCGATCGAGCTCCATAGATTCTTCCTCATAGAGCCGTGCCTATCTAGTGATCTGATAGAAAGCGTTGAGTTCCGCTTCAACTCGCTAACCTTGTTGTTTTCCTAACGTGCGCTCTTTATTGCCCGAGATCTCAGCGATTTTTCCCGGTCACATCAGACGTCGCGAAGCTTTATTGAAAGCACTCCAGCTCTTGCCTTGGCTACCTTCAGTTTCATCAGGTAGTGTGGCCGGTACCCATTCCGATCGACACAACCCTCTAATTTTAGGAAAGATTGCGAAATCGGAAAAAACCATAGCCGTCGTTTGCCCGTGAACGCAGTAGTACTCGCGCCGAACATTCACCGCACGTTTCATTATTCGAGGGTCTGCCTCTTAATCAATCTGCTGCAGCATTGATGGAGAGAAGCGCCGCCCAGAAGATATTTTCCTTTCTCAGTACATCCGTGCCTAAATGTCAAAAAAGCCACGCAGCGCCCGAACTATCTCATACAAAGCTGCCAAGAAACAGAACCTCTGGTAAAAACAGTAATGTACAGTTGGCCATGGAAGCCACGGCAAGCCATGCTAGGGCTGAACGACGAAGAATAGCTAGGCATGTGATTCGGAAAATACCGGGTCAAATCATGTTTTTACCGAGTTCCAGAAGGTCCCCGCATGGTCTATCAACGGGAACAAAACAGGATATAATTCGAGCCTACGCATTGCTCGCCCCTGCGCTCGCACTGGCACTCGCAGACGTTGTCGAAAGCGCTCCATCATCGCTCCCTGTGCCCTCCTTAGGACGATCCCATGTTCGGAGATGACCTAGAAGAAAAGTTGTCAGCCAGAGCTGGAGTCAGAGCCACAACCAGGTCTGTGGCACGGTTCCTGCATCAAGGCGGGTCGCCTTGACCCAACAAAATAAGCACATCGACAAAGAGAAAAATTTCACTCACCACTGTTGCACGATGTGATTATGCAACTTTCCTCAAATCCCAGCCAGCAGAGTGGATGCTCGTCCACACGCTTCGCCTGTTCGTCTGGTTAACAGAAGACTTTTCCTGTTGTTATCACGGGCCTTACCATAACAGGAGGTAACATGGCAGTGCATGCCCGCGGTTCCACCGGGTGGATAACGTCCTCTCCAGCCAAGCTCGCAGACGTGAGGTTGGAGTTTGAGCGAAGTCGACTCGTGGACCCGTCCGCGCGAGTTCGTTGGATCTTGAACGTTGCAGAAGTTACACTTCCTCGCTGGCGCACCGATGCCTGACTCCCAACACCTTGGTCAGTGACATGTCTCAAGTCATGGTTCCACGCGAACATACCGCTCTAGGCCTATGCAACATTCCGACACTAAAGTCCCATAAAAGAAGCCTGCAGTCTTCACCGACACTGCCGATCCTGTAATTGCGCTCGTCGCATCGCCACGGATCAAAAGCCACTGCGGTCACCCAAGAGTTGTGCCCTTGGCACCGAGCAACCAGCATGCTATCCTCGAGGGACCAGATTGAAACAAGGTCATCCTGCCCTCCGGTAACTATATATCTCCCATCCGGTGACCAGCAAACACACATTATTCCTCCGTAATAGCTAGTGTACAGATCAAGTAGCCTAGGGTCGTGTAAGCATGAGTATTTGAAGTTGCCGGGTCATGTCCATCACTTACTTCTCTTTAAGAAAATCAATGATTCTCAGACTGCCGTCTTCAGAGACGACAGCAAGATGTCGAGAATCTGGAGAGAAAGCAAAGGCGTTAATCTTAGAGTTGGACACTTTCCAACATGCAACCGGGTTGGTTTTCTGGCTCTTTGACTGGACGGATTTTTTAATTTGCAGGGCGACCTTACGCTCGCTCTCACTCGACGCTTTTTCCGATGATGCAGCTTGCTCTTCTGCCACAAATGGTGCATCCTCTTTCTCCTTATCGTAGACTACAAGCGTTCCATCCACATGTGCTGCTAAGAAAAGGCTCTCGTTGTTGGGCAGCCACCGGATGTCTGATATTGGTGATGGATTGATAGCACCCTAAAGACGTGTTAGAATTGCTTTTTTCCAAAGGTGCACCCGCGTAGATTTCCTCGATTACTTACGTTTTTGTTTATCCTGGCGTATTTCTGCGACATCGGCTCGTACCATATGATATCTCCGGTGGAGAAGCCCATGATAAAGTCCACATGGTTGGCGCTTTTTGTGATGGGGTTAATATCGTGACAGAGAACATGCGCTTTGGTGAAAAGGATCTTGGTCATGTGCTCTTCCTATATCACACGGTTAATCCAATAATCTTTACAGTGTTGGATTGAGTTTTACCCACCTTTGGCGGCGAGGACAGATCCAGCCATTGGAGCGCTCTGTTGATGTTTGCGAAAGTATATAGACCACTTGGATCGTGTTCTTGTAATCGCCGCGATAAAGCCTCATGAGGGATGACTCTCGATACGAATGACGAATTACTTTTGATGATGTTACTCTTCGGTTTCCGCCGTTTCAGAGAATCTTTCGAATCCTTGCCATTTAGAACCGACAGATGCGGATTTCCCTCCCCAAAGACTGGCGCGTGGAATGTCCCCGGTGGTGCGACTCCATTTGTCTTTGTGTGAGAGGCAGTGTCGCTGGCCTGACTTTGCCCTTCATGCGGACTCTCCTGTATGCTCGGCGGGACTTGCGACCTGGTGCTGTTCGTTGTGTCAACTCGATACAATTGGGGCTGGGAGAGTTGTCGCGGCGCGAGAACGAGTAGCGAGAGCTTGGTGCCTGCTGTTGGTGGTGATATGGTTGTCGCAAGAGGATTCGGGTTATGTATAGGAGCTTCTGAAGGATGAGGTGGAGGCGTTGCCAAGTGAAGGTCGTCCCGAAGAATATAGGTGCCTGTCATGATAAGGACATAAGAAAGCTGTTAAGAACATCAATGCGATCGATCGGAGAGCTACCTTCACCCACAACCAGCTGATGTTCGGGGCCAGTTGGGTGGGTTAGAATATTGTTCGTCTCGATAAGTGGGCCGCCCCCAGCAGCGCCCGGGTACGCTGCAGCAGGATATCTCGGCGGAGGAGGAAGGACGCTGCAGAACAGAAGTGTTCATATCAGCCTCTGCGCGCATTCTGGGGTGGCATGATTGGGTCTAGCTGACCAACGGTGGTTGTGGCACTTACAACATGGCGTCAAGCTTCCTGGATGCGGTCGGCTGCCCTACGCTCTCTATACGCACACAACAGAGCCAACCTGGCTTCACGATAGTTGGACCATGGAGCTCAGGGCTGTAAATCCCTCTGGGGATGTGGGGTTTGGATGCGATATGTATGTGTCTTCCTGGCCCGCATGTGCCACTATGGGGCCCCGAGTCTGGAGCGGCTAATATAGAAAGGCCGTCTAGCTGAAGGATGCGAAGATGCTGGTAAAGAATTTGCCCGGGATTTGTGCAAAATGCGGAGTGCAACCGCGTTCGGAGAGTTGTTTTTCAGGGTAGAGCGCCGCCACAAAAGCGATATTTGATGTAACCCCAGTCGTTTGGCCTCGATAGATCCCCAAGTCCAATCCAACGGCGCTGAACCGTCGGGCTACCGAGCGCGCGACGCACGTGGCGTGACAGCACCTCCTCACCCTGCATGCCCGCGACTTCATTTCGCATCCCACGACGTTGAAGTGACACGAACTTCCACCCATCATCTGCGCAAGACGGTTGACCTTATTTCCTGTTTGCGAATAGCTTCCTTTAGCACGAATAGCTCTAATCACCCGGATCCCCCTTTTGCGGCGCGAGGCGATGGTCTAAAGATGTGCTCAAAGCATGGCAACTGGTAACTATGCAACCACCCGAGCAGTGTCCTCCCACTATGACTGACTTCTCCGTTGTCACAGTCCGGATCTGTGTTTGCGGTGATGAAGGGGTGGGCAAGAGCTCCATCATCACCTCGCTCGTCAAAGATGTCTTCGTTACCACCAAAATCCAACCAGTTCTCCCCCAAGTAACGCTCCCGCCCACCCTCGGGACACCAGACAATGTCACCACCATCATTGTCGATACTTCCGCTCTCCCACATGAACGGAATATCCTTCGAAAAGAATTGCGCAAGTCGAACGTCATTTTACTAGTATACTCGGACCATTACAGCTATGAGCGCGTGGCACTTTTTTGGATGCCATGCTTCCGCTCTCTGGGCGTCAACGTACCGGTCGTGCTTTGCGCAAACAAGTCGGAGCTCCAGTCCAATGGAACGACGTCTCAAGTGGTATCTGATGAGATGCTCCCAGTCATGAATGAATTCAAGGAAATTGATTCCTGCATACGAACCAGTGCCAAAGAGCACTACAACATCAACGAAGTTTTCTTCCTCTGCCAAAAGGCGGTTACCCACCCCATCGCCCCGCTATATGACTCCAAGGAGGCCGCTCTCAAACCAGCCGCTGTATCTGCTTTACAACGGGCGTTCCATCTCTGCGACAAAGACAAGGATGGCTATCTGAATGATGACGAGCTGCTTGGGTTTCAAATCAAATGCTTCGAAAAGCCACTCGGGGAAGACGATCTATCCAATATCAAACAGTCCATCCAACGGCTCGCGCCAGAATCGGCGAACGATCGGGGGATTGACGAAAGAGGTTTCTTGTTGCTGAACAAGATATTTGCGGAAAAGGGCCGCCACGAAACCATCTGGATTATTTTGAGGAAATTCCACTACACCGATAGCCTCAGTCTAAAGGATACATTTTTACATCCGAAGTTTGAAGTTCCGCAGCACTCTTCCGCGGAGTTAAGCCCCACTGGTTACCGATTTTTTGTGGACCTATTTTTACTTTTTGACAAAGATAACGATGGAGGATTGAATGATTCCGAGCTTGCCGCTTTGTTTGCTCCAACACCAGGAGTGCCTCCTTCATGGATTGATTCTGCCTTTCCCTCATGCACGGTCCGAAACGAAGCTGGTTATATCACTCTCCAGGGCTGGCTAGCGCAATGGAGCATGACTACTTTTGAAGAACCTAAAACAACTTTAGAGTATCTAGCGTATCTTGGCTTTGAGAGTTCGGACCGAGGAGGTACCACTGCCGCTCTTAAAGTTACCAAGGCTCGGAAACGGCGTAACAAGCCCGGCAGGGTTGAACGGAATGTCTTCCTATGTTATGTGCTAGGTGCCAGTGGTAGTGGGAAGAGTGCTCTCCTATCCGCATTCCTCAACAGGCCATTCAGCCAAACCTACCACCCAACCATCAAACCCCGTTCTGCCGTCAACAGTGTCGAGTTGAAGGGGGGTAAGCAGTGCTATTTGATTATTGAGGAGCTTGGGGAACTAGAACCGGCAATCCTGGAGAATCAGGCGAAACTTGACGCTTGTGATCTTCTGTGCTACACTTATGACTCCAGCGAGCCCGACAGTTTTGCACACATTGTTGAGTTGAGGAAGAGGTACCCACAACTGGATGGTTTGCCAGCAGTTTACACCGCTCTTAAAGCGGACCAAGATAAGACCATGCAAAGGTGTGAACAGCAACCGGATGAGTACACGAGCGCTCTAAACATGGCGGCGCCACTACATGTTAGTGCGACCTGGAGCAGCATTTCTGAGTTGTTTGTTCACGTAAGAATTCCGTTGCTCAGCTTATACTCGCTTGTACAATTGACAGATTTACAGCTGGCTGAGTCTGCCACTTATCCATCAACTGCTTTCCCAAAGCGAGATGACGAACCCGTTGACCGGACCAACCTTTACGTTGCGTTGGGCGTAATTTTAGGTGCTACAGCAGCGTTTATAATCATATGGAAAAAGTCAACATCTTTAAAGAGCTACTAGCCGTTTAAGAAGTGCGGGGTCCCTGCATTATTGTAATATATAATAACAACTCCTCTGCTAATCACTCGATGCGAGAATGCGAGCTCAGCGCAAACCCAAAATGTATAGGGTACTCACCGAAATTTCCATCCAAATATGCCTACAACGTTTAATGCATTGCTCTCGACATTATAGGTGGATATCGTCAAAAGTATTCTAACAGACCTGCTTGTCCGGAGGGACCTCGGCGATTATTCTTAAGTCTCGGGTTGATGCAGAAAGGACGTGCGGACCTTAAAGTGCTTTATAAATGCAAAGAATAACGTTTTGGGCCGGCGGGCACCCCTAAAGGGCCTCGGTGGTCTTTCTTGAGTGGTAATGTTCTGTAGAAAGCGGCCTGGGTTCATCCATAGACTTTTAGCTTTCACATTAGATGGCTTGTCACGTCCGCTATTTCCCACTCTTGATGTACGCTAGGCATACCATGTGGATATTACCCATGGTGAGTTGGCGCCGCAGCTATCGGTTTCCGTTTAGCTTCGGTTCTTTGGGGTAGGGCGCTTAATTGGCCTTATGACGCTGTACAAGCTGGAGAAAGGGGGCTGAAGAAAAAAGTTTAGCGATATCCGCTTACGAATATACATTTGTCCGCTAATTGATTCTATGCGTCTGAGCTTGCTAAGGGCGAACCTGGGCAGAGTCTTTCTCGGTCAAGTACGCGGAAAACTCAAATTGGAATGACGCGCAAAACCATTTCACGCCTTTGGCATCAGATTTGCAATCAGAATGAAGCGTAAAGGTAAACAAGCTAGAAGACGACTTGCCTTCTAAGCCTGGTAAGGTTGAATCCTCGGGAAGTTCCTATTCCTGTTTACTGCAATTTCGGCCTACTGTAACTTGCCTGGAGTTCTTTCCATTAGGCCGGCAAAGCTAAAAAAGGATTAAAGCTCTCGAGGCACATCGTATGAGGCAGAAAAGTTGATTGGCCTTGGGCAACTGAGGCTAGAAGCAGAGCGCGCAGACGATGCAGAACATGAAATCGTCAAGATCACAAGGAAATGGTCCTTCAAATCTGCCTCGAGGCAGATCTTGACCGGTCTAAGCCCCACTCTGATTCAGAGGCCAGAACAGACCAAAGCTAGCCAGCAATTCATAGCGCACTCTTGACAGTCGGCCAACGAGAGGTTCAACTTCGCTCCAACTCTTCTCCATCCTTCCTCCACTTCATACCATTTCTTAAATGGAGCGTCGAAGCGACCTCGGTGCTTGAGACACTCACTCGCCCGGATGCCTTCGATCTAAACGGATGGCGAAGAGGCAAGAAAGGCCTTTCCTTACTTTGCCGTTCTGATCGAAACCCAGCTGCCCAGGTGTCGTCACCTTAAGACCTTGTCAGACGTATTTGTACCCCGACGCACAGACCCTCGGAAGGGCACAGACCGTGATCACCCGAAGCGACCATTGTCACTATACACCTCTTGCAGCCAGTCGTTCTAATTCATGTCGTCGTCCCCGTTTTAATCTATCCCAATATTAATTCGCACATTGGAAACTATCACCGCTACATCTGATCCAATCAGACCAATACCCCTTTCGGACGCTTCGCTCATTAGAATGTCGTTGGACTTAAGGAAACTTCAAGAGTTCCGGTTCTTATGGATCCTCGATGCGAACGTGCGCGCCTAGCTCTGCACGATAGAAAGGTGCAGTTCAATAATGCATTTCCAGGTGCTCCAGACTTCTGCTTTCCAAAGAGCATTATCGTCGATTTTTTTCGAGGGCTCTCCGCCAAGGATATCTTTCTCTGTGAATGCGAAAATTGCAAACGCTACTCCCGCGCCGAGTATGGTACCGACAACCGCATCGATCAAATTGTAAACATCGAAAGAAGGCTTCTAGAGGATTATCTACTAATCTACGCTTTGCTGATTTATCACAAAAGACCAACTTTGATTGGAAGGTTCATTCAGGAAGAGGTCATATTAGATGGTGACCAGTTCTTGAATGCTATAGACCTGGCATTCCTATCAACGCTCAACGATGCAAAATATCTTCAAGACAGCATATTGCGCGATCAATGGAGATTCCAGATTCGACCTTTGGTAATGTCCCCGCAGGCTATAGTCTATCAATCAAAGGAAGTGGTGCCGATTGAAGAAGACAGTGATCCGATTGGCTCTGGCCAGTTTGGCAGTGTCTACAAATCCTCTTTCCCTTATCCGGAATACCAGCGGATCTGGATGAAGGAGCAGAAGGTATTCTCTCCTACTTTGCTGAGCGAGCATTTACTAACAGCCTTCTGCAGCTCCCTTTTTTTGCTCGTAAAGTCTTCGCTAGCCACAATTTTAGCTTTGCGCGCAAGGAGTGGAAGGCGCTCCTACATATTAATCAGAAATATCATCCTCATTTCATGCAGGCATTGGGCGCTTTTATCCATGGGGATACTTTCTCAATTCTCTTCTTGTACGCCGAGAGCACGCTTGAGAAACTACTCATGGAAGATTTTGCTGGTCTCGCGTCTGAGTCAATCTGGAAGCAGATCCTTGGCATCACCGAAGCCCTCGAGTGCCTGCATAATGACGACCCTGTAACGATTCACTCGGACATAAAGCCACAGAATATTTTTCTCCATGATAAAGCGCTGAAACTCGCAGACTTTGGATCTTCCCGCCTTATAGAAGGTATCAAAAGCACAGAAAATCAAGACCTCTGGGCAGGAAGGGTATATTCTCCGCCCGAGCTAAATATACGCTTCCCGGCGTACGATATCTGGTCACTTGGGTGCGTGATGTCTGAAGTCGCGACCTCCGATGCACAAAAGAGAAACGCTCTTATTGAATACCGAAGTGAACGGACGCAGGAAGATGAGGATATGGTCAATTGGCCGTGCTTTCACAAGGAAAAGAAGATGAAGGTAGCAGTCATGGAAAGACACAAAATCCTTCTACATCTGGTGCAACAGAACAAAGGCGGGAATGGTGAGGAGCTGTCGTCCTGGCAAATGCGATTTTACACCAGGGACTTTTTCAGCCTTGTAGAACAGATGCTCGGTCCCGAAGACCAGAGACCCCCAGCCTCGGAAGTGGTGAAACAGCTGCGTCATTTTATCAATCAAGCCTCAGAATATGATCAAGAGTCCACTGGTCAGCCTGACGTATGGCAACAATCCTGGGCAGGAACCATTCCAAGGAGCAACTTGAATCATTACCGGAGATTGTAAGTGGTCCCTGTCGCATCCCAGGGTCTCACGATGTGTTGACTGACTAGATCTTCCCAGATGTGCCAAATTCGGCGATGCTTCCGATAGATGTGAGAAGAAATGTGCACTTTACTTCTACAGTAACCCGCCACTGGTCAGTCTGAAAAGGTACCACATCGACGAACAAACTCAGAAGATAACTCATGATACTTTTCTCAGTTAGTCTCTGTCTGAAAACCTTCATGTGAATATTACATCGCTGACTACCGCCATAGTTCATCGAGATGAATACAGTTCCCAAACCCATATAAGTACTGCCAACGAAATTGTACGATTTTATACATGCCAAACCCGTCCGATGACCATCATACTTGTTTTCAGAGATAGACACACGGACCACTACTCGTTTCGATCCCTGAGTGGTGAGCGCGCCTTCTCTTCAACTAACATCATATTGTGCTCACTTTCGAAGACACATTCAATTTTCAGGCTGCACTCACAGGATATTCGGTCCATGAATGGTAAGCCTCTCCTCGCTTTAGCTCACAATTTCCTCCGCATACAAGAGGTATACCGCTTGGTACTGCTTTTCTTCTCCTCAATTCTTCAGCTAATGTGACTTTTTCAGCCTGTCATTCGAGGTGTCCTCATTTTGGTTTAACATGAAGAAACCATACATAGGTTGGCTGCCCTTTGTCAAAAGGGATTCGTTCCGCATAACCCATGCTCGATCCCAAATTTGCACAGACAGGAATGCAAACGAAAAACCGCGAATGAACTCCCGGCCCTTCGTTATGAGGATTGCTATTACTCAAGCTTCAAAACTCTTCCTCATATGTAGTACGATTGTCTGAATTATTCTAATTGCATATTATCTCTTGCTGAGATGATTCAGTATCCGATAATACACGAAGGCATGTGACAGCCTCAAATACGGATCTGAGACTCTACAAAGTCTCAGTCCGCGAAATAGACGTCACCCATGGCATCCCAACCGATCTTTCCAAAACTTCTAGTTATAATGCAGATCAGGAAGTGCAATTAGAGTTTGCAACCAAGGAAAGTGAGTATACTCTCTACTTTTGAAACATTGCTGCCCTCGAATCCTGCATCGCTTCCACGAACTCCGGTCATTCTGTCATCACCGCCCACTGACTGTCATAAGACCTTGATAATTTTCTAGGAGAATTTAACGCCGTTCTTGACGAGTGGGAAAATTCAAGGAGGAAGGCCCGCATGAACAACCAGGACCTAGAGTAGAATCTTGTGCGAGCAACGGGAGCAGTTTGCTGAGTCTGTTTGCCGCATATAGATATGCGTACGAGTCATGATTTTATTGAGGGCGTTCTTGTTTGTTCCTTAATTATTTCTCCTTTGGTACTTGCATTTCCGTTCCGGTGGAGAATTACGGGACATATCATTTCTGCATGGTTATAATACGTTAGATACCCCTCCAGACAAATACGCCTTAATTCAATTAATATTCGATTGCATAATATTGATAGACTAGTGTATACCAGGATCAGAGGGGCTGTGAAAGCCCACTGAAAACCGCTCAGCTTTCAATCAGCTTTCTGAAATACTAGAAACTAACGCAAAACATGTAGAGCAGAAGAAGGGAATAGCAAAAACACTCCATTTTACTAACCCATTTACGCCTCCATAAGATTAAACGATGGCGCAAGCTCAAACAATTGACGTAAACTAAAAGGAATGAAGGAAAGTCCAAAAAAGTTTTGCGGAATACTGACGATCAAGAGACAGATTCCTAGAGAACAACCCAAGCTTAACATATGCTCCTTCATCAAGTGAAATACTGACTACAGCAGCGGAAAAGATATGAGCCTTGCAAAGGAGATACTGCAAAGCACTTGGCGGCTTTGCGATGAAAAAGAGAAGGTGTGATTTTGTTCCTAGCTGTTTTCGAAAGGTTCCACGTCGTATTCGGAAACCATCTTCGCCGATGGTTCCCTTGAAACTTTCCGGCGTTGATGAATCCGTAATCCTCGAAAGACCTCATGAGAATGCTTCAATGTCCGATTCAGCTGAACTTTGAGGAGGATGCCTTGTTCTCCTTAGCCACCAGAACCATGCGGCTATGGTGATGCTTGATAGTCCAATAGCAGTAACAAGATATATCCAGATATTTTCCGCGACCACAAGGACATCGCGGCTCCGACCAGACTTGAAGCCAAAAAAGTTTGAACCAAACAAGGTCTGCATGGTTCTCCAACGTTAATACTAGCAGTGACGACACTTCCAAAAGAGACCTACAGCAACAAAAGTCGCGGGCAAGAAGATTGCAGATATCAAAGCTATCAACTTCATCGCTCGTGTATCCTGAGTAGATTGTTGCGTCAGCTGTTTTATAAGTTTGTTTTCCTGAATACCTTGCTGAGTAATGTCGTGAACGGCAGTATTTATTCTACTACTACTTTCTGCAGTGCGGATGTCCAGAATGTTCTGTATCTATTCGAATCCCAATCAGTAAGAGGGTCGAACGTAGGAAGGGCTACTCACCAGTCCTGACACCCCTTGCGCCCGTGACACCAACGATTCGATCCTCGCAAGGTGGGTCCGGTGTTGGGAAATAAACAGGTCCATTTGAGAATTAAAGTTATCGAAAGATGAAACAGAAGACGATACTGCACATGTTCTATCTTTCATTTGTTGCATGCAGCTTTTCAATTGCGTCCCGAGGTTGATATTGAGCTGCAATATATGACAAAGTCGACGGAGTTTGTCTGTCAGCAACTGTAGTTTCCGAATATCGGAGAAGTCTGTATCAATGTCACCCTCGACTGTGGGGCCGTTAATGTTCGTATAGAAGCCTCGTTCAAGCTTGATATTATGGTTATTCGTAGTACTAAATCCGCGAATTTCTTAGCACTTACCAGCCTCCGGAATGACTCCTCCAGGTAATTTGTATAAGTTCTCCAGTTGTCAGATACACTGAGAAGCACTAGAGCATGGATCTGGAACTGAAGCGTGCAAGTTGTCTGCTTCGCATTTTTGAAGACTTCTCCCAGCCGTTCTTCCAAAGCGTCTGATGGGTGAATAAACACCCAGCTACACCGCTGTGCAGACGTAGAACTGTTGGCACATAGCTGGAAGACACCAGTTTCCCTGACAGAATAAGGGTCTTTCAGGAATGGTCTGCCGTGTCCTGCAACATACTTAATGTTGTATCCAATAACTATGACCGTTCAGCACGAGCAATACTTTTTCCATGTCAACCCGATTTTGGGCAATCTTACCATAGCCTGCATCCTCATTAGGGGATTCAGAAACAAGCGCTTGATACTGTGATAGAGGATGGTAGAAAAATGCCGAGAAACTCTCTTCGACAGGCTCGGCTTTCTCCCCAAAAGTGTGCACTACGTCGAGAAAATTTGGGTGAACATTTTGACTCGTGAACAATTTCCTTAACATATTCTCTGATATGAGAAGTCGGCCCCAGGAAAAGCTTTGGCGAATGAAGCTAATCTTTGTTGTCAGATAATTTGACACTATAAAGAATGAATACGAAGCCACTTGCAATACGTGCGTTGATGAGGAAGATTGTTCCAGGTAGGAAGCAAGTTGGGGGGAGTCTTGGAACGTGACATGCCGAACATCCCGTTGGCCATCTGTAAAGGCTTGATCAGCAGTCCATCCTTGTACTGGCCCAGTCATTGTCATGAAGTATGGCAGATAAATGCTGCTACGACCTTTAGTCACTCTGGCATTGTCTATTACAAGTGCCCATAGCCGACTGTCTTTATCGGAAACGAATAGCCTTTCGGAATCTTGGGAGAGCCGTACGGAGCACCGGTTGGAATCGACGTGAAGAAGAGACAAGGATAGATTTTTGGGGAACTCTTGCCATCCACGGAAACATTCAGGAGTATGCCCGCGCTCAACCATACTGACTTCGATCAGCATCGCACATACAAGACTGGGCTGGAACCGAGGGGCCTTATACCTTTGCTTCCAAACCCGCCCCGCAGTGGACGGCGGCAAGGCTGAACTCGAGTAATCGCCTTGAGGCAGTAAAAGACAACATAAGAAGGCGAATGCAAGGGAGAATCTTTCTTCGAGAGACCAGCTCTAAATGAAAGTGGATCCATGCGATTGCCATTTGCCTAGTTGCCTTTTTGAATTTTCGTAACATGATGCAACTGGTTGGCAGCTGCGCCTCAGCCTTGCCGCGCTTTCGGACAAGCACCAAGAACTTAGGACATCATACTACGTCGTGTGTGTCAACGCGAACTTATCTTGGGAGTCCCAAACGTAATTATGAAAGTCCGTCACTTCCATAATATTGTCTTCAACTGGATCATCGCCCACATTTCGAGCTCTGTAGCTAGTCCAAATTTGGACGAGCGCGACAAGTTTCAGCAACTCCTCTAAATTCTACTAAGACATGCAAATGCTCTACTTCATACATAATATTCCCCCTCCATCATCCATCCTCCTTTCTTTCACCTTTCAGCACAATTTGCAATACTTGCAACACCCGGGAGATAACGTGGGACCCCGGGAAGCGAGACACCCTCAAGCGAGACGCTCTTTATCTTTAAATAATACTCCTCTAATAAATAATTTAATAATATAACGTATTCCATCACCGAGTGTCCGATAATTTCTTGGCACGACCAACTTAAGTGATGGGATCCTCATTATTACTACCAAAACTATCTAAAAATATACACTAAGTACTCGCCTTAGACTTAGGAGAAGGCTCCCTATCTTTTTAATATATTTATATATTATGCCCAGTCTTACCGCATTTCCTATAGTAATCTTAAGTCGCAAGTGCCCTATCCTGACTATTATTACCACCACCTCTTTAAGCCTTTTTAACCGCC
>Ga0307507_10000049_pt1 | contig 170691 bp, 54 predicted proteins | sample 7_EM_MG_FD_207223 | JGI IMG/M metagenome (GOLD analysis project Ga0307507, IMG submission 207223) | Populus trichocarpa ectomycorrhiza microbial communities from riparian zone in the Pacific Northwest, United States - 7_EM | ecosystem: Host-associated > Plants > Roots > Unclassified | place... | reverse complement strand
CATATATAAAAGTCTAAATTTAAATTATTAAAATTTATTATTAAGTGGTTGTTAAGATATTAAAGTGTGATTTTTCCATTTTTTGGTGTGTTTTTGAAGTGATCAGCTCACCCGTTTGACCAGCTTATCCGTAAAATACGTTACAAATATAGTAAATAAAAAATTAAAGACTTCTTTCTGCTGGTCCTGATGCATTATAACCCTCTCTTTTATCCTCCGTTTTGCTATACCCTATGCTTACATTCCCACTCCTAGTCGTCTATTCCGTCTACTATAGGTCTTGGATAGTAATCTCCAAAAGTATTATTAACTCATCTTAATTTCCGTACTTAATTTCCGCACCTATTAGTGGCTTAACGGCTTTCGGTAGCAGTAACTTAACAGTTTTTAGTCCTTCTGTAGCTGTAGCATGTTCCTACGTGTCTCCTATATGTAGAGTGCTAGACTTCTAATCTAAAGAGCTTGCCGTCGTCCCCACGTGGAATGCCATAAAGTATATAGGAGGGAAGGTCTCTCTCCAGACGAGAAGTCAGTATACTATCAGTCTGTCGGTCGGTTGTAGTCAGTTAGTAGAAATTAGTAGGAAAGCAGTTAGTAAGAAGAAGAGAAAAGAGTGTATTGTGTCCCTAAACTGTCCGTTAAGCCTATCCGAGTTGTTAAAGACTCTAAGGCTGCGGGCCAATCTATATACCTATAGGAGGCCTATGCTCTCCCGAAACCATACCCAAATTAAATGCTAAATATAGTGGGCCAACTTACCCCACCACACTATCTCTATATTATACTTCGTTACCTTAGGTTTCTTAGCTTTATAGAAATAAAGTATACTAATCTTAAAATCTGGATCCTTAAAATACTTAACTACTATATTAATCTTTCTATTCGGGTTATCTAACAATAGGGGTTTTTAATAATCGATAATAAAGTCCTCGCTAGCGAAAACGACTTTTAATAGCAGGTAGCTCCAAAATAATACCAAATAATATTCCGTAGAAGGGTTGGCCCGGGCTTCCTCCCATAGCTTTTTAAGGTAGACATTGGTAATTAACGTCATTGTAAATAATTTCACGTAAATGGGTATATAGAAAGGTTGGTTGGACGGACTAGGGTTATATATTAAAACACTTAAGACTCCACGTAAAGCTGCTAGGGTAAGGCGATAGGCAGGCTCCAGAATCTCTTCCGTTAGCGTTTTAGTATATAGCTACAGCTAATAGCTTTACCCAACTACCTAAATTACTGCAGTTATATCCTATATTAGACAAGTTAAGAACGTTTAAGTATTATCCCTATTTCTATATAAAACCTCCCAAATTTAGGCAATAGAGTGGAAATCCTTATCGCATACAATTTAGTTCTATACGCCTATTCTAGCCTTTATTCCACTAAACCTATCTATTAAAAATTTAGAGGATAATAACAGATAAACAATTTTAAGATAAATAAAAACATTTATAATACTACTAAAACAATATTAGGGGCTGCGTTATAATAGTTATAGAGAAATTCGCAGCGTTAAACAAACTTCGGCCTCTAGTATTGTTATTCGCTATACCACCTTAAATAATATAGTCCATCTATAATGGCAGATAATAACGTAGCTGACTAGAAAGCAAGCCACCCTATAAAGCAAGCCATATACAGGTGATGTTTGATTAATTTATAATAAAATTAATAACGAGCTTTTATATATTCCAAACAGGCCAAATTAAAGCTTTTATACCACTATTTCGATCGTAATATTGCTTAAAATAATTTATCTACGTTTTAGTGGTAATATAGACCTACACACCAACTAATCGTATGGGCGACTACCATATTCCTATAACGTCCCTTTCCAGATCAACAACTTGTTAATCTACTTATTTGTAGGCTACGGATCACACCTAAATATATAAAAGAGGTGGGCTTAATCCTAATTATATTTACTAGGGTTTAGAACGGCTTTGCTTAATATAGCAACGTTAAGCTTTAGTAGAGTCGTTCCTTCCTTATACTCCCTTTAAGTTAACTTTTGTGTAGAGGCCTCCTGCTTTTATAGATTCTCGGATTTTAATTAATCGACGTCTTCCTAACTAAGGACTCTACCCTTACTAAGGAATCGCCTGCTTGACTTCTTGTTAATGCAAAAGCTTTAATATTTCTTATTTTCTTCCCTTTAGATATAGGAGTTGGTCGCGAAGCCTATTAAAGCTTTAAATGGCTTTTTAAGACGTTGTCGAGTCGGAGTCTTAAGTAGGCTGTTAAGTCGCGCGGTCGTTAATTCGTTAATTCGATTGTATAGAGATTTAATTTCCCTTATAGTTTTTGGCGTCTTTAGAGTGCGTAAAGTAGTAGGCGTATTTAATTCCTCTATATCCTGGCTTTTAGAAGGCTCTATATAGGTAAAAGTCTTTAAGATAGCAGTAGGATTATAAGGTAAAAGGCCTATAGCTTTCCAGGCGTTACAGATTATATTATAGGTAAATGCCTATATACGCGCCTTTAGGTAGAGCTTTAAAAAAATTCCTTATTAACGCCTAAGTGGCTATATTAACAGAAGTCATCTACTTGTTTTCTATAGTAGTAAGAAAGTGGCCCAAAACAACCTATATCTAGTGGTTGAAGATTGTAAGTCAAATAAGGTAGTAGGGCTACTAGGATGATCTTATACGCAAACATATACTTAACAAATTGCCAGGTAAGGTGGCTCGAATAATTATCCATTAAAAGCAGGCGATATTACTGTATTTTACCGTTAGAATCTTCCATAAGGTGTTTTGTATGTTTATTATAATGTTCAATATAATATAGACCTAAGGAGTTGTCCGTCCACCCACTAGAGGGGGTAGTGTATGTATATCCGTAAAGGCCCTTATTTTACTTACTAATTTAATACTATCCTTCTAGGTGGGTTTGCGCCTTCTAAATCAAGAAGGCAGGTAGTAGAGAGCTATTGGCGCAAATCGTCTCAATAATAGATACTAACTCTCGAGAGCCTGACCGTATAACTATTTAATTTTTTAACCTCTCCCTACATGTCTTGCCTAATGCGATTACCTAGGCCACTATTATAAGGCCTAGTATTACCCCCTTCTTATAAAAGTTGCTAATGAATTTTAAATGCTTAACTTAATATCGCTTATAAACGGCATAGAAGAACGTAAACCAATTATATATAACTGCTGGATTGTTATTCCAAGCTCTCTAGCAATCGAGCTAACGACTTAATATAGTACTAAGACCGTGGCGTTAAACGAATCTCTACCTCTAATGCTTACCTACGGTTTAGCTTTTTCCTAAAAGGAATAAGCCATTTCTAAGAGTATATTAACCCTTAACGGAAGGCCCTAGGATTGATATTCGTGAATCTATTTAATAATTTGCTGTTCTTGTAAAGGATATAATAAACTTAGGTAAGCTTTGTATTATAAGAGACGGCCAGTAAAACAATATCTAATAGTAGATCTAGGTGCTCTATAGGCGCTAGAAGCCTTGCGAATTAACGGCTTAATACTAGAAGAAAGATCTTATATAATATTTTATATAGTAGTCTCGGCTTCGCGGGAGGACAAGGATTGATTTGGCATTGTATAATATGCCAAGGCTTTTTAATTTTGGTGTAATTTGCTATAAAATAAAAAATGGTAGGAATATTCTTATATGGCTTGCTTCGTGGGGTGGCTCGCTTCTTGGTCAGCTATATTATCGGCAGGAAATCTTAGCAGAGTAATCTATCTAACCCCACATATTTAAGAGTCCGCTTAGAACGGGAATGTATAGCGTAAATATGCATTATTACGGTGCCTTAACTTCTTTATATAGTGACTGATTATTACATCCAAAGACTTACTTCTATTATATACTATAATTAAGGGTTTGATAATTCTTTATAATGCGTGTCCTAGTTTATACCTTTATCTTTATAGTATTATTATAGTTGCAAATGCTAGAAGATCCTACTACTGGTTAGGCTAATTTAGCTATGAGTTAGTATAATAGAACTTCACAAATGCCCAACTAAATACGTTTCGACTATTTCCAATATCGCGCAGTCCTCAATAAATTTCACAATAAAGTATTAAAATGTAATGGTTGACTTAATTCTGTAACCGACTATAGTACCCTACCAAACTACCACTGTTTTACCTGCGTATCGCCTGCATATCACTTACGTGTTATACTATTTTAATTACGTATTAGTCTCCCCTTTTATTTATTTCCATACCTTTCTTATATATATAGAGAGGCTCTAGAGCTATATTTTATAATCAAGTCGTTTATTTAATTCTCCCGCACTATAAAGCTTACAGATTTATCTCTCTAGTAGAGGCTAGTAGCTATATAATATAATATTAAGGAGGCTAGTAAGCCAACCTCAATTCTTAATATAAAGATAATAACTCTATAATTAAAATCCTTAACTATTTAGACGACTAAAAGAAAACACTGTTATTACATTATCCTCCTGGCTGCAGCTGTACCACCAGACTATCTCTTTCTCATACAACAAGTATTTCTTTTATTATATTTTACTTTGGAAGCCTAGTAGTTAGAACAGGCTTTCTAACTACGCAAGTCTTCATTAGGTGCTTCTCTATTTATATAAACTTGCAGGTGCTTAGTAAAAGTGTCCGCTTATAGAAAGTTTTTATTACATTTTTAGTAGTTATATTTTGAATTTAATGTATCTAAAGATATTAGAAATAAAGAGTCGTAATATAAAGCCGAACTTACGGGTTTATTTATATCAAAGCATAATTAACCTACTAGCGCAGCTCTTATAACAGATATCACAATTTATTTATAGAGTTGTTATAGACAGTTCCAAAGTGGGAGTGTTATTGCTGTTTATAGGAGAGGTCTTTTCCTACTATATAAGAGGTGCGAATAGATAGCCAAAGAACTATTAGGAGTTGCTAGGAGGGTTTACTATAGTTCTATCTACCTGGTTATTATACCCGACTAGGTAAGAAAATTGCTGAATATTTTTAAGGATAAAGGGCTAGCTATCTAAAAGGTCTTATTCTAAAGTGGTTAATGCTCTGCTAACTCTAGATGCGCTATATAGCACTCCTAAATCTCACTTCAGGTCTCTCTAACGTGTATATCGTTTGTCTTTGGCATTGGTGTTAACAGGTGACCTAAATTAAGAGATTGCTATAGTATCTCCTCTAAATTAATAAAAGTTCCGTATATTGGAGGCTGCCACGCGCTATTATTACCTATTATCTCTATAAGTGTTAAAGCTAAGAAGTCCTGCCCTAGATTTATATTATTATTGCTAGAACCTTTAATTAAGTAATCCTTAGGGCTGTTATCCACACTTTTTATTCTAGCTAAGTGCATGGAAGTAGACAGTTAAGAGAAGGTAGGCGACATTAGGGCTACTAGTACGCGTAGGTAGACCTTGGGATTACTTAGAGTCTAAGATAGATTATTTACTATCCTATTAATTATTTAGGGAACTCCTATAACAGGCCGCGTATTATAAGTGCTTGTGGTTATACTGCCCTATAGACTAAAGCTTGTACTATTAGGCGGCGCTATAGTAGTAGCTAACTAAAGGACTATACCCTACGATTTTTTAGACCACTTTAGCTCTAGAGTTAACTGCTTAAGGTTTGGAAATATCCCTAGTATACTAAGGCTGTTAATTGTTAATAAAGCCTACGAACCCTCTTTACAGCCTAATAGTACTTGCTTTTCATCGTATGGGGTATTAGGAGTAGGTAACTATACAGGTTTATTAAGGGTAGTATAGTTATCCGGATCTACTAACTTATATATTATTAATACTGGCCACCTTAGCAAGCGCGTAATGGTTATAGACATACCGGCCACGATAAAATTATTACTTAAAGTATATTTGTAAAGCCGTACTAAATTATTCGTCGCTAACTGAGAATCAGGATCCCATCTTATTAAATCCTATAGAGGCGCTACCAGATAAAGCTGTTTTAAATTCTTAAATTTAATTTACTTAGTGTCAAATCCTACTATTTCTGGGACTGGTACCGCTATACACCATCCTTTTGTTAGCGACCCAGTCAATCGAGGCACGTATACGGCAAGAGGGACGCGCAAGCCTGTACAATTGGTAGTCTATAAACGAGGATTCAAAGCTAGAGAAAGGAAAAGAGAAGAAGGGTAGCGCCGCTTGAGATTTTATACGATTGTCTGGTTACGTAACTGCGACTGTCTAAAACAGTAAGAAACTGTCTGCGATTGTCCGCCACAATCTACCACCACAATCCACCGTTTTCCACCAGCACCGTAACATTACCCCCTCCTCCGAAAAAGCCTGCCCTCAGGCTTTATATATCCATATCATATCCGTGGGGTATTCTTATCTTTATGCTCAACAGGTAGCTTATTATCTTTACTATATTAGCACTCCATCTACTTGTCTAGATACTTTGGGGGTCCTGGCTCATTAGGGTATTAGTTATAGAATTCTTTAAGCTTCTAGGGGCAACCTATAAAGTTCTAGGCGAGGTACTAGGTTAGGTCTAGATTATAACCTTTCCATTAGATATAGTATTTTAGCGTTCCTTATACTAGTTTATAGGCTAGTATTTTATTAACTTCCTATTTATTGTTGCCATTAACTTAAATTAGTAGTAGAGGCTCATTCTTTTGTCCAGGTAGTGGGTTATTTATAGCTTTTTATAGCTTATCTGGTAAGAAAACAGGGTAGACTTTAATTAAGTCTGGGAGTTTGACATTATATAAGTTGCCTTCTGTAACAGGACTAGCCCAGTTATAGTAGGAATGTCTCGGTAAAACACTCGATAGATAAACTTGACGCCTTGATCGACTTCTGCCAAGTTCTGCCAGATCAATTGAATTCTACCGAAGTCCGTCCGCGTGCGCACGTGCGCACGCATCGACCAAGACCCCTGACTATTTAATTATAAGATTCTCTGGTTATTCCTTTCTCTTCTTTACACAATGTCTTGTTCTCTTCAAGAGCTATATACCCTTAGATTTAGATAGAATTTATATTATTCCTTTAAATCTTCCCCAAAGCCTCTTCGCGCCCTTACATTATGTTGCGTTAAAAAAAAACAACCACTATTAAAATGGCAAACGAACCTGAATCCTTTTTAATAACTATAAGTATTATATCCCTAGTCAGGGAACAGTTGACTATAATGCAACAGTCCTTTATGGATGCCTTAGCTTAGCAGCGGGCTGCACTAGAAGCCCAGCATTAGTAATTAATGGAAGCACTCTGCAAAGAACTCCGTAACGTCTAAGCATTTACGTTAGAGACCCCGACACCGCCTGTAAACGAAATTAACATAACTATATCCGAACCTGGCCCCTTAAACGCGAACTTTGAACTAGTAATGGTAACTTAACCCATATCTATAACGAATTTAATACCTATTATAAAATCCAAAAAGCTCCCTAATCCTCCAATATTTAATAGAAATTAAAATAACCTACGTCCCTCTGTAACCAAGCTTTGTCTTAAACTCTTAATAAACTATAACTAATACCCCACCGAAGCTAGCAAAATTAGCTATGGAATGTCTCGTTTAAGTAAGGACGCTGCACGAACTATAGATCCATTCTTTTGTAATAGCACCTTCGTTAGTTTTGAAATCTTTGTCTCCCTACTAGAATAAATGTACGATGACGCCAGCTGCGAATACACAGCTATTACTAAACTTAAAAACCTACGATAACGGAACCAAGAATTTACTAGCTTCTTTTCGGAATTTTTAGGCCTTATTGGCGAACTAGATTGGAATAAAGCCGCTAAAGTCGCTGCTCTTTAATAAGCTATTTTGGATAAGATTAGAGCCCAGTTAGTAGGCAGGGAACTACTAAAAGACCTGCCTAAATTTGCTATAATGTGTTAACAAATTAACGAGGACCTTTAATATAACAAACAAACTTGTTCTCTAAAGCCGACCACGTTTTATGTTTAAAACTCTATAAAACTAATATATACCCCAAAACGCGATCCCTCTCTAAACCCAAAAAGTCCTATATACGACCCTATGGACCTTAATACCACTCAATCTTATGCACCCTTAGGAACTAATAAACGAAGAACTTAAGCCACAAACAGAGAATGCTTTGGATGTGGTAAAAAAGGATATATTTAAAGGAATTGCCGAACTTACCCTTTTAAAAAAGTCCGCCGTAGTTCCTCCCGGTCTTTAAATCGCACCCACTCCTTAAATTACACTTGTTCTTTAAGCCGTACTTACTTCTTAACCTATACTTGTTCTATAAATCATACCTGGTTGTTACAAAGTATCTTACCCTTAGCTAACTCGGAAAATAAATCATCCTAGGGCCAAGTTACGCCTTAGAATAAGAAGTGGAAGAGTATAAGTGTCTAGGCTCTTTTAGCGCTGATATATAATATAACTCCCTTAATGTACTTGGCAAAATTTAAATACTTAGAAAATAGAAGGAGGTACGAATTCTTATAGATAGTGGAGCCACTAGCATAGGCTTTATTAATATAAACTACGCGAAAACCTAATGCCTAAATTTAAAGAAACTTAATAAGCCCTGAGGCCTATAAGGCTTTAATGGCAAACCCTTAATATATAGCGAATTAACGCACTACGCTCTTGTGAAAATGTGGATGGGTAAATACCTTAAATATGTTTCCTTATTTGTAACACCCCTAAAGCAATATAAGATAATACTTGGACATGGATAGCTAAAACAACACAACCCTTTAATTAGCTGGGTTAAAGAAACACTAAAATTCCGCACAACCTACTGCTAAAGTTATTGCTTAAAATACTACTAACCCTACGAACATGCACAAGATTATTTAAATTTGATATAATATAAACTGCCCCTGCCACGGACCCTGAACTAAAACGATACGGCTATAACTACTAATAGTAGTAAAGAATGCGAAGACGTTACGCCAAAACCTCTTGAAATTTGTATAATACAAGCCGCACCTTTTATTTTGTTAGCATGAAAACGAGACCATAAAATCTTCGCTATAACTATAGAAGATATTAAGAAAGCACTAGAACTAAAGTAATATATTAACCCTTAACCTTTTGTATTTAAAGAGTACTATAATCTAATCGACGAGTTTAAGAAAAGATTCGCAAACCAACTACCCCCTTATTAGGATATATATGATTTTAAGATAGAACTTGAACCTAATATAACACCAAAGTTTAGACCGCTATACGGTATATTATAGGAAGAACTGCTTGTGATGCAATAATACCTTAATAAGCATCTAGAAAAAGGATTTATTCGCCCTAGTTAATCTCTATTCGCCTTACCCATACTATTTGTTAAAAAGCCAGGAGGAGGCTTGAGATTCTGTGTTAATTATCAAGCTTTAAATATAATTACGATTTAAAACTGATATCCAATCCCCTTAATCTAAGAGACGCTTAACCGCCTAGCAAAGGCACAATATTTTATAAAGCTTGATATAGTTACTGCCTTTAATTAAATTCGCGTCTGAGAAGGAGACGAGAAGTACACAGCCTTTTATATATAATGGGGACTCTTTGAATACCTAGTGATGCCATTTAGTATAAAGAACGGTCCTAGTACGTTTTAGCAATACGTTAATAATATGCTTTGTAAATTCCTTAATGTATTTGTTACCGCGTATATTAATAATATCTTAATCTACTCGTCTTTGCTTTCTAAGCATTGAAAACACGTCTAAATGGTCCTTAAGCGTTTATAAGATGCGGGTTTATAATGTGATATTAAAAAATGCAAGTTCTATACGTCTGAAGTTATGTACCTAGGCCTGATTATATCCCGTAACGGAATTAAAATGGACCCTAAAAAGGTCGCTGCTATTATAAACTAGGGAAGCCCTAGTAATGTATAAGATATTTAAGGATTTCTAGGATTTGCAAATTTCTACTATTAATTTATTAACCACTTCTTAAAAATTGCCTAACCGTTGGTAAACTTAATAAGGAAGAACGTAAAATTTAAATAGACTGCTAGATGCGAATAAGCTTTTAATAATTTAAAATAACGCTTTATAACTGCCCTAATTCTCGCTCACTTTGACCCTGACCTCAAATGTGTTGTTAAAATAGACTCGTCTGATTATGCCCTAGGGGGAGTGTTATCGCAGTATAATAAGAACGGTGAGCTGCGTCTAGTAGCCTTTCTCTCCTAAAAGCTCGCCCCTGCCGAATCGAACTATAAGATATATAATAAGGAACTACTTGCAATTGTTAGATGCTTTAAACAATGGCGTCTAGAACTTGAAGGATCGTTGTTCCTAATATACGTATTAACGGACTACAAGAACCTGCAGTATTTTATGACTATAAAGCAATTAACGCAACGCTAAATTCGTTGGGCCGAATACCTCTTATGATTTGACTTTAAGATTATATACTAACTGGGCAAACTTAATTAGAAGCCTAACGTATTGATATAACGATTATAAGACCTACCTATAAACGCTTTAGATAAATGGATTATAAATTAATTACGGATCCTATTGCCCCCTAAACATTTTAAGAAACTACGTCCTATGTTCCTAGATACGGAACTTAACAGAAACGAATTAGAAATTAATAAATAGGAAATAGAAATTAATAAGCTGATAGAATATGAATATAAGAACGACGCATGGATAGTAGATGTGATGAAAGCAATTCAAACAGGAAAACGATAGCATAAAGATATTATACTCGCCGAATGCGAAATTCGTAATAATTAACTATACTATTAATAGAATATGGTAGTCCCGAATTCCAAACCGTTGTGATTTAAGATACTTAAATTTGTACACAACTCTCCTGTAGCGGGACATCCTAGCCGTGCGAAAACGTACGAGATAGTCCAATGAGTATATTACTAGCCTATAATGCACGACTATGTGCGAAAATACGTTCGAGTATATAGAACGTGTATTTGTGGAAAGACTTCTTATATAAAGAAATAAGGAGTACTCTAACCATTGTTAATTCTAATATAAAGATAGCGTGATATCTTAATTAACTTTGTGGTAGATTTACCTAGCAGCAACGGATTTACGAATATTATAGTAGTAGTTAACTGCCTTATAAAAATGCGACACATGATTCCTATAGACTTAATTGATATTATCTTAGTAGCTGAATGTTTTGTTAAACATGTCTTTAAACTACATAGACTCCCTAACTTAATAATATCCAACCGTGGAAGCCAGTTTGTTTTAGACTTTTAGTAAGCTCTATGTAAATGATTAAGCATATAAATACGACTCTCGACTGCATTTTATTTAGAGATAGACGGTTAAACCGAAATTGCGAACGCAATTATGGAACAATACCTATAAATATACTACTCCTACCTGTAAGACGACTGGGAAAAGTGGCTGCCTTTAGCTGAGTTTACTGTGAATAATATAATAAACGAATTAATAGGTATAACGCCGTTCTATGTGATCTACGGATAAGACCCTTAACTTGGATTTAAACTACGACCTAAAATTAATGTAATAGGACCTATAATTAAACGGATTCAGTTAATTAATATGCATAACTTTGCTAATTGAATGAAGCAGGTAACGGAACTACTATGAAGTGAATTAACATACGCTTAAATGGTATAGGAATGGCATGTAAACAAAGGACGAGCTCCCATATAGGACTTTAAAGAAGGTAATATAGCTTACCTAAATACACGAAACATAAAGACTTAACGGCCCTTAAAGAAACTTAATTGGAAGTTTGCGGGCCTATACCGAATTAAAAAGAAACTAAGCCCATACGCCTATAAGCTTAAACTACTGACTGAGATGAAAATACACCCGATGTTTTACGTAAGCTTACTGTAACCTTTAAAAGGTGAACCTTTAACTCGCGAAGTGCCGCCGCTACCTCCCGTAATTATTGATAACGGTAATAGTTCTTACTTTATTAACTTAATTAATGATATGCCGGGTCGCAGCTGATCGTGGTCTTGGACACGTTGAACGTGGTTACCAATGGGGGTCGGCGAAAGCTGAGCGTGGTTACCAATGGAGCCCCCAGAAAAAGGTTGGCGGTACTACACTTTTACCCATACAGAACGCGCATTGGTAGCCACATTTGACTTAAGTGAACACATAAACCAAAATGTTGAGAGCATATGCTCTGTATACACCTAGAGACATAGACACAGATATATATATACATCTATACCTACACATATACAACCGCATTTATATATGCCTTACTATACCAATGATAAGTGAAAACTATACTGAAGTGAACAAGAGTATAGTAGGGTGGCTAAACGGTCTACAAGTCAGTATGCACAATCATATGCTAGGCATATGCTAAGGATACGTAGGTACACCAGAGCGTACCTAACATTAAACATAAAGACAATAGTTCTTAAGATAATACAATTAGTAGAGAGAGTATTGAAGATAAGGAGGGTAAGGAGGGCGAGGAGGGTAAGGGTTAAGATAGTATATAATAGCGGTTTCTATTTTATATGGGTCTCTCTGAGGTAAGACTACGTATAATACTATATATAGGCCATATATATGCTAAGAATATCCAGAGCACACTCTGAGACCATGGAGTACTTATTAGCTCCAACGGCAAGCACTAAGTTATTATCCAAGAGGCAATAAACTATATTATAATGCCAGAATATCTAGTAACTAGAAAAGAAGGAATTGTACACTTTATCTATAAAGCAATACCTCTGCTATCTATAGATGCAGATAAAGAAACAGTATGTAAGGTTATTAAGCAGTATATATTAAAGGTATGTAATACACATGCTAGGTATATACTGTACTTATACCTCCAGTAGATTCAATTTTTGTTTTATAAAACTGGTAACCCTAAAGTTACACAACTACAACTCCTTGGAGAAAACAATAATTAGGAGAGTGGAAAAGCATTTCATTAAGCGTTTAAATGTAGTGGCATTAAACACTGTAAGCACGCTCACGAGGATGTCCTTTGTATATGCCCCGCATATAATAGGGTTAAGCTTAAATCAATTAATAACCTCCGAAAGCGTAGTAGTTGTCTACACCAAGCAGTAGAGGTTAATGAAAAGCTTAAGCAAAGTATAGAGAAGTAAGCATTATCTATATATATTAGGTAAATACTTATAATATGCAGCTACTATAACGGTATTCTATAATTATGGCGGCAGTATACCTATCCTAGTACACAAGAACGTGTATGTAGTAAAAGCAGACTAACGATATTTTCTTGACATGGAGTGCGCATATGGCTAGCGTATGCGTAATATATGCTTATTATATATAGATGATGTTCATCAGTTGTTCTAGTAGCAGTAATACTGAACTATGGCACACTGCTTAGCCTTTATTATTGACAACTGCTAGGGTAGATATTTAATACCTATGTCTACTTGTTAAATATAGGGTTTAGGAACTTAAAAAAGAATATACCTATATTGGACATTTAACGTCAAAGCGAAAAAATTGTGGTAGGTAATGTATATACTGTATATACGCTACGCATATGCTGAGCCTATTAGGGTTTGACCATCCGTAAGGCTAAGGTAGAGTAGTAAGCCGAATATATAGTGCATGGTTAGATTGCTATATTCCTATTAATATGGCACGGTATCCTTACATTTGCCTTATTACACGGAATTCTTATATATATTATCCACTATACCTAACAAAGCTACCAATTGACCTTGCTAATGATGTAGTTGAAGTAATAAGGTAGGTGGAAGTCCTAAGCCTTACTATACGTATGCCCTGTATATGCACAGTATATGCGAATAAAACTACTTACTATGGCATAGGTCGATTCATCCTATCTCTATAGTATTATACTCTATATAAGAAGTATAGGGCGCAGACACTACGTGCAGTGCATAGTAGTCTTAATATTAAGGATTAAATTACTGCTCTGATTTAAAAGGAAAGGATGCTATAATTCCCAGAGGGGATGGTATATATAGGTAAGTATAGGTTAGATATATATTAAGTATATACAGAGCCTAAGCGTAGCAGGTGTGCTATGCAAGTTCTCTATTAACTAATATAAAGAGAACATAGAGCAATGGATTTAGGTAATTTATAACTTTAATAACAAGCATTTCCTTATTATATGCTGTATATATGCGCAAGCTAAGGCATTCTAACACGTAATATGTATCAAAATGGACCTATTATTTAAAACGGTTTAAGGTAAAACGAATTTATTCTTAATTACGGGATAGGATGAGAATTCTAAACGTATATATGCCCTATGCTATACATATGCTATACATAGGCTAATACCTATAACAGGAATTAAGGTGTGGGTATATGCATTTCTAAACTTAGAAATACGTACTGCATACGCAAAGATGTTTTAGCTAGTATTTAAGGTTTTAAGTAATGCTGCCCGATTATCTATACAATTTGTATATATTTATGGAACCAGACTTTGCACGGCTATAGTTGATATATATAAGAAATAAGCTGGTGGTAAGTATACGCTGTGTATATACCTAGCATATGCTGATAATATATAGGCTTTGGGGATTACCTATATACAATTAACCTATCCCGTAAATAGGATAAACACCTTTAGCACATGCTTGTATTCTGCTAAGTATATATTAAACGAAACTTTGCAAAGCGCTTTCTAACCTATAAAGCAAGATATATTATAGAGCAGATATAGGAAGTAGAGATAGAGCAGAAACTGATGGAGCATATATAAAGTATATATATACTACATCCAGAGCTTACGTCTTAGATAAATAACAAGAAGAAAATATGGATACTAGCTAGGCTTATAAAGGAAAAGTTAAAGGTCCCTTATAAGTGGTGGGCATATGCATAAAAGCATACTGGAATTGGTGAAAGTAGTCACTTTTAAGATAATAACTTTACCGGTTGAAACTTATGCATACTTGCTGTAGTACTATAGTAAATGTATACGCTCTGTATATGCACCACATATTCTAATATTTTAGTATAGGCTTAAACTCTATATATAAGAAATGTTCGACCTATAAGAGCTATATAAAGAGACAGGAATAGATAATATATAGAGAAATTATAGTAACTTAAAGCAGATAGTAGTACAGCTATAGAAACAAAGTATATATATGCGCTGCAAATGCAAAGTAGATGCTAAGCTTAAGCAGCCTAGAAATAGTGGAAAGCAGCTAAGCAATAAGCTAAAAATCCTAAACTAAATCTTTCTTGGAATCCTTAGAACCTATTTAATACCCCTAAGCCTAATCTACAGTATATACCTAATGTAGAATTACCTACTATATTTAGTGGGCAGACTATATTACAGATAAGTAGAGTAGATAATAATATTGCATTAGTATCGGATATGTCGCGCATATCCACAGTATATGTAGTGTAGATATTGCCCCTACTATCTTAAAGTCAAACGCCCTAGACTGTAGGTAAAAGGCATAGGTCTAACCTATCTATAGAGGAGATAGAGAAGGAGGCATATATACTCTATGTAAAAAATATAGAGCGATAAATTAATAAATTAAAATAGGCTAAAGATGTATATAATAAAGCGAAGGAGCTAGCAGAGCTTAAGAAGTGGGTATAGGAGTATAGTGTTAGCATATAGGGCGTATATACACAGTATACGCAGAGCAAGTGTTATAGAGTTCTATCACTATAAATAAAGAATTGATTGATATAGGCCTATAGCCCCGCGCCCTATGTTAGGTATATGCCTAGCCTATCCGTCCACTAAACTCCGCCTAAACTCTGATTATGCATATTGCATATTACATATGCAGTGTATAGGCCTAGTATATGCTAGGACTTAACCAATAATATAGGACGAGCGGAGGGTTTTACCTGTGGTGGGAGTGGCTTATGCAGAGCATAAGTATAATATATATAATAGAATGAATTAAACTTACTAAAGCTCTTACTACCACCACGGCGGCGGCCTGTTGTTTTTCTGCTCCCTGTGCTAAACATTAGTAGTGTATATATAGGATATGTGTAAAGCAAACCTACCACTCTAGCGGCGTGTAGACGGTAAGGGGGACTCCTTGCGGTTGTCTAGGGGGGTCAGGCCACGCTGTGCATATGGTTAGCGTATGCTAAACATATACAGGTAAAATACTAACCTTGCGCTTTAAGCCGGTGGAGGGAGTAGTGGGGCCGACGCGCTGTTTCCCTTATGTTAGTATACGCCTAGCATAAGCGCGTGTTAACCTATAGTTAGTAGAAGACATTAGGGGTTTGCATATACGTAGGGTATACGTGTATAAGCTAGCAATATAACCAAGTGGTGGTTTTGGTGATGTATATATAGGGGATACACCAAATTAAACTTTCCCAGTCTCCTAAACATAGAGTTAAGCGTTGGTTTCGGAATCGGGCAGTATCCCTAGTGGTAGCCGTGCTTATTCCTTATATACGTTACCCTTAGGCCTATAAGTGCCTTTAGGTTTAAAATTAAACTTAGGGGGAATAAGTATATAGATAAATAGATATATATATTGGGGTATGGTGCGCATATGCAGAAGCGACACTAGTGCTCTTACCTTACGATGGAATTGCCTGCTAAATTAGGTGGTAAACCCCTGGTCCTAGGCACTGTATTTAATTAGCTTAGGCTAAGCGTATGCGCGGCATAGGGTGGATATACGCAAAGAGTATATAGGCATCTGTATACTCTGAGATCCTAGAACCCAAGGGGCCACGACTATAGATACTATTAGCGACGCATATGCGACGCATAGGCATAGATATACCTAGGCTTATGTAGGTATCTTATATCCTACTAGCCACTAGAGAGAACAAACAGCTTCAGGGAACTATAATGCATTAGCCTTATATATGCGCTGTATATATATAGTATATACTTCTCGCCTGCGACCAGCTCTCCAACTAATGTGTTATTAGTGGTTGGGTTAGTCACTGCATATAGTAAGCATATGCCAAGCTGCTATAATAACATAGTAGTATATACAAGCACTGCTGTGCTTATTGCGGACATGCTAGCAATACTACAGCCATATTAGTAGAGCCGCAGGCGCTGCGCATATGTAAAACGTATACTTGGCTAAGCGGTAAAGATACGGCCGCATATCTGCGTACTGTTAACTGCAATATTACACCTAAACTTTGGCTTAGCATATGCTACGCATAGGGTGTAGATAAGCAATATATACTATAGTGTTAACCAAAAAAAGCACGGAGGCGGCGTTAGGTGGGTCTGGTATATGCTTAGCATATGCCTACGTAGTACATAGAGCCGTACATACTTGCGTTGTCTTAGACCGAAACGGTTGGGGCTATATATAGTTAGCATATGCACCGGATATGCGGCTCTATATACACTCACGTCTTCCTCTAGTAAGAGCTGCTGTAGTGCGCGCTATAGTTATTATAAGCATATACCGTGTATATGCAATCCTATAACTAACCAGGAGTCACCTAACCGGGATTAGGATTTGGAATCGGACCTGTAAGGCTTTATAAGTATGGTATATGCATATACTCTGCATATGCTTACTATAGTAATAGCTGAAGGCAGAAGGGTTGGCGGCGGAGGCTACCTATAGGTTGTTGAAGTCTGTAATTGTTAGATTACTCATGGTAAGCGTATACGCGGCGTATATAATAGTTAAATTGGTAATAGAAATTCGCCTTATTCTTTCTATTAGTATATGCAAGACCTATACCTATATTGTGCTGTACATACTCATGGCATACGCTATGATGTTATGGAGAAGAAGTTGTGGTGCGACTGTTGTTATAGATATGCTACGCGTGTATATGGGCCATGTTTTAATAACTAACTACCATTACCTTATATGGCTATTATTTAGCGCATATGCGCGGTATATGCACTGCCATAAACTAGGATATTTATGATTTGAGGATAAACGGCTTTACATTTTCTATTTTATTTAAATTGCATGTGTATTGCATATGCGTAGGCTCAGCGTGGTCTTAAGCTAATTGTGGTCACGAAGCTGGTTTGCAAGTTCTGACTATATTAAACTTTCTAACCACGCCGAGTCTTTTCCATAACTACGCCGAGCTGTGAGCCCATGATATGCGATGGAAAAAATAATTTAAACGATTTGAACTTCTTATTAAGTGGGAAGGATATAAAACACAAACCTAGGAAACCTATAATTAGATTAAGGCCGACGCGCCTTCCTTAGTAAAAGAATTCCATAAGGACTATCCTTTGCGGCCTGCTTTGGCTGGATGGACATAATATAAAGGCAAATAACTGCCACCTAACACAAATACACGAAACTCGAATTTAAAAAGAACTTAAAATAAGTTATAACGTTTGTAACGCGATTACGTAACACATAAGATATTAAGGAACTTTGACCGGCGGTTAAAGTTATCTAATTAGTCAGATCTGCCTTGCCAAGACCACCACCCGACGCGAAAATATGACACGTAATAAAAAAATTATGAACTCTTAACTAAATTGAATTATTTTGAACCTTTGGTTAAAAGGGGGGGTACTGTAACAGGACTAGCCTAGTTATAGTAGGAATGTTTTGGTAAAACACTTAACAGATAAACTTGACGCCTTAATTGACTCCTGCCAAGTTCTGCCAGATTAATTGAATTCTACCAAAGTCCGTCCGCGTGCGTATGTGCGCACGCATTAACCAAGACCCCTGACTATTTAATTACAAGATTCTCTGGTTATTCCTTTCTCTTCTTTACGCAACGTCTTGTTCTCTTCAAGAGCTATATACCTTTAGATTTAGATAGAATTTATATTGTTCCTTTAAATCTTCCCTAAAGCCTCTTCGCGCCCTTACACCTTCTTTATTAAGGATCTTATATAGTCCTACTATCTTATAGTCTAGCTTATAGCTAGGCCGTTCTGTCTTCTAGTTCTTTATTATAACCCAGACCCTATCATCTATAGTAAAGTTAGGCTTGCGCCTATGCTTATTTACCTACTATTTTATTAATTTCTAGGCCTTTTCTAGATTCTTATAGGCTACTGTCTATGCCTCTTCTAAGCGTCTAGCATACTGCTGTGCTTCCTTATAAGATAGTGTTTCGCGTACGGTCTGTGGTCCTTTTAGTCTCTTCTAGTCAAAGCTTATACGGGGTAAGTATTCCATTTCTAGCTAAATAGGTGTAAACCCCGTAGAGTTATAGGGTAGGTTTGCCTGGGCGTAGTCCATTATAGGTAATAGTTTGCTCCAGTTATCCTAAAAGTAGTTAATAAAGGGCCGGAGTCTCTGGTCTAAGTATTAATTTATAATCTCCGTCTAACCGTCTATCTAGGGGTAGTATGCTATAGAGAGCTTTAGCCTAATACCTAGGATCTAGGTGAACTCGTTCTAGAAGGCTAATATAAACTGCGGCCCGTAATTAGATATAATAGTATTTAGTAGTCCATAAATTTAGTAGATATAGTGGATATACAGTTAGGCCGCTTCTTTAGTATCAATATTCTTATAACAGGGGATTAAGAACGGACGCTTGCTAAAGCGGTTAACTAGGATTATAACTATATTATATCCGTCGCGGTCTGTAGGTAACTTGTAAAAGTCTATAGAGATATACTGCTAGGGGCGTTCTAGTATTAAGAGTGGCTTTAATAGCCCTAGGGTCTTATCTTATGGAATTATAGACCTATAGTAGTTGTTATAGTTCTATACATAGCGGTTAATATCCATAACCATTCTAGGCTAGTAGTAGCAGTTACCAATAATTCTACAGGTCTTATTTTTTCTAGGGTAGGCCATAGAGACCTGGGTATGTGCTTTGGCAATAAGCCAAGTCTATAAATTCTGTTCCTCTACTACTACTAGCCGCTTCCGGTGCTTAAGCAGTCTATTTTTAAGGGATTATGGGCTAGTAGTATCCTTTACCTTTTCGCGGTACTCCTATAGAGAAGGGGCCGTATAGTTTACCTACAGTGGTTTATTAATAAGGTTAAGTTCTATAAAGTTAATAGGACATATCTCAGCGTCTAAAGGGTTTGTATTTAGCTCCGCCTATATTTAGGGGTTAAGGTACTTTAGTTATAGCAGTGTCTGGGTCCATAATATAATCTTTACGGCTATTTAGTTATCTAGGTCTTGCTTACGCCTTATAAGGGCATCTACACAGTTGGTTGCGCCTAGCTTATATATAATTAGGAAGTTGAACTGTAATAGGATGTCTACCTAGCGTGCCTGCCGGGCTGTAAGGGCTTTAGTTATTATAAAGTATTCCAAGGCCTTATAATCTGAGACTGCTTAAATGGGTTTTGGGGTCCCCTCTAGCTATATATGCTAGTGCTAAAAGCTAGAGATAATAGCCAGCATTTCTTTATTATAAATGTGGTAATTTAACTTAGCATCTATTATAGTTTTTAAATAGTATATAATAGGATGCTATTTTCCATCTAGCCGTTTCTGGGAATATATAGCAGCTATTACACTATCTAAAGCATCTGTTTCTAGCCTTAAGGGCCGTTCTAGGTAAAAATGGGCCAGTAACAGAGCAGAGACTAGCCGTTTCTTAAGTTTGTCAAAAGCCTGTTTACACACAGCATCAAAATAGAAGGGTTAAGTCTTTTTAGTAAGGCAGCTTAGAGGCCGCGTAATTCTGCTATAATTCTTAATAAAGCGTCAGTAGAAGTTTTTTTTTTATGTCCATTGTATTATACTACGTACAATACTGCGCATGCAGCCTCTAGGCTATGGCGCTATAGTTCTATATATATAAATCCTTTCTAGGCAGCTTAATATGTACTAGTAGCTATATCCTAGTAGTTTATAAATCCCTAAGGATTTACAGCTCCTTAGTAAAATACTAAGTTGCTACAGCTACTGGAAATGAGAAAATGATAAGAAAAACTATAAGAGATCCTAAAACCTAACCCTATCCTTTTGTAATTTATTTCTGTCCTTTTGCTCTCTAATATCTTTTTAAGAATCTAGTAGGAGTTGCCTCCTTCTAGAATCCTATTTGTTTATTCTTCTATAGAACTCTAAGCTAGTACTGCGTACTAGTTTAGCTGCTTTAAGAGTCTCGCAGTCTTTGCTATTAGTAAAGTGATTTTCTTTATAATTAATGCAAAGAGGAGTAGTATGCTAGTAGGGCTTGCCTATTATTATACAGGTAGAATAGGAGTAGTCTTTTAATAAATGTGCAGCTGCACAATATCTGCAGGCTCTAGTAGAGCATCTATCTCCTATATAGCCAAATTTTTGACAGCTGGTACACTGCGTAGTAGGAGAGACTTCTAGGTATTTTACTACCTTAGTAGCTGTACCTGCAATTAAAATCTCTTTTTGCTTAAGAATTTCCTGTCTTTTTTCTTTATTCTCTATAGTAAAAACTATAAAGCTAAACCTGGTTTGTAGATCGTGTCTTTTTATACTAGATAAGATCCATCTAGGTAGTCCTTATATCCTTATAGGATTAAAGGTCTTAATTTCTTCTTTTAGAAGCTTAGAGCCTCCCTCTTCTAAAAAGGGTAGGGTAGGAACCCTATAGGCTATAACTTAAACCTAAAGTTCTAGTTTTTGTTCTCTTTGGAAAGTAAAGCAGTTATGCCAGATATCCTTATATTTAACTAGGAAATCTGCATTATACTCTTCTGTAGTTATAAGGAAAATATTTTATTTTCCTTTAGTTCTAGCTATAGACGCTAGTACTGGTTTTTCTACTTGTAGTTTTAATGTAAATAGTTAGTTAACTTTGTTCCGTATAGAGAAGGTATCTAAAGGTTAGTCCTTTTTGTCTATAATTAAGACTAGCTTTCTTTCTTATAGCTGCTTTTTCTTGCTCCTAGTAGATATAGAACTTCTACTAGAAAGAGAAGGCGTAGAAGGTAGTAGTGATAAGGAGGGTAGAAAGGATAAAGACGGGAGGTCCTTCTTTAGCCTCTCTATATAAGTTTCCTTAATAGGAGCTACCTCCTTACGGAGAGCTCTTACTTCTTCTACTAGTCCTTTTAGGATATTATTTGCCTTTTCTTTTTCTTTTTCTTTTTATATAAAGGGATTTTCTCCTAATAGAATACTTTGTATATAGAACATTAGCTATTTAACTTGTTCTTCTTTTTATTTTTATTTTTATTTTTATTTTTCTTTTAGCCCTTTATAGGCCTGGGTTAGGCTATTTAGAGCAAAGCTTAGATGTTCTCTAGGAGAAGGGGAATAGGAAGGCATACTAGCCGTACTATCCGTGGTAGTTGTTTGGTTTATTGTCCTTTTTGCAGGTTTTTGGTGTCAGTAGAAGTTATAGAAGCCTAAAAATGACTATATTCCCTTTACGGTCCTTAGGGATTCCCATTAATTAATTATGGCCGTTTTTTCTGGGTCTGCCTTAATTCCATTTATACTAATAATAAATCCCAGATACTTTGTATGTTTAATACTAAACTCTAATTTTCTAATATTAGCCTGGAGACCGGCTTCGCAAAGCCGTTGTAGGAATTTATAGACGTGTTCCTTATATTCCAGTTTATCCTTAGAGTAAATTATAATATTATCTAGATAGGCTGTGCAGAAGTTATTAAGGTAGTTAAAGAGTACGTCATTTATATACCGCTGGTATGTAGCTGGTCCGTTAGTCGGTCTAAAAGGTAGTACTTTACATTTATATAATCTATAGCGGGTCCGAAATGTAGTAAGATCCTCAAATCTAGGGTCTATTCTAATTTGGTAAAAGGCCTAGCGGATATTAAGCTTTATAAAAATCTTAGCCTTACTTATACGGGCCAGTATTTTTTTTAAGTAAGGGTAGTGATATTAGTCTTTGTGGGTTATATAGTTCAGTTTACGGTAGTTAATATAGAAATGGAGTCCGCCATTTGGCTTTTTTGCAAAGAGAATGGGTAAGGCAAAGGGGACTTGGCTAGGCTTAATAAAGCCCTTATTAAGATTATTAATAAGGTACTACTTAGTAGCCTATAGCTTATTAGTAGATTGCTAGTGGAGGGGGCTATAGCTAAGGGTGTTTTATTTATCTGGCTTAATCTTAATCTTATGGTTATACGGTTAATAAGGCGGGAGCATGTCGGATACTACCTTGAAGAATATATCCTTAAATTCCCAGTATTAGCGGAGTAGTTTCTGTTCTACTAGCTCTTTATCTATAAGCTTGCTTTCCCCACTAGGCTAGTTATAGGCTAGGGCTTCCTTATCTTTAATTATTTAGTCAATTTTATATAAGCTAGTTATAAAGGCAACGGTATCGGGCCGTTTTAAGTTCTGGTAGAACCCTATGGCACCAATACAGCAGATATTAACTGGTAGGAGGTTTGTAGGCTTCTTTACGGATGTTTTATAGACCATATTTTATAGTTAAGGGCTTACAACCCTCCTTAGCTCCTATTCCATTTTCTGTAAGTTATCTTTCCAGTCTATATATTTAGTATAGCGTCCGATATTCCTTACTATTCTTTATAGCTGTATAGGGCCTAGGCTAGCTGGCTTATTACTAACTTCCTAGGTTTCTAGTGCCGGCGGCACAACGTTAGTAGTCTAGGGGCGGCGTAGTATACAGACCCATTACGGATTAAGCTATATATCTTTCTTAAAGGCCTAGTCCCTATATATAGCATCAGCCTAGTAAATAGTGTCTACCTATAGCCATATAAGGTTTTCCATTATAATGCTAATTTCTTTTATAAAGGAAGGGGTTAGGGGTAAGGTTTTAGGCTAGATAAGCCGTCTACTCCATATATTAAGCTATAAGCCTAAATAGGCTAGCCATTTTCTTCCTAAAATTATATTGTGGCTTCCTAGGTCCGTAATAAGTAAGGGGATATTATACTACCTTTATCTGTTAACACAGAGGTAAATCCACAAGATAGTTATAATAGGTGGCCCTATCTATCTGTTATACCCATAAATAGGAATTAGTTTAGGCAGTTCTTTAATAGAGGCATTTAAAAAGTTAGCTAGCTTTATAGCATACTAGGTGTCTACTAAGGTAAAGGCATTTGCTCTAAAGTTAGCTAAGGCAGAGGTTAAAACTTAATATCTATTATAAAATAAAGTATAAGGGATAGTGCAGCTTCTTTTACTAACTAGCCAACCCAGATTAACATATAATATATTAATCCCTTTTAACCCTAGAGAGGAGTTTTTCTTTAGGGTTCCTCTTTTTCTAACTCTATGCTATTCTCCTGGATTAACAGAACCTCGCCCGCTTTTGTATTTGTTAGGCAATCTTTTATAATATAGCCATTCTGGCCGTAAGAGAAGCAAGCTCCCTAATTACTAAAGGCCTATATATAGGGGTTGCCGTATATTAGCCGAGTATTCGCTAGACCTATAGTAGGACTAGCTGTATAGCTAGCTGCTAAACTAGCAGCGAGCTGTACGGCCGGTGCTATAGGGGTTGCAGATCTTACTAGGGCGCTGTGGCCCGTTTTTATAGTACTTATATTCTAGTTGGCAGAGCTTCTAGTCTTATACCGCTTAGCACGTGCCTTAATCTAATAGAGGCCCTAGTTAATAGCTAGGCATTAGTCTGTAAGTTCCTTAAGCATCTATATAGTAGTATAAACTGGTAATACACCGCGCTATAGGTCCAGGGTAAGCTTATTAAAGAGGTCTAGCATTAGATCTTCCTAGGGGATTTAAGCCTGTCCGGCTAGGTATAGAAAGCGGGTCTAAAAGGCTAAAAAGGTCTCTATTGTTTTTATATTTAGGCTTTTATAATTAAGCCGGGTATTCTATACTTTAAAGGGGTCCTTATAAATAGAAGATAGGTGGTTAATTATCTCTTCTTTAGAGAGGAAGGGGTCTACTAAGTCTTAGGCGTATCGCGGACGTAGGTATATCTATATATCACCGCCAGTACGGCCGAAGACGTATGCCATTTTAGCTTAGGTATTAGGAAAGTGGTCTATATTAACCTTGAGCTTGTCCTATAGTTAAAGCTTCTAGTTATTAAATATAGGGTTAGTTCCGTCTGTAAGCAATAGGTCTATAACCTTCGCAGATCGCAATAATACTAATACTATACGTTAGACTAGGGCCTTAAGGACTATAGCAAGCCTCTAGGTGTCCAATGACCTATCGCTAGGCGTAGGGGTGTCTCTAGTTTTAAGCAGCTCTTAAAGCCGTTTAATTTTAGTATTAGCTGCTATGAGCTCTTTCTAGGGGGTCAAGACAGCGACTGTTTCACTATTAGAGGTATTTACGGGTCCTGCAGCGGCTTTACCAGCTACTGTATTTCTTAGCATAGTGGTAGGGGTACTAGGTAATTTCTAGTGTTTGTTTATTTTCTAGGGTTCTGGTCCGTATATATCCTATATCTTAGGTTTCACGTTCTGTTTGTGTTCTTTTGGTTCTAGTAATATCCTTAGGGTCCTATTCTATGTCCTTATTCTATTTATAGTCTTATAGATATATTTAAGTTCCTTCTTAGGAAGAAAGAGTAGTGATGAGCTTTAAATAATGTTAGCGACCTAGTTAATTAAGGCACGTACACAGCAAGAGGGACGCGCAAGCCTGTATAATTGGTAGTCTATAAACAAGGATTCAAAGCTAGAGAAAGGAAAAGAGAAAAAGGGTAGCGCCGCTTAAGATTTTATACGATTATCTAGTCACGTAACTGCGACTGTCTAAAACAGTAAGAAACTGTCTGCGATTATCCACCACAATCCACCACCACAATCCACCGTTTTCCACTAGCGCCGTAACACCTTTAAGACCTAAACTATTTGGTTCACCCTAGAAACGGTTTTGTATAATATAAGTAGCATAGGCTACCACATTCTAGTACATAATACTAATATGTCTAGGTTATCTGCTAATCGGGGGTAGGTAGGAATCTATATATAGGCCGCTATGTATAATTTTATGTCTCCTAAAATTGCTAGCGCACCTAAATAACCGTGTACATTTTGGATGCCCGCATTTAAAGGCTCTTATATGCCGGTCTATATACGCTCTTAACATTAAATTAGACTAACTACCAATAAGGGGTAGCTCTATACTTATGTGAACTTTCTCTTATCCGGTGTGGGCCTATACTTACATTTAGGCTAATATAGGCAGTGAAAGAGACCGTCTGCTCCAGGGGGGATCTAATAGTAGCGGTAATGACATCTTGGTGGTCTATTAACTAGATTTATTTAACTTCTTACCTTAGTTTTAGTCCCTATATTAGCTTTTTTAGATTGGAGGTTTATAGGATATTTAGTAATTATTATGGAGGATTATAAATACCTTCTAGTATCTAATCGCGCTTAGTTAGTAGGAGATGGAGTTAATAGAAGATCAGACCTATATCCTAAATTACGTATAATTAGCAATTCACATATATTAGTAAACTAAGGAGGGTTATAGACGTACCTATAGATAAGCTTAGTTGAAGAAAGTATTCCTACTAAGAAGGGGCAGTATTAGAAGGTGTTACTAGAATAAATTCCTGCATATAGGCATCGGGACTCCTGGGTAGAGGGCTAGGTAGGTATCTTACTAACTAATTAACACTTAATATGTATTAGTAACTGAAGTATACTAGGGACGTATCGACTATTATATTTAAACGGCCATACTGGAGTACCCGTCGCAAGTTGGGAATTGGAACTCGACTCTACTAAATCCAGGTTCATTTAAAGAGGCGCCGCGATATGGTTCCGGGCCTAATACGGGTTTTTTATATAGTCTCTTAATTTGTTCTTTTTAGTGAATCCGTTACCTTTTTAAGATTTCTTGCATTTTAAATATGGGTAGAGATAAGACTTACGGCCGCTGTGCATTCTGTAGGCGTTTTTTTTTATAGCGAGAGAGGTTATTAGAAGTCGACGCAGTCTTCTAGCAACCCTTAAATCCGCATTAAACACTTGGCGTTAAATATAGATAAATAATTTGCTATATAATGAGATATATTTTAATCTAGAGAGGAAGAGGAATTAAGGTCATTATAAGGAAGAACCCAACTAGCTCTCTATAAGGCACTATTAGCGTTAAGTAATTGTGCTAAAGGCTTGTCAAGTATGGGGGTTATAAAAGAGGCTTGTATTATTTATTATTAAGGATCTTCCGCAGATTTATTAGATAAGGTCCTAACAGAGAGAGACTAATAAAGGGGAGGAAATGGGCTTGCACTTATTATTTCTTAGGCTATAACCTATAGCATCGGGTAAAAGGTAGATATAGAAGAAGGAAGGTTGTATTTAAGTTAGCATTTATAGTCCGTGTTATAGTTGGCTTTTTAATTAAACATATTTATCTAAATTAAGGTAGCTACCTGTAAATATATATAGTTTACAGCCGCTTGTCTTAAAGTCCGCGGTAGGGCAATTCCTGAAAGGATTTATACTGCGCTTAGGAACTGCATACTTTAAGAATTTACTAAATTTTTATAAATTCAGCGCGCTAATAAACTTATATACATAGAACTAAGTGTCTAATCAAGGTTGCGTCCTTGCAGTCATGTAACCGCAAATTGCCATCACGTGACAGCAATCTAGGGCAATTTGCGGCAACTTGCCTACGAACGCGAGTTAAAAGGGGTTGATTACGTGAGCTAAGCGAGCTCAAGAAATCCACCAAATTCCACCTATAGAATAGGAGAATCAATAAGCATTAATTAAAATCAGTTACCACCTATACTATTGCAATAGCATTACGTATTACCGGAAGTGATACCAACACTAATTAGTAATTATAGATTAGGAGACATATTATCTATAAAGAGAGACGAGCTCAATTAGTCCCCGCTAAAGGCCTCTACCGATCTCGCCTGCTAAGGAGCATTAGTTAACGTGTATTTGAAAAGTCAACCCCTATCTAATAGGCCCTTAATTTTTTATACACAGCTTTTAGGTGTTTAAAGAACCAACCCCTTTTAATAGGCCCTTAGTTCGCGTCTATTACGCATTTTATACTACCCAGATCATGTTAAGGAGCATTAGTTAATGTATACTTAAAAAGTCAACCCCTATCTAATAGGCCCTTAATTTTTTATATACAGCCTTTAGGTACTTAAAGAACCGACCCCTATCTAATAGGCCCTTAGTTCGCGTCTATTACGCATTTTTTATCTAGAACCCAAAATCGAACTTAATAGGAGTTATAAGATAAGAATTAACATATTAGATATTAGGGCACAAGTCAACACAGGACAGAAGAAATGGCCTAAAGGCATCAACTTATAGTCTGACGAAACCACCATAAAGGATATTAATAAATTTATAAAGTTTAAGATCCTAGAATATAAAGCGTACGACTTTAAGAACGATGAACTATGGGAGGTCTACAAGGAAAATTTCTAAAACTTTATGATATAAATCTTTAAGGATTATAACTAAATTGGTATCTAAAAGCTCCGAACGTTCCTACGGACTAATAGCGTATAGATAAGGAAGTATAGGAATACTATAGTCCCCAAATCGCTATTTAATACCTTGCAAGAAGAAGACCCTATAAAATAAACTAAGCCTAAAATTAAGGAGCATATAGCAACTAGAAGAAAGTTTACCTTAGGACGAATTAACTACCTCCTTAAGAACAACTTCGCTAGTACTAGTACTATTAAAACCCTAATCTTAATCTCACTAGCTACAAACCCTACCCTACTTACGATACTACCTACTATACCCTAACCTACTTTTATACTACCCCTATAACAGAAACCTAATTATATTAACTTAACCCTATAACCAGAACTACCTAGGGGATAGAGTCAAAACTAGGGTTTTAACAAGGAGTTAATAAACCTTATAAAGATATATATGGAAGATAATAAGTATAGCGGAGAAGATAACAACTTTAACTTTAAACTTACCATCTTCTATAACCTCTATAGCAGAGCCGATGTACCCTAAGAAGCCAAGGTCAAAGCCTACCTTATAATGCTACGCGGTCTAGCACTTAACTACTACTATACTAACCTTCAAAACGTTACCCTAACCCTTTTATTTAACTAAATATATAACGCCACACGCAATTACTTTAAGGGACCTAAATACAGACGCGGTATATTAGGACAATAGAACTCGACAACTCTAAAGTCTATAATAGGCAAGAGCGAGAATACTAGAAAATTAACCTTAAACTGCCTATAGTTACTTATTAAAGAACTAAGACACCTTTAGTATAGTCTTAACCCAGATTTATATATAGACAAGTTCCTTTATAACAAGCTTATTAACGCCTGCTAGAAGTTACTAGTATATTAATATACCTGCTTTAAACCTTTTAATAGCTTAACTGGCCTAATTAATAACTTACGATCCTCTATTATAATATTTAAAAAGTTAAACAGTAAGAACCCCCAAGCCTTCTTTACTGACTGTTACTACTATAGATAATACCCTTAATTACCTTATAGAATACAATCATTCTTATCTGGCCGATATGCATTACCAAAGAAGCGCTGCTTTGTCTGCAATAAAGAAGGTTATTAGTTATCTAAACACTCCAAAGAAGAACGTAATAAATTAAAGAAGAAGTTTAAGAATAGATTTAACCGCCGCTTTAATAGACATGCCTAATAGTACATTACTAAGTACAAAGGAACAGATAATAATGGTAATAAACTTAACTTAGAATCTATTAACAAGGTAATAGAAGCTCTTATAATTAATATTAAGTTACTAACAGCATCTCCAATTTAAGAACAGACTAAACTGTTCCTTACCTCTTTCAGAATAATATAGCACAAAGGAGCTATTAATACTATAACTGACTTAGCAGACTGATCCTTTACCTATATAATTACCGGCACCAATTTAATTGCTTACTATAATGACCTAGACCTATTTGCCTATGTTGCTACTAGCTAGTATACATCCAATAAGTTCTACGGAGTAATAATTAACACTAGAGTTTTAAAGAGATTAATAGCAGGTTACGGACAATACCTCGCATATAGAAAGACCTATAATACCGTTATTAATACCTTAAAGGCTGGCGCTATTAATGTCCAGTTTAGCATCGGTTCTACCTCTTCTATTAGCTCTGTTATAGTTAATACACTAGTTAGCAACGTTGAGTTTTATATTATAAAGGCCGATATACCCTTTCTACTATGCCTCGCAGATATAGATATACTAAAGGTCTATTATAATAACCTTAAGAACGTCCTAGTCACCCCAATAAAATTAGTGCCAGTAGTTCGCAGATTTAGTTACCCCTTTCTATTATAGGAAGAGTTACTGTAGTTATTTATAACCTATTTATTTAATTAAAACCCTTACTACCTAACTACTACTAAACTCCGCCAACTTTACCGTCGCTTTGGACATCCATTGGCAGACAAGCTATATAAGGTACTAGAATACTCTGGCTATAATAATATTAATAAGCAGGCCATTAACTACCTCACTAAGTACTATTTTTACTACTAGAAACACAGCAAATCTTCTAGATGGTTTAAATTTATACTATAAGAAGACCAAGATTCCGATTTTAACCATTCTATTTTTGTTAATATTATGTATATTAACGGGAGTCCTATTCTCTATGTAATTAATAAAGCTACCAGATTTTAAGCTGCGAGATAGCTATGCAATATCTCCATAAAACATACCTAGGACATCCTATAACTATATTAGATTAACACCTATATTAGACCACCTAACTATATTACCTACAACGCCAGGAAGAACTTTGCAAGTAAGGAGTTTTAATAGCATGCTATGGTAATAGCTATATTAACTAAGAGCGTCCCAGTAGAAGCTTACTGGTCTATTAGAATGGTAGAAAGAGCTTATCTAATACTATATTAAGCATACTAGATAATTACGGAGGAGCTATAGGACTTAGGAATAACTAAAGAACTGGCCTTATAAATAGCGGTAAAGGCCGCTAATAATACAGCTGGCCTAAATAGCTTAGTCCTAACACTTCTTATCTTTAGTGCCTACCCTTATATAAGTAAACTTGACCTACTAGCACCCTCTATTACACAGCGAGTGGTAGCTATAAAGAAGGCAATGGAGGAGATCGCAAGGATTAGGGTAAAGAAGTAAGTTGACAATACACTAAACTAATAAAATAGTCCATCTATCACCACAATCCATGACCTCCCCTTAACTTAAACGTGCTTATATAGCGTAAAGGCAATACTAGACAAAGCGGTAGATAGACTAGCCCATTTAAGTTACTTAGAATTAACAGAGAAATATATAAGGTATAACTCCCTAGTAGACCTACTAACTTTAGAACCATAACAGTAAAGCTATATCTATAACCCAAACTAGAAGAACCCAACGAGGAACTAGAGGAGAAGCTATCTAAAGAACTAACTAAGAAACTAACTAAGGAACTAACTAAGAAATTAACTAAGGAACTAATAACTACTGCACTCCTTTAAAGATTAAAACGGATATAATAATTGCTGATAAAGTCCTAGCAAAACATCGCGGATGTATTAATATTTATTAATGACAGCCTAATAAAACCTAATACTATAACCCTTAAGTATACCTTACCGTCATTTATAGAGTCTTAACGTAAGGAGATAAATGGTTTACTTAAGAAAGGCGTCTTCGAGTTTATTAATATAATAGATATCCTAAAGGGAGTTAGAATCTTTAACTCCTAGTTTGTTAATAAGATTAAAAACACTAGAATAGATAAGGCCTTTAAGAAGTCTAGACTGGTTATATAAGCCTATAATAACTATAGTAAAGATCTAGTCTTAATATAATTACTAACTATTTAATATATTAGCCAGAGAATTATCCTAGCACTTATAGCAACCCTATAAGGAAACGAAAGAAGACCAGCCTCTTTATACCTACGTAATATTTTATAAGCTTATATATAGTCTAGTACCTACCTAAACAGAGACTTCTTTATACGCCTACTACTAGAACTTAAACTAAAGAATAGATCAATTCTAAGAGTTATTAAACCACTCTATAGTGTCCCAGAAGCCGGCAACTATTGGTTTAATATATACCACCGCCACTATTTTGATAAGCTATAGATAAACCAGTTAATATACAACCCCTACTTGTTATATATAAATAGCAACAGCTTTAGAATTATAGGACTGTAGACTAATAATATACTATTTCTTGCTAATGAAACCTTTGTGGAGGCTAAAGAAGCTAGGCTTTAGGAAGTAAAGTTTCTAGTAAAGAAAAGAGAGAAGCTTACGCTAAATACCCTAATTAAGTTTAACGGAGGCTGTATTAGGCAAAAAAAGGACTCAATAGCCCTTACCCAGAAATGTTAATACTAGAACCTAAAGTTGGTCACTATAAAGGCTATAGACCTAACCAGCTCCAGAGGGGAAGTTTGCAAGGCAGTTATACTAAAGGACTAGTACGTTGCCTAGAGAGCAAGAGGAGCCTATATTGCCATAGTCTATTAACTAAAAGCTGCCTTTAACCTCTCCTTTATAGTACAAGTTGTTAACCTAAAGGAAGAATATGCAAAGCAGCTTAATAAGCGGCTGTAATGGCAAATTAATAATCCCTCCTAAGGACTTCGCTTTATATAACTTGATATAAGCACTTTTAAACTAATAATATTTACGGACTTATCCTTTGCCAATAACTACGACCTCTCTTCTTAGATCGGCTTCGTTATTATACTTACAGATAAGGATAATAGGGCCAATATCCTCTATTGGTTATCTATTAAATGCAAGCAAGTTATATAAAGCGTCTTAGCATCTAAACTATATGGTATAGCCCACGGATTTGACACCGGAGCTGTGATTAAAGTAACTATTAAGAAGATTCTATAACTTGAATAACTACTGCTTACCCTTTATACAGATTTAAAATCTCTATATAACTGCCTAGTTAAACTTGGGACAATATAAGAGAAACGACTTATGGTTGACCTAATGTGTTTACAACAATTATATGAGAGAAGAGAAATAGCAGAGATTAAATAGATTAACAGAGGCAGTAACCCTGTAGATATTATAACAAAATTAAAACCTTACTAAGCGTTAAAGGACCTAATTAATACGAATATAATTAAGCTATAGGTTACCGAGTGGGTAGAGAAAGGAGAAGATAGAAAGATAGAAATAAAGAGTGTAAAAATATTAAGCTAGCAGCTAAGGCGCTAGTACTAAGTGAGCCAATGGCGATTTTCCATGCCGGGTATGGAAAATTGTGATTGGTTACTTTAGCCATTTGGCAGAATTTAGTGGAATTTAATAGGTGGAAAGTAGTGGAATTTAATAGGTAGAAGGTAGTGGAATTTAGCAGGCGGCGTGCTTAAGCACTGTTAAAAACTAAATACTCCCAGTATCTGATTAAGGTTGCGTCCTTACAGTTATATAACCGCAAATTGCCATCACGTGACGGCAATCTAGGGCAATTTACGGCAACTTGCCTATAAACGCGAGTTAAAAGGGGTTAATTATGTGAGCTAAGCGAGCTTAAGAAATCCACTAAATTCTACCTATAGAATAGGAGAATTAATAAGCATTAATTAAAATTAGTTACCACCCATACTATTGCAATAGCATTACGTATTACCGGAAGTGATACCGACACTAAGAAAATTCTATAATAACTATATAGAAGCGTAGAGCTAAGTCTCTAACATTTAGTTAGAATATAGATTGTTAACCGTCTCCTATTATCCACCTGCCAATAAGTTATATGCCTATAAGTAATATTATAACTTGCCTCTGCTTCTAAGTTCTTAGTTTTTCTAACCAGTCTCCCTAAAGAATATATTTATCTATCTTAACCTCAAGAGCCTAAAGATAAGATATTAACTTGGTATGCATAAAAAATAACTAGATAATTAAATACTTACATAAGCAATATTGTTTAATACTATACTAAGATATAGCCTAACTGGACATTATTGAGTAACCTCTATTATAATATTATTCGCGAAGCCTCTAAACCACTCCTTACAAGATTAATAATCAAGATGGTAGAAGGGTAGAATATAAAAAGTTAAAAAGATAGACTATTAGGGAGTGGACTACTAAGCTAGAGGGTAAGAAACCGTTAAAGGAAGTGTAGGGAGACGCAATTTATTAGCCAGATAAGGGCACTATTGGGACTATTATAGATAGGTACTCCGGCATATTAATCTAAAGGCATTTCCTAGCTAATTTAGACTGGCAGAAGCTCCTTTAGTCCAGGCAGTAAAATAAAAGTTAGATTGACTCCAGCTTCGCCACTATAACTTAATAAATAATAATAGAAACCAAACTGCAGACTTTATTCTTTAAGAGAGTTAATAACAATTATATACGAAAATCTAATTTACTAGTAGGGTATACGAATTATGCTCGGAATTTCTATAAATATCGCGCTGGTAACACTGCGACCTATTAATAGCATAGAGACGAAATCCACCTTCACTATCCCTGGTTATATAGTAATGCCCTAGATGCAAGCCAGTTGTAATTTTCCTTTATTAGGTTAATAGACTAGGACTATATAACTAAGTTATAGAGTGACTTATATCCCCTAATTTCCTAAAAGGTAATAAGTAAGGCTTATATACTTTTTCTAGGCCGGGATTTTGTTCTTATGCTTTAGTAATAATAGATAAGGAGATGAATCCGTTTATGGGCTATAAGATATGGAGTTATTAGTGTTAAACCTCATCTATTTGTCTTTATTTCCGTTAATATATCTATATACCTAAATAGTAGATTGTTTATAAGTCGTTCTTATGTATAGGCTTAGGTTACTAGCTAGTTAACCTAGCCTAAAATAGGATAAAATATATCTAGCCTATACTCTGAAAGGTAAGAAGCGAAGGTTAAAGATAGATATAAAGCAAAAATTGCCCTATAACGATTAGTGATTTAAACAAGAGTAGCTAGAAAAAAGTACCCAGTATATAGCTAAGCTATCCTTTGGAAGTTTTAGAAGGAGGACTAGAGATATAATAATTATAACACTTATAAGAAATAGTGAGATAACTTATATCCAGCCCCAGATTCTAACGCTTCTCTTTATTAAGTAAAGTAAATACTTCTAGCGTTCCCAGGTTAGAAAGTAAATTAGGTAAATTAGCTTTATAATAAGAATACTATATATTAAGCAGCGCACTTTAACTTTTATCCTAGCAGTTCCACTTTAATAAATTTAGCGTTTGGAGTCTAAAGTTAAAACCTTTTACTTATATAAATGCCGAAAATAATGTTAAAGCCACCTCTACTATAGTAAGAAACGACCATCCGGCCAGAACCCTATAAGAGATGGCTTACCCAGATGTTTCTACTACGCTAATTTTAAGTAATATGGTAGTTTTTAGAATTTGCAAACGATATTAGCTATAGAGAAGGAGGTCAGGCACTACACTTACAAATAAAAATATCACTATTTTTAGCGCGCAATCCATTACTGCTAAGGAAATATTTTCGAACTTCTATCTAGTTCTGTGCTGCTTTTGGGCGATTTCTAAAAATGCAAATGCTAAAACTGCAAAAGTAATATATACCCCATGAGCAATAACCATAAAAACCTTAGTAGAGCCGTAAAAGGGTATATATATCCGAAAAAGAATATAAATGCTAATACCTATTGCAAGCACGCAAGCTATAGTGGCAGTAATAGCAAAGGAAAGCACGATTGCGGTAGTATTAAAGGAATAAGTAGAGTCCATCTTAATAAACAAGTCCTGTTAGTCTAAGTGGCGTAAAAATAAGGCAAATAAGACTATAGTTTACCCTATTACGTCAGAGCAGAGCGCATCTGTAAGGAATATAAGGTAAAGAAAATCGGTGAGGCCTTAAGGCAACGGGGTAATTGTATAATTAATATACGTCTCCAATCGCCAGGCGTAATTGCTTTATATATCACTAAGCGCCCGTCCTCCCCTGCCGTAATATTTGATATTCGGATATATCTAAGGATTTATCAATAACTGCCCCCCCCTAGAAGCTAGCGTTAGCTTCCCTAATAAAGGGATATCGCTACAGCAATTACTTCTTTCTTTTTAGGGAGTGTTGGTGGAGTATGCTATAAAGCTAAAAAAAGACCTATATCTATTACACCCTAAGCTGCCGCTAAATTCGTATTAAGGCGTTAGTGTGCCCGTTTAAGAAGTATGCCAGTAACTTATTACGTATAATCTTAGTATAGCAATTACCTCTTCCTTTTTTAAGGAGCGTCTGGGAAGCGTGCTATAAATATAAAACTCTAGACTTAAGCTAGCTGGCCAATTTCTATCGATATATTAAAGACCACTAAGATATAAATTTCTTTTACCTGTCTAGTCTAGCAAGTGGTACCCTATTAGGTAATACTATTAACGCCATTTACGCATTACTTATAGATAGAAAGAGCATTAAATATATAGAGATTTATAACTTGCGTAGCCTTTGCCGTTTTGGATTAAGCTCGCTTAATCCCTTTTATAAACTCTTTCTTCCTAAACGGCTTAGCCAGTTACTTCCAATGTTCCCTCTAAATGACGAGACTTGACTATAACCTCTATAAGTCAGTTTCGGACAGCACTATATAACAATTTAAATAAATTCCACTTTATTTGAACTACCAGATTGGCTAGGGCAGAAGTTTCCGCTTCTATATTATATGTATAAACTTTATTGCTAGCATGCGGACTAAATTCTTGCGAGAGTAAGCGTTATCAAGACCGCCCATATTTCTATACTTAAAGCTTTAGATATAATTGGGATTTTTCGCAAAATTACTAGTACGTCTTATAAAAGGTATAGTGTTAATAGACTACTAAAGTTTAAATATTAGCTATACTCTTACGGATTCTTATACCTTTTTAAATATATGTTGCGGTGGGAATGCATCCATTTTGGGGGGTGTCTGGCCGCCGCTTTTGGCGGCGTTCCCACCTTGCTTAGGCCCTGTCCTGTCGCCGCTTTAAAGAGGCTCTGCTTGCCTAACATGCAAGCTACCCCATTATCCTGGAAGGGTCAGAAACAGTCCACTGCCTTCAGTAATGCCCGTTAGCGCTTACGCTGAACCAACTATGGCACAGCTCATAAAGTCGTCCAAGGGCCAGTGCCTACTTATAGGAGTAGGCTACTCGCCCTCTCTTTGCTCCAGTCCTCTCGCCAACCTTAAACTCACCTATATTCTCCAGTTATACCTCTTCCGCTATAATGCCACTTGCTCGCCTACCCGTTAGACCAGCACAGCAATATAAAGCCGGCAGTGCTGTAGTAATCTAAATATTAGCTCCAGTCCGAAGGACAATGAAAGCGCTAGTTACCAGCGCTGTTAATTTAAAGGCCATGTTAAATCGAAACCTGCACTCACCTCCATATACAAGCCCAGACCCAGACTTAGATTTAGAATTAAACTCTAATTCGGACTACTTAGATTTATACTTGGACCCAGACACTGATCTAAATATAGATGTTGAACCAGACATTAGAACAAATTTGGATTCTGGCCTAGACATAAAATTAGATACGGAATTAGACGCGGAATCAGACGCAGAATTAGACGCGGATTTGGATTCCGAAGCTAAGGAAATACTAAAGGACATTACTCAATTAAGGCAGGAAGGGCCAGCAAAGCCAAATCATACCCCCCATACAAAGAAACTATGGCAGAGGGAAGGCAAAATCTAGGAGAAGTAAGGTTACACATTCTTTACCTACGCTTCGTTCTACTTTCCTAACGGTTAAATAAGGTACTGCCTTAAGATTAAAAAAAGAACCAAAAAATCCCCATACGACTAGCTACGCGAAAGCAACCCAGAGGTGTTTAAAGCATATCTCCGCTGGCGGAAGAAACATTTCTGAATTAAGAAGGAGAGCTTAATGCGGAGCTATTAGAAACGGATTAGCATATACTATATAGACCTCATATGCCATAAAATAGACGGTGATGTCCTTAACGATGTTTGCAACGTATATTCTTACCACATTATTACTCCCTTACGTAAAGGTATACTAACAGCTAGGTAGTAGATCCCAAGTCTTAAGCTTGACAAATTAGGGAAGGAAAAGCATACAATATACGTCTAGGACCTTTACGCCATTAGTTACGCCCTCTAGGTTAACAATACTAAAGCTCTACACGGCTTTATACGAGTATAAATTTCGCTCCTTCTTCTTCTTAGTATAGCTACAGTAACGAGACCAGGAGCTCTTGTTGAAAGTATAAGCGCGAAAGATAGCAACAAAGCACTTTCATTTAAGGATATTAAACTTATAAAGGTTCGCAGTCTTTAAGAGCCCAGGTAAAGTACTATTGTGGCAAATATAAACCTAGAACACGTTAAAAACAAGGAAAAGGACAGGAAACTATAAGTTAGGCTATATACTGGGCTTTACTATATCTTACTAACCCTCATCATCATATAGAAAGAAGTTTACGTTTCGCCTTAAAGGACTCCCAGCATTCTGCATTATTTCGCATATCCTAGCCATTAGTATTAGCCAAGAAGCATTTAGAGACAACTTTACGAGCGTTTAAAAGATATTCAACCTTATAATACTAGCGCACCGCAATATACTTCAAATTAAATGGAAAGATAAAATACTAAATGGGCCATTCTTCTGCGATGGAGAAAATATAATAGGGGGCGTCCATATCCTAAAAGACAAAGCCTTCCCTTATGCCAAATACCGTAATATATTTATGCGCTTAGGGCGTGTTGCGGGCTTTAAAGCAGCGCTAGAGCTATACTAGCTGCAACGGGCTTCTGGTAGAAACATTAATAGTATATTAGCTTTATTACCACTTCTCTCCTTTTTATGCTAAGACTATAGAATCCACTAGGTGTTCTTACTTTAGCAGAATAGAACCAGACCATAGGCCATCTCGGTAGTATATATGAAAAGTACTATACTCTAACGCATATCGCACGCGATTTTCAGTCTATTTATTTCAGAAGTCCTTCTAAAGACCTCCTTATCGCGTCTGTGGCAAGGATGGGCCTATTATAAGATTAACATGCACCTATAGAGCTTAACGGCAATTAACTAAATAAGGTCTAGAACGAGCCTACGCTCATAGCACTTTATAATAAACGTATAGAATACAAAAATCAACTTTATAGCCTAGGCTTCTACCCTATTACCAAGGCTAAAGGGACTAAGCTATATAAGCGATATAATGATTCTAAGCAGGCAATTAGCAAGACATATTAAAAATTGTACAGAGAATGACTAGAAAAAGCTATTCGCGAATTCCACGATTTAATTAACATAATTGAGATAGCTAGGCAGCTTAGTGGGAAGGCCGTAACTAAAGTTCTAACACTACCAACCGCTAAATTCAAAATTTGAGAGCGGGCCACTATTGCCGCAATGCTCTTTAAGCCGTTCAAAAACAACAAAGCTCGCGTCAAGTTCATCTATATACTGGCTCAACTATGTCATTAACAAGAAATGCCTTAACGCAAAGCCTTAAAATGAAAGGAGACAGATTTCGTTATCTTTAAAAGCCATAAAGCATCTTTTATAAGCAAGCGAAAGAAGGCCATTAATGGTTTTAAGAATGCCTTAAATGACCTAATTCTATATACGGCCCTAGGCGAAACCCCGCAGAAGAGTTAAGGTAGCGAGACTATAAAACAAGATCCTAGCGCATCAGAGGCTAACGAAATTAAGGCTGTTTAGTATCCACAACCGTATCCCGTAGTGCTTCCCCACCCTATATGCCTTATTTATATAGGCAATGAAGAGTTCACGTACGAAAAACGGATGCGCCATATACCGCGAAAAGACGTCCTAAAGAAGCACATGGACACCCACTTTCGACTCCCCGAATATTAGAGAGAGTTTTAATGTCGCCACCCTGAATATTCCATTAAGCTAGGTGGCATAATGCATTTTAAGAGATATGTATTTAATACATATGGAGTGTCTTACTAATACACATAGACTCCCCCTCCGCTGGTATATATTGCAAGGGGAACGCATTATCATTGCTGTCTCTATATTTAAGATAACGAGCAAAAGAAGAGAGGGAAGGGAAGAAGGGAGGGAGGAAGGTAGTAGTAGGTAGCTCCTTCTCTCTTTAGTAATAGATTATGTTATATTAAGAAGTTTTCCTTTGGAGAGAATTCTTAATTAGAAGGAGCGGTAAGTAAGTAGGGAAGTGAGAAAGAGGACGTGTTAGATTAAGGCTCTGTACTCTATTAAGCCACATTAAGCAAAGTTAAATAGTATTATGTTTCTGTGTACTAGCCCGCCAATTACACTATTCCACTTTTTCCCTAACTATGTGCTAATACATCCTATATACCGGTCTATCTTCTATATACACCCCTGTACTGATTTAATAATGCTATAAGTGCCTACTCTAGTTAACAGCTATACATAGTTTGCACCGCCTAATCGCTTATCTAATTATACTTATCCACGCTAAAAAGGCTCCAATCTAAATAGATCACTAAAACGCATAATAAAGAGATTATTATAAAGCAAAAACTAGAAGAGGACGCGCTCTTAAGGGATAAAGTAGACGTAAAGTGCAAAGTGTAAGCCTAGATCTTTAAATACCGTAGAGTTAATTGAGCTATATCTAGAGCAAATATCTATACACTAAGATATATTTAGTTTGCTAGTATTAGCGCTATTATAACTGCATGTAGTTACCTGTCCTGCATATCTATTATGCTAGAGACATATTAGACGTATTAATTCGTTAATGGTAGCAATCACTCTTGCATTATTATAGGTATAATAAATATGCAAGAGGATTTAAGTAGTAGAGAATAGTATAATAAGACACAATCTGTATATATATATAAAAGAAAAGGAACATAAATATGAAAAAAAAAATTTCAAGAGAAAACAAAAGAAAGCAACATTTTAGGCAACCTGGACGGCTTAACAGATATAAGAAGATTAGCCTAGGGTTTGCTAGAAAGCTATGCACACAGCCTATAAAAATCCCATTTAGCTCCAGGTAATGGAGACTGGTCAACACTAATAGAGGTATTGGACGAATAAGTTACTGAGAAGAATTTTATTAATTAAAGCTGGCTCTAAAGCCTCACTATATACATAAGATAGGTGGCAAAAGCTGATGCCGACGCCGACGATGATTTGGAATTGTCCCTCCATCGCCACCCGGTCGATATAGCCACTTAGTTGGTATTTGATAATGAATAGGTAATGGAAATAGGTAGTAAGACATATAATAGCAAGAAATAGGGTGGTGAGTTATAAGGTGGTGTACTTGACAGTAACCTTAACGGTTAATAAGAGGAGTAAGATAGCAATTAGAGGCTTAAACTAAGTAGGATAAAGAGGATCTAAAACTTGTTTTAGATAAAACCAGCTAGTAACTATAATAATAGCATAGATTGCTATAATAAGAACGCCTTTAAGCCAGTCTATTTTAGTGTTAGTTGGAGTGGATTACCTATATAAAAAGGAAAACTTACTAGATTTGCTATCTTAGATAAGATAGTTTACTAGGAGCACGGCAATAAATAAAACAGTGATTAGAAAGGTATTAAATAAAAGCGTTATATAATCTTAGCCTATAGTCCAACTGAGTATAACAACAAAGGGGAGAACTAAAAGGGCGATTTATATACTAGATTTAATAGCAATATTAATTACTAGACTCATTTTATCCTTGCAAGCTGCTGTAACCGCTGTTATATGCTCGGCAGCGTTCCTAATAATTAGGAGTAGGATAAGACCAATAAAAGTAGTGGAGATAGTGCCGCTTGCCGTAATATTACTAATACTGTTAACTATAAACTTGGAACAAAAGGCGACTAATATGGTAGAGAATCTAAGGGTTATAATTGCACCCTAGATTATTAATTTGGGCTCCTTAATCTCGTTATCTTTCTTTTCTAAGTTTAAATCCTGCTTAACTTAGGAGGATTTATGCTTAGGAGCCCTTTAGCTTAGAGCATTACACATTTTGGCATATAACTTTAATTGAAATATAAGGTAGCAAATGTACACAATTAGGAGGGTAACAGCTGTTCCGCAGAAAAGCTCCTAATTAAGTATAGAGCTATTAAGGCTTGTGGCTACGTGGGTTAGTATCTATTATAGATCTAAAGCTGCTATTAAACTTACTTAATAGCATAGAGTGGAAGGCGGTTGGAATAATTAGACTGCTAACAGATAGAGCTAGAAGACTAGCTGTAGTATTTACTACTATTATATTAAAATATTGTTCTATTTAGTTAATGCCTCCGAAGAAGAAGCATATATTAAGAATAAGGAGTAAGTTTAAAAGCATACTACTAATTAAGAAAGTTTTAATAATGGTAATCTGGCCCTTAGTTAGGGCTAAGATAGAGATAATTAATTTAACAGCGTTTCTGCGCCAAATATTAGATAATATTAGGACAAATAAGAAGTAGAGAAACGTACCTAAAAGTTACGTTTAAAAGACCACCCAATATATTACCGGCGCGGAGCGTAATCTCTTTAGTAGCGTAATTAAGCATTGCAGTAAGCGGAATAATGGCAATAAAGTTAACAATAAATATGGTAATACCATTAACGTAAAGATAATTAACTACAAAGTTAATAGGAACGGCAAGAAGAAGTATGTTTATCTATAAGCTAAACAAGACAGCATAAACCTAATCCTTAGCAGGTATCTTATGCTTTAAAGCTACTTTCTGCCTTTCCTTGATTTTTGGCTTAAGATATAAGGGGTTTTATAGGCCTATACCGGCCTCTTTATTAAGTATTGCTAGATCTAAATATGCCATTATAAGTATGGTTTTTAATTGTTCCTAGAAAAAGTACAATAGAGAAGGGCAATTTTGTAGTCTAGAGGGTACCTATATATAGCAAAGACTAAGAAGTCTAATAGTACTTAGGCCAACACCAACGCCTTAAATCTACAATAGTACTTTCAGCTTTTTTTTTTAGTTGATTTTATAAGCGGGGATCTAGAGCAAATTCTAGAATAGTTGTTATAGAGGATAGGAGGATTAACGTTAATAACTAGACAGAATAGTTAGTGAAAAAAGGAGAAGATAGAGTGTTCTAATAGACGAATAATAAGTAAAAAGTAAACCAACTATTTATAGAAATGAGGACGCAGTAGAATGTATAAATAAGGGTATAAGTCTATGCCTCTAAGTGCCGGCCGCTTAGTGTCTTAAATACAAGTCCCCCCTTAACGCAAGGCAGATTAATAGGAGTTATTATACCGCCTATATAAGGCGGAGCGCTTGTAAAGGGCTTAGCTAGAATACTAATTAAACTATTCTATAACGCACTAATAGCTCCTTTGCCACAGATGGGGAGTAAACATATAAGATTAACTAGCTATAACGAGTCTACTGCTTAAGCAGTGTTCTGCTCCATAAAGGGTGGGCGTTAGGAGTGGATTATATAATACTATTCCTGCTGGGTAAGGCGTTATTAGGGGGTTATTATTGGCTTCCAGTTCTAGTTTATAACTTTATGTAAACGCCTCCAAACCCTACACTATTGGGGCTATCTAAAAGCTAAGTTGCCTGTTTACCTTGTCTTAACCTTAGGCCAGGCTCGTTAGCTAAGGTAATAGGAAGTTGCGTTAAGGCGTATAATAGGGCTTAAGTAAAGCCACGCAACTAGGTGGGCATTAATATACAAAGTAATGCTTAACCGGCTGCCTCTATATCGCCGTCTTAGAATGATTGGAAGAAAGGGGTTAATGCTAGCCCTTATTATTTAATGTAACCCTCCTGTAGAGGCACAGCAAAATGGGGTATAGATGGGGAATAATCGTGCTCCTATTATGGCTGTATTATAGCGCATTTGTAATGCTGTGCTAGTATCCCTAAGTTAGTAAATTAGCTCGACTTTTAAGGTATAGTTAAAGCGGAGCCTACCGTTAGCTCTCCCATTAGCCAAGTAGTAGAGAGAAGTAGGATATAAAAGGCCTCTATATTCTTTAACCAGACCTATATTAAGCACAGTATCCTTTAAGGAAATCCCTCCTTACTTTCTCGTAAAGACACTTAAACTATTAGCTGCCTTATCTCTTTAATAATAAGCAACTCGAGCAACTCAGACGCCATAATAGAGGATACCATATTATATTAGATCAAGGTGCGCTCTAAACATTAAATTCTTTACAGGATACCACTAACGGAGCTAGGATATACCGCTTACTTCTAATCCCAAGGGCTCCGATAAGGCCGTTAATACAGTAGGGTGGGTATATAATAGTTGCTTCCCTATAGTTTTATCCGTTCGCTAGCTTACTAATATAAGTAGGATATCCAGTTAGCACCAAAACGCAAGAGTAATTTAGAGAACAATAAGGCCAATACGGAAGGAACTATAAGGAAATACCCACCCCGCACTAACAAGATAAAGAAGTCGTTTTAATACGGTCCGCTTGGTAACTCCTTCCCATAAAGCTTATTAATCCCCAGCTTACTCTATTAAGGGCAATAGAGAGACTAGGTAGCTTAGTTAATCAACTTAGCTATAGGCTTAGCCAACTTAAAGGGAAAGTTAGCAGCCTTAAAAAAAGCGACCTCTACATTATGCGTTATCTAGGTAAGGTTAATAATTAGATCAACAGCCTAAGAAGTAACTAGGAAGAAATAGAAGATACTATTAGGCGGTTTCAAAACAAAATCCACACTCTTAAAAGAGGCAGTAATAAAACTTTAGATTATGGAGATAAACGGGTTATAAAGGCTAGAAACAAGACATCTAAGAAAAAAAGGGCACGCTTAGCCTAAGGATGGAGAAGTCTACAGAATTGAGGAGGAAATTTGTTAGCTTAAATGGTACGCTCTTTAGTTATTATATCGTTTGCTTATTAAAGGAAATTTATATATTGGATTTAAGCTAGAACTAGCCCTGCTCTTTATAGCAAGTGTTTGCCATATTTGTATACTTAATTAGTAATAAGTTAGCAGATCTAACTAAGCTTAGTGTTTAAAGCGAGCAGAACCACGTTCCCCTATTATATATTTAAGTCTAGTCGCTCTCTACTAGCGTCTTCTTTACTAGTTAAGAATAGAATTTGTTCTTAAAATAGAAGTTAGTTTATAGAAATAGAAGCATCTAAATGGCTTTACTAATAATCCGAAACCTATAATAAATAGCTAAGCCAAGGACGGATGTAAATTTTAAGCTCTGCGCTAGCGTCCTCTTATAAATCTAAATTAACAAGAAGCAAATGTTATAAAAATCCTAAAACTAGAAATAAAAGAAATATATAAAACCAGATCTAGAAACATTAAAGAAGTTCCTATATAACGACTCCTATAAACTTTGCAATAACTTAAAGCCCCCTTATATATACTTAAAGAAGTTTACACGTAAACAGCCCTATAAGCGTAGCCACGAGTCTAAGCCCCCTCGCGTAACCTAACTACCCCTCCCTACTATACCGGAATAGATAAACAACCGCTATGTATAATAAGTAGAGAAATGATTTAAACAAAAAGAAAACACCATAAAATAACATATTTATACCCTTAAGGTATAAATCCATAAGTACCGTAGTCTTAAAAACAACTAATAGTTGCTAAGGCAGTATACGTTCTAGGTCCCTAAGAAATTCAAAAAATCCTAAGTCGCTAGCATAGATTTGCCTTCTATTATCGCTTTTAAGGTAGTAAATAAACTTATTTAAGGGAAGGTATAGATTGTCGCAAATGCTTCGTAGCTTGCTATAAGTTAAGCGGGCAGAGACTCTAGTGGGAATAGTAAAATATTGTTTTGTTTCGCAATAGGCTAAACAAAGAAAGGCTAAAGTTTTAACCCTTTTACTTGCTTTTATTAGAACTCTTCTTTGCATTTATATCCTACACTTATAGATATAAGACTATAAAGTCAAGGCCACCATATTTAATCGCCGACTATATAGCCTCGCCGCTTAATATCTCTTCATTGCTGTCTACCCATATTTCTTAATCTTTAGTGTTGAAACCATTTTCTCCACTATATAATGTCTTTGCGTCCCATTCTTGATCCTTATCGCTAGAGCCACTCTCCCAACCAGTTAATGCATCTACATTGCCGCCGCTATTTCTAAAGTCGGCTTCTCTATCTATAAACGCCCACTCACTAGCTAATAATTTAGGGACGCTGCGCTTATAGGTACTTAAGGTTGCGGGATACCACTTAAAGAGAAATTGTGGTTAATGTTGTTAGGATATAGAACAAGCTTATAGACCTCTAAGTACTGGCTGCTTAGCGCCTTAAGTAAAAGATCTCCCCTAACACAAGGCAGATTAATAGGAGTTAATTGCCGCCCGTATAAAGTGGAGCGCTTATAAAGGGCTTAGCTATAATGCCAATTAAACCACCCTATAGGCACCAATAGCTCCTTTACCACAGATGGGGGTTTAATATACAAGATTGACTAGCTAGGACAGGTCTACTACTTAGGCAGTGTCTTGTCCCAGGAGGGATAGGCGTTAGAAGTGGATTATATAATGCTATCCCTGCCAAGAGGCGCGTTATTAGGGGTTATTATTAACTTCCAATTCTAGTTTATAACTTTATACAAACGCTTCCGAACCCTACTAAGGCATACGGCGTCTATTAGGGATTGTTAGCTATTTAAATTTAGTAATAGCTTAGCTAATAGCTACTCCCAACAATACCTTACTTATGGATCACTCTAGGCGCCTATAGTCTTGGGCGCAGATAATATATAAGCTAAGAGTAATCACAGCCACTAAATATTGTACCACAGATACCACATAAAGTGGAAAAGGGCGGCTGGTGTACTTTATCTTTCCCTTCTACCTTCTGTCCTAACTTAGCCCTAGGAGAGAAATGGAGTATAAACGTTATACTCCTAGTTCTTATATGCCATTAATTCAACTTACCTTTAAATTTAACCTGTTGATTATATATCCCTTACTATCCTTATAAGAATACTAGACATTATGTATATTACCTCAACTAAATTTAGATACGTTGCTAATATGGCCTATAGGCCCTTAATTAGTACTTATAAAGACATTACCATATACTACCTCCCCAAAGATATCATATCTAAAGAGGATACGGTTTGGGCGAGTGTATAAAAAATATACCTCAATTACCTTAGGGGTTTGGAAGGCCACGGCGAATCCAAGACAGACTTACCTAAGCTAATAGAGGACCATGGCGACGCTAAGATAGACTCGCCTCAACCAAAAGAGAACCGTGTTAAAGGCTTATCCTAGCAGATAAATACAGTCGTAGGTTCTAAATATATTTCGCCAGCAAGGTTGTAAATCAATCAACTTAACTCAACTAAGGCCTTAAATTGGTTAAATTAAAAGCTTTATAAGCAGAGGGCTCAGTTAGTTAAATTAGTTAACTCAATATTGAGATCTTGGCAACTATTTCAACTAAATTTAACTGGTGTAGAAGTCAGCAACTATCGCGAGTCTTGGTATAGTGTTGATGCAGGAGGACCTACCTAGCGACGCTTATATCGCTTCCTGCCGTCCTTCCAGTTACCCGGCTCTCAATATAAGCCTATTATGAGTCTTGGCATGGTGTTAAATTACCTTCCTGCCGCATCTATACCTTTCCTTCCCCCTGCGGCCGCTTTAGCTAAGACGCTGGCGGTAATATAATGGTGTAAACAACGGGTAATACTTAGGTAAACTCTTTTTGATAAGGGACACTAAGAAAAATATGGTTTAGGGTATTACAACTTATTAACTCTAGTAACATATCTATATAATATCAAAGCTTTAATATTTATCAACCAATTCAATTCAATTAAGGCCTTTAAATTGATTGAGTTGCCAAGCCAGCGAACTCTTAGTTGGTTGAATTGATTGAGTCTTGGCAATTAATTCAATTCAATATTAAAGCCTTATTAATTGATTTATAACCCTGTTCGCTAGTACCTAGAGGTATATTTGCAAAACGCCTATATTATTTAGCAACACTAATAATTAAGCAGAGAATGGTTTAGTCCCTATATATCCATCTAAAGTGTTAACAATTTCCAATGCCAAGATCTTAAGCGGACAAGTAAAGTATCTTATATCCTGGTTACCTACTTATTATATAATAAAGGATATAACACGTCTCTAAAACCCCAGTCATAGAGGAATTATATCTTCATATAGTCCTATTATAGTAATATGCTAGTATCCTACCTGGGTTTTAGCGGTGGCTGTACCGCAAAAGAAACTTTTATTATACTATATTGAGAATCCTTAAGATACATAAACCGCTTAAAGATATTATAATGGAAATAGCTAAGAGGGGTAAGCTGTGTAAGCAAGGAGATCAACTAGAAGAAGCATTAGAGGATCCATTAGAAGAGATATTAAGGAGAATAGTACGAGATAGAGATTCTAAGAAGTCTAAGGAATAAGAAATTTCCTATAAAGATTTTCGTAATTATATTAATTTCTTTCAGCATTTATTAAGGATTAAGGCGTTAATTAGGTTTTCCTTGGCTTGGTATTTTGTTTCTATATAGTTGCTTCTATATCAAGAATCTCTCATTGTTATCTGTACGTAAATAAACAAATTCTTGGAGACTCGCTTATAGTAAGCAAGCTTAATAAGTCCTCTACCTTTATATGCTTGGTAGTAATAAGTCAGCCGTCCTATAACTCGCTTAGTCCTTAAGGTCTAATCCAGATATCTTAGAATTAACCTTTATCAACCCATCCTCTTTAACCTGGTTAAAATGTGCTGGAGTCTTCTTAACTAAAATAGGATAGAACCTTTCCTTTAAAACAGTTAGTATATTTCGTATAGTAATAGAGAGAAGAGGGCCTACTAGGTCTTATAGGTTTGGAGGCCATAAAGGTTAATCTATAGACGTATAAATATAAAATCGACTATTGTGCCGTATAAGGATGTAGTAATCTGCGTTAAAGTATCACTTTAATCTATTGGCCTTTTCTAAAAAGGTCCCCTTTTGCTTTTAAAAATTCTTATTTACAGCTCGCTTTAACCTCGATAGCAATCTTTGCTTTAGATATATAACTATAATAAATAATTAATGGCTTAGTAGCTCTCTAGTATTTTTATAAGATAACTAGCGTGTGGGTTAACTCTAAATTTCATATTAATAAGGTGGGAATGTTAAGAGTAAATATAGGATATATCCCTTAATATTAGCCTAAGTTGCGGCTCTAAAAACTAAATCTTGTTTTAAGAACTGGGTCCGATTTTAAAGACTATATTTTAATTCTAAAGACCATATCCTAAATCTGTTTTTGGGAACGGGCTAGGAATGTCTACTAAGCCAAACACACTAAACGCGGCTAAAAAGGTATAGCGGTTGAGCCAAGTGGCTTAATGGTCTTGGAAGAGTAAATATAGGGCTATTTTTACCCTGGCTTAAATCGCGATCCTAAAACCGAACCCGACCCTAGGAGACAGCCAATTAACTACTATAAAAAAGGTATAATCCTGAAAACCGGATCTGGTTTTAAGAAACTAGATCCTAATTTTAGAAAACGGGTCAATTAACCACTATAAAAAGAGGTTAACTGTCTATATTTGGCATATTAGGTTTAGCTTGTTTTATAACTAGCCACGTCATTATATATAGGCGCTTGTGTAACTAACCCTAGGAAACCCACTCTTAGAAGCCCTACTATATTAGAGCCTTACGCGTTACGGAACAAACTAAAACCAGTTATTATAGCTTAGTATTTAACTAAGCCCTGCAAAGCCTTAGTCCGAGCCACGTTGGATTGGTTTAACCTTTCTATACCCAATCTTTAATCTTCTGTATTTGCTCCTACCTTGCTTCCTTCCTTACACTTTTCTCCCCAGTTATTTCCTCATTGCAAGACGCGCTTGACGTGTTTTTAACCTCCCTGCACTTATCTGCTATTATACCGTCCTTATATACTAGCCTCTTTAATCTCCCCTCCTCGCCTACTATATCGGCCCTCTAAATATAGCTCTTAGCGCGTTCTCCTACAATAGCAAATCTCTCCAGATTAGATATAATTAAATTAAAACCATTAAAGAGGGACTAAATAGGTTTTGTGATTTATTTAAGTTGACTTATAAGGATCTAGGTGTCTCTAACTCTTTAGATGCGTCGCGTTAGATAAGCAATAAAGGTAACCATTAATTTACCTAGTGTAAGCTCTATCTAACGCTCGCAGAACTAAAGGATATTTTGCTTAATTTAATACTCGCTCTACAGAGCCTTTCCGCTTCTCGTTCATTGCCATCCAACGGCGGCAATAAAAGCCTTTTTAGTAATCTATTAAGACTTAACTCAGCGGTTAATTCCAACGGCTTTAACATTAAACAGTTCCTCCCTCTTCTAAATGCAATCCTTTGTATTAATCCTGACGAGATCGTCTAGGAGAAGGTGTACACTACTATAATAGAGTCTATACCTTCTCCCCAACTGCTGCCACTCCACATTTAATAAACCCCATATCTGTATAGTACAGGCAGCCTCACTAACTCGTCTAAATACAGGAGATACGTGGATTATATTCTAAAGGAGGAGCTAGGCCCTCTTTACGTGGGGATTCCTGGCTTATATAAAGCATTCTTTAGGAGAGTGGAAGGTCTTAAAGAGGCAAGCGCTACCGTTTTCAAAAAATGCAAGGAAGGGGATAATCCGCTATACGCCAAGGGTGGCTAGCGTAACTAGCCTAAAAGTGTAGAGCAAGATAATATCCTAAAGTAGTTTAATAACCTAATTAAATTATTTTTAGGCTTTATAGAGGAGCACAGGTCCGCCCCAAAGATATAACAAACACTTATCGTATATACTAAGCAGCCCTTATAAGGGTCTACAGCAAAGCAAAAGCTAGATATCGGTTTTGTGGATAATCCAATAGCCAGCAAAAGCTCTTAATGCCATTGGTCGCATATACTTATACTAGGAGAGCTAAAGAGTAATCCAAACACCAATATAGCCTCACAGGCATAGTTTGATTTGGGAAAATACGTAAGAGAAGTCTTCGCTGCTTAAAATACTCGTCGCTTTATCCTAGGCTTTACCCTCTACGGATCTATTATACGGTTATAGGAGTATAACCAGGTAGGAGGTATTATATCTTCACCATTTAATATTAATAAAGATGGACTACAATTTACCTCAGCGATGTTAGGATTCCTTTAGATAAATAAGGAACAGCTTAAATTCAATCCTACTATTCTAACATTAGACGGCAACCGATATATTAAAATTATACGTAATGGTTAGACCAAGCATCTCATCCTTAACAAAGTTATAAGGTGGGCACACTATATTGCCAGTTAGGCAACAACTTGCTAGAAAGTATACCATAAGGGTAACATCTTTAAGGCACCCCTTGTTATTAAAGACTTATAGCAGTACCTAGAGTGTGATAAAGAAGGCCACCTGCTACATAAGGCAACGGAGAAAGGAGTAGTTAATATGGCCAGGTACTATTACCATAAAACTATTTACATAGGTGGACAAGATAATAATATCTTTAATATCTATAAGGGGCTGGATATTACTAAAGCGACAAACTATAAGCTAGAAATGATGCCTCTAAGACCAACTAGAGTACAAGGCAGTATAAGGATAGGCTAAAGTACTAGTAAAAAGAGATCTTCCAGCTACACTAACGCCCCGTTACCGCCTAGCAAGCGTATATGTTTGACCTCTCTAATTAAGTACCCTATTATGCAGAATTGAGTGCATCAATACGTTGTTACTTGTGACTATAGAAAGGCTCTTTACAAGGTAAGCTCTTAGGCTGCAATGCTTACTGCGCTAGAGGGTGGCATTAAAGGATATAAGTCTTTATATACGCAGGCTGGCATCCTCTAACATGACGTTTTAATAGGCAACCTCTTAATAAATAAGGAAGATAATAATCCTTCTTAGTGATTATTCTTAATTAACCTCAATCTTGTAATTAAAGAGCGGCGGGAAGGGCCTTTGGGAGCGCGGGGCAAGACCGGCACAAGAGTGTTTATGGCAATTGGAGTGCTTCTTGGCGAGAAATATTTCTTTAGGCATAATCTAGAGTCGTTCTTCTAGGTGCTTTTTTGGATATACGTACACTATGACGGGCTGGGTAAAGATATTGGTATAACTAAGTTTAAGTGCTAGAACTATAAGAATACCATAAAGCTGGCTAAGTTAAAGTCTGGGCTAGTAAGCAGGGAAACGCATTTTCTTATTTATACTAAGATATTTATGCCTTACTATAAACCGCTAATCCTATAGGTTAATAAGCTGCGAAAGGTGGTTTTCCCAATAGATGGGAGGTAGGAGAAGGAAGATAGGGGGCTTTATTCCTAGATAAAAGAGATTCTCTAGTAAGCATAGAAGGATCCAAAGGTGTCGGCGGGTTAGATAGAATAATATTTTACTCTCTTATACTCTTCTACTATATATAAGTGAAGTTTTACTGATTTTTGGGCAGGGGCTTATGGCTGGCGGCTAAGGCGTAGGTAGCAACCTTTGGTGAAATGTATGTGAAATAGGGTAGGGCGAGTCGCCTAGGCTAAATAAACCTAGGAAAGTGGATAACCTAACCGCCCTATAATATGTCTCGTTTTGACCGTGTTGTTATAATCGTGATTGTAATTGGCCTTTATAAGGTGCGAACAACAACCCCTCCCCTACAGAGACGTTATTGTATATTAGTATCTCCGCACTAGCTAGTCTACCCCATAAAGAGCTCTTGTGTCAATTTAAAAGTCAAGTGGCCTTTTAGCGCTCTTAGAGAGAGTGAGTAGGATAGAGAAACTATTTTCCTAATCCCTCTTCTGGTTTCGCAAATCCTAAAACCGTGATTTGGGAAACAGGATCTAGATTTACAAATTATAGAATTATAAATTAGGAAATAGAAAACTAATTTTAGAGATATAACCTTAACTTTAATGGTGCTAGCTAGGGGAGCGAGTGAAAGAAAGGCCCCTATTGAGCTAGATACCCGCAATAATATATAAAATAGGATGGGATAATATAAAAGTAATTTCTACCACTAAATAATTTGCTATGCTCTTTAAACTCCTTATTAAAGCCATTACTATTACTCTTCTCGTTTATATATTTATTATTTTATAGCTTAAAAGACTAAGAGAATATATGTATTATCGTTTATATCCGCGGATATTCTCTAGGACCTTTCTATTATATAGGACAAAGCACTCCTTTGGAGACAATCTATCTTCTATAGGACTGTCCAAGACGCAACCTTCTTGGTTAAGCGCGAGAGCTAGCCCATAACTTCCATTACTGGCTTTATAGGGGCTATAACACTCCTAACTATTGACCATTAAATAAGGGACACCTGCCTGCTTATAATGATAATCTAGAAGATAGTCCTCCAACGCCCCTAAATAAGGAGGACTGCCCAGACCTTATATTTGATAAAGATGAGCGCTCCTATCTTCCTAAGTATAAAAGTCGAGGTTAAGTCTTTTAGGGACGTTAATAGTAAGTAGGTAATGTGTGTAAACCTTTTATATTTTACTAATGCAATAACAGTCAGCTTTAAGTAATATTAGCAACAGTCTATAAGCATTTTATTACTCTTATGCTTTGGTTAAAGTGTTTTCAGTTACGGGATCCTACTATTAGATATTTTTGTGTCTATATAGGATACTTTAATAGAACTATTAAGAGATGCCTTTATAGACTTGCCTATGTGTCTCTTTAAGTATATTCCACCTAAAAATTGTTAGGGTTCCTGCTAATAGTGAATTTAACGGAAAGAGCGCAGGATAATTTATTTTTAGATATGCCTTGTTCTTAAAAGGACCGCAGTAAATATGACTTTTATATTGCCTAGCTAATGGATTCGCCCTCCTACTTTAGTAAAACTATTATTACGCTAAGGACTTTGCTAAGGTTTTCTTCCACATCCTAACTATTAGCTGACGCTGTCTTTTAGTTAATTACTTATGTGAAAACTATATGTTAGCGAAACTGTTTTAGATAGCCTTTAAACTCTGCCTAACATATATTTACGCCACGTATAAAAATAGCCTTTAAATATTATGGACCGAAGATTTATTTCGAGTTACAGTAATACTACTTAATTAATTTAATTCTTCCTTAAACGGCGTATGCGAGCTAATACCCTTACTGTAGGAGGAGTATAAGCCCTAAGCTCCATAAGGAATTTAAGAATATTAGCTATGCCTAAGACAACGCTTATATTACTTACCGCTATACGCCCATGCTGACTTAGTGCGTTAATATTAGTACCTGCCTTAACAAGCAACTAAAGCATGTCCATATGTCCGTTGTTGGCCGCATAGTGCAGTGGTGTATTAGCGCCTTAATTGAACAGGCTTATATCCCAAAAGTTCTTCCCTAGATCCCTGATCTGATTAGCGGAGATATCCGCGCCCTTGCTAATAAGAAGTTAAATAGCGTCCGTAAATCCCCATCCAGCAGTAAAATGTAATGGCGTAAAGCTGGAAATGTTACGCTCCAAGACATCTACTCCCGCCTTAAGTAGTAGCTTTATTAAGACGGTTTTTCCTTGCCCCGCTAGGAGGTATAATAATGTATTTCCATAAGGATCTCTTAGGTAGATATTGATCTTTGGTTTTTTTAGCAAGGATTTAAAAGTAAACGTGCGGTCGTAAATAGCGGCCCATTTTAAAACTGTCCCCCTTTTTCTTTCTCTATAGTAGAGTGTAACGTTACTAAGTTTAGTTGTTAGATAGCTGGAGAGCTTATAGGTATATGTAAGAGCGATAAGATAAAGCTTGCCTATTAGAGCTATATGTAGATAATACGCCGACCAATTAAGTAAGCTTAGACTTGCTAGATTGAGATAATCTATAACTATAAAAAGGAGTTCTGGAGGAAGGTTGACTAGATAAAGGGCCACTATAGCTATAGAAGTAATTGTTACTGGGCTATCGACCTAGTAAGAGGGTACTTAACTTAATTAACCCTATAAGGAGGGTGTAAGTAGAGGTAGATGTAGCAAAAAGTCTTAGAGGCAGAAAACGTAGAAAGTTTAAGAGGGCTATAGTTGCACAAAAAGGTCGACTAGAGCATTTATACAGAGGAATCCTAAGCATTACCTCTAATAGTGTGTTAATTCTCCTATATTTGAGGTGTAGTTCTATAGAGTTTAGATTTTGATTTTTCTGATCTGGTATACGCTAAACTGGATTCCGAATTCGTTTTCTAGAAAAACGACTTTAGAATCTAGATTTCGATTTACACTAATATAAATTTATTCTTTGGAAAAATCAACCTTTAGTTTTAAGGGATATAATAGATCCTTTAATTAAACTATAATAACTACCCTGGCTATATTTTCTGCAAACTTATTTTTAGGAACCTAAAACTTAAGTATTTAGGCAAATTTATTAAAGGAACAAGAGGTAGGAATAATTAGGGTTATAAAAAGTTTAAATAGAATTCTATATTAAGCAATATAGCAATATGTATATATATTTTTTACTTTATAGTTAAATCACATCCGCAAATACAATCTGGTTATTATGAGTATTAGTCCATTTAAAACTGTTCTAGCTATTCTTACTGTTTGCGTTTTAATGGAATGCTTAAAAGAGGCCTCTCTGGTACCTAATAATTAATATAGCTAAATAGGGCATCTAGACCTTAAATTATTACCAACTGCTGAAGTGTTTTTGGAAGCCTACTAATTATCTTTAGTTTGCTTGTAATCCCTCTAATTAATATATATACCTTCTCGTCTATGCTTTCTGTAGTAAAGTATACACACTGTCTAAATAATAGAACGCCCTTTGGTATAGACTCTATATAAGCCACCAGCCGCCTAAAGATAAGGAAAAAGGAAGAGGCCTTAATAAGGGTATAATAAAGGTTCTCTCTACCTTAATAATTAAGAGTTAAACGGCAAAATATAGTCCCTTAACACTGGAAGCTACCATTAACAAAATAAGGTATATTATTAAGTTTAAGGTAGAAAATAGAAGTATAGATCAAATCCTTTACTAAGGTTGCTTATATACTAGACGTAATAGAATTATATGCCAATTATTTAAGATCCTTAAGTAAAGATAAATTATTAATGTTCGGCTCCAGACCGTCAAAAAATACATTAAGATGGTGGTATTGGCTACGCGCCTCCATCGGCACGCTATTATAGAACTTTTTCCATTCTCTTTCTCCATCTAAATTGGCTATAAATGCCTGCACTAGGCGGGAAATACATCAATCTATAACTGGGGATTGTACTCCTACCTTGTATTCACAAGTAGAAGAAGTGCCAGTCCCTAGAGAGAGTATAAAATCTAGTTAGCCCTTGTCCGGCTAGAGAAATTGGCATTCCCAAAAAGTGATAAAATAAGGATTATTGCACTTAAGGCTACTATCTTGGTAAGTACCTAGGTTGTTAAGTACTTTAGGCTTAAAATACCATAGAGCTGCAGATGTGCAGAAAGCACTTTCCTGGCGCAGTTAGTAGGAAACTTAAGTTAGGAAAGTAGGCTTTAGAGACTCACACTTTACTAATTAATATGTTATACTTTAGTCGCTAAGCCCGAACAAGTTAGTACCCTTAAGTTAACATTAGTAAAATTAGATAAACAAATATCTCTAACTTATATACCACACTCCCAAGGTCTTTGTCCTCTATTATAGTTCAATATTAGATAAGGTATAGTTAGTTACATAGTCATTGTCGTTACTATAACCTTCGTGTCGTTCTTTAGTAGATTAAACATTTTAGGAGAAATGCCTAGACTCTATTGGAACGCGCTCTTAATAGCAGATAAATTATACTAATAGTCTCTAATAAGAGCGCTAATAAGCCTTTAAAATCTTCTCGTTAAGGAAAGGCGTCCCTCTTAATTTTATAGAAAAGTCTTTCTAGTAAGCTCCTCAAATTAATGGAGAGACTCTTGGAGATCGCATGGCATAAAGTATATATTAATGCCAATTAGGCCGCCTTAAAAGTATATTAGAAAATAAATTGTCTAACTAGCAACCAATACGCACTAACTAAGGTTCCATAGATATAGTTAAAATAATCCTAGAGCGGGCAACTAAAATGCTGAACTTATTACTTAATGTAATTAAGGAAAGTAAGAGGTATAACGCTATAAACACCGCCTCCATCTATATAAAGAACACGAGTGCTAGCCGTAGGTAGAATAAATTAGAAGCTAGATGTTTTCTAGGGTACCCTATAAAGTAAGCAAGAAGAAATATTAAATGTGTGCTTCTCTAACTTCGGTTTTTAGCCAAAGGTCTTAATGCACACATTACAGATTATATAGCCGCAGTTAAAGACCTTCTTAGGCATCCTTATTAGACAGCAAAAGCAAGATTTGTGGCTCTTAAATAGTGCGAATTGTAGCTAAAAGGACTTAAGTCGTTGATAATGTATAAGTAAGGCACTCTCTATAGCGGGCTGCGATACCATTTTTGTAAACAAGGCTTCTATTTCCTCTTAAATAGCTAAAACGAATTTTTGTTGTATATCTTTATAGATAGTGTAATTATAAATCGCGTTTCTATAAGCGTCTACAAAAAGCGCATTAAAAACAAGCAATGGGAGAAAATCTACGCCAATTAGCCAAATAGTCAATTGGTATATTATACGACTCTTATAATAAGATCCTGGTGTATAACTCGCTAGCAGTAAAGCGGAAGCAGTTAAAGGTACTATAAAATGCTATAGCCATACCTGGCTTGGCATTTCACGGATTAATTCTTATAAATGCTTTTAGAATTCTTATATAGTAAATCCTTAAGGACAAGATGACTAAATAAAATAGAAAGATGACTTATCTAAGCAAAATTTGTCTATTATAATTGTAGAAAGCGCTTTGATATGGCGTATATTAAAGAGAAATCTGTTATATTAGCGGGCCTATATAGCCTCTGCAGAGGCTGAAAGAAGGCGTTTTTATAATATAGAGGAGCGAACGCTGTAATTCTATTTCTGATTTAACCCAAGGACTTAAATGCTATAGAAATAAGCGCCTAAGTCTTTTTTAATATTGTCTTCTTATTCGTATTTCTTAACACTTTTTATAACTATTCTTATATTAGTCTGGAGCTTGGCTTCTGCAATAGACGGGTTAAATATAGTAGATAAAGTGTTAAGAACTACAAGTATATAAAGAAGAGTAGATTAAGGGAGGTTATACGGTGGAGGCTTAGTAGCTTGGCATGCTAAATGCTTTAATATACCGTAAAGCCCGCCTAGGTTGGAAGCAAAGTAATAAACAACGTTTAAAAGAGGAGCAAGGATGTAGGCAGAAAGATAATTTATAATTTCTTTTGCTGAGCGATAGCCTAATTGCAACTATTTAATCTATCTTACTATTTCGTACCTATTTTATAGGCTAGGTGCGGAATCTAATAAACTGTGATTATGGATCTTAGAGTTAATGTATATTAATGGGCTGTTATCTCTTTGTGTCTTTAAATTACTTTAAAGGTAGACCTAATAATGGGAGTTTATTAAAGATGGATCGTTCTTCTTGCTAAGGATTTGCCTAAGGAGCTTAGATTTGGTTTATCTGCCAATCAGCGTAATAAAGAAAGGAGTTATATTAGGCTTTAACAAAAGAGACCTAAAAGCATAACAATAAACTCTTAGCACGCTCTTACTCCTTATATAGGTAATCCTTATCCAGGGTAGGTTGTTTATACTTAGGCGGAAAGAAATGTAATTAGTATTAGCTTAAGTTCTACTATAGGGACTAACGGCTATTTATATTTTTAAAGTAGGTATATTATAATCTTGGCACTTGGTTACAAATTGTATAAACGCTGGATCTAAACATTTCCAATTATAAAATCTAAAATTTAGATTTTGGAATCTGGAATCTGGAATCTAGCTTAGCGTGGGCCGGATTAGAAAAATAAAATGCGCGGTTTAATATTTTGACCGTGCTTAGGAAACTAAATTATAACTCCGGAGTTTGATTTCCCTAGAAAGTGGCAGCTATGGGCATCCTCTTTCTAAGTAAGAATATGGCGTTTTAATGCCCTATACAAGGAGTAGGCACAAGAAAGGGATTTATATGCGCTATTTTTGCATTATCTATATAAGCTTACAGGATTTCTACTTCGCGCTTTATATCTCTGGAGCTCTTTGCCTATTAATAATTACTACCACTTTGAAGCTCCCATATAGATTTCCACTTTAGCAGTAAGTATTCTCGCCGCTTAAGTATAACTACTTACTGTCTTAATGAATAGTTATAGAGAATGTCGCTGCTTAATCTACCGAATAAAATATTATTATTAATAGCCGAGAACCTATAAGTAGAGGGAGACATTAACGCTTTTGCCCGGATAAATAACCGCCTCTATAGTAATATAAATCCCTACCTTTATCACCATAACGCCGAATGGAAGGATGGCACGGCATTAACATGGGCTGCGAAATGAGGACAAGATATAACTGCTTAAAAATCTCTTAAAGCTACCAAAATTAGAGTGGCGACTTAATATCAATACTATAGGCATACGGCTTTATTATGGGCAGTAAGGAATGGACACAAATTAGTGGTACAGCTGTTAATTAGAAGTGGACTCAGTAGTCTTAACCCAGAGGACTCTTCACATAAGCTATTATGCGCCGTAAGGTTTAGGCGGACGGCAATAATGCAGCTACTCTTAGAAAGCGTTAATGTGAACTATAAGTAGGAAAACGGCTGGATACTACTATTATTAGCTGTAGAAAAGGGGCATGAAGATATAGTTTAACTGCTTCTGGAATATAAAAATGTTCATATTAATGTAAGAGACCGCTTAGGTTGGACACTACTATTATAGGCTGTTAATTATAAGTATAATATAGTAGTACAACTTCTAGTTAAGTATGGGGGTGTTAATATTAACTTAAAGAACTCCTTTAGCAGAACGCCATTATCTATAGTTAAAGTATATAAGGATGCTATGATAGTCCAACTGCTTTTAGAGTGCGAAAGTGATGGTCTAAAATCTATGGACTAGTGTGGTGGTGTAAGCAGTGCTTTAATTCAATATTAAGGGATAGGTAAAGATTAACCTAAAGGCAGTCCAACTCTAGTATATAGATTAATTAGTAGGTTAATAGTTCTTAATAATATAGTAGATATAAAACTCTATAGATTAGCTAACTCTTCTTCCTACTAATTAATGCAATTATTTCCTGTATACCTTAACCTCTTAGAGATCCACTTCCCTTCTATACCAGTTCTTACTGCATACTTGGCCTGGCTTTATATTTAGCTGTAGTAATTATATAGTTGGCAGCGCAGCCTGGTATATTTAACAGCTATAACCTTAGCGTATAGCTATATTTAGCAACAATCTCTAGTTATCTAATTTATACCTTGTTGTTTTTGCAACCTGGTTAAATAGTAATCCTTTTCACTTATAAGATTGTTAAGAACTGTGTAGTTACTTGGTTATAACTGTAGCAAGATATAGGGTAATAAGTGGAGAGTAGATACTGGTAATAGTAAATTATACCAAACACTATCTGTAAATAGGTTTATATTTCTATCCTATTAAACTCGGTCTCCTAGATCTAGGCCTTTACAAAGCTATTACTTTCTGGCTTTTTCCTCTGTATAGTAGGCTTCTGCTTAACCAAAGGTTTAAGTGCTTTAGTTATTGACTTTCCCTATTATAAGACCCTATTAACCCACTCTGCTAGATTTTCTATATCTTTACGGAGTGCTTCCACCTTACCTTGAACCTGCTTTAATTGCCTATTTTTTTTTAGCCTTAACACTATTAAATAATTAAGGAAATGCATTACTCTTTTAGCTATAATACTGTAGCTTCTAAAGCCTTAACTTAACCGCTACTTAGCCGATTAAAGTGGTTTTGGAATAGTGAAATGGATATATAGAAATTTGCTAGCTCTGTCAAGGAAGGAGATTAAAGAGTAGGATTGTTTAATATATAATTAATATCTAGAGTCTTGCTGGGGTTATAATAGTATAGGTTTAGGGTATTGGATAATATATTTCTTAAGATAATTAAGGGCTTAAATTAACAAATTAATAGAAGAATTAAGGTTTATTAGTATATGTAATATACCACATGTTAAAGTGGTGGGCATAGGTAGTTTATAATATATCTACTAAGAGCAATCTACTAGAGGACCTCCATTTTCACTTAAAATAAATAAGCGCTGTATTTTAAGCTAAGACAATTTGCTTTTTAGGGTAAAAGGATTAATTCATTACTTTCCTAATCTTATATAGCTTATTAAACGGATATTGGAATTGGAAAACGGATAACAGATTTTAAATAGATACTTAAAAAGGTAAAGACTATTCCTAAAATTATACTTGGCCTCCCATTCTATTGCTACCTTTGTTCTATAATGTAAACAACTTAAATAACACTAGCTTAAGATAATGCTCTAAACACTGCCTATCTCCCTTAGTGGATGTGATAAAATAATGCTGTAAGAGTTAGTAATTAAGGCAAGAAAATAATAAAACATCCTTACTAGCTTAGAGAATTTCGCGAATGCTATCTTCTTTGAATTAAACAGATTATCCAAAAAATCTATTAATTAATTGCAGCTACTCCAATTTTTAGGATTATATAAGCCGAATACCTTATTAATAGCCCTTTGCTCTTAAATATAGTTTATATCTCTGAGCTGTGGTCGGGGGCGCCTCTCTATATAAGCTAGCAATACAAACCCTAAATCTTCTAAGTCGGTGTTTGGGATGATATTATTAAGAGTATATTTAACAGCCTCTTTAAAGTTCGCTGCGTTAAAGTTAGTGTAATAAATAGAGCTCTTTGCAGAAAACTTATAGAGTAGTACTTATATATCTCGGCCAGATACACGAATTGATGTAAGGCTGACTTGGTAATGTGAAATTCCCAGCTTCCTAAGGTAATTAAGTGTGTTGAAAACCTAACTCTTAGTACTTAACTATGAGTTAAAGAGCTTAAAAAACATACTAAATGCGTAATAAACTGTAACTGCGCTTCTTCCAGTCTAATACGAATATGGATTATTTCTTTAAGTGTAAATTAACAGTATTTAATACCAATTCTTAGAAATTCGCCTTCTAAGAATGCTTGCTTAATCTTAACGATGTTATTATGCGCTACTTGCCTAAGAATCTCCTTCTCTACTAGCCTATATTCTTTTTTAAGCTTCCTAGACATAATCATGCCAGGAATATACTTGCGCCTATATATTACCCATTCAGTTTTACCCTACATAAGTGTGCCTAGGGTAATAAGTCCTTGCAGCTGTTTAACACTAGAAGTGTTATTTAATGTTACAACTAAGACTTCTAGGGAAGCGGCAGTGTTTGTTTAATTTAAAAAGGCTTTTAGAATTGGTACGTTAAGAGAAGTAATAGATTGGTAGATAACTTTGGTATAATTTTTTACTCTCTGCATAAGGGCGGATTTTATTAGAGCTATTAGGGCACTTTCCTTAAGGTCTAGTATCTTCTGCGGTTAAGGATGCCTGGTAAACGCATTCTCAATCACATGTCCGCTAGAATCTATATATGGTGGCATAATTGCTTATAGGGGGAAGCATCTGCTATAGTAAGAGGTAAGCGCTTTTTAAATGTCCTTATAAGATGGGAATCCGCTAGTGCGAATCTAAAATCTGGGAAACCGTTATTAGGAAATCAAATTCGGTTTTCGCGAATTAGAGCTTAGTTATTAAGATTAGAACACAGTTCCATCTTCTAAACTTTAACTTTTAACATTTACGCTTAAGGCCAAGCTTGATATCTTTTAAATAGGTATGAAGAAGCACCTTTAAGATAGAATCCTTAATTTATAGTAAGCTTCCCCACTATTATCGGCCTTTTAACGAATTTTTAACTTTGTACTTTTAATGCCTACTAAAAGTATGCCTAAGTATCCCTATCTTCGACTAGTTCGCCTAAGCTGGTTGTCTAATAAGTATATTTCTAAGCCTCCCTATTAGCGTTAAGGGTTGAGTCTAAAGGCTACCCTAATTAAAGTTACAGATAAAGCACCTTTAAATATCTTAACTATAAAAGAATCCTCTAAACCCCTAGTGCTAGACAACTATGAAAGCTAATAGGTATAGCTATTCTAGTTAAAGCAAAACTTATTAAATCTAGTAACCATTTGAATATTTCCTCCTTCTAAGCAGTATAACCTTTAAGCCGAAATCTAGTTGCATAACTAAATATAGGACGCGCTTTATACCGAGGTTCAGCTATGCGCAAACTTTATATAGTAGTTGACTTAACTATCTATGGATAACGCTGCATGGTATACTACGTATAATAATATTACCGCTACGCTCTAGCAGTACACTTAAGATTACACTTATATACTTGCAGACAACGATTACTTAAGGGCCGAGATTTAGCGGCTTATAGTTTAAGTACTCTATATCTCTATACTTTCCACCTTTATAAACTAATAATAGCCAGTCTAACCGCTTATTAACTTTTATTCTTAATGCGTTAGCCCTAAAGGACAAACAAATTTGTGTCCTCTGAAAGAGGTTGTTCTAATAATCCAATAAAACAAACCGTGAATGTTACAGTGGAGATATGGTATTAGTAATGGAAAATTCTGGGGTTTAGGGGGAAATAGAAGCGTTAGGTTATACGTCTTCTTTATATTCCCCCAAAGTTTAGATAATTTTACTTGTGCTACAAAATGTAAAATACTTTGCCTATAGTCTAGCATTCTCAATTTCTAAGCGTTCTCATTTTTAAGCATTTTTATTTTCTAAGCATTCTTAGTCTCTAGGCATTCTTAAATTCTAAACATAATTCGTCTTTAAAGCGCTGAATTGAAAAAGAGATGTAGAGGATTAAGTAGCGTGCCTCTAGGCTATTAGCTTTATATAGACACCATCCACACTGCAAAATTACTCCTTAAGGTATAAAATGGGTATAGCCGCATTTTAAGGTGCGCTTATTAGTAAATGCTTATTATGCTACCTATTCGTTCTAAAGCTATAAGCAATTAGCTATGAGGGTCCTAGGTAGGTATTATAATAGGCTTTTAGGTTATTAAGAGACAGACTTATATAAAGATAACTAAAGGAAGGTATTTAGACCTCTTTAATTCCTTATTTTTGGAATACTAGGAAGGTTTTTAATAAAGGTATAAATACGACCTTAGATTATATAAAAGCCGTAAAATAAGGGATATTAATTACTTGACTAATATAATGTGTAGGTTATATAAAAATTAATAAACTTAATGCGAAAACAAGAATTAGTAATAACTAAATGAAAGTATAATAACAAAGCATGGATAACTGCGCAGCGCAATTTACTTAGTTACTTAACCTAAACCCTAAAAACCTAAGCTCACCTTATTTAGGTTTTATGCTACTAGGCATTCCCTTCTTTCCTATAGAGTAAGTTTACGGAAGTAGCTGACTCCTATTATTAAAAAGTAATCTTCTTTAAACTCCTCACGCGTAGAATCCTTGTTAATGGCCTGGCTTGCGGCAGGTAATCGCCAGCCTATATAAGTAGGTAATGACCGGCCTATGCAAGCGGGTAATGAACGGGCTGTTAGAGCTAGTAATCCCCTAAATAACTGATTGTGGAATATATGGGCTGTTTCTGCAGCAAGCCTAACAGAAGGAGATCTGCTTCTTTCTAGCTCTTTACCTAGCACAAACTTAGAGAATCTGGCTTCTGCGATGGTAGCAGAATTATAAAGCGCCTAGTCGGCAATCTGCGCTCCCTATCTTAATTATAGAGTTGCTCTAGTCTTCTACTTTTTCTCTGACTTGCTATTGATATCCTAATTAATTAAGATATAGTAAGGACCGTACCTCTTATCTCCTTTTATGTCTGGATTAAGCAGATTTAACTTGGTGTCTATATTAACTACACCCTTTATAAACCAAATGACTCTGAAAATATCGTTAATATAACGCCTTGTGTATTTATATTTGCCATTGTTTAGTTGTTAGTCTCCATATCAATTAAAAGGGTTGCTAACTTTTTAGTTCTCTGGCAGATTCTCTTTATACTAAGAATCCGCCGTAGATAACTTGATTTAATACTTTAGATAACTTTTTAGTCCGTATTTATTGATATACTTAATACCCCTTCTGCCGATCTACCTAATAGTCGTTATAGGTATACCCTTTACCTTCTTTAGACTAGGCCTATAATATAATAATTAACTATACTTAGGGTCCTTTTTCAAGTCATCTTTATCTATAAGGTCGATAGGCTCGTTCTTCCCACTGTTCTCTATACTTTTGTAGGGAATGCTATTTATCCCTTTAGCACCCTCGCTGGGCTCCTTTTTAACCTTAGCCTTGCCCTTAGCCTCAGCCTTGCCCTTGGCCTTAGCCTTGCCCTTGGCCTTAGCAGCCTCAGCCTTAGCCTTAGCCTCAGCCTCAGCCTTAGCCTTAGCCTTAGCCTTAGCCTTAGCCTTAGCCTTAGCCTTAGCCTTAGCCTTAGCCTTAGCCTTTGCCTTGCCCTTAGCCTTGCCCTTAGCCTTAGCCTATTCTTCTACCTTAGGTTCCACCTTAGGTTCCTCCTTAGCTTTTTCCCCGGCTTTTTTAGATTTCTCCTCCTCCTCCTTCTTTTCCTCCTCCTTCTTCTCCTCCTCCTCCTCCTCTTCCTCCTCCCCCTCCTCCTCCTCCCCCTCCTCCTTCTTCTTCTCCCCCCTGGATCCCTTCTGTCTGGTCTCCTCCGATTTCACCCAACTATCCAGCTGACTTGTAGCCGCAGCGAAATATTCGTCATACTAAGTGCTCTGGGGGTAATACTCCAGATCAGCACCCTATAGCCCGGCCTTCTCGGCCTTTATTGCTTTCTATGCTATAGAGCCTGCTTCCTCTTCCAGATTGAGGACACTTAGGTCGTTAATAGTTTTTAGATATTCCTTATACTTAGCCACCAATTTGTTAGTAAGAGTGGCCATCTTAACCAATTATAAGATACTATCATGGGGTGATATAAAAAGTGCCGTTCTTGCAGGCAAAATGCGGAACTGGAAATAGAGGTTAGAGTAAAATTTAAAGTAGAACTAAGGAAACGGAAATCGGAATAGACTTTAAAGTATAACTAAGGAAATAAAAGTTAACTTAGTAAGTTGAGTGCCTGCTTAATAGGTTGCTTAAAGAATAAATTATAAGCTAAGTTGCCGGGCAGAGGTTCTTAAATAATTCTCGCGGAATAATGTACTTTGGTAAATAGACACCTTTACTCTTAAGCTAATAAATGTTTGCCCCCCCTGGGGGGCATATAGGCATAAATTTTAGTTTTTGATTTCTTGTTTATAAAATCTATTTTCCCGTTTATAAAATCTGTTTTCTCGCCTATAAAATCTGTTTTCGTGTTTATCGAATTTACTACGAAATCTAAATCTAGAATGCCTTTTTTTGTTGCCCTTCTCACCTTTTATATATGCTTAAATAGTTGCACCTTCTATTATCTTACGTCCTTACCCAAAACCATGTTCTTTCTTTAGGCTATTACATTCTCTCTAGCCGCTACTGCTTCCGCGAGCACCATTTACTTCCATTACACTGCGGCATGGAATGATTCAACATCACTCTAATATGCTTATTAGTTAGATAGCCTGTTCCCAACCTATACACCAACCACACCACATTAAGTAGTACAGATTTTGGTTGGAGCTACTAGACAGCTTGCCTTTAATCCTAACTCTGTTAGTATATTGGTTGGAATAGTACTTTAATTTAATTTCCTTGGTCTTAATTATATGTTAACATAAAGTTAACTCAAAAACCCTTGCTAGAAGAACGGCTCCTTTAATATAGAATTCAATTAATTTAATACTATAAACGTAAGCGGTAAGTTTATTATAGATTTTAAGGTAGACACTAAGAAACCTTAATAGTTCTACTGTATACAAACGTTCTGCAAGTCTTATTGCTATGCCGGTATGGTTTTCAGTATAAACCCTAGAGATGAGGCAGACCAGTTTATAGAAAATGCTTAAAACTCTACTATTAAAGCAGCCCTAGTTGTGCTTCCTATTACTAATGTCTATCCTTTCCCTTCTAAGAGCTTTGAGGTTCCATTATCTCCTATAGTTACCAACCCCGCGGTTCTCTCAAGTGTAGGCAAGGTTGCATTAACTAGTAGTTCTTAAAGCTTGTCCTTAATCTCGCCTAAAATTTCTAATAGCGCTGGAGATCTGTTACTCAGATTGAGCTACTATATAGGAGGTGTTCTTGTGGCGTTGGTCTTGTAATTTATAGACTTTTATAGTTATTTGGTGACTTTAGGTAGAGAATAATAAATATAGAGATAGTTTATGGATAATCCAAATATATAGAGTACTAAATAAACTATCTATTTTTTAAAGTCTTGAAAGAGAATGCTGTGAGATTTAGAAAGATCAATGCGCTCGCTTATAGAAAACCACTTTTCTATTTCTAGAATCCTGGTTTTTGTTTTTAAGATCTTAACCTTTAAATACACCCCTAATGGAAACTGGGAGATATCTTATAATACCTTCTAGGCCTATTGCGACCCTATTCCTTTAAGTCCGCTTATTAAATAGCACCTAGCTATTTCCTATCTTTTGCATAAATGGGGAGTCTAGTACTATGTCACTTTAAGAGCCTTATAGAGATATTTTAAGAGAGCCGCTTTTAAGTACTATATAAACGGTTAGTACACCTTGCATTTAGATATTAAAATCTGGTTAAAGGCTTGAATTTTATATAATTATTCCATTCTACCTATTCCGCCTATTCCGCCCGTTTCCCCTAAGCTCTCCTTATAAAGTTTTAAGTTTGGTTTAATAGAAACATTAAACCAGAGATAGGCTAAGATTCTCCTTCCTTAGAAATGTTTCCATTATTAGATTTAAACAAGATTTGCCTTGGTTATGGTTTTAGCGGAGGAGAGTTAAGAGGCCATACTTTGTTGTATAGGGATAGCACCTGCCTCCTATAATTATCCTCAGTGGATTAGAACGGATTTATTAGTTTTTGTGGCCTATATAGTAGGCTTAGAGAAACTGGCAAAGGTTTTAGTTCTTATATAATGGTTATTAGAGGCAGCGGAGGATGCAGTAGTGGGGGAGGTAGGTAGAGGTGTTAACCAGGATTTAAGGCTATATATTGTCCTAATTGGCGCTGCTAAAAGGACCGGTTCTTTCGGTGCCATTTAGCGGTTAATAAGAGGCTTACTTAGATCTCATTTCTTCCCTCTACTGGTAAGGAGTCCACCTTATACTAAGAGAAAAGAGAAACTAGTTCTTCTGCTTTTTTCTATAGTGCTTTCCTAGCAGCCATAACTTGAAGATTTTTGTCTTAAGTAGTAGATTTTACAATCTTCCTAATAATGCGTCTATTTGGCACTGTGAACGTAACGCAATCTTTCTCCGAGTAATTTTAACAATGTAGTTGAGGATAAGACATAATAGTAATAACTCTAAGGCTAATAGTATTATATGCGCTTAGTTGATTATATATACACTATACTATTATTGCTAAAAAGAGTTATTTTGTTAAAGCCCAAATGGTAATTTAAAACTAGGATTTGGAAATCCAGTTCCGGTTTCACGGTTTTAGAAACCAAGCCATTATATACGTATAAGTTTTATAATCTGGGATCTGTGAAACCAAATCCCAATTCAGAAATATAGGAAATGTACTTATATATTTAAACCAGAGAATCCCTCTGAACTAAGAGCACAGTATAGCGCAAATATAATCGGAATTACACTCCTTCTCCTTTCTACCCTATCTTTGGGTATTCTCCTTCCCTTTAAAAATTCTCTCCCATGCCTAATAAATCCCGTTGTGTAGGTAAATGCGGGAGATAAACTAGATTTCTAGTACGTTTTAATACTAAAAACTCCTGGAGCTATGCTAATAGGGCTATATAGATTATTTAATTCGCGAAACGCGTTATGTGAGGTAACCTTAAACTTTACAGATCCTACCTTTTTCCCTCTCTCTATAATTATAAGACCTTATAACTGTTCTAAGGACTAAACCGCTAGCTTTAAGATTCCCTAAAGCGCGCCAAATGGTATGGCTGCTCTTTAATGGTATTACCCCTTATCCCTTTTACAAGGGCTATGCTTATCCAGCTAAGGCAGTGCGTTGGTTAATACGCTATATTATACTCTCTTATAAGTATTGTAGGTGGTAGTGGCGATTATAATATGTTTCAGGTGGATTAGGAAAGTGTTATAGCAAGTATTACTTGCTAGAATAGTACTAGCTTCCTTTATTTATTTCCATAAGGTACTCCTAGCGTGTTTGGTTTTATAACGCGAACAATATCTTATTAAGATGAGTTGCAATTAGAGGGCGAATCTATATGATTAGTTTTAGTAAATGTATCTATTAGATCAATTACAACGCACTTAGGCTAACATTAATTAACACGGGTTTACTTATATATGACACTGTATTAACTATAAATAAATATCATCTAACCCCAACTCTAATAGCCTTAAAAGTATAATAAATCTATTTTAGTTCTTTGTATAGAATAACCTTACTTATTATTGCCGTTATAAGCTCTAGAAGTAGAATGTATCTAAATAGCTATATAAATTATTAAGGATATCCTTATAACTCTTAATCCTATCCCTTCCTTTATAACCTAAGAGTATACGCCTCCATACCTATTAGATTTAATGTATATATTCCTATACCTCTAGAGGTTCTATCTTAGCTAAGCGCGCTTGCTCTAACTCTAATTCTAAAATCTCTTTAAACTTTTATATCTTTATTTGTAAAGTATAATTCTCTTTACCTTTTACTACCTTTATTAATGCCAGCTATTCTATCTATATTTTAATCTATCTTAAGTCTATCTTATCCGTTAAGGTACCTAAGTTAGGCTTATATCCGTACTGCATTTACCTAAAGAGGTCTGTTACTATATGCTTACTTTTTCTAGCAGATCTTCGAGGTGTAATGGGAGTATTCTTGCAAGGCGGGACAGCTTTTTGCTTACGCTGTATTACTAACCTCTGCTTATAAGGCGAAGCAGATTTATGCTTATAAGGGGAAGCAGATTTGCGTTTATAAGTAGTAATTTCATGGTTGTTATCCGTAGGCTAATTAAACGCTATAGCAGACAATATATTTTCGTGCCTTACTCCTAAAAGTTTGGATTCTTTTTAAATGCTTCTCTCTAAAAAAAAAGAGTAGTCAGTGGGTTAAGATTCCGATTTTCTGTAAAGGAGATGCTAGAATATACCTTTATCTAAAAATGCACCCTTAACTTTAGTAAGGAATTTGGCGTTATCTATAGCTTTGTTATTAATTAAAGTCGCGTTCTTGTTAATTCCAGTATATTGTCCTTTAAAGTTAAGCACCTAGCTAGATTTATTAATTGAGTCCCCTTTAGTTCCAGTTATGCTATTAATCGCCGTAAACTGGGTGCCTGTAATTATGCTTTGCTCTAATGCTATTATTATCTAGCTTAGGACTGGTCCTTTTAGGTTATTTAGAAATGCCGTACTTCTTACCTAGTTGTTAACTATGGAATTCTTAGAGATTTCTGCTAGGTTTAAGCCAAAAATAGGATCCCCTAAGAGAGTAATATTAACAAAGCCGTAAATAAGAGCTATTGAGAATAGGTATGCTGTCTTTTTAACGTCTTAGTATAGGATGGTTTCTTCGACTAAAGGGCCTGGGGGATGCCTATTTATATTTAGAAAGCTGACCTTTGCGTAAGACCTAAGACAATACCCTAAAAGGTAGTGCCGTGGCTCTACCTTATCTTTATTTACTATAACTGCATAAATTCTAATTTTAGAAAGGCAGATGCTCTAATAGAGCTAACGGGTTACTAAAGTGCTACACTACCTTAGTCTAAGAACCCTTAGTAACGCCAAGTCTTAAATATTTAGCTTATATGCTAGATTTGTGGTTAATAGGCCCTTAATTTCAAAATGAAGTAAAATAACTAGAATGAGTAAGGCTAGGGATGCTATACTATAGCAAATAGCTTAAACCGCCGCAAGCCTACTTAGCCTGCTTATTTTTAATATTCTTAAGTTCTGCTATTAAAATTATTCGCTTATATAACTAAGGCCCTAGCACGAAATATTAACCTACTTACTTAAACGAAACTATTGCGCCTATATAAGGCTCTTCTCGGTAGGTGACCCTTAATTAGCGCTTACTACTTATAGTTATCTAGGCAACTAAGGCGATTATAGTAAGGCTATTTATGCTCTACCTTGCTGGTTTATACAGTGCCCCTAGATGGTTTTACTTAGACGGCCTATTACATATTATAGTGGTATTGATTGGACTATAGGGTGTGTAATAGGAGTATAGCGAAGCTCTGTTCCTAGAATGTACTTTATATCTACCTTGTACTAACTTACCCCTTTTTAGTATCTCTGTTAGTGCAAAATAAAGTATAACTATTAGCACCCCTACTACCTACTCTATATATCTTTTGTCCTCACTTCTTTCTTTATATAGTTGATTTATCTAAACTAAAATGCCTAAATAAATTCACCCTAAGAGGTAACTGCATTTTACTAAAAATAGCAAGCCTTATTCTAAACCAAAATCCGTTAAAGAGATCTTACTTAAGGATTTTAAGAAGGTGTTTATAGTAAGGAAGAAGATTATCATTCTAAGTAGTACTGGCATTTTAGTAGCTGTGAAAAGTAAGTCTTATATATGGAAACTATAGAGATCTACTTTTCTAACTTTTAACGCTCATAGTTCCTGACTTTTATACGCTTTATAGGCACCAATCTAGACGTAGCCTGTTTGAGATTAGTAATTGCGATAACGGTGATTCTACTGAAAATATGCACAGTGATGTTTATATTATGAATAAGAAAGCTTCTTATGTCGTTCCTACTAACTCCCATTAACTTGAGTATAAGAATGTCGTTTGTACCCTTTAAAACCTTATATTTTCCAGGCACTAGTCTGGGCGTAGCCTATTCAATATTAATAATTATAATAACGATTATTTAACTCAAAATATATATAGGGGCTTTTGCATTATAAATGAGCTAGCTTTTTGTGCTATGCCTACTAACTTCTACCAACTTGCGAACGAAAATGACAAGCGTATCCTTTAACACTTTACGCAGAATGTTAACGGACTTTATAATAAATTCCAGTCATTATCTCTAGACTTACCTCTGACCGAGAAGGGCCTATGGGTAAAGACAATAGAACTCCATGGTCGACTAGATAGGATAATCTGCTATAAGTATAAATGGCGCTTAACCTTTAACCTAAAGTACTTTTAGGGATCGGAACTATTGGCTTGCCCTAAGTGTATTAGGAGAGATATAGACTAATAAGGTAAAGGGAAACGGTCTAGAGATATTAGTATGCTTTGGCCCAATATACTTTTTAATAAAGAAATTGACAATTAAGACAAGGACGCGATTGTAGCTATATCTTAAGATACTAAATGTTAAGTTCCAGATCTTGTTCTAATTGTGGGCACTTAGCTAAAAAAACTAGGTGTATTTTAGCTAGCCACGCGCCTTTATAAGGCGGCGAAAACCGGAAATAGATGTAATCCCGTTATATAAATGAACAAGGAACCCCCATTACGTGGATTAAGGCTAAAATTTTATGGCCTAATTGACTACGTGATCTACGGGGACTGCCAAGAGATTGCCAGATATCTTTTGGATGCTACGCCCCTGCGACTTAATAGCGATGCGAAATTGGGAGGCAGCTGGCACAAAGATAGATAGGGAGAAGATAATATCAGAGTCAGCGATAACAATTTGCTTAGTATAAGGAAGTTAACTATAGCCTTTAATCTTTCTTAGTAACTAGTCTTCTAATTTATAGGAAAGTTAAGTATATATAGTGTTGAAGCCTATATTATCATCCTTTCTAAGCAGCAGCTAAACCACTGGCTTGTATATCTCGTCTATAAACCCTACTAGCCGCGTATTTAATGAATATATTTCTCTCATCTTATACCAGCCCTCCACTGCCCACCATAATGGCGTTTTACTATATTTATCTTTAGATTTCGCGTCGACGCCATTCTTAAGTAACAGTTTTACTATAGTCTTACGTGCCCATTAAGCAGCCTATGAGAGCGGTATCCGACTATTACTATCCTTAGAGTTAGAGTCGACGCCTTTTTACATAAGCAGTAGCTTTACTATCCCCTTTTATCTACTCTCTACAGCCTATAAGAGCGGAGTTCGACCTTTAATATTGGTAGAGTTTAGGCTAATACTATTCTTTATTAATAGTAGCTTTACTATTGCCTTATACCCGCGCTCTGTAGCTGTTAATAGCGGTGTTTAATTGTGGAAGCCTTTAGGGTTTAGGCTAACACTATCCTGCGCTAGTAGTAGCTTCACTACCCCCTTGTACCCATTTGTTGTGGCTTATAACAGCAATATATCTCTAAGAGCGCTCTTAGGATCTGGATTAACATCATCCCGTGTAAGTAGTAGCTCTACTACTGCCTTATTTCCATATTCTGCAGCTAATAATAGTGGTATAGCCCCAAATTTATCCTTAAAGTTTGGATTGATGTTATCCCATATAAGAAGTAACTTTACTACCGCCTTGTAACTGTTACTTGTAGCCAGTGACAGCGGCGTTTGACCAAAATTGTCCGTTACTTAGATGTTAGCTCCTACTTCTAGTAGAATATAAGACTCTACTTTTTGTCTATATTCCACAGCCTATAATAACGCTAAACTTTTAGAGCGCTGTGGTAATTCGGTTATTAATAAAAGCAGTGGCATTTCTAGACGAAGAGAGATATATATATTAGCTTTATACTAGTAGGATCTAAATAAGTAATAGAAATCCGGTAATAGAAGGCTTACTGTCTAAGTAGCTGGCTATATGGTAGTATTAAAGTATGTTTTAAGGATATAAGGCCAGTAACTTAACCTGATAAATATAAGGTAGATTACCCTTTACCATAAAAGCATTTAAAATATATCTATGGAAGAAGAGGTGGCGTAAGAGGTATTTATTCTGTTGGGCTATTATTACTTATTTTTGCTAAATGTTGAATATAAAAAGATTCGGGATTTGGGAAACTGAAAACGGAAATCTAGAATTGGGAACTAAGAAATGGGAAAGCGAATAGGATTTCTTTAGTAGAAGGGCGTGCACTATCTATCTAACTGAGTACACGTGATATTGCATGCACGTAATACCACGCTTAAGCTGCAAAAGGGCCTAATAGTAAAGAGATATAAATAAAGACCGCTTAAATGTTGATTCTGATCTATTAAAGAGAGCAATATATCGTAAACGTTATTAGGGAAGATGGAGATTACTAGTATAAAGTTATAAAGCTTGATATTTGATAAATATCTAAATTTTAGGAGAGTATACTAGGATTTGCTGAAAAGCAAGCTTAATTATGTCCTATAAAAACCATTGTCAATCCGCCTTAACAGGTTCTCAGCCTGTCTTATTATATCCTTGAGAGCTTTAAGCTGAACGTCTTGGGCATTCCTTAGTATTTTAAGCTTTTTTGCCGTTCCCTTCTTAACCTCCTCGCACTCTCTCCTTATGGCGTCCTTTAGTGTAGCAATCTGCTTTTCCGTCCCCTTTCTAAGTTTGTTACACTGGTTCTGCGTAGTATCCTTTAGTATAGTTACCTGCTTCACCATCCCGTTCTTAATTTCAGCTACCTGTTTCTCTGCCGAAATTCGAACTAGATTAACTATTTGCTTTACCGCAGTCGTTATATAACTCTAAAGTGGGGGAGGTGGAGGTGGAGGTATGGTAAGGTTAGTTTAGCAGCTTTTTTTGCGCCCTTTTCCCTAGTTCTAGGTAGTTAGTAAAGTTTTTGGCGTCTTAAGTGGTCTTAAATATATATATTCTTCTTATCGGGCTCTTCTATAAAAACAATATCCTAGACATTTCTTTTGGCCTTCGCGGATTAGAATATATGTTATAGAAGTTATGCTTGCTTTCTTACCTCTTAGTGTCCTTTCTCTGTATTTAATTCCTTCTCTTGCTATATCCTAAGTGGTATAACTAGGCTTCCCTTTATGGGTATATTGGAGGCTGGTGTATAATAAATCGAACTAAGGCCTAAATTAAGAGTGTATACCGTCTTTGGTTGTTCTAAGTTTGATTTGCCGGTGACTTGCTGTTGTATAGGCATTATGGTTATTAGAGAATTTTCTGCTTTAAGTGTTAGGGGTTAGTATCTGTTAAGCTGGGTAAGAGGCTGAATAAGAAGTGTCTGGCGGTTAAGAGGTGGGAAGACGGCTATTTATACGCAGTGGAAGGCCAGGAGATGGCTAGGCAAGGCAGTACTTAAGGCGTAGGCTGCTGAATGTGGTATATAACTAGCCGACGCCACTTGTTCTATGTTTGCAACGACATTAACGCAATGCTTAGGGTTTGGGGCTTGTATATATATGTGACGGAAGCCACCACCTGCCTTATGGCATAAGAAGGCTAAGTTACACTGATTAGGATTTATAGGGATTCTATAGCCCCTGCTGTATCTAATTAATATATACATAATTTTAAAGAGTAACTATTCCAGTGACTATTTATTCATTATATTATCCTTTATCTTTTTTCTATACACTTCTCCCAATCTTCCTATTGTTCCTCCTACCTGTTCCTATATTAATCCTTTTCCCCTTAAATCTTAAGCTCTTTGAAAGTCTAAATCACTCTAATATTAGTATTTCCGCTTTCCGCCTAAACATAACTCTACATTTTTACTTTTGTTAAGGATATTATATTAATTGGAACATGAATTACCTAATCTGCCTAGAAGTGAAGCTGAAATGGTCTGAAAACTTTTTTAATTTTTACTAGTACGTAAGGAAATAAGAATTTTATCTTCCTAACTCTCCTATGTTTTACCTTTTCTCTTAACCTGGTACGTAGAGCATTGAGCGGGGAAAAGGGAGAGGTTAGGTCTTTTAAGTTTGTGTTTACTGTAACGGTGGTAAGTAAGATACCTTAGGGCTACTAAGACATAACCTATACCTCTAGTATCTAGATATATATTGTAAAGGTGTATGCCATCCTATTCCTATAGTAATTACGTTAAATGCAACGCCTTTTGCTCTTTGGTCATCCAGGAATTTATCTTTAGCTTTTTGCTATAGAGAACTTTGCTGATAATAAGGCCCTTGTGTCGCGTTGCAATACTAATGTTTATAAGTACGCTCTCTGATCTTAAACGCTTCCGAAATTTAACCCTATTTATACCTATAATTAACCATTGCTTTCACTAACCGGGTTTTGATACCCCCCTATAGTAGCTTACGGAAGCATCCTTGGAAGTCTTAGTATAGTAGATATTAGGAAGGGCGGATAATATAAACGTAAGCAATGCTGGGATATTAGACTACTGGATCTATTGCTACTAATATCTCTGTAATAATTACTAACTGTAGCACTTGACTGGCTGGTAGAGGTATTGACAATACATTGGCTAATACCATTAATGCTGGATTTGCTGCTAGTTGTAACACTGCGATCGCTAAATACTGGTGATAGTGGGGGACTGTTACTGGTGATACTGGATTAACTGTTACTTGTAACGCTAGATTAACTATTGCTAGCGACACTAGGTTTGTGGCTAGTTGAAACGCCAGAATCACTAAATACTGGTGATAGTAAAGGACTGCACTCCCTTAGACAATAATTCTGATATTTTATTACTACTGTGCCTGGAAGCAATTTTGTATTCTTTTCCCATATATTTCTTTTTCTTTGTTTATTACGTTGTATATTCTAAGCATTGTCGCAATGCTTCTTTCTGCGCAGTTGACTGTGTGCTAAGATATCTATGGAAGGCCTGCTGTTGGTAAGAGGCGAGCTAAGCGATATATGCCTACTAGTGGGAGGCGTGCTGCTATTAGAAGATCTGGCTGCGTTATGCTATATTAAGTATTAGCAGGGTAATTAGTAAAGGGGTACTGGTGGTATAAACTATTAATGCGTGTGTGTTCTAAAGGCGTATTAGTATAAGCTGAACTAATTCTAAACTGATTAAGTTTAATAAGAGTAGAGGGTCTAGTCTTAAAGGCGGTATATTTATAGAAGGGTTGTAGCTATTAGGATTGGAGCTAGCTGCGTTATACTGTGTTAAGTATTAGCAAAGTAACTAGAAAGAAGCATTAGAGGTACGAACTTCTAATACACGTTTCTCCTAAATATCTAGTGTTGCGAAGCTGGTTGGTGGTATTAAGGCTAGAGAGATTAATGTCAAAGCCTCTGGTAGAGTAAATCTCTTAGGCGCTAGCATTAATGGATCTAGTAGAGTGAATCTTTTAGGCGCTAGCATTAATGGATCTAGTAGAGTAGATCTATTAGGCGTTGGAAACATTAGATCTGGTAGAGTAAATCTCTTAGGTACTAGAAATATTGGATCTAGTAGAGTAAATCTCTTAGGCGCTAGCATTAATGGATCTAGTAGAGTAGATCTATTAGGCGTTAGAAACGTTGGATCTAGTAGAGTAAATCTCTTAGGTACTAGAAATATTGGATTTGGTAGAGTAAATCTCTTAGGCACTAGCATTAATAGATCTGGTAGAGTGGATCTATTAGGCGTTGGAAACGTTAGATTTGGTAAAGTAAATCTTTTAGGCGCTAGAAACATTAGATCCAGTAAAGTAAATCTCTTAGGCGCTAGCATTAATAGATCTGGTAGAGTAAATCTCTTAGGCGCTAGAAATGTTAGATTTAGTAAAGTGAATTTCTTGGGCACCGGCAATAGTATTGTTGGATTTGGGGAAAGTGGACTATTAACATCCATTTTTAAGGCTTTGAGTTGGTTAATTATTAATAGTGAGAATAGGTAAGGTTGGTTATAGGGTAGAGAAGAGTTATACTGCGAATGCATTTACTCTAACTAATAGGGCACTGCGCGGCTGGACTAAGGCGGGTATGTATTCTTATCTACTACAGGGGCACTTTAGCTTTAGATCTTCTAGGTACATAGACTAGGTTCTCTATAGTGGCGCAAGCCGACTAATTTAGGGGCGTAAGGATTTTATATGATTATATATTAAAATCTATTATTAAACACTCTACTAAATGGCATAAAAAGCAGCTACTATAAATATAAACGCCATAACCTGCCCAGTTAAATCACCTATATTATGATTTCCGGTGCCTATAATAGCTCAGTATTTACTGCACCCTTTTCCCTAATGTGTTCGCGCCAGCTTAATATTATCATTTTCGCTTTCTCCTGTAGCTAAATTAGAGTAGCTATAGTGTATTTAAGATTAAACTTATTTGAAGTTTAATAGTCTTGGTAATATTAGATAGTAATAGATGAAACTTATCTAAGTAGAGAAAGCGCTCTAGCGATTTAGGTTTATTTCCCTCTACAATATTATAGAACAAATGCCGTTTATCTAGTGTGAAAAAGTGCATTGTTTTATAACTGGTATATTTCACGTTGCATTTATCTATATTATCGACTTAGAGAAGTTCACACTAAAGTTAGAAGAAGTTGTTGGGTTAAAGTGCCCTTTAGTAACCTTCTAGATATAATAGTCAACCAATAAGATAAGAACTTTTAACGGGAACAGCTTTTCCTAGATCTATCTTGATGGATAATATGGCACTAGTTTCTGGGATTGGCATAGGAACAGCTTTCTCTAGATCTGTTTTGATGGATAATATAGTACTAGTTTCTAGGCGAGATTCCTTAACTGAGGTGCTATAGCTAAAATCCCGGTCTAATTTGGAAGCCGGTATAATAGGTGGCCGGATGTAGTGGATGGAGAAATTGACAGCCAGCGTAAACAAGCTAGAGATTGAAATGAAGCAATCTATACTGAAGAGTAAATGGCTAGCAGATAGGGTAGGTTAGAGCACGGTTTAAGAGCCGCAAGGAGATGAATGTAGGGAGGAAATTAAGGCAATAAGAAGGTAACTATGCATGCTTAGTATTACCGGGCAAAACTAGCTATATATTAGCTCTCTCTATGCTTTATTAATACAATGTGTGAATTGCTACATTTGGTATATTGTTTACAATTGACTTAAGAACTGTTAGATAATATAAAAGTGGAAATCAGCCCTAAGGCGGAATATAGATCCCGCTGGAAGATCTGTATATAGGAGGCGTTAGTGGCTCTATTAAACTTGTATATATGTGCGTAAAGAGGACTTAATGAATTAAAGTCATTTGCTATAGCCCATCCTATTAGTAATTCGCAACTTGCGCACATATACACAAACAACTTAAATATATATTTGTAAATAACTTGAATATATATACGCAAACAACTTAAACACATATGCGCAAAGAGGGCTTGATGAATTAAAACTATTTCTACCTATAGGCATAATCGGACCGCTCGCTTCTCAAAGGTTGCTATAGCCTATCCTATTAGTGGGTTTCGACTTGCGTATATATGTGCAAGTGAAACTCGCCTTATATTCTAAGTCTAGAGTAGCCCTTTGCAGTTAATTTATGTCTACATGTAGGAATTGTCTCTCTCCCTAACCTAGGATGGAAGAAATTATAGTCGCCGACTAATTTTGTGGTTATATACTAGCTCCTTAACTGCTCCGAACATATATAGAGATTATATATATTGGGCTTTTTGCTCCCAGTTACTATATTCTGACTTTCCTTTACTTTGCGCTTAATTTAGAGAGTACTCTTTTTAAATGGTTTGGTATTATAATTTAGAGGGTTAGGAACGGCCTGTGTGTTTAACTAATTATTCTATTTATACTCCCGGGCTCCTTTAGACTAAAGACAAGAATCTATCTCTACCTCCTACCTATGATTAAAGTAAATAGAACGATTTACTATACCCTACTGCTCTAGCTTCTTTTTCCTACTACCTAACCAAATAGGAGGATTAATACCACACTTCGATACCTTCTGGAAGACTTTAGGACCGCCATCTTTAACTAGCCCTAAATTTACTCGTTTTCTCTATCTATTATCCTAAACTAGATTACCTAACCTTAAATCTTAACCTTTATACTTTAAACCCTTTCGCATGCATATTCCTTAACCTGATACTTCGCATCTTTGGCTGTCTATGGAGGACTTAATGTTGTTCTGAAACAGATCTTAAATATCGCCCTAGACTAGATATACACTAGATATTTCCTATAATAATACTTTCCAATTTTAAAAAAGATTAGGGGTTTATGTTTGTGAAATTGTATTAGCAGGTTTATATACTTAATGAAGATTTATTCGCAATTTTGCCACGCTTAGACCTGCTTAACTTCGCCAACACTATATATTTGGTGACATTCGAATATACACTAGAAGAATGTCTGGAACTGTTTTTAGATAATAATATTAATGCTATAGAACTGGAGGCAGCAGTGGTAAGATAACTATTGGCCCTTTTAGCTTTATATACATTAAATTTGGAGGGTAGGGCATATTGAAGAGGATAGCCACTAAATAAGTATAGAGGCTTAACTAGAAGCTGTATATAGATTGTCCTAACTGCTAGAAGCAGGCAGGCAGGCTACCTATAGAGAAGTCTTAATAGTAGATGGGAATATAACTAGTTTAGTTAAGAGAGTACCTATTATATTAGCAGATTTTTTAGAACTTAGCTTTGTTTAAAGTGCTCTCCTTAAGGCCAGCTGTAGAGTATTAGCGAGACAGTGTTAATAAAGTGGCTTTGGGGCATATAATTAGTTATAATTCGTATGATTTTACATTTACTATTATAAAAAACGCTTCCAACTATTAGGGTAATTCTAATCTCCCTTTTAGATTGAGAGGCGGGGAGATATCGAAATAAGGTGTTCTATATAATAGTCTACGGCGTTTACTGGGCGAATTTAGGCTTGCTCTATTCCAGCGGGTGATTATTTACACCTTTGTATTTAGAACTCCAGTTTAATCCCATTAGCTTCTATCTTCCTAGAGGAATCAAATTAGCGAAGTAGTAAAGAATGTAATGCTTTTAATCCGGGCAGACTCCGAACTTAATACTTACACTAATCGCATTATGCAGACCTGTTCTTGAGTCTGTATTAGGACTACCACTTAAGTCACAGATTTTGCAACCACGGCGCCTATTTTAACGCAAAAAAGGCATCTTGTAGCTTAAATATTTAGATATCTGTGCGTGGCTATTCTTAGTTAACCTAAGATCAGTTATTACATATTCCATTCTTTCTTTATGTTATAAATACGTCGTTAAGTTAACAAGAATAACGTCTTTATTTCTTAATAGTTTGCACTTTTATTTGGATATTATATTCTTGTATTAGCTGTCAGCACCTATTCTAATTTAAGGAAGGTATTTTACTGGGGTAAGTTATTACTAGTTATACGTGTACACTTCGCTACTTAACTGGTTAGGAGCCCAGCGGTAGGCTTGGCAAGCACGTCTATAGCCTTATTCCCTTCGAGAAACTTTAAGTGTAAGTTTATTCGGAAAATACTTTTCCTTTCCGTTCTGCTTCTTATCCTTTATTCCTTCTCTTTCCTTTTTTTTTTTCTCTATCCGCTATTAGGTCATAGAGGCTATACACAGTCCCTTTATATTTAATAAAGAAAAGTGATTATATAATATGCCTTCTGTAGCAACATCTTGTCCTCTAACTATTTCTTCCTACGCTTTTATAGAACGGAAGGGTTGTGTTAAAATTCTATAGCTTTTGGAAAACTGCCCCAATGTTATACGTGACCTAACCACGCCCTACTAAAATGGCTCCTTACTCTCTAACTGGCATTAGCAGATTAATGGTTAAAGGATAGATACCCAAAGTACATAAGTACAAACGATTGGACGGACGTTCTTTCTCCTAGCTAATCTAAATAAGGCTATACGCACTTTATAATCTAAAGGCGCTCTTTGCTTAAAAGGGGTTATTAAGAATACATTTAAAAGCGACATAATTAGGGAGGATATTATTGTTAACGATGTAAGAGTTTTAATACTCTTAAAATTAATAGAATAGAATACTGATATATTTATAGGTTGTCCGTTCTATACTCTTTTAGGCCTGGAAATCAATCTATATTACTAAATATACGCCTTGGGACTTTCCTATAGGATTTAGCAAAATGGTAGTAGACGAAGAACGTACTCCTAGTGTCTCTTTAATATGGTGTATAGCCTTTCTAGGTGATAAAGCAACTTATACTATAAATATTGGCAAATGCACCTAGGAACGGCAGACAGGAGAAACAGTAACCTTAGTTATACAATTAGGTGATATATATATGCTACACCTTAATATTTAAATTATAGTTGTTATCTTAACTGTAGGCTAGACTTATATATAATGGTTAGGTACCCCACAATATCCCTACCCCCTATATTGAAAATTAAGGCGAAGCACGAGCAGTTTATATTAAGTATAATTGCCGTAATAAGCCTTATATAGGAGTTATAAAAACGACTCAATCAGCCGATCCAGTAGCTAGCTTAGGCTAAAGAAAAAGTTTCCACGCACTTATGCCCGGCGAGTTGGTAGTTTAGAAAGCTGAGTAAGGGGGGCTAAGACTTTAAACTACAAAGTTATGGCAATATAAAGCAAGGAACTATTGCCTTAATAGAGTTAAATAAACATAATTTTAAAAGAGAGTTGTAGCATCTTTTGTACTTCTAATGGGCCAAAGTGGCTAGTGGTAGTGATAACGTAATAGCAACTAGTTGGAGGGCGTGGAGGGGTACTACCTTAGTAGATTGCCCCACCTTCCAAAAAGGGAATAAGGAGGTTGGGCATTAAATTATTTTCATGGTTCTTTTTATCGCCACTTGTTTCCTATTGCACTTCACCTACTAACTTCCAAGCCATTGTTATTAGCGCAGTTTCGTCATGTTTGATTAACTTTATAAGGAGCAGATACAATATAAGCAAGCGGAAAAGCTTTATGTACAGAAGCATCTATAGGTCGACTATTAAGCCTATAAGGCTAGCAAACGGTATCTGCTTTCTATATGGTCCTGCGAGCGCTTTCTTGTGTGGCCACAAATCCTAAGACCAATCTCCCTAAAAACTTCAGGCAAAATCCCTAGAGTAGTAGGCGGCTAAAGACGTTTGGCGCTCTCATTATATATAAACAATATTAATGGAAGAGGTGGTGTATGGGATTTAGAATTTCTCTAATACTGAGCTGGAGCAAAAGGCCTTTAAAATAGTAATACTCTCTGTAGCTTATAGCAACATATTTTTTACTAAGCAATATGTAGTGTAAATAAGAGGTTAAGATAGATAAGAATACCATGGTTGGCAATAATACATTGGTTACGGATAAAGATATCCTTGCAGTCTTTGTTTAGAAATAAAGCGGTATTGGGGCAGTACAAGCACCTCTATATAACTTGATTAGTACAGGTCCAGAGGAATAGGGTTGGGCTATTGTTAGGGTAGGTAGAAGATGTATGCTTTTTGGTAATCCTTTAGTGCGGTTTTTCCGCCGTAGTAGAACTTAGAGAGTACTCTAGTAGCTCTAAGCCCAAGTCGCTTGAAAATGACACTATATTTTTATCGCTTAAATGGATCGTTGGAAGTCTATGCTCCCTTTTCTATAGAAGTTCAAATAGGACGCTCTCTAAAGGATTAAACTTTACGAGCAAGAAATTGGCAAGAAGTTGCGGTGTAATAGAGACTGTATATGACCTATTTTCTCTATATAGTAATATGGTTTCTTCTAGGAGACTAGAGGAATTATTTGGGTCTGTTATATAAACATCTATATTAAGGATGACCTGAGTATCTTAACCAAGTCCCCCTAGGTAAGTAGCAGATTAACTATCCGTTAGGAAAGTAGGTATATTTAATACTTCTAAATTTAAGTGTTTCTAAATCTAGGTATCTTAAATTAGCAAGGATTTATAGGGTACTGTTAGGTTAGTTATGGCGTATCATATATTAGTAATCTACTTACGATTATTATTATATTTTGGGCGTTTTGTAACTTAAGTGACTATATTAAGACTATTTACGTTCCAGCCGCCTTAAGTGTAGTCAAGAGTTGTTGGTTGATTGTAATAACTGCTATATAGTATTAAGGCTAGGTCGCAGAGCTCTTACGGAGCGATGTTATAGGCTTGATGGCTAGTATAAGTGGCGCAACTGTCCAAGGTGGTTAATAGGCTTAGTTGACGCTTTTACTGAATAGAGGATAAGGATGGACCAGGTATTGCTAATTGGTAAGGTAATGTTAGTAAATAAAAGGCTGAATTGTTTTAGGTATATATCTTTTAATGACTGAGGCTTTACTAGTTAAGGCTTTGCTAGCTAAGGCTTTATTCCTATTAATTCCTTCTATAGGTCTAGGTGTTTTACTCTATAGTGTTAATTAAGTAGCTTTAGATCTTTAAAGTCATCTCTATAGGATTTATAGGGTTTAGTTTTTAACCGGCAGAGGTAGGTAATATAGGCTGTACTTAGCGATTCCGCCTTTACTATATCCTAGATATGTCTTAAGAGGGATAACCACCTAGAAAAATTGGACTTGCACCTATTAACTATGCAGTTGAACCTCTCCTTTGGCTTTGGCTTTGGCTTATTCGCATTCTTTTTTAATTAGCATATATAGGGCTCTGCGGCGTTCTTTAGAATGCTAGTTTCCTCTTTAGAGCTAGACTTAGGATTATAGTTAGAGTCTTCTAGTTCTAACAAGCCCGCATCCTTATAGGTGTCACTAGGATACTCTATAGATGTTTAACCTATTGCCTAATAAGCATAGGATTTGGTCGTGAGATGTAAAACAAGATGCTCTCTTACCATACTTTTAGTCTTAGAGATGCTTCATTGCAATAACGATAATATGAGAAAGGTATGGTAGGATATATATACTAAAATAGAGATAGGTTTTGGTATTTATGTTATTTTAATAGGAACAAGTTAGTGCTCTATTAATGGCGGCCAGGGGATTTAAAAGACATACGCTAATACAATATGCGCGGCACCGCTCGGCTTAGCGAACTGTTAACTGGTTGTCTTATGTTCTGGCATATAAGCTGCTCTCTATAGCCGCTTCCTAGCACAGTCTAATAAACTACGCCTTCGAATATAGGAGAATTGACACACTATTGGAGGTAGTGCTCAGTCGATTTTCTAGAAAACGAATTCGGAACCCAGTTTAGCGATGCTAGATCGAAAAAATTAAAATCTAGATTTAAGAAACCGAATTCCGGGATCCTAAATCCTGAATCTTTCCTACTTTTGAATATACGCGGGTTTTTAGGGGCGGACGACATTTTGCCCTCTTTTGATCTTCTATAAACTAGGCTTACATTATGACTACTTTTAAGATGTTTTGCAGCTCGTACTGCACTTAGAAGAGGCAACGGCGATAGATACACTAGATAAAGACTTCGCAGCTATTAAAGCGTAGTGTTTTAGAGGGGTTGCAAAGGTTAACCTTAAAGCACTTAATTTCGAGCATTCTTTGGCGCGTAAATATCATCGTGGGCCGTCTAAAAAAAAGGTCATAGTCCTAAAAAAAGTTTTTAAGAGGACTAGTTGCGACCGATTAACTAAGGAACATTTTATTAAGGCTATTATAGATAATAATGCACTTGTAGATACCCTTAGGGTCTCTAGTATTAATAAGAATACACTTTGTTAGAAGGAAGATACCATAAAGATTCCCTACCTTCCTATAGCCCAAGTTGATTACCTTAATGGATTACACCATATCTGTGCTACTAAGCAAATTCTGGATCTAAATGATTAATGGTAGACTGTTAAGCTTTACTCTAAACGTAAGTTTTAATATTTATACCCCCTTAAGTGTCTAACGCGATTTCCAGAACTCTCTTTAAATGCTTTAACAAATATTGTAGAGGCCTTTAGAAACGAGCAGCCCTTTTTAAACGGAGAAATATTTTATAAGATCTTATATTATTGTTAAAGAAACGATAATGAATTGGAGAACCAATAGTGGAGTTGGCTCACATCTATAAAAGAGAAAGATTTACGGCAGCTGTTAAAGAATAAGCGTTTTTAAGATGCATTTTACGCACTTAATAATATACCGGAACTCTTTTACCTAATTTAGCTAGGCACTCTATATCATTTTCTAGGTTTAAAATGTGACGAGGTATGCTTCTAAACTATATAGGTATGCTCTTACTTATGCATATTTAGGAGATCCTTAATTATCTTAAGCATATTTTAATTAAGTGGAATTAAATTCTAGGCCGTGAAACTGTTTTACCCTATATAACTATTCTACCCTATAAAACTTTGAATATCTTATATTCTGCTGTTAATGCCCTTATAGTACAGAAACTGGAGCTTTACATACCTGCTATCTTTAAAAGGGACCAGATTTCCATTAAAAGTTAGATGTAATTAAAAACAATATTTTTTACCATTATAGACTCCTATAAGAGAGATACGCTTCTTGAGAATATTTTGTTAATTCTTTACTTAATTCCTACTTTATATAGTTATTTTGAAAATTTAAAGTATCTTAAACCTTGCTGTACTATCTTTAAACAACTCCTAGGCTCTAAACAAAACGGTACTATCTGGCGTGGCTTTTTAGCTGTCTATTTTTATTCTGAAAATCTTAATATCAAATATCTAGAAGACTAGATAACACCGCTATCCCTAATAATATTTAAGGGGGATAGATGGTTAGGTTACGTTACACTATAGGCATTTTACATGCGTTATTTTCCTAAGATGATATATGTGGCTCCTAAAAAGGAGTAAGGTAAATAAAAACCTGTTGTTAAAGAGCCAAATCTAGCTCTTTGGCATAAACTAGGAAATCTTGCTGTTATTTAAGGTTTTTGTATAGATTGGGCCCTTAAACTACAGAAGCAGGATCCTAATAGGGAACTTACTATCTATTTTCTTAAGTAAGCAAAGCCTAGTTGCGGGGATAATATTAGTAGACCTGTGTCTTAGGTTATGCAAGTGCTAAAGTTAATAAAGCATTCCTATGGAGAATAACAGCTTCCTTAGTTTATCTCTAAGGCAAAGTTACTTAGTAATCGTCGCTGTGGTTAACCTTTTAAGGATAACTATGTTAAGGATCAGTCCTCCTTATTTGTTCTATTAATCTTCTTTATAGACTATATTTAAGGCACTAAAATAACCTTATTTTATGTTAAGCGTAACTTATGTTATAGCTTTCTCAAAAGTAGCACCCAATAGGTAAGGCGTTGGATATTAAAATCTAAATACTTACTAATAATTTGAAGTTCGATTTCCTAGAAATATTAACTTCTTTCTATGGGTATATTGACGCTAACTATGTCCCTAGAGCTCCTCTAGCTATATTATAAAGAGACTTATTAGCCTAAAAGGTGGAACGGCTTAAGAATATTAAGCGTTAGTTATGTGCTGAGATTAAAAGCCTAAAAGAAGAGTTGTAGGAAGAGAGAGATTCTAAGGGAGATATAAGAAGATAGTATAAACAGGACTTAACTATAGAGAGAGATAAGAACCGGCAGTTATAAAATAAGGTTAGAGATCTTAAAAGACTCCATTAAAACGCAGTACAAGATGCCTAACGAGAAAAGGCTAAATTAGGAGAAGCGGAGATAAAAATTCAAAATCAGCAACTTTGGATTGGTGAACTTGAAAATTCTGCCAATATTAATAATTTTATAAGTTATTACTCTGATAAAGAATTTGGTGCGCTAAACCTGCAAGAGACTATTTCCCTTCTATAGGGAAGAATAGAGTTAATAACAAAACATAAAGAAGCTTTAAGCGCAGAATTAGCGAAGTAAAGAGAGGGATATATTAAGCAGACCGTATGCCTTGAAGCAGAAAATTCTAAGCTGTAGGTCTAGCTAGCAACCCAGAAAACAGAAAAAGATAAATTAACCTCTAAGCTCTAAAAAAACAAAGTAAGTGTCTAAACTATTTAATCCCAGGATATAGAAGTTTAAGTTAATCTGTTAACTAAATAGGACCATACTAGAGATAAACAGATTACTCTATTAAGGAATATGCAAGCCCAGCTAGAGGCTAAAATAAATTAACTTAAAGCAAGTTTCAAAGCAGAAAATAGCAGACTATAAGCCTAACTTATAGCCTAGAAAAGAGAGAATGATAAATTAATATCTAAGCTTTAAATAAGAAGAGTATAAATGCAGGATTTTAGTGTCCAAACTTTTATTCAATCCCCAGATGGAGAGGTTTAGGCTAGTTCGCCAACTATATAGGACTGTGCTAAAGATAAATAGATTACTTAATTAATGAATAGGCTAGCCCAGCTGCAGACTAAAGTATAGCAACTTTGTAACCAAACGGTTTAACTGCTAAATCCTGACCTTAAGGCGGATGAAGCAAAAATGTTATAATATAAAATCATTAACCTTAAATCTAAACTTAAGAAAACTTAAGCCCAGCTAAAGAGCAGAGAACTTATAGGCTTCTAGTAGGTCCAAATAATTAATAACCTTATATACTAGAAGGAAGAACTTTAAGCTACTACGCATTAGGAAACTCTTAAAGCTATAGGCCGCGCTCTAGGAGTATAAGCTGGTTGGGAAAGAACCTAGCGATATTACACTGTTACCAAAGAGACTAATAATAACGTTGTTATGCGTAAATCTGGTTTGTTATGGAGAGAGAGCGCTACTGCCTAGCTTGTAAATATTAGAGAGATTAGGCAGATAAAGTCTAGGGGCGGTAAGTATATCTTAGTTTTCTTAATTTAACTTATTTACGGTTTTAGGTGCTATTGGATAGATATTCTAAAGGACAAGGAATGCATAGCCAAATTTATATAATGGTGCATAGAATGCGTAGGAGATATGTATACCAGCCGCTTTAGTGTTCTTTAGCTAGTTATGCCTAAGACCTAGACCATAAATCTTAAGGATCTCTGCCTTAAGAATAGTGGTTGCTATTTTAGGGAATCGGCGGATATGGGGACGTTTGCAAACAGTGTTACTAAAATGGCGAAGAAACGTCGCTTAGCGCTAGCAAGAAATACAGATAAGGATGCGGAGGAGGTTATTAATGAGTTAGACTGTCGTCTAATCGCATATAGGAAATAATGGAAGTTAATGTTCCTAGATCGGGAGATTATACCTTTACTAAGACAGATAGAGTGGGAATTAGGTCCAAAGAACTTGGTAAAGGACTTAGATTTCTAGGTTCGCAAGATACTCCCTATAGCGTCTACCACCGCTGCCAACAAAAGCGCTATTTAGGAAAGTTAGACCAATATTAATATTAATAAAAAGTAGAATAAGGCTCTAAAAGAGAGGGCTATAGCCAAAACCAGAAAGCCGTAAGTGTCGCCACTGCCGCCACCACCGCCACTGCCGCAGGGCGGCTTTATATATAATACTTTAGGACCGTTAATAGAGCTTAATGACCTAAATAGTAATGCTAGTACTAGTGGAAACCAAAATAAAGGACGGCTACAGTTACCTAATACTAAAGATAACAATGAATTGTAAATAGGAAATAAATGTAGAATAGCATTAAAATAAAAGACTATAGAGAACAAAAGCAGATAGCTAACCTAGTAATAATAATTAGATTATCTAAAACAAAATAAAAGAGCTACCTAGTCCTTAGCCATCCCTAAGATAATGCAGAATTTTAATACTAAAGTATTATAATAGTTACCTAGAACCTAACGGTCCTTTACCAGTCGTAGACATCTAATCTTAAATTGCAACGGTTTAACTTTAACAAATCAGTATAATGTAAATATACTTAAGACCCTACTTAATTATATATAACTATCCATTATTTAAAATGAAACTGCTTGGTATAAGAGCTAGGTTTAAAGGTTAGAGGTAGTGGTGCTATCTAAAGCGAGTTAAACGACTGGGTTCTGTTCAATCCATTATTTATATGCCTTATTGGTAATGTGGACTTAGCGTAAACTCTGTTCTGACGGCTAGGAGAGCAACTACTACGCTGTATATTTTTGATAAATCTGCTAGTAGGATGTGACCCAGTAGAGAAAGACCTATTTAAGTTAGGCGGACTTGCCCTTTATTATATAACTATGCCTTAAGCTGCCCTAGCCATTTAAGCCTAGGTTATGTTCTGAGGTTGGTTTTAACTAGCTGTAGTAGCGCGATGCCTCTTTTTAACTCTGTGGCTTAACTGTCTAGTACCGGGTTAAAGGGTGTAGATGGATGGCAGCTAGTTAGATATATTTTAGAATTGCTTATCCTCTTCTCTAATAGGCGCAAGATAGGAAAAGTCCTTATTGTTATTATTATTATTTAAGAAGTCTTTGTCTAGTTCCTAGTTAGGATCCTAGTTATCTCTTATAACATTATTGCCCCTATTATAAGAGCTAATGGGAAAGTTATTAAGGGGTTGGTTAAGTATATTCTTAGTAAACCTAGGAGTCTATATGCCTCCACTAAGCCTATTAAAGCCAATCTGACTGCCGTTAAAGCTTAGATCAAAGGAGGTTTGGGTTTATAACATTGTTATTACTAAGTGGGCTACCATTATATCTTTAGTAAGGAGCCCTTTAGCTTCTTAAAACTTGTTAACAGTTTGGTAGTTGGCTAGGTAGTAGTTCCGTGGATTATAGCGTTACTATAAACTTTGGTTAGCAAAATGCATTCTAGTAAAAACTTAAAGAAAACTAACCATCTCTTCTATAGATTTAGGCTAGTTCTTATTAGGGTGGGAACGGAAAATATGCTTAACTCTATTTTTTTTAATAATAAGGGCGAGTCTAGTATTAGGGACTCTTCTCGCAAGCTTATAACATTTCCTATTAATTCCTTCTTTGCGGCGTTCAAAATTTTTTTGCACTATAGACATTATGGCGGGAACGGCTAAGGGTAGAAAGGAAAAAATATATAAAGCTTAAATCTTAGTAGTGGTTAAATGTTAACAAGTTAATGTAAAGTTAGCGGATAAACATATAAGGAGAATGGTAGACATTTATATACTACTGAATTTAGCTTTTACTACTAACACTAAGCTTTTTGAGACTATATATTCTAGTCTCGCGGATCTAACTATGGAGTTAGGGGATGTTATAGCTTACGCGCGCAAGGACTAGTTAAAGGGTCTGCAGAAAGTGTCCTATAGTTAATCGTTTTTTTATAGAAGCCGTGTCTGATAAATACCAGTTTTATAGCTTTCGAACTTTTGCTCTAATTAGCTGCGGCACTTGATTGAGATTTTAATTATACTCTTACTGCCTATTAGCTTATGCTAACTGTTAGATATAAGCTCTTGATATATATACTATAAATTCACCTATCTAAAGGCTTATATATGCTAGTAATACTTTCCTGCTTAGCTATACCTTATTCTCCCCTAATGCCAATGAGAAGGGAGTGAGATAATAAACATCCGTTAGATATACCTAAGTGGCATACTCTAGACATGGCCCCCTTATTTACGCGCATTAGAAGGAATTAATGCTAGGGCTTTGGTATTAAAACTAGTGAACGGCTAGTTAGAAGGTGTGCATGCTAAAAAAAAAAAGGCGAAGCTAGATGCTAAGTAAGTTAAGATTAGATTTTAAGGATTAGGGATTAGGGATTAGTGATCTTAGATACTGGATTTAAGATTAATTATAAAATTGTAATTACCAATTCGTAAACCCTACCTTCCCTAAAAACGGTTTCTAGATTTTGAAATCCGTCTTTATATATTTCGAAACTATCTGTGTGGGCTAAATTATGTAAGTAAAGTATATATCTAGGTACTGGTATATAACGTATATCTTGCTTAGGATGTTTAGTATTATAGAATACTACTATATAAATAATTACAATCTTCCTTATCTCCCTTAGAGCCGCATTTGGAGTATTTACTCTGTGGAAGCTCTTATAGCTAATTAATGCACCTACCTATAAGTTAATCTTCTCTTTTCTTTATAAAAGACTTAATTACACGTTAGTTATTAAGCGCTAAAAAGGAAGCTCTGATATAAGCGTACTTATAGCAATTCTCATTCTTCTTTATGTTACAGCGAATATTGTTATCTACACTCTTGGAATTTCAGGCCGCGCTAAGTTGGCGAAACGTTATAGCTCTCTTTTTATTATTAATATGGTCCCGCTGTATCTTGGTGGTAGGACCAGTCTAATTAGTAATAAAGTCCTTTATCTAAATCTGAGCCAATACGGCCTACTCCACTGCTGGGTAGGCCGCGTTTGCGTAATTTAAGGTCTTATATATAGTTTTATTAACTTCTTAGTAGTTCCCGGTTCCACTTAGGAAATATTAGTTCGTTACTCCGTACTATACTTACTCTTATACTAAAAGAATACTAGCTTATTTCCGTTATCACATCACTTAGTGGACTGTCCGTATTATATCTCCGGCGCTATACATATAAAGTATTCCTTAAATTACACTTGGTCTCCGCGATTGCGCTTATAGGTATGCTATAGGTTTATATTAGGTTAAGAAAGACTCTACTAGTAATTTGTCTCTTAATTAGCTTTGTGTTATGGCTTATTTATTATACAATCTGGCTTATTTGTTTATGCTTTCAAAACTATAGGTCCGGTCCAGCTAATAAAGTTACTATAAAAAGTTTTCCATATTAGTTAGACTCTGTGCAGGCTATATAGGTGTTAATTATTCTTAAAAAACCGTGGAAAGTTATGCATGGGGAATATATATATCTCATATTGCTAGGCATTGCTTGCCACTCTAGTGGTTTTTTTTAAGCTCATCTATACTTAATTATATGGTATTCGCAAGACTCCATTACCCTCTTAATATAAAGGTGTAAAGGTTTTAGCAATGTACTAATAATAATACTAAGCCAGTTATCTGCAATTGTTGACGGCCCGTATAGTTAAATATAGAGTTTAGATGAGTTTGATAAAGTTCTTTTTATTACAAGTAGAGTTAGAATTGCCGCTTATCTGCTCTTAGCTAAGCACCTTCTTAAAGCTTATAAAGATTATAGCGCTTGCATACGCAGACTTTCATTAGTGTGGTTTTTAGAGATATTAGGTGAAACTTTAATGCCTTATCTAGGTTACTTCTAACCTTCCTTAATAGATTAAGAGGCCTAGGCTAGCCAGTTCCTATATCTCTTGCTTAAAATAGATAGCTAGGGGATTTTTACCATCACTCTCTTTGTTCCGAACGTAATGTAAGGGTTAATAGCTAACCTTTAGATGATATTGCTGCTAGCGCGCAATCGCTTATTTAGGATGGATAGATCGTTGGATCTGCCCTAGTATATTAAAAATAAATAGTTAGCAGAGGCTGGTAATATAGCAATCTCTAGTAAGTATGCCTATTTGTGGGGGTTTCTCCTCTATTAATATTGCTGTAGTTTGCGGGACTCCCACTTTTAAAAGCGTAGTAAGGAAGGCGGTGCGCTTATGCTAGCAAGACATATATATTTTTAATACTGGATTCCAGCCAGAAGAGACGGCTGTAAGTAAATTAGTAATAACGAGATATTCCTAAGAAATGGTGGGCTAGATAAGACTAAAACGTGTTATATATAGGAAATAATCAAATTGCCTAATAGTAACTAGAAATACTTAGCAATTTTTTAGAAATTGTTAAAGTACTATAGGAGAAAGTTTTATTCCTAAACTATTTAGGCTTGAGTCCACCACATGCTATTTGTTTAGGGATGAACTCTGCTTCTCTTTTGTTTTTAAAGATTCGCCATTAATCCCCTTTTTACTACTTTTATTAATGGCGTTTTGTGGGGTTGATCCAAGGCTCTTCTATATTCCACTCTTATCTACTAAAGCCATAAGTGTATTTTTGTCTTTTTTCTTAAGTGCCTCTCTAAGCTCTCGGAACCTTATAATATGCTTAATAAACTTACTAAGGTTCCTTTTATAATAAGATCAAAGTTTATAGGATATTAGGTTGGCTATAGGCTCTTTAGTAGGCTTTTAGCACAAAACTGCCACTTTATCCATAATGTGAACCGAGTAATAGCTTAAATTCTTATTTCTCTCCGTGGCTTTAATACTTGTCAGCCTAGGCTTCCACTCCACCCAGTATTTAAGTGCACTGTTTTTGGTTACACCTTCTAAAATTTGGTTTAGTCTTCTTAGGAATTTAGTAGGCTGTTTATCTTTACTTTTATAATCTAAGCTATTATCAGAAATATCTGTAAAGTAGGCTTTATTGCCACCTGCTTGGCTGTTAGTGTAATTAAAAGATCTATAATTATTTAGCTACCTTACTAGGAGGCATTAGAGAAATGTGCTTAATACTAGTAACTATATTTACGGGGTTAGACGAGTCTATTATTAGGTAAGAAGATTAATAAGCCAAACTTAAAATATAGGGCTGGTCTTACTATGGCTTTCCATATAGTCTGTTCCTAAGATATATATATCCTTATGCTCTTAGGTGTTGTAGGGATGCAAAATTTCCATTCCGGATGTTTGGGTAGGTAAAGATAGTATTCCCACCTATCTGGAATTGGATGGCTGCGAGTGGTCCTTAACTAGAGAAAGCATGGCTGGTAAGAGCTTAGGGCTAGTATAAAAGAATTAAGAATTATAAGTGCTGTAGAGCAAAAAAACTGTATAATGCGCCCTTTATACCCTTGTAGGACTAACGCTAGAAGCACAGCTTTAATTTAAAAATATTAAACCACGTAAGCTGCTTTGCCGTAACACTAAGTTATATTAACAGTTATAGGATAATCTCTTTACCGCCTATAGCTTCTGGGTATTTGGGGGGCTGATACCTCTACTAGCATCTAGTGTCTAAGCCCCTTTTTATAATATTGAATGAATCCCCTATTTAATTCTAAGCGTAAAACTTGGCTTGGCCAGATTATTAGCTCTAAATAATAATTAACTATTAGGGCTACCCTTAAATACTAGTATATAGAGCCCCTTATCTAGTTCTAGATGGAGTAGGAACTGTATTCCTAAACTTCTTCTTAGTTACGGTAGAGCTGGCTGAATATGCCGTGGCTTTATCTTCTGATTTCTTGTTTACACTGCATACCTTAAAAACTGTAGCATAGCGCTTGGAAAGTGGCATTGCTTTTACCTATATTATATGGATTTAGGTAGAAATATCAATCTTGGAGTAACTTATACAATTCCAGTTAACAAATTTATATAAACTTCTCTAGCCACTAAAGCGTGTGGTGTTTATATAAGCTTCTTTATGTTAATGCTAATGAGAGCTAGAGCATTGAGACTACTTATAATCTAATAAGTAATAATAGCTAAGCACTGCTTATAAAGCTAGATCCCTAGCAATGCCTCCTCTAACCTAAATAGCTACGGTTAGATTCAGTCTAGTAGCTTGTGCTTTTAGGTATAGACAGTATACTAAGCAAGGAGTAATTATAGCTAATGGATATTATGCGCTAGCTAAAGGGTGAAGGGGCCGCTGATGAACTTCGCCTTATTTAGGCAATATTAATCTCCCTTTCTAAACTTAGTCTTAGCTCAGCTAAGCAGTAGAGGAAATATTATAAAGGTGGCATTTGCCTTGCCTCTAAATGTCCTTAGATTAAGCTATCTTTCCCCTAGATACTAAGCCTCGCTAAAATATAGTTCTTTTTTGTGTTCGTTAAATAAGTCCTATTATATATAATACCTTAGATAAACCTAAATCGGATTACTAATAATTCTTATAGGCTTATAGGAAGAGATTAGGAGACGATCTATATATACCCTAGATACCCTAGTTACCCTAGCTTTATATATTTCCCACCTTATAATTAACTTACTACTAACTTCTCTGGTAATAATAATTAAGAATAGGAAGAGAATAGTGATAAAGATAGTAATAAAGAGACGGTGGTTTGGAATGATGGTAATAAACTGCGGACTTCTGGCCATACTATTAAAGGATTACGCTGGAGTGACTTAGTAGAAAGGCGAACTGATACTACTAACATTAATAAACTAAACTGGGGTGATGATGACGGATTATTAAGTGATAATAGAGAACTTAGGATTTAGCGTAATTTAGTAGACAAGACTCTATAAGTGCAATTCTATACGGAAGAATAAAGTAGAAATTTAATAAGAAATTGTAGAACGCTTATAGAACGCCTAGTAGTCTGTCTATATTCTAAAATCCATGCTTTTGTTTCTCTTAGCTTGACCTCTTCTAAGCTCTATATAATTTACGATAATCTCTCAAGTCTCTTAACATGGGTAGAAGATTTTATTTGCTGTATTACTGATGAAGGACAACTAATATATAATAATAACCCTAAACTCTATAAGTTTCTTTCTAAGCTTAAACACTTATATCCTAAGCAAGTGCCAGTCGTGTTTAAGGTTAGTGGGCTTATAGATTTATATATTAAAGAGTTAAAAAATAATATCTAGTGTATACTCTTTAGCGCTTATTCTATCTATTGCAATCTGCTAAGTGGGATTATGTACCTCTACTAGTGTAGTGGGAAAGGGTTAGGAGGAAGTATAATAGGGCTTCTACTTGTGGCCAAATTTATGGGGCTTCTCTTATGGGAATTTCTTAAGTTCTTTAAGCCTGTAGGATCCATTATATAGGAACTTGTCCGGTATGCTAGGTCTATAGGGCTCTTTATATAGAAACAGCTTCTCCTTTATGGTGTTAAGGTTATTTTCGTTTTTATATATCTACTATTGGTACTTTCTTAGCACCTGCTTTATGCCTATACTTGCTAGAATAGTTTTCTAATTACTGCCCTTTTCCTTTAAAGAAGCTTTTTGAATTAGGGCTTAAAAAACATATCTACTAATCCCTTTTATAAGTAACTTGAAAATCGCCTTGCCTTCTGTTAAGGGTTCTGATATTATATAATTAGTCAGATACGGAAGACTATTAGAGGTATAACTGTTACCATTAATAGAAGTACTTTCTCCGTTGCCCCTATCTTCCTATTCTTGGCTAGAATATAGCTGTCTTTTAATTATATCTAAGCTTTTTATGACATAATTGTGATGCTGTTACTCTATGTCACAAAGCTTCCGGACTTCTATGTGCAAAGAGTGTATAACTATAATTTATTTAGTAAGCATATTAACCTTACTTTCCTATAGTACTTGCCTTCTCTGTTAAGACTATCTTTATGCTGTAATAAGTCAGTTGTGTCTATTTTAAACCATATATAGTGGACCCTATAGCTGTGGTGCTGTTTATATAAATGTAGAAAGCGATAAGTTTTATACATCGTTTTTAAAAAAAAAAAACGAAAAGTAATAGCGTTTTATTTACCTAAAATATGATTTTAGGTTTCTGATTTCTGCTTTGCTAATCCTTACCTAGTTTTAGACTTTAGCTAAAGTTAGTTTTCTATTTTAAGTTTCTAGTCAGGATCCAGGTTTTCGGTTATTGGTTAAGTGAATTGATAGGCAGTTTCCTATAGGGGCTCTTATTGTATGTGGCTTTTTTTAGCGTGTGGGCTTGTTCCCTTGCGGGCCTATTTCCTATATAAGCAATCACGCTAATATGTTTACGCCCCTTATAGGCTCAGAGCCCGCGTGGTCCACTTACCCATATGGGAATTTATTGCGTACGGCTTGTTTTAGCGCATAGACTTCTTTCCCCTACTAGCGTATGCCCCGTATTAACTTAGAGCCCGCGTGGTCTACTTGCCTGAATAGGAATTTGTCGCGCACGGCTTGTTTTAGCGCATGGACTTCTTTCCCCTGCTTGCGTATACCCCGCATTAACTGATAATTACGTGATTGCGTAACCCATGCGGGCTATAAGCCCACAGACGCCACTTTTCTGGGTAGGATAGTTGGGTTTAGGGGCTGGGCTTGGCGTTTGCAACCCACTACAAAGCTACTATAAGGGCTTTTTGCCCCTGCGGGAACAGAATTAATTATTTGGTGACTACTTCTCTATTTCTGTAATATTAGGGAAATTATCTATTCCCCGCCTTGCCTTGACCCCTTAATTTAAAAAATAGGTCCATTAAGACAATTTATATTATAATATTTAAACAAGTCTTCTACCAGTTTAAAGCCCTAACTAATATATAGTCTAGGGTAAACCTCCTAGTACCTCTTTATAGTAACGCCACTGAATCCCGCTAATGGAGAGTGTAAGGTTTAACTTTAGTAAATTACCTAGTATTAAATATTAGCGGGTCTAGAGCACACTAAAAATACTTAAGCTATAGCTTAAGTAACAAAAATAGAAGGTTAGTAAGGAATAAATAGCGCTACTGGCGCTTCAAATAAAGACTAATAATGTTATTATTTGTGACTGGTTATATAGTTCGGTTAAAATATATCCTATTAGCGAGTTTAAAGGTCGCTTTAGCCAGCAAGTGGGATTGGAAGGGAACGCCATTTGATATAACATTAGCGGCTATCTTAGCGTGCCTTACAGTTTACGCTGTGGCTAAATAAGGAGGTTGCATGCTACTTATATATTATTATATATTTTAAGCGCCCAAGACCATAAAGCAGGGAAGGGATATAGAGACCCTAGATTCTGGCGCTAAAGAGGTATAATCTAAGCATTTGAAACGCTAGGGGTGATTAAGCTGCATTGTTATAAGGGTTCTGGCCTAGTGGAAGCCATAGTCGGATATACTAATTAAGTGATATATTTTTCAACTCAAGCCTATAAATAAATGCAATATTATTAGAAATCGGTCACTATTAGCTGCTGTGTGTGGCACAGTTTTATTTAAAATTAATTAAAAGCTAGAATTTCTTTGCCTTAGAACCCCCCTATACTTAAGAGTAACTCGCATAGATTAGCTACATTTGTTTTAGATAAATAAGAATTTTACAAATTCTCCCTTTATTAACACTATTTGCCTTACTTAAGTCGTAGCCAATATGGATTATACCCTAAGCCTTCCTAAACCTATTATCGAACCTAATATATGTTGCTGTTAGATGTGTCTCTATACCTATACGCTTAAAGAAGAGCTTGTTAGAGATTATGTCACTATTACATCTCTATAAGATAAGCAGTCAAGAACTAAGTTATAGTTTTAAGACTTTTAGCTGCAAACTCAGCGTAAACTTAAAATAATTAAGAGAAGGCTTAACGGAAATAATAAAGTTGTTAAATGTATAAAACTTGCTATAGAGAGACTAGAACAAGCATTGGAGCGAATTACTATAATACAGGAGTAGAAGAAAGAGGACGATGCTTTAAAAGCCCTTATAAGCCTTAGATCAGCTCTACTAGAATGTTCTCTAGTACCAGAGTTAATAGGAGTAGATAGTTAGACTCTCTTATGTCTTTACCAGTTACAAACTAACCTTGCATTAGAGTATGATTTTATAACGGAAGAGGGAGATGCTAGAACACTCCCTAGTTATCCACTCTGTGACAGCATTATCCTTAATTCTGGAACCACTATACACGCTATTAACAATTGATCGAGATTTGTTAACGAGCTCCGGCTAAGCAATGACTTTGTGTACACTAGAACAGGCCTAGATCCAATTAAGGACTTTAAAACTACTAAGATTACAATTTGGATACTAAATAGAACTAAAAGAATCTAGCTTAAGAATGCAGCGTATATACCAAACTTTTATACAAGCCTAGTTTGCCTTTAAAAGTTTAATGAATATGGAGTCTTTTAGGACAATAAGAATAACTTACTATACTATAGCGATCGATAGACGTACGCCTATTGCGGTTGGTACAGTAATTAGTTAACCCTTAAATATTACAAGCTTAAGCCAAGGGCCCTTAGGGAAGAGCTAGTGAAGAAGCTTAAAAGAGGAAGTGTTAACCTAAATTGGGTTTGCTTACCACCGTCTTACTACTATTTTTGTTACCTACTACCCTATAACCTACTACCCTACTGCTTACTACCCTATAACTTACTACTTGTTTCTATTCCTTGCACCTTCCTTATATATATATAGAGGCCCTAGAGCCATGTTTGATAAATAGAGTTATTAATTTTTTATCTTTTGATCTTATGATTGATAGGAAGAATTAAGGTCAATTGGACGCCTATATCTAGCATAGCTGCGGACGGTTTGACAAAAGCTCTACTGTATTAAAGGAATGAGGTATTTATTTGCCAATTAAATCTAGTTAATATTGAGAAAAGGATTAAATCTAGATAATGTTTAATTGAGGAGAGTTCTTGGGGTATATTTAACTCAACACCAAATTGATATCGCGACTTTTTGTACCTTTTTTATAATAACTTAGAAGGCTCTGCGTAGCTAGGGGGTATATTGACCTATAAAACTTTAGACGTCGTATTAGTCCTTAATTAAATAACTGACGTGTAAAGCTCTAACTAATTAACTAAATACGTCGTAGATTAGACGAAGCTGATAATAACTTTTTAATATATATATAGAGGCTCTAGAGCTATGTTTAACCTAGTAGAGTTCTCATTCTTAATCTAACCGTTTGACAAATACTACTTGTGTTTTAGATAAAATTTGTGAATAAACGTTTAATCTATGGCTTAGGATGCAGATTTGAAACAATTTTTAGATAACTGGATTCTGAAGTTAACGCAGTAAATATATAATAAATACTTAAACAAGACGGCGATAATCTGTTAGTGTATCCAATCTTAATTCCTCCTTATGCTTCTAGTAGCCACTGTAAATGAACCAGCATCCAAAACGTATTATATTATCTGAATATTTACGTAGGTTGTGTATATCTCCTGCTTTCCGTTCGGCAAAACTGGTAGATTTGGCAATGTAGGCCAATCCCAAACCTAGTATAGTGTATATACACTACCATAAACAAGGTCCTGGGGCAGCTTGACTTAAACACTATACCATAAATTGTTACCCTTAAAGTCCTTATATTGTTGCTGCGGTAGGTTCTAACAGCGGAGAGACTTGGGACTACTATTTATCTAATAGCAGCTGCTATTATCAAAAGGTGCTTGTATAAGAAGGCGCCCACAACTATCCCCTCTAGTTCTGTCACTATTCCATACCTGGTGAATCGCTAGTAGTAAGTTAGAAGGAGAAGGAACTGCTATTTTATAAACAGAAACTTCTCTAGAGGAGGCCTTACCTGGGGTTTGATTTAGTAGGGTAATGTGGCCATTTTCTTAATATATTAGCAGTATAGTATCTCCTGTTAGTATAGATAACATAGGACTCCCTAATGTTTGGTTATAATTTATCTGAGTTTGTTTATATATGGGGTCTATAGGTAGGAGAGCATTACTATTACAGCTATTGGGAGGTAGGAGATAGGTTATACAGGCGTCTCTATTAAAGAAAGGCGAGGTGCGGAGAACTTGAGATTAGTATTAGCAAGGCTAATGCTTCTAGCGTATGGTATAGTTTACTATTTTCTTAAGGAAAACCGGGAGATCTTTTTAAGACGCTATAATTATCTAAAATTAATGTCCGCTCTACCCAAGTATGAGTAAAACACCAGCGTAAGAGACAGAGAAGATAGATTAAAGGAGAAACTTAAAGGAGATAGAATATTTTTGTGTTTTGTTTCTGGTGTAAAGGTAGGAGAACATGATTTTATATTCTTAAATGCTATAAAACAATGTTTTTAGTAGCGATTTATTCTATATTTGGTATTACTAATCTTAGAAACCTAAAACGGGAAACAGGAAATGGGAAGTAAGAAATAGGAAGCAAGAAATAGGAACATAAAACTTAAATTATAAAATAGGAAATTAAAAAGACTAAATAGAAATATTAAAATGATTTTCTGATTTTAAGTTTTAACTTCAACGGTCTATTAGGGATAGTGTGTAGTTAAAAGGTGTAATTGCTAGCTGCTAGGGATTGCAATATATGTTATATTAATTATAACCTTAATCTTTCTTACAAAAACTCGTAAAGGCTGGTATTGCGCCTTAAAAAAAACTCTATAAGACTCTAAAAGCTCTTATCTTAGTAAGTAACCCTATAATAAAGCTAGTAACATAAGCTGATAGAGTAGATATAGATAAGAAGAGTTTTAGCATTTCTAATTTCCTCTACCCTAGTGGCATAAGCGGTATAGTCGCTGTAGGGATTACTATAATTACCGCTATTATTTTAATAGCACTGGTCCTGTTTCTAATTATACGCCGTTAGTAAAAGTATCGGCTTTAGGATGCGGTTTAGGATGCGGTTAGGGACATAGGGCTTAGGGAAGAATAGGGGAAGGTAGATAGGGTGACTAGATTACCTTAACGCATATTATTTTCTAAAGAAGAGCGCTTTTAGGTATTTTAGTCCTAAACCTATAGCTATAAAATTGAATGGATGTTTTTTAATGTTATAATTTGGGATATCTTAAATATAACCAACGGTAAATATTATGCAAAACCGTTTGTGTAGCCACTGTGGTATGCCTGACTTACAAGTCTGTATACGTGCCTATATATATAACAAGTATCGTTTCTTAGGAAAGTAAGGATAAAGTACTCCTCCTTCTTCGCTACTACTAAGAAAGAAAGAAATAGAAAAGATTACAATTAATAAACTCTAATTAAGCCATCCTAATTGCGAAGTCCTAAGCTGATAAGAATCCCTAGCTTAGCTATGCCATCGCTTTTTATAGCTAGCGCTTTATCGCCTAATTAATGTTAAATTCGCCTTTACTAACCCCCGCCCTTTATCTTTCCGCTAAGTGAGAATTATTAGAAATAGACCCCTAAGCTAAAAAGGCAGCAGTACCTAAAATAAGAATATATAGATATTTGGATACCGCTTAGCGCCTAATAGGCCCTTGTTTCTAATCGCTACTTAAAAGGTATTATAGTGTTGCGTTAAACGTACAGCTATATATAGTTATACTCTTTCCTATATATCTAACAGCGACCACAAGGAGACTTCCTGTTGCATTTCGCCTTCGCAACCCGGCAATTAGAATATAGTAATTAATGCTCAACTTTGGGACTTTCTAGAGTAGGTTTAACATAAATTAAAGTTTCTCCGTTATAAGTAGTCCTAGTAGCCGTCAGTGGGGTAGGCTGATTTGACTGAAATTGCTCTCTTATATCCTAGAAGAACTGTGTGCCTAATAAGGTCTGATTTTGGGTAACTTGCTCGGCCTTTATAAAGTTTAAAGTGGTATTGTCACAACAATCGTCGGAAGCCGTTAAGGCGTGTTGCTATATAGATGATTGAGACCCCGGATACATTGTAAGAAAGTGCCTATAATTCATCTCTATCTCTAGAATAACCATTAACGTCTCTTTATCGGACTGGTATGGATATTGTAAATAAAAGGTCTTTATCTGGTCCCTAGAGACGCTATTAATTGCTAGTAAGGCTCGGAGTTGCTCGTTCTCTTATTATATAGTGCTTTATATTTCCTAGGAGGCTTTTATATTCTAAACCATAACATTAACCTACTTTTGTAGCTTAGCGCAGTTTTGGCACTCTCTTGCCTGCCACGGTATTATGGTGAAAGCTTTACTGTGTGGGTTGTTCCTAGCGGCTAAAGGCAAGAGCCTTAGCAATAAGTTGGATAAGCAAGTAATAGTAGAAATGGAGGAGTAAAGATACTAATGAGCCCATAACTAGAGGGGGGATATTGAACCTTAAATACAAGAAGACGCCACTTGCTGTGACACGTCTTATGCTTGCACACTAGGTTCCCGCTATGCCGTAGGTGGTAAAGGTTGGTGAAGGTCAAGGCCTGATTTGGGGTCGCCAAACGGGGCTGCTATAAGATGTGCGGCTACTGGGGGATATAAACTCACCACAAATATGTATGGAGATGCGAAAACAGCATATAATGGCTTACTTTGGCGGTGAATTCCAAGCATTAGAGGTGGCCGCAGTTAGTATTAATGTAAATCTTTCGCTATGCTATTTACGGACTTGAGAATAGTTCTATTGTAGGGATCCCTGCTTAGGTCACGTTTTTGGGGCTTTGGCGACAAAAATGTCTTAGTACTTAGAGCGATTCCTTCTGTTGGCTATGGAGGTAGCTTTACTGCTAAGGCGTCGGACTCTAAACGACTATGGACACCGAAGGTTGAACTAGGGTTATTTCCTTATGTATATTAGGGCTCTTAGAGCCACCTTAAATAAAAGAGATTACTTGTTTAATTCTGTGTCTCTACCTATTAGCTAGCTTATATTATTTGTTATAATACCCGCCTGGCTGAAACCTTCCATTATTAACTAAAAGTATCCTTTAACCTCGCTGGAGATAGCACTGGGAACACTAATTATACTAACACTTGCAAGACCTAATAGAAGGACTTTATACATTTCGACATTTACACTGTTCCGCTATTAGCAGTGCTATAAAACTATAAGTAGGTACGCTTACACAAGTCCAACTTATTATATCCCGTGTTATATTCCGTTTCATTCCCCCCTTGCAAGTTATGCAGGCTTTATGTTTGCAATTTAGACATTTTTCTTTTATCTGTATATGTGGACCATCTCTGTAATTATACTGGCTCCGCAATTAGGATAAGCTTAGTAATTGGAATGGCCGAACTTACATAATACTATTCTCTATTCCCTGTGTTTGAACAATATACGTATACAGTATGGCCGCACAGATAATAATCATTTGTAGGTTAATCCGCGCTTTTACACTAACACTATCTTCTTTATTAGGAAAGACTATGTCTGGCGTGAAATTTCTTATATAGGACTAAGTTTATATAGGTGCTAATTAAGCTGGTGTTAATTGTGCTAGTGTTAATTGTGCTGGTGCTGATTATGCTGGTGCTGATTGTGCCGACACTATTTCTATAGATGTATTACGGATGCGATTATTCTGATATGGATTTGACCCATCTCTGTATTTATACTAATCCATTAATCATTGTGGTGTGAGAATATAGTGGGCAGACTTATATTATAGCATGTTTTATTCATCTTGCATGCGGCCGAGATAGCTTAGGTATAAAAAATAATAGTAAGCAGTACGGGGCACAAAGATTAATGGTGAGGAGTGCGGCCGAAGTTATATTCTATCTTAGCTAAGATTCTAGGCACAGCTACCAGTCTGATAACGCCTTGTATAACGCCTTGTATAATACCCTAGCTTAGCCCCGAAGCTTCTTATATAAACAATATAAAAAGCGCCTTGCGTATTTGGATTGAAATTCTAAAATTAATCAAGAATCCTTAATATAATTATGCTCGCCGTCTTATGCTATAATGGAACTGGGAACACTAAAAATGCTTATAGTTTGTTAGATGGACAAGTTACTTATAAGAACTCTGTCTTATTACAAGAGGCTCTAGAGCCTCACTATATGCACTAGATAGGTGGCAAAAGGCTAATGACGATTTGTAACTGTTACTTAATTGCTACTAGGTCGATATTGCCACTTAGTTGGTAATAGGTAATGAATAGGTAATAGAATTAGGTAGTAAGATATATAATGGCAAGAAATAGGGTGGTGAGTTATAAGGTAGTACCTTCGAGGTCAGTACCTAATAGTGAAATCGGCAGTCGAAGCGGATCCTGATTTATTCCTTTTAGATTCTAAATAGGTTGGTATATTGCGCAAATTTGATGACAACAGTGACAGTTCTCCCTCTTTGCGTAATAGTCATATTTACACTATACCTGCTATCAAACTATGTAATACCATTATAAAGGGTACCTATATGCATTCCCATGCCCGTTCCTCTACGCATTTCCGTTCCTATTCCTCTACGAATTTCTATAACTGTTCCTCTGCTCTATTATCTAATTTGTCTTTAGTGGATTTAAAACTCGCGTTATCTATTGCTTCCTCGGCGGATCCAGAACCAAGATTAGGCTTTTCTTTAAGGTTTTCTTTAATGCGGTTGAGTTGCGCAGAGGTTTTGTTAGGCTTTCCTTCAATTTGGTCGTGTTGCGTAGGATCTTTCTCTTGCTTAATAAGCATTTCTTTAATGAGGCTAAGTTGCGTTAAGACCTTCTTTATACTAAAAAATTATTTGCTAGAGATATAAAAAGGCTAAAAGCCTAGAATTTATATAGTAGGCGGGGCAGGAAATAGAAGTCTTAGTATATACTATGATTTTAGCGCGCCTGTGCCACTAGCCCACTAATATGGAATTATCACTATCTGCAAGGTATACATGCTAGCTTTCCATTTCTTTCGGCTCCCATTCCCGCCTTTATCCGTTACTTTTCACCGCTAGTCTACATTATATAGTACAGCCTATGTTGACTAAGTAACTCGGTATGGCTTCCCCTTTCCGCTATCTTTCTATTTTCTAAGATAATAATCTTGTTGGCGTCCTTGATTGTGTTAAGACGATAAGCAATAATTAAAGTTGTTTAACCTTCTACTTAACTTTTGAGTAATTTATGAATTGGCACTTCCATTAGATTATCTATAGCAGATGTGGCTTTATCAAGAAGCAGAATCTTTGGATTTTTGAGAATAACCCTTATAATAATAATGCGTTAACGCTTACTGCCTGATAATTTAACACCTTCTTCCCCAACCTTGGTGTTATATTGGGTTTTAAAACCTATTATCCGGTTATATATATAAGTGGCTTTGCAGGCTTCCTCAATTTCATTAGCCTTAGCGTTAAGCCCGTACGCCATAATTTCCTTAATTGACATATTTGGTAAGTTAAGGCTTTAGGGTACAATTGTGATATTATCTTATAGGCTACTCAATGTGACATTATGGGTATTTTGGCTGTTAATTTTGATGTCCCCTTTATTAGGGTTGATAAACCGCTGTAAGAGCTTAAAGACTGTAGACTTGCCGCTCCTACTTTGTCTAATAAGTGCAACAGTTTTTCCGCCCTTGATTGTAAAACTGATCTTATTTACCGCCGGCTGGTCGCCATCCGCGTAGGAAAATGAGATGTTGGTAAATTTAATGCGCCCAGCGGTAACCTTAAGGCGTGTTACTCCTTCTTTATCAACAACAGATGGCCTAGTTTAAAAAAGTTTGGAAAAACGTTCTCCTATACTAAGGCAATCCATAAGAATATCGTATAATCTTATATAAAAGTTCACAAATTTAAACATGCTTAGCCAGGATTTAATTAGAATATGCAAGCTGCCTAAAGGTGCGAGACCCTCTATAATATGAAGAACCATGAGCTACATCGCGGTCACTAGGCTAATTGTTTTTATTCTATGCTCTGCTAAACTGGCAAATAAGCGCAGCCAAGACATTTGTTGCATTAGCTTGATGAAGTCTAATAATATAGAGGAAAGTTGGCGGTTCTTATAATCTTAACAGTTGGCTGAAATTACCAGCTCCTAATGTTTTATTGCATTATATTTAATCCGGCTTTCCCTATATTGAATTATGGTATAATCTTGACGCATCTAAAAAAGCTTTAGATTCTTAGCGAGTTCAGCCCAGATTTATAAGACGACTATAGCTATTATAATAAGTCTAATATATCCATTAATAAAGTGTAACAGATAGACTACAATAATAATAATATTAATTATGGAAGGCATTGTGTTAAATAATAGGTAATCCGCAAGATTAACAAATTAATCTTTTAGGTTTATAACCTCCATAACTTCTATAGAGCTTTTATTGTTATGGAAGTCTATTAATAGTTCCATAACGTGTCTAAGGGCGCCCTCTTTGATGTTGCGCTTTAAAGACGCCGTAACCTGTATCTTTACTAGCGGTATAGGCAGTGCTATAAGAGAGCAAAGTAGCGACCCTATATAGAACCAAAGTTCTCGAACGGGTAAGGGACCTTTAAAAATCGGTTAGTAAATGCTATTAAAAAACAACACAAATACACACACCAAAAGGTTTAAGAGCAGTTAGAAGTGCACCCACTAATATTAATAGTAAAATCACTAGTGGCCTCTTTAAGACTTGTATAATACCTACTATGCAAATTAAAAACCATATTTCTGGGCCCCTTGGCCGTAGGTAAGGTATAATTACTAAGAGATCCTCTATACAATCCCCCTAGCTTTTAGTGTTACTAGCTTAAGTCTATTCTGCAAGTAGTAGCTCAGCTTTAGCAAGCCGAGGTATTCTATATAGGATAGAGAGCCTAGCTACTAGAAATATCTGTAGAACTAGTATTATAAGACGCCAAACTCTATAGACATTGGTCGTTGATTAATTAATAGCGAGGAGGATTAAATGGGTGGCTTTAAGGGTATAGGAGGTTAGGAAAAAACCAAAATAATAATTTCTTTTCTGAGGTAGCCGAACTATTTTAAGATATAAAAGCATCTAAATGCTACTCCATATAAGTATTGGAACTTCTAGGATGGTCTAAATATCCAGTTAGTATAGAGTATATTCCATATAGGGCAGGTTCATACATATATATATATAGTAATTTGCTAAGACACAGCGTGGAGAATACCTTCCATAACCTAGCAGTACCATTAAAATCTGCCAGTAGTCGTAAAATTTAAACTCTTATATAGCTGGCTATAACTCCTACTACTATTTACAATATATAAGCGGGCTGCTTCTTCTATGTAACTAATAACGACTGCAACCTCAAAGACTAGACGGTGCAGAAAAGGAAGGAAATGGTTAGAAGGAAGAGATAAATATAATTAAACGTCTTAAATTACTCTATGGTTTGGAATAAGATATAGGGATATAGAAGATTTTAACGTTCACTCTCTATAATATTTTGGTGTAAGGAGGTAATGATGGATAAAGGTTAAGCGAGAGGTCTTAGAACGACTATTTATACGGTAAATAAGGGTTGGGCTATACTAGATACGGCCTATACCTTTAGTTGGCACTATGATAACAAGGGCACTTTGGTTAAAAGTTTCCGGATTAAACTTGTATACATATGGCTTAATCCTATAGGTAGGTGAACTGTTAAGAGCTAGTGTTAAAACAAACAAGGTATTAGTGATGTGACTTTATAATCCAGATTAAAAGTAAATTCTTGCTATTAAAGGCCTAAATGGGTAATTCTTAGTCCTAGAATGTAATCTAGTGCGTAATAAAGGGCATGGTGTGCTCGAGATTAACCAACCTGCGTGCACACGCCGAGATCGCAGACAATTGAGTATCATTTATGCATAGAGATGGTAAACGCTATAAAAAAGGGCAAATACCGCCTTGCTTTATAGACAGTGATTAAATACAGGGCCACCAGTGATCCGTGAAGTCGAGGATAGCTTGAAGCCGTTCTGGGAGGCTAGACGGCATAGAAGGCAGTGTTGATAACCTATTAGGTAGCAATAGGACGCCACGCGCAACTTTAGCCTTATAATTATCGCTAGCCACAAGGGGCTTAGTTAGTTAATAAGGCTCACTGCGGAATGATAAGCGAAGCTGTTGGATTTAGCCTAACTAAATAAGCCCAACGAGCTAGCTAGTAAATGCCTAACTAAGCCCCACCAAGCCCCTCTACTAAAAGGCATTATTAAATCTTTTTGTTGCACCACGGTGACTTGCGTTCGTAAAGTAGTAGGTATGCTTCTATTGAACTTTACTAATTTTAGATACTGAGATCTCTAGGCAGACTTTGCCATCCTAGCTACTTGATTGTATGACGCCCTATATAATACTCCCTGTATATCTCCCTGCATACCCTCCCTCTTTATAGAAACTGTTTCCCTAATATAGACGCTACCTATACCTAAATATTTGGAGGAGGTCCCACTAGACGCTCTTAACTATATTACTTTAGTGTTGTTATATCTTAGGGATAGAGGAAATGTTTAGGTCAAAGCTTTAGAGCCTAATTTGGAGAAATGCGTTGCAAAAGAGCTAGGTGATAAAATTAAAACTTTGTCTTAAACAGCTGTAACTGAGCTCTATACAACTGTAAGCAAAGCTAGTATAGATTTCTGTATGTATACTAACTACTAAGCTGCATCTAAAAAACTAGGTGGTTTTTTATTTGAAAGATAAAGCCAGAATAGGAATACTAAAAGATTAGTTTATCATTCCTCTTAATATCCAGAGCCCACCCGCATATATATCCACTGATAAAGATATGTCTATTAATAAAGCCACCAATAAAGACATGTCTATTAATAAAGCCACTAATAAAGACATGTCCATTAATAAAGCTATTAATAAAGATATGTCCATCAATAAAGCCACTAATAAAGACATATCCATTAATAAAGCTACCTATAAACATGTTATTCTATCGCTTGGGTTTGCTATCTTTTGCGTATCTAGCAAACTGGCTTTTATTAGCGGGGATGTAGTATTCTATCTCCTATCAGCCTAGTTGGCATGCTTCTATACCGGGATTAAGCAGGTCAAAGTTATTAAAGTCTAGATTAAAGTTGGCTAATTCTGGTATAAAGGTGGCGAAATCTGTACCGAAGTCTGCAAGGTCTAACTGGAAATTGGTAAAATCGAAGTTTTTAAGCGGTGTCTACGGATGTACATTGCCTAGTAAGTTAGTAGGGCTTTAAACCAACATTGTCTAAATTTTACCAGAAATGCTATAACTGTTCGTCTTAATAGGGTCTGGATGACTTGTCCTACCTACTTGTCCTTACACCGTCTAATTCGCTAAATGCGCTTCTGGTTTGGCTGGGGGCTATAAGTAAGAGTTAGGAAAGGGTTTTTGATTAATAGTTTGTTTAAGCATTTGACGCCGCTTTGAGCAAGCCAATCCTGCGTTAGGTATACTTAGATGCTGTTTTATAGGCCCTAGTAACTCTAAGTAAAGTTAGTATAGTTCTAACTAGAAGTTGCGGATCCCCTTCGCCACTTTATTCGCGTTATGTTTCTTTACTTCTTTGGGGACTAGTTTCTTAATGGGTTTAAGAACACTGGCTAAGCTAGAGGCTTTCTTTGGGAGCCTTTCTATCCATTTAGGGTAGTATGTGAGCACTGAATAACGCGAACTTGGGAATATGGCTTACTTGTCTTAAGAGATGTAATCCATAAGTAGGAACCAAGCGCTCTCTCCTAGCTTAGCACTGATAAGATGACATAGTTGCCCAAATTTTGCCTATATAGCGATATTATTAGCCGTTATAGGACGTGCTGGTTCACCTATAACTTATATATAAACCTTTTTAACAAGTGGACTAAGTGCCTTCCTACGGGGTAGAAGTCCTGTGTTGTTTTTTTCCCTATTAGTGAACCGGATTAGAAGATCGCAAAAGAATAGTGTAAAGAAAATCTAACGGATGGCGTTAGCTTCCTTTTAACATATAACTTTTTATATGTTATAGATTTTTTGGTAGAATTCTGCCTTTAGGTCGGATTGTTTCGTTCCAGCTTTAACGTTTTTAGACTTAGATTTAATATCCCTCTGTCCAGGTTTAACGATTTTAGGTTTAGATTTAGTGCTTTTGGTTTTAGACTTGGTATTGTCAAGCCTAAATTCAACGTTGCTGGGATTAGATTTAGTGCTGCTAGGATTGGATTCAACACCGCTAAGATTGGGTGCGACACTACTAGGCTTGATACTATTAGACCTAAACTTGACGTTATTAGGCTAGAGGCTCTAGGGCTTAAAGAACTTTGCTAGTTCCTCTTTCTACTCGACTATTAGAGGTATAAGTGAAGTCCTAAATGCAAGAGTCTTTACTTTATTCACAGCTTGTTGCGTACATAAGGTCCTTAACCTTTTATTAGAGTTTAAGAGTTTTTTGGGATTAATGGCTTTAATAATACCATAGAGGATTTCCACTCTTTTAAAACAAGTTAGCTAAATAAAAAAGGTTAAAGATCGATATTCCGCTTACGTCTTTAAATATAGTGCGTAATGTAGTATTAGGGTAATGCTTGTTAAGAATGGCTAGGAGGTTAACTATTTTTAGTTTACTTAACATTTTTAGAGCAAAGGAGGGTGGTTAGGATTAAATGAACGAGTTTGGGTTTAACCGAAATAGTATTTCTAAAATGTTCCTGGAACATTTTAAAACACCATTCCGGTTAGTTTCATTTTGCACCTATTAGCTAAGCTAGTTTAAATCCCTTTGTCCTACCGCTTATATCCGTAGCCTAATTATCCTTATATCTTCTCCACTTTACTCATTCCATCGTTGCTTATCCTAACTATTTTTCTATAGAATTAAGTAAATGGAGTCTACTACCCGCTTCCCTATTGTTTCTATTATCGCATTAATGAATAAGACTGCAAAATTAGGAAGTTAATGGAACCGGCTAATACAGATAGTTAGGATATTAGTGATCTCCTCCACAGATGTCTACGATTAGGGGTTTTAGTGTTAGCGCCTTAATAAAGCGTTAAGGCTTTTAGGTTTTAAGCTAGCTGAAGCTAGGGGTTGGTGCCAATCACTATATAGCAGGCGTTGGCTTATAAGGCTATAAATATTCGTTTACCTAATTACTCTGCATTTTACGCCCGCTCTATTGTATTGCCTTCGTTGCCTTTTTGTACAACTCCATCTATATATATTCCCGCTAGGCTAGCTAGATACTATGCCTCTAATACCTACTCCGCTGTTTATTGCTTTTATATATATTAGAAGGGTATAGACCCTATTTATTTAGCCTTATCTTATCTGACCATTATCTAAGCAGGAAGTTACTTAAATTAGGGTATTTAGACATGATATCCTAGTGTATATTTTAATATATAAGTACTTCCTAGTGACACCAGTGCACAAGCAATTAAGGTACGACTTTGAAGAATTTATATTGGCCTGTTTGCGGGTCTTTTAGGGGGGGAGGCCGCATTGAAAAAACTGGTCCAGGAGTTACCAGAACTGTTAAAACTTGGTCCTTAATGCTAGAGATGTTACGGAAGTTTAAGACCTGGTTTTAATATGGTTCTTTTCTACGCGGTAGAACTAATAGATTTGGCTTTCTGGGGGTTTCGGCTCGCTTAACAATTTTATTAGGGGATTAGGCGATAATAGGGAAAGCAGGCTAATTTAAGCTTCTCGCTTATAAATATATTTTCTAAAGACTTACAATCTAAAGCACTTGCCTTTACTATAGTCTTTCTAAGGCTTGCTTTGCTGATGGTGACCTATTTACTTATATATATTCTGTTGGGACAAGAAGCTAGTAATTCGCCATTAATCCTAGATAGTATCTAGTTATACTCCCTAAGTCGATAACTAAACAGAGAGGGTAAATTAGCACTAGAGTGAAATATCTCCTTAATCTTCTGCTTAGGGATAGGCGTAAGCAATAATACTGTGCCTAGACCGCTACTGTAAATGCTAAAATAGCGCCTATAGCTAGCTGATGGTCGGTACACACAGATATGACTTAATAAGGACATAAAGGCTGGGTTGCATTAATGGAATGCGGATGGAATTAGATAATATAAGTTTATATAGGTTTAATTAAGGAAGGTTAAAGGTAAGTATATATCTCTAATAAGCCTTCTGGCTTTCTTTTACTATTTTATTAGTTTTCCTTCTAACGCCTCTAGCTTGAATCTATTCGGATTTACTAAAATATATATGCCATATCTAGCGTCTACAACCAAATTTCCACTAAATATCTTAACCAGATTGGCGAAATTAGTTAGGAATTTTCTACTCAAATTCATTCTGTAGCTATGCCGGTAGATAAAACCTATTAACTATAAAACTAGGTTATTCTTAAGGTAAAATTAGCTAATAATTCGTTTAGGTTCCTGGGAGGCGATGCCCAGCTTGTTCTAAAAGGGGCGAAGAAGTTTAGGTAATCCTAGGAAAGAACTATCCCTAGTGCGGTACTGCAGTAAACTAGTTAGAGTATTTAGTAAGAATCTTTTTCTAGCAATTTCTATACAAGGCTAACATATGGAGTACCCCAAAGATAGTAAAGGGCTGGGTTTGTAGGTAATAGAGGAGGTAGGGGTTACTATAAGCACTAAGTTCCCTAATTTTCGAAGATGCTTATAGTAGTAAGAGTGACATTATATATGTTTCTAATATATATGTTTTACTTCTTTCCAGCTTCATTGGCTATATATATATCAATTTATAAGGGGAGCTATCCTATAGTCGGCATTTATAGCTATTTGATTCACTATACATTGCCAGATATATAATTATACCTAGGTTCACTATAAGTGTACTCATCTCTAGTATACTGTGAAGACTTAGTGCACAAAATACTAGGAGATAGGAGTGAAATGCCTAGTAAATATAGTCGTGATGTAAGAATGAATACTTTAACACATTAATACATGGCTAATGCTCTCTATAATTAGTACAGGATTGACGAAAACAGTAGTTTATCTCGACTGTTTAGACAGTAGCCTAAGTAAGCTAAAATAACCATTTCTTCTAGGTGACTGCTATAGCAAAATTAAGGGTGCCGGCAGGTATAACGGTATCAGCGAGCGAGGCCAGACTTGCTAATAATTAAGTGGACCTAATTGAGATTGATTAATTGATTGCTTATAAGCAATTAATCAATCAATCTAAGGAGGCTTAAAATTTGGAATCAATTAATCAGCTAAGGCCCTAATTGATTAATTGATTGCATATTGATTACATATTTATATAGGCGGTGGATATGAGGTTTGTGATAGACTTGCGGTATTACTATTGATTTTATTTGTAGGGCTGAATGCAAATATAGCAAACAGTTTACTTTGCGAGCCTTAACACCATGCCAAGACTTGGAGAGAGACTCCCTCTATATAAGCTGCCTTATCGGCCACCCCTACGGCGACTCTAACAATTGATATATTATAATTAGCAATATTCCAGCTACTAGAGCACCTTTTTAGGGCTATAATCTGCCATAGAGCGAAGCTATATCAAAATTTATATGGATTATATAATCTATACAATTAATTAATTAATTTGCAATCAATTAGCTTGGATTTAGGCGAACAATTAACTAATTAATTAAGAGGCCACTAAAATAGGCAATCAATTAAGCAGAAGGGTCGTTAGATTGATTAATTGATTGTTAGTAAGTCTAAGCGAGGCCGAGTCCTAACCTAAATGATTATGTCTGGAAAACCAGGTTAAGCCATCCGCAAGGGCCATTCTGACTGTGGTGACCTTGGAGGTTGATTAGGTGGGTGGAGTTTATATAAATAGCTAAAGGAGACGAGCTTGGATTAGATTAGATATTAGTTGCTTATAATAGGTGAAGTAGTTACTGCTCTATTGGCTAAGGCCAAATCTTGCTGTGTAGTCCAATATTTGGAGCTGTGGCTATTACCTTCTGGAAAGGTAAGAATAGTACTAAAATGTAAAGCTAGGACGTCTTGTCGCCAATTAAATTAAACATTTGGCTTGTGAACTTGAAGCGGTTGTGGAATGGGATGCGTACCTTATAAGTGGCTGGTGGCTGGTGGCTGGTATGGCACGTGCCGCCGCGGCAAATTCTGTTCGCCGTTATCAACTGCGACGCGTTTGATCTCTACGCCTTCACTGCTTTTTATCACTTGTTAAAAAAACCATCTCGCTTACTCAACGAATCTCCCAAGAAAACTCCCCTGTTTTGCATACGTCCTCCTCGTGGTTGGGGACACTTGAAATCTTCTGCCGTAATAGTCCTGCAAGATGGCCATGCCTACCGAATTCAGCGTACCACCTATTGAGGCTGCAGATCTGGCTAGACTCCTAGAAGAAGAGGCCCAGCAAACTCCTAAGATTAAATTCCCAACTAGTGACGTTTAGTAATCGTACTAATGGTTGTGCGAAATAGAACATAACAGATTCCCACTAAGCCAAGTTAACAAGCTTTGACGGAATATTACTTAGCCCAAATACTGGGAATGCAAAGCCTAATATCTAAAGGACGCACTTAGTGAGCATATCTGGCAAAATGCTCTTCGTAAATACGATATGGACAAGATGCCTTCTACAGATGGCTGGTGGGGTATTGTGGCGTTCTATATATATCTCTTAAAGCAACACGGGCTTTCTTTAAAGTAAGTAAGGGAATGCTGACTGTTGATCTAGACCTAGACCTACTGGCAGCCCGAGGCAAAGCTTCTTTAGGAAGTTTTGGCCCTTTAAGAGACATAGATGGTGGAGAAGCACTTGGCGAAGAAAGCACAGTGAGTATAGCAGTTAAAACTAACCACCAGATTAGTTCCAGCTGGCAAATTATTAACTAGGATAACGAGGCCTAAAGCTAGCGACTCTATAGGGGCGAGGGTGGCGAAATGTAGGGGCGGGGTCAGCGCTAAGGCACGCTAGGTTTAACCCTTTACGTTATTATACAATCCAGATCAACTATTCCTCTATTCTAGCACACCCCCTGCCACAAGTTAGGGTCCTAGCACCCCTTTAGTATAAGTCTATAGGTCCTCTTATCCCTACTACCTACTAATGCTTGCCCTATAATCTTGTTAATTCATTTCCTGTCCCTATAACTATGGCACCTACTAAGACTGTTAATCTCTCTAACATTTTCTTAATTCTTGGAAATTTTAAGGGTACGCCTGATATCCTTACATTGTCTGAGAATTTACAATATAAGTTTACCTCCCCTGTTGATGCTCTTCTGGCAAACTGGAAGGGAGGCTAGTTTAAGGAGTAGGAGCTTACCGACCCCTTTTTTGCCCTGACTTTTGGAGATCACTACTATCCGGATAGATGCTTTCTTGGTTTTTCTGGCAAAACCAAGATATGCGACCTCTAGCTTGTTAAGAACAACAAGACCGGCATCAGCAGGCAGTATATTAGATTTGATATTAGCCTAGTTATAAAACGCCTAAGAGTGAAGACGCTATTAACAAATCCTATTTATATAATCGATGGTGACGGCCGTGAAGTAGTCCTTATATAGGGATTATCTATGGAAATCTCTGACCTAGTTACTATTGATCTTCAAATGGCCAGTTTCTGGGTATGGCGTCCGATCCTATCGCGCGAGGAAGAAGGCAGTTGGCGAGAAAAAGCCGTAAAATTTACTAGAGAACTTCTAGACTCCCTACCAAGATAGCTCCCTAGTCTTAAGGCTAAGACAAACAGGAACCAAACCAGCAATCTTAGATTTGGAAAAGACAATGCTATATATATGCAGAAATGGGGATTAGAAAGGAAAGGAAGTTATATATTAGTTGTAAGGGTATAGGAATTAAAGTCCGAAGTTATCTTCGCCGCTAAGGAGCCATACTTAAGGAACTACAACAACAGCACAGTAAGAAAGGTGTGGGAAGAATTAAGAGCGGAATATAAGAATATAATTGAGCTTAGGGAGTATATAAGTGAACGCCACCGAAACTACGTTGCCGTTAAGTACTGATTAATCATCCTTCTTCTAGCCAAACTTAGTAAAGGCAATTAAATTGATACCACTAGAGAATTAGCAGCCACTGTAGATGATTATAGAGTGGATCCTGTGTAGCTTTGACTTAATAAAACCTAACGCTCATAACATTTTTACCTTTATGCTTCAAGTTTGCAATGGAATAGTTGCCATGTATAATAAAGATTTTGCTCATTAGGACCTAAAGCCAGAGAACATCCTTATTAGAGTTAACGATAACGGGCTTACTCCCAAGATCGCCAACTTTGGAGAATCAAAACTTAAGGCTTTAGGAAATATAACAACCATTACTGGCTTATTGTTGTATATGGCCCCCGAAATCTATACGACGAACCTACCTTATTCTAAAGCCATCAATATGTGGTCCTTTGGACTTATTGCACTGGAACTTCTGACCGACTAGGAGCCTAATTTAGAGGCATGGGGCTCCCACAGCCTGCTAAGTCCCAGATAGTATAATAACTGGGTCTGCAATGTGATCCCTGTCTACGTAGTAAGTGCGCCAGAGACGTTCAGGTCTATACTAAAGGGACTATTATGCAAGGAACCCAAGCAGAGATGGTCCGCCAAGGAATGCCAGAAATGGCTGCTGGGAATTATTTCAGCAGGTATAAGCATGTAAGGAGGCACCAGCGATAGTAAGAAGCGGCCAGCGCCGGCATCTAAGGATGACGGCCGCAGAAATATACGGAGTGAATACCCTACCTAATTAACAATCTCCCCAGAGAGACGCAATCCCTAGGGATTGCTTTTCAATAATTCTTGTATATTTGACGTAACTTCCGATGGAGTTTTAAAACTTGAAGGATTAGCATATATTAACAAAATTCTGCCCTTGCTTCTTATTCTATGTCTTTATCATTTTGACTGTTCCAGCCGCTCCAACTCCAAGCTCACGAAGTCTTTGAAATAGTTTAACACTGGTGAAGAGGTTATCAAGCTATACGATGTGCTTTCCTGGAGGATAGAGCCGCTGCTGAGTAGTCTTATGTGTCTGTAAGAGGAAATCAAGGACGACAGCTTGTAAATTGTTGAATTCTTCTACCTCTGTAAAATGTGAGTCTAGGTCAATAGGGCCTTTATTATTGCCTTTAGTATAATAGATTCAATCTAACACAGCCCTCATTAGCTAGTACCTATATTTTGAAGCCTTTAGGTATTGGTTTTGATGGAATATGGACTATCTCGCTAGCCCTTCCCATGGAGCGTTGAATTGTCTTATCAACAGCAAGGTGGGCTCCAGGATTATAGAACTTACGGTAGAGGATTCGTCAGTGTTCTGAAAGGTCGTTAACACGATTAAAAGTTGATTTGGATGAATTGTTGTCTTGGGGCCGAGGTTTAGTGGCTCTAATGTAACGATCAAGCTGCTGGAAGCGGTCTTTTGAGATATATTTTTTAACCATATAACTGTAGTCATCCTCTTCTAAATTGCCCTAGTAATCCTTAGTAGCTGATCCAATAGTAATGCCCATATGAATTTACAGTTCATCCCTAAATGTTGAGAGCCATCCACGACGCGTTGGTGGCTCGTCCTTAGGGCTCTGCTGTTCGTCCGTATACGCGTTCGTCCACTCTATAAGCTTATCCATTATATCTGTGTAAAACAGATTGAACAGCGCCATTGGATCGTTTGTATTGGTATTAGGGGGAGGATTGGCTCGCTATAGGCGTTGTAATCGTCTATAATAAAGGGCTCGAATTTGGGCAGCTGCCAAGGCTCCGGAGGTAGTTCTTCTGCTACACAAGTTGGAGGAACGACGTATTTGGTAGGTTGGACGATATTAGGATTAAGAAAGGCCTGATTAGAAGGCATAGTGGCTAATTAATTAATGATAAAATTAATCTATATTATCTGCGAAGCTTCTAGTGTTCAATATTGATAAGCACCTATGATATTAATAAGTACCTACAAGTAGGAGTACCTATGATTATGGGGAGCACCTATAACGGAAGGAAGTACCCACAATGGGGAGTACCCTCAATATTGGTAAGTACTCCCAATAGTAAGGAGTACCTACAACAATGAGGAGTACCCGCGATAAAGGGGAGTGCCCATAAGTGGGAGTGCCTATGGTAACGGTGAGCCATCCTGCCTGTGATTAACAGCTCTAAGTGTTATGTAGGGGGGTAGGTTGGAGGTTATGTACATATTGACTTATAAGGGGAGCTGTCCCATGGTTAGCATTCACAGCTATTTGACTCACTATCGCCAGATGTGTGATTACACCCAGGTTCACTACAAATGTACCATAGACAGCCGATGAAGAGGAACGCCTCGTGGACATGCATGAGAAACAAGGTATGGCGTGGAATAACCTCGCAAGATGGTTTCTAGGAAGAACGCGACTCTTGTATACGCAGCATTATATGCGTATATTTCCTGAAAAAGGAATAAGGCGACTAGCAAGACCAAGGAAAAGAAGGCAACGAGGCTGAAATAAGTAGCGCTAAAGGAAAAGAAGGAAACAAGGCGCAGATAAGCAGCGCCAGACATAAAGACCCAATAAGTGTTGCTTAATGGCAGGAGTAAGGAATATGGATCGTGGCGGTTGTTCTTGCAGATTTTGTACTGTTATTGTTAGGCTTCCGGCTTCAATGTCACGTGCAAGATAATTAGTGGGATAGTATTAGCTAAAAACAAAACCTTAACTAGAAATAGATCTCTAAGCAAAAGAACCACCACCTGAAATACAAGAATACGCCTAAGCTATTAGCCCCGCCCCTTCCGCATAGCAGCTCTGGTCTTTACTTAGTTACCTTAGCAGAAGAGTGTATCCGTAATTCAACTTTGGCGTGCTAGACGCGTTTTTGGTAAGACTTAAGGGCATGTTTGGCATTCAAAAGCCCGCTTTTATAAACCTAGGTAGGCATCTAAGCTACCTTGTATTTAAGCCTTGACTCAGTAATTTTTTCCTCTAGAATTTTATGGATTTCCCATTCATCTTCTACGGTTGCTTTGTTGGCTTCGTTGTCTTTAGCGCGGGATCTCTGCAAGATGGACTGCAAGCCATAGCAATGACGCTGGGCACGATGCTGCGGGGCACGATGCTGTGGGGTACGATGCTGTGGGGTACAATGCTTCGCAGCAGGCTCTGAGTTTGAAACGCCGCCCTGGTCGTCGTCGCCGCCATAATGTTTGCTTAAGTTGCTAGTTTTGTTACGCAGTAGTTCGACATTGTGGAAAGAGGCAGGCCCCTAAAGCGAAGGGTTGGTGGGCCATGTGGTGGATATTGCTTGGTGATCGTTGTGATTAATTTGGGGGTATTGAGAGTTGAGGCCAATAGGAGGCCGGGGGGCCAAGTTTTCGCGAGAGGCGGGCGGCTTTTGTTATTTCTGGGGTTATAAACCACCGCCCTCACCACCCTTATTATGCCCGCTACTATCTTTAGCAGAATTGTTGGAATTATAATTAATAACGCCACTCCGCTCTAGCTGTTTAAGCTTCCGCTTCTTTAGTGTTAAAAGTAATTTGCCTCTAATGTTCCCTTTTTTATAATTGCTCTCTTTCCCAGTAAGCGGATTAGCCTAGGGAATAGTTACAATATTAGTTCTCTTAACTAGACCGTTTATTTCATTAATGTCTTCTACTATGAGTTTGATATGGTTATATATAGATACGCTGAAGAGATCTTTAAACTCTTCTAAAGAGGGTGGCTTTTTACCCTCGTTGTTATTACTGCAGTTATTTCCGTTACCTAATAATTATTAGGCAAAGCCATTATATAAAGAAAGAGCATACCTAATTTATAAGGTGTTAGTTAATCGTCGGCTTTACCAGCTTTATTGCCAGTGTTATTGTTAGCTCTATCGCCTTTGGCTTCCAAGTTAGGGTTAGCTATACTATCTTTAATAACTGTTGGATCTACTGCTAGCCGTTAGATATATGTGTTTATGGCTACTAGGAGAATAGGGAGAGAGTAGTAGGGATAATTACCTTAACTGCTTCCTCTAGCAACTTAACTAGATGTATCCCCATAGATATCTTCCTTATCATCCTCAAAATTTTTGTGATAATTATTCTTGTAATTATGGTTAGGGTTTATAAGCGCTTTATTAGACAAAATATCTAGACTAAGGCTTTATGTAGAATAACATACCTCTGATTAGCCAAGCTTAATACGCCCTAGGGTTATTTCTTAAAGGGGAAAGGGGTATTTTATGCTTTATCTAAGGTATACTGCTTGCGCCTTTCTTAGAAGCTGTAACTATACAATATTAAGGTAAAGCTGTTCATTTTTTGGAGGGACTAGTATAGAACTTGCTATTATTAAGCAAAATTTCTAAATAAAAACAAAGGGGTTAAGAAGGTGCCACTATTACTGCTGCTATTGTTATTAAAGTTACCATTATCTTATGCCTTTCTGATAGCTCTAAGGGGGGATCATGCTAGGCTTTTAAGTACAAGCTAGTTCCCTCTTTACTACTAGCTTTTATCCGCGGCATCTATACTAGAATAACCCTACTAGCTCTATAGCGAATCAGAACATATAATCTACACTCTATTAGTAATTGCCGTTTGCAACACATAAAGGTTTATATAGGCTTAAGCTCTATCACAAGATTAACGCCTATTAGGAAACTGGGATTGAGACCCAACCAACTAAGCTAGCATATTTAGCCTCTAACAGGGGTATCGCACCAAGCCTCCTTATTAAGGAGGTTGGTGGCGAAGTGCCTCCTCTACCCTTATTCTGGGATCTAAGGGGTCCCCTTAGTCGCAGTCTATGGAGCTTACAGCCACTGCTTAACCTCCTAAATATGCGTAAAAGCCTTACTTTTACCCTTTCCCACAGCTGGATATCACAGACGATATAAGGGGGTAGATAGCACGAGTAGATTAGGCGATCACGCCTATATCCATCCTACTGCGCCCTTTTAGCTAATGCAGCCGCCGCATAAAGTCCGTCTCCGTTAGGAGATTAAGTGCATAAATTTTCCTCCAGTATTTGTTAGCTAAAAGTAAGATTGTAATACTAACTCCACTAGAAGCCAGGCTATGCTATTAGATAGGCCGTTTACCTCCAGATTCCGCCTTATAAGTCTTAGGTTTATATAAGGGATATTTCTATATAACCCGCGCCTCCTTAGCTAAATAGGGGACTAAATTAAACTAAAAGCCTAGCGGCTTCTCCAATTGTAATGTAATCCTCTAATTATTAGGTAAAAGTAATATCTAAGTCTAGGCGGAGTAGGTGCTAAGGAGGGCGGAGGCTTCTAGCTTCTAGCGGCACAGCTTTAACTAAGCTAAGTAATTAGCATTAGCCTATTATTGTTTTACTAAGACCCACCTTAGCGTCCAGCTTCGCCTTTATTATAATGCTGCAATGCAATACTATCTAATGTGTCCGTAGCTTACAGTAGCTGTAACTTGTGTAATCTATAGCTAGGTTATTCTCAGCACAGCCCTATAGCTATTTATAGCTGTGCCGACAGGGATTAAGTCGTAAATTCTGTGACTTAAGGTAACTTATAGCTAATAGCATACAGCCTATTTTAGGGAGAGGATGTCCGTATAGTTAAGTAGGGTCGCTAGCTAAAATGTAATAAGATATAAGGTAACTAGGAGCCGTCTAGTAATATAAGAGAGCTTGCAGCAGTAAGGGACCAGGTGCTATTGCTCTAGGAAGGAGACTCTCCTAGAAAAATAAAGCAGGTAGTATTGCTAACGTGGCAATTCCTACAGATCTGTTAATTAGCAGCTGTAGGTGGTAGCTCCCTAGAGGTAAAGGAATGACCTAAATAGGAGGGGGAAAAGCTTTAAATATTGTAAATGCCCGCACGCATATCTCTTAAGGTTGGGCTGCGGAAAGGATGAATAGCTATTACTACTCTAGCGGCAAGAATAGAAAGAGCCGTTTTATCTATTACCATAATAAGAGTATAAGAGAGGAAGTCGTTATTAAAGAGCTAGAGAGGCGCTGTGCTACTATTAGTCTAAGACACGGAAATTAAGGGAAGTGGTAAGGGCTTGCATATGCGCGGACGCTAATGGGGGAATAAAATGGCTTAGGGGCGGAGCGAGGAGGTTTAACCAAGGCGATAATATCCAATAAGGGAGATGCGCGGCGTTAGGGAGGAGAGAGGATGGAGGAGGGAGAGTAAAACGGCAAGAGGAGGACGCTTTTATGTGATGAGGTCGAAGCACGGGCCGGGATAAAGCGGCGGGCCAACAAGCGAGGGCGCGTTGCCCGTAAAGGAAACCTCCATTTCCTGATGCAGTTCCACTCTCATAGATATACCTCCTATTATTAATTAATAAGCTTAACACCTATACCACACATGCAACCTTACTAAAAGGTAGCGCTACACTTCAAAACTTACGTATACCCATCTTACTATTAAAAACAATCGATTTTCCAACCTTTAAGACTTAATTCCCACTGCCTAGCGAGCTAGAGGTGGATTTATTTGTTGTTTTACCCCCTTTCCCCTAACAGAAAATTCTTCTTAGGGGTGGTCCTAGCTTATAAGCGAGGCATGGACAGGAACACTAAAACCAAATACCAAAACCATAAAATATAGAGGCTAGATTTTCTACTACCTTTTAGCCTAATCTCCCCAGAAATCTTCTAGTAGGATTAGTAAGGAGAAAGGGCATAAGGATAGTAAAAACTAGAAAAACCCCCTATAAAACACAAAATGCCAAGGCCTAATAGGTCTAAAAAAAAACCTCCTATAGAAATAAGTGATAAAGAGTCTATATTTACTTTTTCTCCCCCTTCTCCCCCCCTAGCCTATTTAGGGCAGGAGAAAAAAGAGGACATCCTTAGTCTTCTACTAAAAAAGAAAACCAAAAACCTGCAAAAAAGACAATAAAACCAACAACTACCACGGATAGTATGGCTAGTATGCCTTCCTATTCCCCTTCTCCTGGAGAACATCTAAGCTTCGCTCTAAATAGCCTAACCTAGGCCTATAAAGGACTAGAAGAAGAAGAGGAAGAAGAAGAAAAAGAAAAAGAAAAAGAAGAACAAGTTAAATAGCTAATGTTCTATATATATAGTATTCTATTAGGAGAAAATCCCTTTATATAAGAAGAAAAAGAAAAAGAAAAGGCAAACGATGTCCTAAAAGGACTAGTAGAAGAAGTAAGAGCTCTCCGTAAGGAGGTAGCTCCTATTAAGGAAACTTATATAGAGAGGCTAAAGAAGGACCTCTGTTAAGGGCTTAGTCAAAAGAACAAGAATCTATTGATAGGCAGGTACGAGAATTCCAAGACAAGGACTAGAAGAGGTCGAGGAAAGGACATGTCTATATACATGGGCCAAGGCTCTAAGCGAGGAGCCCCTGACTAGGGTCTATAACAGTGCCGTAACAACCTCCCGTCTTCATCCTTTCTACCCTCCTTACCACTACTACCTTCTACGCCTTCTCCTTTTAGTAGAAGTTCTATATCTACTAGGAGCAAGAAAAAGCAGCTATAAGAAAGAAAGCTAGTCTTAATTATGGACGAAAAGGACTAACCTCTAGATACCTTCTCTATACGGAATAAAGTTAACTAACTATTTGCATTAAAACTATAAGTAGAAAAACCAGTACTAGCGTCTATAGCTAGAACTAAAGGAAAATAAAATATTTTCCTTATAACTATAGAAGAGTATAATGTAGATTTCCTAGTTAAATATAAGGATATCTAGCATAACTGCTTTACTTTCCAAAGAGAATAAAAACTAGAACTTTAGGTTTAAGTTATAGCCTATAGGGTTCCTACCCTACCCTTTTTAGAAGAGGGAGGCTCTAAGCTTCTAAAAGAAGAAATTAAGACCTTTAATCCTATAAGGATATAAGGACTACCTAGATAGATCTTATCTAGTATAAAAAGACATAATCTACAAACCAGGTTTAGCTTTATAGTTTTTACTATAGAGAACAAAGAAAAAAGACAGGAAATTCTTAAGCAAAAAGAGATTTTAATTGCAGGTATAGCTACTAAGGTAGTAAAATACCTAGAAGTCTCTCCTACTACGCAGTGTACCAACTGTTAAAAATTTGGCTATATAGGAGATAGATGCTCTACTAGAGCCTACAGATATTATGCGGCTGCACATCTATTAAAAGACTACTCCTGTTCTACCTGTATAATAATAGGCAAGCCCTACCAGCATACTACTCCTCTTTGCATTAATTATAAAGAAAATCACTTTACTAATAGCAAAGACTGCGAGACTCTTAAAGCAGCTAAACTAGTACGCAGTACTAGCTTAGAAAGTTCTATAGAAGAATAAACAAATAGGATTCTAGAAGGAGGCAACTCCTACTAGATTCTTAAAAAGATATTAGAGAGCAAAAGGATAGAAATAAATTATAAAAGAATAGGGTTAGGTTTTAGGATCTCTTATAGTTTTTCTTACCATTTTCTTATTTCCAGTAGCTGTAGCAACTTAGTATTTTACTAGAGAGCTGTAAATCCTTAGGGATTTATAAACTACTAGGATATAGCCACTAGTATATATTAAGCTGCCTAGAAAGGATTTATGTATATAGAACTATAGCGTCATAGCCTAGAGGCTGCATGCGCAGTATTGTACGTAGTATAATACAATGGACATAAATTTTTTTTTTTTAATAAGCTTACTACCTAAGCAACTTTCTTGCTCTATAAGTCGGCCTTAGCCAGTAAAAGCCTTACTAGGGAGGGTTTTCGGAGACGTTTCGCAGCTAGAGCCCCTTAGAGCTTAAAACCTCTTAAGTATTGGCATGCAGAATGTATCTAAAAGCAGCTAGAGATTTTAGCGGTTAGCTATAGATAAAAAGACAACTTCCCATAAACGCCGAAGAATTGTAGAAGTATCTAAGCCTTACGATAATACTAATAATGCTCTATATAACGATGAGAATTTTTCCGAGAGTTCTTTGTACTAGGGGCTCCTTTTTTTAAGGAAGGATTAGTTCGTCTTTAAGAAGATTATTAAGCAGAATATTAGGTGGCCTTTTATTATGGAGCAATTCTTTAAAAGGTTTAAGAAACAAGCTACTAAAAAGGCGCTTAAATACTGTCTTATAAGGGCTCTAACTAAGGGTATTAGTACTTTAGAAGTAAAGAAGCTTCGCCTAATAAGTAGTATTAAGCCTAATATTAAGTAGCAAGGCACTAATATCCTAAGTAAAATTGTTAAGGGATTTAAGGAAAATAGTAATAATATCGACCTATCACAAATACTAAAAGATAAGGCCTAAGGGGAATGGACAGCTAAGGTATATAAGCGCTCACTTTTAGACCAAGCGAACTCTATTAGAAAGCTTAGTGGAGACGCTATATAGTACTCTAATTTCCTAGCGACTTATTTATATCTTATTTATAAATCTAATATAGAAAAGATTAGGATTTAATATTTTCCAGCGCATCTAAATGTACTACTAAGTTTTTGTAGGGAATAGACAGCACTAAGCTTGGCATTAAAACCCGCCGTTAGCCTACTATAGTTAAGATTATTAATAGAATTGTTAATAAGCTGCTGCCGGAATGGGACTTAAAGGCATACCTTATATATTACGCTTTGGTAAGTATATACTGGTTCCTGCAATATGTGAAGTAATTGTTAACTATAGTAGAAAGGAGATACTATTTTACTTTATTTAGGGAGTAGAAAGAAGAGAAGCGCGAAGATCTAGTAAATAAAGTAGTAAGGTTAATAGACGGTGTTAAGATAAGGGAGCTAACTATAGGCCCCTCCCTTATATTATTTAATCCTGCCTATATAATTAGCCGAAAACTTAGCAGACCGTAGGTAAATACCCCCATTAAACCTATTTTAAGGCTAATTAATCTTTAGGTACTTTAATATTTCTACTATTCTTAGACTCTCTAACTTAAATAAGCCCTTTCTTAACTTAAATACGCCCTTTCTAGATAATGGAGCTCGTTTCGAAGATAATAAAGTGCTTAACTAAGTGCTATATACAGCTCGTATTGTCGAGCTCCCTAAGGACGAAACCTCCTTAAACAGTAATACGCCTAATAAAATTACTAGAGGTAATTAAATAAGATCACGAGCACAAAACTTCACGATAGAAAATGGCTATTATACTATTACGCCGATACGTTCCTACTTAACGGAAGATCCTACGGTAATATTGTATAACAACTTATTAAATTATGGAATAGGTAAGGCGCTATATAGTAAGCTTTAATAATGTTACTATAGAAATCTAAGCTAATACCTAGGAAGGTGTATTTAAACAGATTAAGAGTTAAACCCCTTTAAATATTTATTACTCCGTACCTACAGCACACCAGCAAGGTAATCCTTTCATTTTACTAAGCTAAATATCTACTAAATCTTAATAGGATATTAGGGCAACGCATTTAATATCCTCGGGGAACCCATACAGCTTTAAAATAGATGCTTTTAATAGGCAATGTAGGGTGCTTCTAGTGCGCTCCTAAACTTCGCCGAAAACTTAGGCAGCCTAATAATAGGAATAGTACTATCCAATAAGTCGTTTAAAGTAGTAATGTAGAACGCTTCTCTAGAGTTACCAGACTTAAATAAAATACAGTTTAATAATATATATATGCAAATAGCAATGCAGCACGCCACGTTAGAGCTACTATTACTATTCCGGTCAAGCTAATTAGCTATTATCTTTTAACTCTTTATCTTTTAACTCTTCTATCTTTATATAGAATAGTATTCCTCGACCTCCCCTATAGGCCTAATAAACCACTAGGAGCGCATCTCTGTAATACGCCACACTGCCGCTCTAAATTGTTGTATACCCACTTCCACTAACTTTAGGGAGGGTAAGATCGCCAAGTATAAGCATCCCTATTATACTATATCCTTGACCGGAACTCTAGTATATTACAGGCGTTGTTAGAATATTACTATACACTATTAGTCCTACCTATATAATATTCTTACTATCTTTTAGGGCTAGATCTATCCTAAGATCTTAAAGAGGGGTAAGGTCTGCTATCTAGAGGATATTAATAGAATTGCATAACAAATGGTTAATGGGATTTTACACTCTTAAATTTATATGCTGCTAATACTATTTTAGGCGTCTATTCTAGTTTTTCTAGTATCCTCTATCTAGGTTGCAATACTCCTTTACTCCGTTTTTTATTTACTTGCTCTTTAAGGCTTATATAAGCTATATCCGCAATTGCTTGGCGTATTACACTAGATTTAGTAATTATTATTTTAGGTTAAAAAATAGGTGCGCTTCTTATATTAAGTCTTCCACTTAGGGAAAATCTGTATATAGTAAGCACTGTCTTTATATAGCTAGTTAGTGATTCTATGCCGAGATAAGCATATAAATCGCAATAAGTAATATATTGTAAATGAGATAAAAAGAAGATGCGTATATACTTCTTAAGGCACTAGCCAAATAGTACGTTCTATTGCGACGGGATATAGTATTATTACTTATAGTAATAGTAGCTAAATAAACTCGATGCCTATTACTTTTTATATAACTTGAGCAGCAACTTAAAAGTAACGCGCAGTATCTTAGTACTTGGCGTTTAGATAAGCCTTATGCGAAAATATTATACCTGTAACTTAAGACCTGTATCGCCTATCTTTATTACTAATAGATTTCTCTTTATATAAACTTCGCCGAGCTCTCCTCCGCTTTAAAAATTATGCATAGCGTTCTTTAGTTAACTTATATATAAGCTATAACACACTATATACGATCTCTTTATAGGTTCTCGTTGTGTAACATCCTCTATATAACGTAGATGCAATTAGTGTTTAACGGCTAACTCTTAACTTAAATATAATCTTTTGTAGGCTAACAGCTATATAACTCGCAGCTATTTACTTAGAATATACTACTAATATCTTACCTTCTATAGTCGCACTTATAAATTCTCCCCAAACCTCCTAGCGCCTAGCAACCTCTGTATATATATATACAGCTCACTCCTCCCTTATATTTGGTGCCTTTTAATTTACGCCCTACTCTAAAAATGCCGTTATTAAGCAGCGTGCACTTACCGAAACCGGCGGTAAAGTAAAGAACTTAAAGGTGGCTTCTATAGATGCACTTATAGCGTCTTCTTATCTTATATAGTCTAGTAATCCTAATTTAAGCCTTAAACATCATTCTTTACTACCTACAATACTAACAGCGGCCCTATATTTTATAAGTGTCTAGAGCATGGCTGGATGTAAAGCAATATTTACGCAAGTTTTCTATAGCCTTATAGGCTTTAAATATATATCAGTAGCACCCTCCTATTCGCGATCTAGCCTTGACGACTTTAAAATAGATACTTACCGGTTTTCGTTACCCGCCGCATATATATATAGGTTAGGTTAATCTTTCTAAGCCTAAGTACACCACAATTATTATACCCTTCGCTATTCTTTATACGTTAGAAGCTAAGTCTTAAGTCAGTACTATAATGTCACAGTGCTATAATGCTAATAGGCTGAATAACTACATTGTGGTATAAAGAGGAGAAGGAGGTAAAAGGGGGTATCATACACAAATAGTAGGGGCAGCCGCCAAGGCGCTAGTGGTGGACCAGCTAATAGTAGGAAGCAGTACAAGACAGTACAAGATAGTATGCGTCAGGACAGTGCCGTGACAGTACTCCCCTTCCTAGAAGGTTTGGTCCCTAAACCAAACAAGTAACCTATTTTTACTGCAAAGATATTACTTCCGCTTACCGCCCTTAACCAAGCTAATAGCGATTTTCCATGCCAGGCATGGAAAATCTTAATTAGTTAACTTAACGAATAAAATTGGTAGAACTCCACACTGCTACTATATGGCGCTTCTTAGCAAAAAACTAACTAATTAGACAACTTTAACCAGTGGTTGAAGTTCTATAAGATCTCAACTACCACAAATTACCTTTATGGTCAGCCACAGCCTTAGCGTAGCTCTCCCTTATCTTATACCCAGTCTGGGGGTCCTAGCTTTTCAGGGTATTATTTATGGAACTTTAGTAGTGCGCGCTTGCACCCTTTTAGGGATTTCTTAGGTTCCTAGGTTTTCTCGTTATAATATTTCCATTTAATATAATATATTAAGCCATGCTCGTCTATTTATTTATTATATATATTAAGGATCTTTTTAAATTCCTACTTATTTATAATATTGCCGTTATTATCCCTTTTAGCTATCCTGCCTATAACATTATAACGTTCCTCTTTATTAATATGTGCTTAACTAAAGATCTTTTTAGGGAACCAGAGGCGGACTTTTAAAGTATAAAAAGACTTATTAACATAGATGTGGTCTGGGAGGTTAACTATAACTACTCCTCTATAGGCAGCTAGGACGGGCCAGGGTCCGTCCTAATTATTATCCTACTTCCTCTTAGGCTGGTTGGTCTTTATATTTTTAAAGCTAACTATAACCATATCATCCTTTTTAAATATTATACCTTTATCTTGTTTTATATTAGCGTTATCTTTATATTATTACTAGGAGATACAAGCTAGGGCTTTAAGCTAGGTTAAAATGCGCTTAAAGCGGTTGGCAATAGTATTAGCTTATAGGTACTCCTTCTTTATATATATAGATAGGGCTAATAGCTAGGGGCCTACTGGTTTAACGCCTAGACGTAGGTTATAGCTATAATTGGCAAAGAATAGTAAGATTTCTGTAGTCTTATTAACCTAGTTATTTATAGCAAACTTAGTAAGGGGGAGCTAGTCTACCTAGTTGTCTTAGGTAAAGCTTATAAAGGCATATAGGTACTTATTGTTAGCGACTCAGTCAATCGAGGCACGAGCACGGCATGAGGGACGCGCAAGCCTGTACAATTGGTAGTCTATAAACAAGGATCCAAAGCTAGAGAAAGGAAAGGAGAAGAAGAGCAGCGCCGCTCGATGTTTTATACGATCTTCGCGTCACGTGACCGCAATCTACGGCAATTTGCCAGTACCGTAATACTGTCCGAGATTGTCTGAAACTGTCTACGATTGTCCGCTACAATCCACTGCCATAATCCACCGTTTTCCACTAGCGCCGTAACATTACCCCCCCCTCCGAAAAAGCCTGCCCTTAGGCTTTGTATATCCGTATTATGTCCGTAGGGTGTTCTTATCTGTATGCTCAACAGGTAGCTTATTATCTTCGCTATACTAGCACTCTATCCACTCGTCTAGATACTTCGGGGGTCCTGGCTTGTTAGGGTATTGGTTATAGAATTCTTTAAGCTTCTGGGGGCAACCTATAAAGTTCCAGGCGGGGTACCAGGTTGGGTCTAGATTATAACCTTTCCATTAGACACGGTATTTTAGCGTTCCTCGTACTAGTTTATAGGCTAGTATTTTATTAACTTCCTATTTGTCGTTGCTATTAACTTAAATCGGTAGTGGAGGCTCATTCTTTTGTCTAGGTAGTAGGTTATTTATAGCTTTCCGTAGCTTATCTAGTAAGAAAATAGGGTGGACTTTAATTAAGTCTGGGAGTTTAACCTTATATAAGTTGCCTTCTTTATTAAGGATCTTATACGGTCCTGCTATCTTATAGTCTAGCTTACGGCTAGGCCGTTCTGTCTTCTAGTTCTTTATTATAACCCAGACCTTATCGCCTATAGTAAAGTCGGGCTCGCGCCTGTGCTTATTTACCTGCTATTCCATCAATTTTTGGGCCTTCTTTAGGTTCTTATGGGCTACTGTCTATACTTCTTCTAAGCGTCTAGCATACTGCTGTGCTTCCTTATAAGATAGTTTTTCGCGTATAGTCTGTGGTCCTTCTAGTCTCTTCCAGTTAAAGCTTATATGGGGTAAGTATCCTATTTCTAGCTAAATAGGTGCAAACCCTATAGAGTTATAGGGTAGGGTTGCCTGGGCGTAGTCTATTATAGGTAGTAGTCCACTCCAGTTGTCCTAAAAGTAGTTAATAAAGGGCCGGAGTCTCTAGTTTAAGTACTAATTTATAATCTCCGTCTAACCGTCTGTCTAGGGGTGGTATACCATAGAGAGCTTTAGCCTAATACCTAGGATCCGGGTGAACTCGTTCCAGAAGGCTAATATAAACTGCGGCCTATAGTCGGATACGATAGTATCTAGTAGTCCGTAAATTCGGTAGACATAGTGGATATATAGTTAGGCCGCCTCTTTAGCATCAATATTCTTATAATAGGGGATTAAGAACGGGCGCTTGCCAAAGCGGTTAACTAGGATTATAACTATATTATATCCGTCGCGGTCCGTAGGTAACTCGTAGAAGTCTATAGAGATATGCTACTAGGGGCGTTCTGGTATTAGGAGTGGCTTTAATAGCCCTAGGGTCTTATCTCGTGGAATTATAGACCTACGGCAGTCGTCGCAGTTCTGTACATAGCGGTTAATATCCGTAACCATTCCGGGCCAGTAGTAGCGGTTGCCAATAATTCTACGGGTCTTATTTTTTCTAGGGTGGGCCGTAGAGACCTAAGTATATACTTTAGCGATAAGCTAAGTCTATAAATTCTATTCCTCTGCCACCACCAGCCGTTCCTGGTGCTTAAGTAGTCCGTTTTTGAGGGACCATGGGCTAGTAGCATCCTTTACCTTTTCGCGGCACTTCTGTAGAGAAGGGGCCGTACGGTTTGCCTATAGCAGTTTATCAATAAGGTTAAGTTCCATGGAGTTGACGGGGCATATCTCAGCGTCTAAAGGGTCCATATTTAGTTCTGCCTGTATCCAGGGGTTAAGGTGCTCTGGTCATAGTAATACCTAGGTCCATAATAAGATCTTCGCAGCCGCCTAGTTACCTAGGTCCTGTTCACGCCTTATAAGATCATCCGCACGGTTCATAGCGCCTAGTCTATACATAATTAAGAAGTTAAACTAAGATAGGATATCCGCCTAGCGTGCCTAGCGGGCCATAAGGGCCTTAGTTGTTATAAAGTATTCTAGGGCCTTATAATCCGAAACTACCTTAATGGGCTTAGGGGTCCCCTTTAGCTATACACGCCAGTGCTAAAAGCTAGAGATAATAGCCAGCATTTCTTTATTATGGATATAGTAGTTCAGCTTAGCATATATTATAGTCTTCAAATAGTATGCAATAGGGTGCCATTCTCCGTCTAGTTACTTCTGGGAAAAAACACCGGCTATTACACCATCTAAGGCATTAGTTTCTAGCATTAAGGGCCATTCTAGGTTAAAGTAGGCAAGTAGAGGAGCTAATACCAGCCGCTTTTTAAGCTTATTAAAGGCCTGCATACATATGGCGTTAAAGTGGAATGGCTGGTCTTTCCTAGTAAGGCAGTTAAAAGGCCGGGCAATCCTACTATAGTTCTTAATAAAGCGTTAGTAGAAGTTATAGAAACCTAAAAATAATTATACCCCCTTTACGGTCCGTGGGGGTGTCCACTGGTTAATTACGGCCGTTTTCTCTAGGTTGGCCTTAATTCCGTCTATACTGATAATAAAACCTAGGTACTTTGTACGCTTAACACTAAATTCCAACTTCTTAATATTAGCCTGGAGACCAGCCTTGCGGAGCCGTTATAGGACTTTATGGACGTGCTCCTTATATTCTAGCTCATTCTTAGAGTAAATTATAATATCATCTAGGTAGGCCGTATAGAAGTTATTAAGGTAGTTAAAGAGTATATCGTTTATATACCACTGGTACGTAGCTGGTCCGTTGGTTAGTCCAAAAGGAAGTACCTTATATTTATACGTTCCGTAATGGGTTTAAAATATAGTAAGCTCCTTAGACCCAGGGTTTATCCTAATTCGGTAGAAGGCCTGGTGGATATTAAGCTTTATAAAGACCCTAGCTCTACTTATTCGGGCAAGAGTCTCATTAAGTAAGGGTAGTAGATAGCGGTCCTTGCGGGTTATGTTATTTAGCTTATAGTAGTTAATGCAGAAGCGCAGTCCTCTATTTAGTTTTTTGGCAAAGAGAATAGGCGAGTTAAAAGGGGCTTAGCTAGGCTCAATAAAGCCCTTATTAAGGTTGTCGATAAGGTACTGCTTTATAGCCTACAATTCGGCGATAGACTGTAGGTAGAGAGGGCTAAAGCTAAGGGTGCTTCCCTTGCCTTAATCGATCTCGATCTTGTGGTTATACGGTTAGTAAGGCGGAAGTATATCTAATGCTGCCTTGGAGAATACGTCCTTGAATTTCCAGTGTTAATTAGGCAGTTTTTGTTCTACTAGTTCCTTATCCATAAGCTCGCTTTCCTGTCCGCTAAGCTTGCTTTCCTTTTCCTTAAGCATTTAATCAATTTCGTATAGGCTAGTCGTAAAGGCAACGGTATTAGGCTAAACTAAGTTCCGATAGAATCCTACAGCGCTAATATAGCAGATATCGACTGGTGGGAGGTCCGTAGGTTTCTTTACGGACGCTTGTCGGGCCGTATCTTGCGGTATAGGGTATATAGTCTTCCTTAGCTCATGTTCTATTTTCCATAAGTTATCCTTCCTATCTATCAGCTTAGTATGGCGTCCGATGTCCCTGGTTTTCCTTTGGGGCTGCATAGGGCCTAGGTTCTCCGTGGGGGGCTTAGCTAAGTTACTACTAACTTCCTAGGTCTCTGGTGCGGATGGCGTAATATATACAGTCTAGGGGCGGCGTAGTATACGGATCCATTAAGGATTAAGACATACATCCTTTTTAAAGGCCTGGTCTCTGCGCATAGCATCGGCCTGGTAAATAGTATTAATCTAGGGCCATACAAGGTTTTCCATTATAATGCTGATTTCTTTTATAAAGGAAGGGGTTGGGGGTAGGGTTTTAGGCCAAATAAGCCGTCTATTCCGTATATTAAGCTATAAGCCTAAATAGGCTAGCCATTTTCTCCCTATAATTATATCGTGGCTCCCAAGGTCCGTAATAAAAAAGGGGACGTTATACTGCCTTCGTCTATTAATACGGAGGTAAATCCGCAAGATAGTCATAATAGGTGGCCCTATTCGTCCGTTATACCCGCGAATAGGAATTGGTTTGGGCAGTTCTTTAAGGGGTACATTTAAAAAGTCAGCCAGCTTTACAGCATACTAGGTGTCTATTAAGGCAAAAGCATTTGCTCTAGAGTCAGCTAAAGCAGAGGTTAAAACTTAATATCCATTACGGAATAAGGTATAAGGGATAGTATAGCTTCTTCCACTAACTAGCCAACCTAGATTAATATATAATATATTAATCCCTTTTAACCCTAGAGAGGAGTCTTCCTCTAGGGTTCCTCTTTTTCCAACTCCATACTGTCCTCCTAAATCAACAGAACCTCGCCCGTTTTTGCCTTTGTCTAGCAATCCTTTACAAAGTGGTCTTTCTGGCCATATAAGAAGCAAGCTCCTTAATTGCTAAGGGCCTATTTATAGGGGTCATTATACGTAGGCCAAGTATACGCCGGACCTATAGCAGGACTAGCTACACGGCTAGCTGCTAAATTAACGGCGGGCTGTATAGCTGGTGCCATAGGAGTTACAGATCGTGCTAGGGTATTACGGGCCGTTTATAAAGTGCTTATAGTCTAGTTTAGAGAGTTTCTAGCTTTATACTACTCAGATTATACCTTAATTCGACGGAGGCCTTAGTTAATAGCTAGGCAGTAGTCCGTAAGTACCTTTAGCGTCTATACAGTAGTAAAAACTAGTAGTACGGCACGCTGTAGGTCTAGGGTAAGCTTGTTAAAGAGGTCTAGCATTAGGTCTTTATAGGGAATTTAGGCTTAGCCGGCTAGGTATAGAAAGCGGGTCTAAAAGGCTAAAAAGGTCTTTATTATCTTTATGTTAAGAGCTTTATAATTAAGGCGGGCGTTTTATGTCTTAAAGGGGTCCTTGTAAATAGAAGACAGGTAGTTAACTATCTCTTCTTTAGAGAGGAAGGGGTCTGCTAAGTCCTAGGCATATCGCGGACGTAGATACGTCTATACATCCCCACCAGTACGGCCGAAGACGTAGGCCATTTTAGCTTAGGTAGTAGGGAAGTGGTCCATATTAACTTTAAGCTTGTCTTACAGTTAAAGCTTCTAATTGTTAAATGTAGGGTTAGTTCCGTCTGTAAGTAACAAGGGGTCCGCAACCTTCGCGGACCACAACAATACTAATGCTGTACATTGGGCTAGGGTTTTAAGGACTATAGCAAGTCTCTAGGTATCTAATAACTCCTTACTAGGTGTAGGGGTGTCTCTAGTTTTAAGCAGCTCTTAAAGCCGTTTAATTTCGGCATTAGCTGCTACAAGCTCTTCCTGGGGGGTTGAGACGGCGACTGTTTTACTATTAGAGGTATTTGCGGGTCCTACAGCGGCTTTGCCGGCTGCTGTATTTCTTGGCATAGTGGTAGGGGTATTGGGTAATTTCCGGTGTTTGTTTATTTTCTAGGGGTTCTAGTCCGTGCGTGTCCTATTCTTAGGTTTCGCGTTCTGTTCGTGTTCTTTTAGTTCTTAGGGGTCTGTCCTATCCTTATAGTCCTAGTAATGTCCTTAGGGTCCTATTCTGTGTCCTTTATAGATATATTTGAGTTCCTTCTCAGGAAGAAAGAGTCGTTGAGCTTTGGATAATGTTAGCGACTCAGTTAATCAAGGCACGAGCACGGCATGAGGGACGCGCAAGCCTGTATAATTGGTAGTCTATAAACGAGGATCCAAAGCTAGAGAAAGGAAAGGAGAAGAAGAGCAGCGCCGCTCGATGTTTTATGCGATCTTCGCGTCACGTGACCGCAATCTACGGCAATTTGCTAGTACCGTAATACTGTCCGAGATTGTCTGAAACTGTCTGCGATTGTCCGCTACAATCCACTGCCATAATCCACCGTTTTCCACCAGCGCCGTAACACTTATTTATTGCTATATTAATAATCTTAGTTTAACTATCTGTTTTAGGGTGCTATGCGGAGCTAGGGCTTAGGCTTACCTTTACGCGCCAGTTTAGGCGATGCTAGAAGTTAGAAACAAATAAAAAGCCTCTATTAGAAACAATAGTATTTAGAGCGCTGTGTAACTTATAGATAGTATAGGTAAATGCTTTAATAAGCTCTATTGTGTTTAGACTAGTAACAGGAATAAAGTATCTTATCTTTATTAGGCGGTCAACAATAATAAAGATATATCTATATGTTTTGCCGTTATAAAGGCACTTAGGTAAGTTAACAATGTGGTTAATAGAGATATCGGTCTATAGGCGGACTAGTAGTTCTAGTAATTTTAGAAAACCAGGCGGTGCTAAGCATAGGGTCTTTATATAGAAGTAAAGAGCGCAGTCTTTTATAAAGGTAGCCATAAACTATAAAATACCTAGCCATTAATACGTTTAATTAAGGAGGTTTAGTGTCTTAACGCGGCCTAGGTAACCCGCAGGGCCTAAACTATATATGTGGTGTATAACTTCTAGTTAGAGTTTAGGTAAATTAGGGACAAATACTTAATTCCTATAGTAGATTAGGCCGTTAATAATTAAATATTTGGATTTATTATAGCGGAGCAGCTTCCTAATCTGCTTAGGCTAATAGCGTGCTTTACAGTCTTTCTATTTACATAGCGCAGCCAATATATTCCTAGCGAGTTCGTTCTCTTTATAGGCATTCTTAATAAGCTCCTTAAGGGGTTTTTTCTTAGGCTCTGGGTCTATTACTATAATAAAGTCTTTAATGCTCTGGTTTTAAGATTCGCTTAGTAGTTCTTCTAGGATAGTAGGGTTAACTTTCTTTAGTGGTAAGATAACGCGGTCTTAGTGTCGTAGACGTTTATTATCAGCATTAGCAGGTGTAACGCCTAGGAGGCAGCTAAGAGCGTCCAGGATTATGGCTTTAGTGCCAGGCCTATAGGTAATAATAAAGTTAAATTAGGAAAGGAACTTAGCCTAGCGGACTTAGCGCTAGTTTAGTTGTTTTGTTATTATAAAGGTCTAGAGGTTCTTATAGTCTATAATAATTTCAAATAGCTGCTTAGTTCCTTATAGTTTGGGACACTATTCTTCTAGTGCCTTAACGATTGCTAGGAGCTCCTTATTGTATATTTTATAGTTACATTTAGGGGCTAAGTGCTTAGCAGAGAAGAATGCGACTAGCTTAAGCTTATTACTTTTATTAGCTTAATAGAGCACTCCACCTAAAGCCCAGTTTAAGGCGTCTATCTCTACTATAGTCTTCTTTATGTAGTCATAATACGCTAGGACTGGTGCTGTAGTAAACACTGTTTTTAGGGTCTAGAATGCCTATGCTTAATTAGGGCCCTATAACTAGCTAATGCTCTTTTTCAGTAGCCTAATTATAGGCTTAACTATCTTAGAATAGCCTTAAATAAATTATTGGTAGAAGTTCGCAAAGCTAAGAAATTGCTGTAGTTCCTTAACTAACGTTAGGTCCTTCTATTCCTATAAGGCCTGCACCTTCTTAGGGTCTATAGTTATGCTATTAGTCAAGATAATTAAGCTAAGGTATTTTATTTTGGTAGTATAAAACTTAGACTTATTAATGTTAATCTAGAGTCCAGTATTACTAAGTCTCTGGATAATTTCATTTACGTATTTTATATGCTTAGCGCATGTTTTTAAGAAGACAAGGATATTATTAAGATACGCAGTATAGTAGTTGTTAAGGGCGTTGTATAAAACATAGTTAATATAGTTTTGGAATATAGTAGGCGCGTTATAGAGACCAAATAGTATAACTAGCATTTTATAGAGTCCAAACCGGGTAATAAATACTATAAGCTACTTATAGCCTTCCGCAATCCGGATCTGGTTAAACGCAGTAATTATATTAAGCTTAGTAAAGTACTTAGCACTATAAAGTATGTTAAGTATTTTACGGACTAGTAGTAGTAGGTATCAGTTCTTAATAGTAACTATATTTAGGCCTTAATAGTTATAGCAGATTTATACACCACCACTAGGTTTCGCTGTAAGGAGGAGTAATACGGTAGCTAGTAAGGTTAATTCGCGGATAAAACCCTTATCTAGTATCTTATTAATCCACTTCTTTACACAGCTAAGTTTAGTAGGTAAGAGTAGTCTGTTTTTATAATATAGGGCCTACTTTCCTAGTATAATCTCAATTTTATGGTCCTATAGTTAGTAAGGGGGTAGCTTATCTACGTTTTTAGGGAGGAAGTGTTTAATATATTTATAAAACTCTTTTGGTAAGTATTATAAAATATCCTTATAGGTTAATCCTGGTTTGCCTTTTAGGAATTTCTCAACATTAGTATTAACTATCTTCCAGCATAGAAACTCGGACTTAGTTTTTAGGTTTATCTTAAGGAAGTTATAGAAATAAGGGGGTAGCGCTTTATAGGCTTCCTCCATTATATAGTTGCCTTCCATCAGCTGGCAGAAAGACCTTTTTAATAGGTTCGGTACTTCTATTGGGCCTATAGGTAGCTCCTTAAGCAGCTATTAGTGTTCTTCTTATTTAACCAGTTCTACTAGCTCCGCTATATAGATCCTTATTACCTTTACGCCTTTTTATTTATAGAACTGGGTAAAATTAACGGCATAAGTGCATTTAATATTGTCCAGATTAGGGCGTATCTAGTTCTCCGGTGCTATAGCTAGGCTAGCACAGCTTAGTTAGCCTAGGGGGGCGGAAATAAGGTGGCGGCCTTGCATAGTACGCGCAGGAGATAGGTGTAAGGTTAGGCGTTATAGGGGGGAGGTCTTAATTGCTCTGGTTTCGGTCTTAGCTATAACGCCCTTAGCTGTTATACGTGCGGTCACATATACGTACGGTAAATAACTTAAAGTTAGGTATTTTATTGGCTGACCTAGGTTGAGCGAGTGTATATAGGGGACTTATAGTTCTAGCAGTATTTGTTTTTTTAGGAATAGGGCAGTAGTCCAATCTTCCAGAATCTTTACTTTATTTACTGCGTATATTAGCTTACTAGTGTTAGGCACCTCTTTTACTATTGGCTAACGGTATCTAAGCATTGGCCGTGCAATACATCCGCATAGTGCTACTCGGTTATAATTAGGAATATACCATAGGAGATAGTTATAGGCATAGTAATTGGAGTTAAACTTAAGCTATAGAGTAGGGAAGTCTAGTCTTAGGTTATGCTTTTTAAGCTAGGGTATTCTAAGAATTACTAGTATTAAGGGTAATAACTTTATAACATAGAAGAGTATAAATTCTGTATAGTGGCCGATTATTATTCTTACTATAAAGTAGTGGGTAATAAAGCTAGATAGGAGTCTATTAGTAAGGCAGAGTGGTTTTAGGACTAGGAGTCTTTTTGTTATAATATTATGCTTTTTTATAAGCAAGTCTTCGTCTATAAACACTAGTGCTATACTACCACTGTTAATAAGGCTTACTGTTTTAATAAAAACTTATAGGAGTAGGTTACGTAGTAAGGAGAGGTAGGTCTAAATAAGGATGGCATTCCTATTATTATTTACTATTCTAAGGTTAAGTAGTAGCTGGCTTAAAATAAGGTCTAACTAATCTAGTAGTATAGATCTAATCCTTTTATCCTCCTCCCTATATAGTTCTAACCCTTAAAGGTAACTTAGTCTAAGGGTTAGTCTTTTAATAACTGGATTATAGGGCTTGGCTAGTAACTATAGTTTTAGCTAATATATTCTAATATATTAGTCTCTAACAGTGTATATATGCTAGGGGGTACTTTGCCAAGGATATAGCTAGTCTTATAGTTAGTAGCGGCATAGAGTACTTGTCTATAGTTTATATACGGGACCATTAACTGGGGCTATATTAGGAAAGAGAATCGTAGGGGTGGGTCTCTGTATCTAAACCCACGTCCCTATCTATGGTTATCGCTTTAGTTACTAATCCCTCTACTAAAGAATCCGCTGTAGCTAGGAAGGGGTTAGCGCGGTAGTATTAGAAGGGGATTTAGGTTCGTTTTAGAGTTATAAGCATCTTTTTAGTAGCTAGGTTAACTACATGCTAGGTAGAGTCTGTTATCTATATAATATCTTTAGATATTATTAGTGTTATAGGACACCTCCGTGATACCTTATATATGTCTACCTGTTTCCACCGTCTTGACCTCCATGTTAACGACTCAGTTAATCAAGACACATAATGGCAATCTGAGGCAATTTGCCATTACGTAACAGTAATCTACGGCAATTTGCCGTCCTCCACCATATTCCGCTATATTCCGCTAAGATCCGCTAGGACTATAACCTAAAGCCTATTCCGCCCTGTGTATGTGTTAACTAAGCAACTAAGTTAATAATATATACCCCTTTCCTCCTATTTCCTTACCTTCTTTCCTTACGCAACGTCTTGACTTTATTACACAGTTTATGTATATAGCTTAATAATATCTACTTCGCTATATATTATTATCGCTTATGCTTACTCTGTGATACTACGTTGCGTTAACCCTATATACCACCCTCTGAAATACAGAACGACCCCAAAGCCCCCATAACAGCCGTTGGCATTATGTCCGCACTCCAAAAACAATTGGCAGAAATATAGAAGTCCTTTATAGACGCCCTTATATAGAACTAAGCCACTTTAACTTAATAATAAGCCGAACAAGAAGTATGACACTAGCAATTAATTAAAGACCTCTAAAAAGAAATCCGCACCCTTAAGATGCCTATATTAGGGCCCTAAGACCAAATACTATTTCTAGAGATAAATACGCGGAACGAGAGCCCTAAATCTATAGTAGTTACTTACCCCAAACTAACTACTATACCGCAACGATCTAAATAACTACTAGACCCTCCGATATTTACTAGTAAATAACGAGAACTCTAATTATTCCTAAGCTAGCTTAAAAATAAGCTAACTGGTAACACTAACCGCTACCTAACTAAAGCTAACTGACTCTGCTACGCCCTAAGTTAATTAGGAGGAGACGTAGCTAACCTTATTAAACCTTTTTAACTAAACTTAGTATTAAGCCTAATTGTACTTCTTAAAGCCATATATAGTAACCTAAACCGCCAAGCTACTGCTTAGAGAAAGATAAACTATATAACTTAAGGAATAAAAAGCTTCCTAGTATACTTCTCCGAATTTAACCGTTATATAAAAGAAATAGGCTGGAATGACTCTGCACTAATTAACAGCCTTATTAAATCCCTAAGCCCTGAACTAAAAACCTCTCTAATAGGTATAGACCTACTAGGAGCTCTTAACGCCTGCGCAAACGTTATTAATAAACAATATAATGATATACTACGCCTAACACTGAAGTCCGCTCCTTAATATAATATAACAAACCCATAAACGTCTACTAAGTTATCGTCTTAGCCTAAGCACCCTGATGCTATGGATATTGACACTAGAACCCTAGGATACGCCCTACTAGGGTCCTCTAAATAAGAACAACGTACTAAGCTAGGCCTCTGTTTTAAGTGTAGAAGTAGCTCCTACCTTTCTAACCACTGCTCCGTTTCTATGCCCCAACGTAAATTATGAATGGCTAACACTAACAGCCGTTTACCGCATTAATCCTCTAGTTACCGTCCCCAATCTCTACCTAGTTTCAGCCCCGCATCCAGTAAGCACTACTTATAAGGACGAAGTTATAACTAACACGCTATAAGAACTCCACCCTAATTGCCTTTAAAAGGAAGGTCTTGGAGCTAAGTTACTCTCTAGGACGGCGCTGCCTTAGGATCTTATTAAATGCTTTAAATGTTACGAACTCTAACTCTTGGGATTATAGCATAACCGTTAACTGTCGTCTTTGGTAGAACAATTAATAGGTTAATGCTTAAGTCCTAATTAATATAGGAGCCAGTGGCATAGGATTTATTGACAAAATCTTTATATAAGATAATGGTTTTACTCTAACCCCCCTTAACTGGCATATTGATGTATTTGGATTTAATGGTAAACGTACTATCTTAGGCTGTATTACCTATGTAGTATTCCCAAGACTTTAATACCTAAACTATAAAGAACTGATTAAGCTTTTTGTTACTACTTTGGGTTACTTAGTAATCCTTAAACAACCCTAGATAAAGCTATATAAGGTAACTATTAATTAGGATAACCTTAAGCTTCTATTTACCGCCTCCTGTTATAAGTAGAAGTGTCTTATAACTTACTACTTAGACCCTAAACTGAAATCTAGAAAATCTACCAAGATCTACTAGTTTAAAATTTCTACTAATATCTACTCTATACCTAAAAAGTCCACCTAATTCCACCTACCCGAGAATTCTACTAAATTCCACTGACATGAGATTTCTACCGACATCCACTAAGAACCCGGAAATTACACTAGACTATATAAACTGACTCTAACTACTACACCCTGAACTAAGCAGAAGCTTAAGCTTAATATATAAAAGTACTAGAAGAACTAGTATTCTACTATAAAAAGGATACTTAAAGAACCTGAACCTAAATCTAATACTAACTCCGTACCTAACACTGAGCTCGAACCCGAATAAGAAACTATATAAGAAACTAACGACGATTTAAGCTTGCTTAACACCTTAGACATTTATATGATTAGAGCTACCCTATTAGCACAACTTGCTAAGAAACCTGAATATATGATCTTCGCTGTTACAATGGCTGATATTAAAAAGGCCTTAGCACTAAAGAAACACACTAACCCTGCTATAAAAGTACTAGTATGCCACTATAACAACCTGGAAGTATTTTTACGAAAGGAAGCCGATAAGCTAGTAGAACACTGATTATATAACTATAAGATTGTACCCGAAGAAGGAAAACAGCTAGGATTTGGACCCTTATATAAAATGTTCTAAAATGAACTCTAAGTATTGCGGAAGTACTTAGATGAACACCTAAGTAAAGGATTTATTAGAGTAAGCTCTTTGCCTATAGCTATACCTATAATCTTTGTTAAGAAACCTGGCGGCGGTCTATGCTTCTATATGGACTACTAAGCTCTTAACGCTATTACTATTAAGAATCGGTACCCGCTTCTGTTAATTTAAGAGACACTAAACCAATTAAGTAAGGCTCGCTACTATATAAAACTTGACCTTATTTACGCATTTAACCGCCTCCGTATTGTAAAAGGAGATGAATGGCTTACCGCATTCCGTACTAGATACGGACTATTTAAATACTTAGTAATGCCGTTTAGCCTTGTAAATGCCCTAAGTTTATTCCAATACTTTGTAAATAATACCTTATGACCTTACTTGGACGTTTTCTGTACTGTTTATATTAACGACATTCTGGTATATAGTAATAATCTAGCTAAATATAAGAAACACATTAACCTTGTCTTAGAAGCCCTACGTAGAGCTAGACTATAATTAGATATAGATAAATACAAGTTCTATAAAATGGAAGTTCTATACCTTGGACTTATTATCTCTATAGACGGCATACAAATGGACCTAAAGAAGATTGAAGTAATTATAAACTGGCAAGAACCCAAGAACGTTAAGGATATAAGAGCCTTTATAGGATTTGCTAATTTCTATTAACGGTTTATTAATAACTTCTCCGCCCTGGTTTTACCTTTTGTGGCTTTAACCTAAAAGGATAAAGCCTTTATCTTTAATAAGGAATGCAAGAAGGCCTTTGCCTATCTAAAAGTTATATTTACTACTGCACCTGTACTCTAACACTTTAACCCGAACTGAAAGAGTATTATAGAAGCTAACTCATCTAACTATGTTACTGGAGGTATTCTGTCTTAGTATAATAAAGAAGGGGTACTGTACCCCGTAGTATACTTCTTAAAATGACTAAGTCCAGCCGAATGTAACTACAAGATCTACAATAAAGAATTGTTGGCTATTATTAGATGTTTTAAACAATGGCGACCTAAACTAGAAGGCGCTGGATTTCTAATTAAGGTTCTTAGCGACTATAAGAATCTACAGTACTTTATGACCATGAAACAGCTAAGTCATTGTTAAGCCTGCTGGTTAGAATATCTGTCTTGTTTCCAATTCTTAATTACATACTGTTTAGGCGTTTAAGGTTAAAAACCTAATGCCCTAACTCGACGTTTACAAGATATGATAGTATAGGAAGAAGCGCACGCCTACCGCAATTAAACCCTGCTTTGTTCTGAATTATTTAATCCCCTAGCTAAAGACCTTATAGTACACGTCCTTAAAATAACTGATCGATTAATTAAACAGATTATAATTGATAAATACCTAAATAACGAGTTTATCCAAGAGACACTTAAGCTAATTTAAGATGGCGTTAGACGCTCTAAAAAGATTTCTTTAAGTAAATGTGAAGTTCGCGGAGACTGCTTGTACTATTGGAACCGCCTAGTTGTCCCTAATTATAATAAGCTTAAGCTTAAGCTCCTCGAATATATATACGACCTACTAGTAGCTGGCCACCTAGGCTGAGGAAAACCCTGGAACTACTCTAATAGGAGTACTACTAGCCGAATATGTATAATACGACACGAAGGTACGTCTCTAGTTACTATACCTGCCAACAAGCTAAAGCTTTATATAAGACGTATAACGGCTTTCTAAAGCCACTGCCTGTTCCGGACCGAAGATAGAAGGACATTTTAATTAACTTTATTGTTGATCTCCCTAAAAGCAAAGGCTGCACGAATATTATAGTAGTTATAGACTAACTATCTAAGATAAGACACTTAATCACCTGCCCTAATATATTAGTACCTGCCGTTGCCCAACTATTCCTGGATTATGTATGGAAACTCTATAGACTCCCCAAAACAATTGTCTCTAATAGAGGCCGCTAGTTTGTCTTGGTGTTTTGGAAAGAACTAACTACCTAACTCCGTATTAAAGCACTGTTGTCTACGGCATATCACCCGGAAATGGATGGTCAAACGGAACGTGCAAATGCTATAATGGAACAGTATATTTAGATATACACGTTGTATCTATAGGACGACTGGATGGACTGGCTTGCATTTGCCGAGTTTACTGCAAATAACTCCGTCTTAGAAACTATAAAGGTCTCCCCATTCCTAGCTAATTACGGCTAGCACCCGCGAATGGGTTTTAAACCCTTTAGTAATATTCCTCGTCTAGCTTATTAGGCCTTATAAGTTACAGAAGCAAATAAATTCATAAAGAAGATGGAAGAACTATAGGAGTTCCTTACTAATAAAATAACATGGGCCCAGTCTGTCTATAAAGCCGTAGTAAATAAGAACCGAACCCTAGCACTAGCTTACCAAATTAGTAACTTTGTCTGGCTAGACGTAAGAAATCTGAACACGAAATGACCTACTAAGAAACTTAATTGGAAGAACGCCGGCCCTTATAAGGTTAAAAAAGTTGTCTCTTCTTATGCCTACCAACTAAAGCTCCCTAATACGGTTAAAATCCACCCTGTATTCCATACGTCAGTCCTTCGCCCTGCTGCCCCTGTATTGGACGCCCTGCCTGGATAGATCCAGGACCCTCCCCCACCAGTTAAGGTGGATGGTGAGGATGAGTACTTTGTTAAAAGAATTAACGATATTAAGTACAATAAACGGAAACGCCAGTATATGTACCTTATGAAGTGGAGAGGCTTTACTAAACCCTTATAGGAACCTATTGACTCCGTAGGACTCACACAAGCCGTAGAAGACTTTTATAAACTCTACCTAGAACTACTATAGCCCCATCTTATAGAAGCTCGAGTTTAAAGGGGGGGTACTGTTATAGGACACCTCCGTGATACCTTATACACGTCCACCTATTTCCACCGTCTTGACCTCTATGTTAATAACTTAGTTAATTAAGACACATAACGGTAATCTGAGGCAATTTGCCATCACATAATGGCAATCTACGGCAATTTGCCGTCCTCTACTATATTCCGCTACATTCCGCTAAAATCCGCTAGGACTATAACCCGAAGCCTATTCCGCCCCGTGCACGTGTTAACCAAGCAACTAAGTTAACGATATATACCCCTTTCCTCCCGTTTCCTTACCTTCTTTCCTTACGCAACGTCTTAACTTTATCACACAGTTTATGTATATAGCTTAATAATATCTACTTCGCTATATATTATCATCGCTTGTGCTTACTCCGTGACAATTAGGGAGGCTACTACTACCGCCGCCGAATTTAACGGCGTTAAGGTCTATTAGGTTATTCTATAGTACTAATACTAAGGTATTATTGTTAGGTAATATAGGTCAATAGCCGCTAGCGGTACTTAGCTTAGCGGTATTTAGCTTAGTATGGTAGGCGTAGTTCTGTAGGTTATAAGCGAACACGTCCATTTACTTACTCTAGCCCTTATAGTTAGCATTATCAATTTTGCGGCTAAGGGTAAGGGCTAAGTCCTTTATCTTAGACAAAATATTCTTCCTAAGTAGATCTACCTTTTGTTCCTTAGTCTTATTTACTTTAATTATTAACTTATTAAGCTCTGCTTTCCAGGACTAGTAATTACGCTTACCTTAGCTTAAGGTGTTTAATTTATTCTTAGCTACTTAGGTTATATCTATAGTCTTATAGTGCTTCTTTATATACGTAAATATAGACTCTTAGTTAGAGAAGGCCTACTTACTTAGGTCGTTTGGGTATATACGTAGCATATTAAGGCCATGCTTAATATAGTTATAAGCCTTATCTATTAGCATGTCTGACATATAGAGGACTTCGTCCATTGGGGTCTTAAAGCACTTTATATCTTTATAGAAAACGCCTTAGATCTTTATTTCCTATATTTTAAATTTTTCTTGCTTTTTAGTTGGTAATCCCTTGCTATTAAATAGGGTTAGGTTTTTTACTTTACGCTTTTTTCTACGGGGCTTAGCTAGGGGAGGAGAGCCAGTAGCGGTGTTCTTATTAGCAATAGTTTGGGTAAATATAGTAATCTAAGAGCTTAGACTTTGTATAGTCTTAGTATATACTAAAGATTGCTGTTTGTATTGCTTTATATGTAGTTTAAGTATCTTAAGGGAGTTAATTCTATGCTAAGCTTCTTTAAGTTAGGACTTTACAGTCTGGCCTTTATTATAGACTATTTAGAGACCGCTCTTAACACTAGTTAAAAAGGTTATACATATAGAGAGGTACTAAAATATTCCTACCATATTAAGGTCCTTAGGGTACTCCGGACCACTTCTAATTACCTAGGTAATGTTAGTATAGGAGGTATTAAAGAGGCAGGGAAGCGCTTTGTGTGTGTTCGCTAACAGGGTATTCTGGTCACCTATTTTAGGGGATCTAGGCAGGGTAATTAAAATCTATAAGGCTGGATGTGATACTGAGATTGTCTAGGACAATACTAAGATTGTCTAGAACTGTGGTATAGTATTGTTAGTCGCGCCAGGTCGCGATTATACTGGGAAAACGGAGATAGTGGACTGGGGGGAATAAAGATCGCGATGGGGCGCAAGAGGAGATACTATAAACTGTCACAGTGCTATAATGCTAATAGGCTAAATAACTACATTATGGTATAAAGAGGAGAAGGAGGTAAAAGGGGGTATTGTATATAAATAGTAGGGGCAGCCGCCAAGGCGCTAGTGGTGGGCCAGCTAACAGTAGGAAGCAGTACGAGACAGTACGAGACAGTATGCGTCAGGACAGTGCCGTGACATATAATATATAAAGCTGCTAAGAACCCTATACTATCTCCGCTAAATTTTTTGCATTACGGCCCACACCTTATAATTTTAGTAATAGCACTAGTTACTACGCGCTAATTTTAACGATTTGTATGTTTTTACCCTAACTGATATTTTCTTAAGCTAATATTAATAGAAAACTGTAGTTTCCTTACTCCTATTGGCACAACCACATTAGTATATCGCCGTTAATAATAGACTTTGGACTAGTTCTATTAGTTTACTAATATTCGCTTTTACTATACACTATTAATATTTTATAGCAATAGCCAAGGCCACATTTTAGAAATATCCTAATATATAAATCAACGTTTAGGACAAGGTAGTTAAAGGTCACTATTATACTATTACCGTAGTTTAATTACATAGTCGTATTATCTTGTCTAAAGAGCATCACTATAAATGGCGGCCAACGGGCGCTTATTGCGGCAATAGTTAGAAGGTATTACGGGACACCTCCGTAATACCTTATACATATCCACCTGTTCCCACCTGTTTCCACCTGTTTCCACCAACGCAGCAAGAAGAGACCGACCGCTAGACGACAATCTGATAGCAATCTGCCGGCAATCTATGGCAATCTAACGGCAGTCTGCCGCATTCTGCCATATTCTGCTAAGTCCACCAAATCCTGCCAAGTTCTGCCAGGACCGCTACTTAAATCCTATTCTACTCTATGTATGTGTCAACTAAGCAACTAAATTAATGATATATACCCTTTCTTCCCATTTCCTTACCTTCTCTCCTTACGCAACGTCTTAACTTTATTATACAGTTTATATACATAGCTTAATAATATCTACTTTGCTATATATTACTATCGCTTATACTCACTCCGTAACACTACGTTGCGTTAATCTTATATACCACCCTCTAAAATGCAGAACAACCCTAAAGCCCCTATGATAGCCGCTGGCATTATATCCGCACTTTAAAAACAATTAGCAGAGATATAGAAGTCCTTTATAGACGCCCTCGCATAGAACTAAGCTACTTTAACTTAACAATAAGCTGAATAAGAGGTATAACACCTGTAAATAATTAAGGACCTCTAAGAAGAAGTCCGCACCCTTAAGATGCCTATACTAGGGCCCTAAGACTAAACACCTTCTCTAGAGACAAACACGTGAGACGAGAGTCCTAAACCTATAGTAACTATTTATCCCAAACCAATTACTATACCGTAACAATCCAAATAACTACTAAACCTTCTAATATTCACTAGTAAACAATAAGAACTCTAATTATTCCTAAGCCAGCTTAAAAATAAGCTAACTGGTAATACTAACCGCTACCTAACTAAAGCTAACTGACTCTGCTACGCCCTAAGTTAACTAAAAGGAGACGTAGCTAACCTTATTAAACCCCTTTAACTAAACTTAGTATAAAGTCTAGTTATACTACTTAAAGCCATATATAGTAACCTAAACCGTTAAGCTACCGCTTAAAGGAAGATAAACTATATAACTTAAGGAACAAAAAGTTTCCTAATATACTTCTCTAAATTTAACCGTTATATAAAGGAAATAGGCTAGAATGACTCCGCACTAGTTAACAGCCTTATTAAGTCCCTAAGCTCTAAACTAAAAACCTCCCTAATAGGTATAGACCTACCAGGAGCTCTTAACGCCTATATAAACATTATTAATAAACAGTATAATGATATACTACGCCTAATACCGAAGTCCACTCCTTAATATAATATAATAGCCCCGTAAACGTCCACTAAGTTATTATCTTAGCCTAAACACCCTAACGCCATAAATATTAATATAGGGACCCTAGGATATGCTTCACTAGGGTCCCCTAAATAAGGATAATGCATTAAGCTAGGCCTTTGCTTTAAATATGGAAGTAAAGAACACATCTTAAGATACTACTCCGTTCCTATGCCCTAATATAACTTATAAACGGCCAACACTAACAACCGTTTACTATATTAATCCTCTAGTTACCGTCCTTAATCTTTACCTAGCTCTAGCCCCGCGTCTAGTAAGCACTACTTATAAGGATAAAGTTACAACCAATATTCTATAGGAACCCCTTCCTATTTACTACTAAAAGGCATATCCTAGAGTTAAGTTACTCTTTAGGACAGCTATATTATAGGATCTTATTAAATGCATTAGATATTATAAAACCTAACTCTTAGGATTGTAGTATAACCATTAACTACTATTTTTAGTAGAAAGGTTAATAGGCTAATACTTAAGTCCTAATTAACACAGGAGCTAGCGGCATAGGATTTATTAATAAGATCTTCGTGTAAGATAATAGGTTTACCCTAATACCCCTTAACCAGCATATTAATATATTTAGATTTAATAGCAAACGCACTGTCTTGGGCTATATTACTTATATAGCGGCCCTAAGACTCTAATACCTGAACCATAAAGAATTAATTAAGCTCTTTATAACTATCCTAGGTTACATAGTAATCCTTAGATAACCTTGGATAAAGCTATATAAGGTAACTATTAATTAGGACAACCTTAAGCTTCTATTTACAACCTCCTGTTATAAGTAGAAGTGTCTTATAACTTACTACTTAGACTCTAAACCAAAATCTAAAAAATCTACTAGGATCCACTAGTCTAAAATTTCTACTAATATCTACCCTACACCTAAAAAGTCCACCTAATTTTACCTACCTAAGAATTCCACTAAATTCCACTAATATAAGATTTCCGCTGATGTCTACTAAGGACCTAAAAGTTACACTAAACTATATAAACTAACCCTAACTACCCTACCGCCCTAAACTAAGTAAAAGCTTAAGCTTAATATATAAAAGTACTAGAAGAATTGGTATTCTACTATAAAAAGGATACTTAAAGAACCTGAACCTAAATCTAATACTAACTCTGTATTTAATACTAAACCTAATACTAAACCTAAAACTATATAAGAAACTAAGGATAATCTAAGCCCGCTTAATACCTTAGATATATATATAATTAGAGCTACCCTATTAGTATAACTTATGGGGAAACCTAAATACACAATCTTTGCTGTTATAATGGCTAATATTAAAAAGGCCCTAGCACTAAAGAAGCATACTAACCCTGCTATAAAAGTACTAGTATGCCACTATAAGCACCTAGAGGTATTCTTATAAAAGGAAGCTAATAAGTTAATGTTACGAAGTTGAAATAGATGAGTTCATTAATAAAAATGGGTTGATAGATTGATGATCTTGTATCGTGTCTTTTTGACCTTAATCTGACGTGTCTTCAGTGACATGTCTTTATGCACGTGACTCGTGCACGTGACCCACGCCTTTAGAGAATACAGATTATCTAATATACCCCCTTAGCTTTAAGCTCTTTAAGGTCAAAGCTAGCCACCTTCTTGTGTCCGTCAATGAGTTAATTAAACCGTAATCTTATCTAAATCCTTCCGTCTTGCTCTAATACTGTCCCTTAGGTCCTTTAGTTGCTTCTCCTTATCTAGCTACTCCTTGATATCCACCATCCTAATTATATTAACGAAGCTTTAAAACCTCTGCTTGGGTAGGGCCTTTGTAAGTCCATCGGCAATTATCTCCTTTGTTACTGTCTATTGAAATCATACTTATCTCATTGCGTATTCCTAACGTAGCCAGTATTAATAGATGTTAACATATTGGAGCTTCGTGATTAGCTTTACCGTGTCTTCCATAATTAGTTAGAGCGTCTATATATTATCGCATTTAATAATTAAGGGCTTGTTTAGGTATAACATTATTGCTTTAAACAGCCTACTAATAAAGATAGCTTCCTTTACTGTCTGTAATAGGGCTAACAACTCGGCTTCTATGCTTAACGTCGTTACCATACCCTACTTGTTTACTCTCTAGGCAATCGGCCCCCTAAATAGCTTTATAATATATCCTTACAAGCTCTTTCTGTTAATGGAGTTGTCCGCGAATAATACATTACTGGCATAGATAAATGATTGCGCTTTACCTCTACCGTCTCTTCTATTGTCTTGTCCTTTGTCGCGTATTCCTTTATCTCTCCCTCTACTGTTTATTTCTTCCTTATCTCCTCTATAGTAGATTGCTCTGCTCCTCGTGCTATATAGGTACTGGATTACTCTGTCTACCGCTTAATAGTGCTCTTGGCTTGGGTTCTAATTAAACCTTGCTAGCTATAATACTACAAAAGCAATATCCAGACGCGTTGTAGTGGCTACATAAAGTATTAAATCCATTTTTCTCTAATATAGCATCGTAGAAGCTGCTTCTCTTGGTAGGGACATAGGACGGACTAGTAGGTCTGTATTAGGGGATAGAAGCGTCGGACGGATCAATTGGTAATTAGTAGGGAGGAGTTCCGATTCTGCTATAGGAGTGTCTAGAAGACGCCCTCTAAGATCTATCTTATACTAGTTAGCTATTTTCTTAATATAGGCTTTCTAGGATAGCTATAGGAGCCTCTAGCTATAATTGCGTAATACATGGATTCCTAGGAACCATTTTAGCTTGTTAAGGATACTTATCTGGTATTCCTTATATAGCTCCTTAATTACTTCTTAAGCTTTCTTCTTATCTGTCTTTCGGTAGCAGAAGACAATATTATTAACATAGAAGAAGACAACTATTCCGCCTTTTAGCATAACACACGGCTTCTAAGGTACCTCTTTAAAGCCAAATTCGTTTAACGAGCTCGTGAGATTCTTCTACCATAATAGTAGTGATCGTTATAGTCTATATAAGGCTTTTCTTAAGCGCAGTACTTTGTCTGTCTTTCCTTTGTTAAACCCTAGCGGTAGCTTCATGTAGACAACCTTATTAAGATCATAATAGACAAATATATTAACTATATCTATCTATATCATCTCCAGGTCGAATTTTGCGGTAATCGCTATAAGGGTTCGGAAGGTTATACTAGCTAATATAGTAGCTCTCATAGGTAGGTCTCCTGGGGCCTATTAATTTCCGCATACTACTAAGCGTGCCTTGCATTTCTGGAGAAATCCGTACTTGTCTATCTTGTAGACGAATACCTACATTGAGCTAAGAATCTGCTGTCCCTTTGCATGCTTCTTTTCTGTTTCTTAAAACGACCTCATTTAATAATAAGATTAGAGATAGGCTTGTTAAGCCTCTTGGAACTAATTTCAAAGAGGATATATATTAAGGTCCCAGATTAACTAAGGTGGCGGAGGTAGGTTCTTCCTATATAATCTAATATTGCGTGTTCTACCTGATTTCAGCTTGCTGTCATTAAGTTAACTATTAAGGTTAAACTTCCTTCCTGCTAAGAAGGCGCCATAATAGGCTAATATAATCCTTTTAGTAACAAAGTCTTCAAACCTATTATTACTGGCTTCCTTAAACGGGTCTTTAACTAAGTTGTTGGACACCCCCTAAGTATTAAACGCATCTCCTGCTTAATAAGCGACGTCTTAATCAGTACCTTATATATCTAATTTCGTAGGATACTTAACATGAAAGGCATATGGAGATTCTTCGTCTTCTTCTATTAGAGGTAGTGTACAGTACGCATCTTTAAGAGCTCTTGCAAGCTCAAGATCTGCTAACTCATTAAAGGTTTAAACTGGCTTATTAATATCATCGTTGTCTTCCTCTTGAATTGACGGTTTAAATATTTCTTTATTATCTTCTAGAAGGGCCTTATTCTTGGTTAGGGTATTAGGGAGTTAAATCTTCTCAATCAGCGTATCTAATTCAGTGTGTAGGTCCTTTAAGATGTCCATTCGCTTGCCATTAAAGAACGTCTTTTTATTAAAGATGACGTCCCTAGTAGAGATAATAATACCTTTATATAGAATCCAGATCCTATAGATATTAGTAGAGTCGTAGCCAATAAGGTAGCTAATATGGGCTCGCGGATCTAGCTTGCTTAGCCTTTTCTTCTTTAGCTAGGCATCCGACGTCATCGCGTACGCCCTACAGCCGTAGGCTTTTAGGTGCGCTAATTATGGTTTTCTTAATCTCCCATTCGCTAGGTAGGTATGGAACCTCTTATATAGTAATTTCTATCCATTGCTTTCTCGTGGCGTTTAATCTCAAAGGTAGACTGTATAGTTGACGATCTCATTCCATAGATTATGTGGTAGCTTAGCAGCAATTCTTATTACTTGTGTTCTCTTAATAATTACACCCCCTAAGTGTTCAGCGGTACCGTTCTAAGCTTAGGTATATAGCGCTAAAGGCTCGAATATAATCCCTTAAGTCCATAGCTATTTAAGAGTTCTCTTTCTCCTTAGCTTATTATCTGATCTAATAGTGTTAACTTTAAGGTTATACCTTAAACAAATCCATTAGATAAAATCTTTAAGCACTTATAGTGTCTCCTTCTCCTTACTATGCGTCGTTATAAAATACGGGAAGGTTCTTTCTAAGAAGGTATTATAGATAAATATAACTTATATAAATCTAGCATGCGCTTCCTTAAGGTTAGTCCAGTCAATATAGAGGTTAAGATAAGGTTTATTAATATTCTATTTTAAGAACCTTCTTGAGACCTAACGCTTGATTTTGGCAAGACTGCAATATTAACATTCCGTTATCTTTGGGCCTTAAAGCTTGACTCCTAAGGCGTTAAGACCTAGATAGTAAAGGCTTATAAGTCCTAGATAACCTAGACGCAGATACTATAGATATATATTACCTTTCGAATCTAGACAAGCGTCTCTTAACAATACTCTGCGCTTCCGTTAGCGGCGTAGTAGTTGGCTTATATTGAACGCTAATAGACTTCCTAGTCGGATATATTTAATAGTCTATTGTCCGTAACGTTCTTCTATTTAATATAGGATTATGTCATCCTTCTAAACTAGCAGATTATTATCTCCTTTGTTATCCCAGTAGAACCCTTGTTTTTAAAGTAGACGGAACGACACTAGATTCGTATTAAAGTCCATATAAAAGGTAACGTCCTTAAGACGTAGGATTCCCTTGCTCTTGTCTAGTTTTATAACCTAGATAGTGATATTGCCATAACCTAGTATAGGCACTTCTGAGCTGCCGGCGATAATATATTTGTGTCTTAGAGCTTTCCTAAAATTATAAAAATAAGAGAGGTTATTAAAGATATAGAGAGTGGTTTCTAAGTTAAGAATAGTTAATAGCTTTAATGGATGGAGTTAACCAGTGTGATACAATTCTAGGAATATTGTATTGGCTTCTCCCTTAATCTTAACTGTCTCCTGTTGTTGTTAAGCTTTATTAACCTTTGATTCCTTAAGCTTAAGTTATTTTACTTAGGCAGCTAGATCCTTGTCTTGCTCTACCTTTATAAGTACCCTTTTTATATGTGTACCTACGGCTTTGAATCCCTTAGGCCTTTTGCTCTCAAATAGATACTAATAGTTAGGAAGGGTATGTCCCCTTATATCGCATACCAGGTATTTAAGGTTCTTCGACCTTTTGGAAGACGTCTCTTTAGTCAAATTTGTACCTACCCTTTTTTAGCTGTGAGATGAGCTGTTCCCTTTTCCTTTTTAGACTTTAGCAGTAATAGAGATACCCTCTTTAGGCTCTCCTGCGAAGTCTACGTTAAATGCACTCCCTCTCGCTGTCGTAGGTATGGCTTTAAAAAGGTTTTGGAATGCTTCTTATAGCTCTATTACTACTTTATGGTATTCTAATAAGAGAGCCTTTTTAGTATCATTTGCCTACTTTATGTACAGAACAAAATAGGTTTCGCTTATAGGTCGTATTGCATTTGCAAGGTCCATTAGTTATCTATAGAAGAGTATGCTTCTCTGCTATCTTTATTGCATACTCCTATTAGTTAAGCCACTAGGTAACCTTTATCTACTTAAGCCCTTTAAGTAACTCTATGTACTACAGTTATACCTTCCTTATTATAAAGTTCTTTAAAGGCTTAGTGTCTTCTTTTAACCAAATCAGCCATTCCTTAACTGTAAGGGAAGGGTTAAGTAGTAGCTTCTTCTAAATTGATACTATGGACGTAATCTAGGTGCGTATCTATTACAGATACTCTTCCTATTTTAGGAAGTACTTTATATCCTAGTTGTAGTATCGTCTGCTATTCTTATACGCTTTCTGTTAATTCGTTAAGAGCTATGTATATAAGGTTACATTTTTATTAAAATTAGTAACTTCTAGATAGGCTGGTTCTTATAGTAGAGCTCATTAAGGTGCTATATTGTTTAGGTTAACGTGGGCCCAAATTCGTTTGTCTATAAGGGCTTATAGTTGCCAGATCCATTGCTCCTAGTCTTCTAGTTTATTAAGAATGATCGTGGTCAACAAACTTAATGTTAGTGGAGTCATTTTAACTAATAGGTAAAGAAGGAATTGTGATAGTATTTTATTGTTAGGATTGTCCTTGTTGTTAGAATTGTTCTTATTATTAGGGTCGTCCTATAACAATTAATGTGGAATCTTGTAGAATCTTGTGGAATCTTGTGGAAGGTTCGTGTCAGAATCGTCCTATAACACTTAAGGTAGGATTTTTATCAGAGTCTGCGTCCTTGACAATAAGGTGTCAGAGTCTGACAATAAGGTAGAATTTCTTTAAATAATTAAGTAATAGCTGACTAGCTTCTTAAGTTGGCGGACCGGGCTTATAACTGTCACAAAGTTAAAATAGATGAGTTCATTGATAAAAATGGGTTGATAGATTGATGATCTTGTATCGTGTCTTTTTGACCTTAATCTGACGTGTCTTCAGTAACGTGTCTTCGTGCACGTGACTCGTGCACGTGACCCACGCCTTTAGAGAATATAGATTATCTAACAGTTAGCGGAATACCAACTATATAACCACAAGATTGTACTTAAAGAAGGAAAATAGCTAGGATTTAGACCCCTATATAGAATGTCCCAGAACAAACTTAAAGTACTGTAAAAGTACTTGGATGAGCACCTAAGTAAAGGATTTATTAGAGCAAGCTCTTTACCTATAGCTATACCTATAATATTTATTAAGAAACCTAGCGGCGGTCTATACTTCTATATAGACTACTAAGCTCTTAACGCTATTACCATTAAGAATTAGTACCCGCTCCTATTAATTTAAGAGACACTAAACTAATTAAGTAAGGCTTGCTACTATACAAAACTTAACCTTATCTATATATTTAACCGCCTCTATATTATAAAGGGAGATAAATAGCTTACCGCATTCCATACTAGATATGGACTATTTAAATACTTAGTGACGCTATTTGGCCTTGCAAACGCCCTAAGTTTTTTCTAACACTTTGTAAATAATACCCTACAACCTTACCTAGACGTTTTCTGTACTACTTATATTAATGACATCCTAGTATATAGCAATAACCTAGCTAAATATAAGAAATATATTAACCTTATTCTAGAAGCCCTATGTAGAGCTAGCCTATAATTAGATATAGATAAATGCGAGTTCTATAAAACGGAAGTTCTATACCTTAGACTTGTTATTTCTATAGACGGTATATAAATAGACCTAAAGAAGATTAAAGTAATTATAAACTGGTAAGAATCTAAGAATGTTAAGGACGTAAGAGCCTTTATAGGATTTGCTAACTTCTACTAACGGTTTATTAATAACTTCTCCGCCTTAGTTTTACCTTTTATAGCTCTAACCCAAAAGAATAAAGCCTTTATCTTTAACAAAGAATGTAAGAAGGCCTTTGTCTACCTAAAAGTCATATTTACTACTATACCTATACTTTAACACTTTAACCTAAACTAAAAGAGTGTTATAGAGGCTGATTTATCTAACTATATTACTAGAGGCATTCTGTCCTAGTATAATAAGGAAGGAATACTGCACCCTATAGCATACTTCTTAAAACAACTAAGTTTAGCTAAATGTAACTATGAGATCTATAATAAGGAATTATTGGCCATTATTAAATATTTTAAATAATGGTGACCTAAACTGGAAGGTGCCGGATTTCTAATTAAGGTCCTTAGCGACTATAAGAATCTATAGTACTTTATAACCACAAAACAGTTAAGTTATTATTAGGCCTACTGGTTAGAATATCTGTCTTATTTCTAATTCTTAATTACATACCGCCTAGGCGTTTAAGGTTAGAAACCTAATGCCTTAACCTAATGTTTATAAGATATACCAGCATAAGAAGAAGTGTATACCTACTGCAATTAAACCCTACTTTGCCCTGAGCTATTTAACCCTCCCGTTAAAGACGTTATAATGTATATCCTTAAAATAACTGATTAATTAATTAAGCAGATAATAGTTAGGGTACGTTCGGTTGCAAATCAGCTCCATATCATATTTGTTCAATCCGTGCGCCTTTTAGTGTCGTCCGTTTTGTAATTAGTGGCGGCTACTACCGCGGCCCATTTGAATCTGTAATTGAGTCGATCGTTCGGTAGCCTCCATATAAGGCTCCAGATTTAGCTTCGCACAATCCATGATTGACGTTGGTGAGCGATTCGAATGAGCATCTCTCTGCCACCAGGCCTCTATCGCGACTCTCTACTTTGGTGTAGCAATGGAGCCTCCTCCTTGTTACGGCGCTGGTGGAAAACGGTGGATCTTGGCAGACGTGGATTATGGTAGACGCGAGTCACGTAACTCAAGGACCGCATAAAATATCGAGCGGCGCTGCTATTCTTCTCCTTCCTTTCTCTAGCTTTGGATCCTTGTTTATAGACAATCCAATTATACAGGCTTGCGCGTTCTTCTTCCTGTGCTCGTGCCTTAATTAACTAAGTTGCTAACATTATCCAAAGCTTGTCACTACTTTTCTTTCCTGAGAAGGAACTTAAAAATATCTACTAACTATAAACAGGACAAGGACACAGAAAAGGACCCAAAGGATACTAATAGAACAGAATAGGACCCTAAGGATAGGACAGAACTAAAAGAACATAAATAGAACGCGAAACCTAAGAATAGAACACGCACAGACCAGAACCCCTAGAAAATAAATAAACACCGGAAATTACCCAATACCCCTACCGCTATGCCAAGAAATACAGTAGCTGGCAAAGCCGCTATAGGACCCGCAAATACCTCTAATGGTGAAACAGTTGCTGTCTTAACCCCCTAGGAAGAACTTGTAGCAGCCAATGCTAAAATCGAACGGCTTTGAGAGCTGCTTAAAACCAGAGACACCCCTATACCTAGTAAGGAGTTATTAGACACCTACAGACTTGCTATAGTCCTTAAGGCCCTAGCCTAATGTACAGCATTAGCATTATCGCGGTCCGCAAAGGTCGCGGACCTCCTATTGCTTACGGACGGAACTAACCCTACGTTTAACAATTGGAAGCTTTAACTACAAGATAAGCTTAAAGTCAATACAGACCACTTCCCTACTGCTTAAGCTAAAATGGCCTACGTCTTTGGCCGTACCGGTAGGGACACACAGACGTATCTATATCTGCGATATGCCTAGGACTTAGCAGACCCCTTCCTCTCTAGAGAAGAGATAATTAACCACCTATCTTCTATTTATAAGGACCCCTTTAAGATATAGAACGCCCGCCTTAATTACAAAGCCCTTAATATAAAAACAATAGAGACCTTTTTAGCCTTCTAGACCCGCTTTCTGCACCTAGCTAGCTAAGCCTAAATTCCCTATTGTCAAACTGAATCGAAGTTCCTTACTACCATCTTAATACTGGCTTCAAGTCTAGAACCCTATGTCTTATTACCCCGCTACTTACCTCGTATGTCTCATTAAATGTCTCATCGAATGTCTAAATACTTGTTTCCATTACAGAATAACGACGTAGTCGTTATTCTATTTGCAACCTATTTGTTACCTATCTGGTGTATATATAGAGGCTCTAGAGCCCTCTTTAATAGACAGAGTTCTCATACCTAATTGTCCGTTCGACAGTTATAAGCCTAGGCCAACTACTGCATCATCTTTAATTCCAAAGCCTTTATTCCAATCAATTATCATCTTAATTATAGACAACCATAATAATAAACTCTCAACAAGAAACCAAACCCATTATTATATTATCCGTTATCCTTGCAAGCCCAAACAATTAGGACGAATAGATTAAGGTTATCAAGTTAAAAGCAAATAATAATCATCTCTGGGAGTATGTTAACCCATTAACACCCGAGACCGATTTACCAAAGCTTAAAGTACCTATTCGCGCCTCACCCAAGGATGCCAATAGCCGGGGGAAGACGAAGCTCGCAGAGCTAGATAAGGAGGAGAAGGAGGAGCTCCATACGCTTAAAGCCGACCATAGGGACAATATAAAGCTATACAGAAAACAGCTGTTAGCTCTTAATATATTGCGCAGCCACATCCTAAGCTCCATCTTATGTACCTACCTTATCTATACGTTCAAATGCACAACCACCTATAACGTCTTGGTGTCTCTTAAGAAGAGAATTGCTCCAACTAACAACGCAAGAAAGCTTCGAGTAGCCACCCAGTATACACAGCTTAAGAAAGCGCCTTGGAACCAGAACTTTAAGGTCTAGTTAAAGGAGTGGGAGAAGGTATACACTAAGTGCAAGGAGCTAAATCTACCTGAGGTAAATAGTGACCATTCGGTAAGAGACTTCGTGTACGCAGTCAATTCGATTACTCCAAGCTGGTCCAAATATTGGAAGAACCAGCTTAAAAGGATGGAGTAGAAGAAGGAGAAGCTTCCTAGCTTCTTTAAATTGGTTAAAATATACCGAAATCACCGTCGTACGGAACTTGCCCAGATAGGTAAGAGTCCACAAGAAGGATCCTTCGTAGTCTCCTCTAAGAATAAGTTAAGCGAGTCACCTAAATCAAAGCCTAAATCGTCAGCGGATAAGTAAAAGAAGGAAAGGCGACCGCCGCCAGAGTGCCTATGCGGAAAGCGTCACTACTTCAACAAATGCTGGTACATTGTAGAGTCAATTCCTCGCCCATCGTGGTTTAAACCAAGTGACGAAATCCAGAAGAAGGTAGATAAGAAGATCGCCAATGCAACGCCTAAAATCAAGGCTTATATTAAGCAAATTAAAAAGGACGATTAAGCCAATAAGGACAATCAAGTCAACAAATAGCTAAAGGATGGCAACAAGCAGAGCTCTTAAGACCCCAAAGGAACCTTTGCGGTTTATTAAAAAGGAACCTATAATCTAGCTTCCGACTATAAGCTTTATGACAGTATTCTTCTTAACTCAGGAACCACTGTACACATCATTAACGATCAAGCCAGATTTATTAGTGATATTAAACCTACGTTAGAGCAAATCTACATAGGCTCGCATGTAGAAGAAATCGTAGGCTATGGCATAGCCGTAGTCACGATTAACCACCCAAAAGGGAAGAGACAGATACAGCTCTTAGGAGCAGCCTTTATACTAAGCTTCCACACTAACCTAGTATGCCTCTAAAAGCTTAATAATAAGGGAGTCTACTAGAGCAATAAAGAGAATACTCTTTACTACGGCGACAATAAGACGTACGCCTATTGTGACTACCACTGTGGTCAGATTACTATTGAATACAATAAGCCAAAGACGAGCGCTTTACAAGAAGCCTTATTTGCGACTCAACCATTAAACCAATTATTAAAGCTATTAAAGTAATCATTGAAATAATCGTTAAAGCCTCTACCAAATTAAAAGGTAGAAGGACGGCTATGGCGTAGTTAACTTGGATACGCAGAAATAAATGCGATTGGGCGATTGCCTAAGGAATTGACTAGGGCAGTTATAAAAGGCCCTACGATAGTTAAAAATAAGTCTTATGCAGTCAACAAAGCTTACAAGGAAATATTAAAAAGGACACCTACAAGCAAAATCACCAATTAAGACATTGCGGTAAAGTCTTTGGCTCCAAATACCCTAAAGCAGAACAGTTCTGCGGAACGTTCTAGGGGGGTAAGTATATTAGAGGACAAGGACGAGACTCAAGTAGATATTAGTGGAAGTCGATAGGTAGATTCTAGTAGAAATCAAAATCAAGCAACCGATCGAGAGGAGCACAATCCTTAAGACAATGACGTAATAGGCCCGTAAGCCTTAAAGGACGATCTTCCTACCCCGATTTTAACGCTAGAACCTCAATTAAATACTACAACTACTGAGTCCTTAAGTCCCTCAACTAATTAAAAACCACAATTTAAATGCATTCTAGATGTAGGAGAGAAGGCAATTAAGCACCTTCCACAGTTAGTAACGGGACCGATTTTAAAAGAACCAACGATAGTTAAATCTACAACTTATAGAGTTAGCAAGGCTCATAAGATTGCATTAAGAAAGCCACTAAACAGACGCCTTAGATAGCAGATATCTCGCAAGAAGAAGCTTAAGGCCCTCAAGGGAGAGCTAAAGAAGTTCAAGAAAGGAAGAATTAAGGTTAAATAGGTCCCTACTACGGACATAACAGAAGACGGCTTGATAAAGGCTCTGCCTCGTTAAAAGCACAAGACGTTCGTTCAGCAATTAAACCTCGTTGACATTAAGGATCTAATTTAATTCGATTTAGATGATATTCAGGCAAGGTAACTCCATAGGGGATTTCTTAAAACTCAACACCAAATTAACATCGTGACTTTTTACAGCAGCCTAGAAGGCTCTGTGTAGCTAGGGGGGTATGTCGAACTGAATCGAAGTTCCTTACTACCATCTTAATACTGGCTTCAAGTCTAGAACCCTATATCTCATTACCCCGCTACTTACCTTATATGTCTTATCAAATGTCTCATTAAATGTCTAAATACTTGTTTCCATTACAGAATGACGATGTAGTCGTTATTCTATTTGCAACCTATTTGTCACCTATCTAGTGTATATATAGAGGCTCTAGAGCCCTCTTTAATAGACAGAGTTCTTATACCTAATTGTCTGTTTGACACCTATAAAGACCTAATGCTAGACCTCTTTAACAAGCTTACCCTAGACCTACAGCGCGCCGTACTGCCAGTTTTTACTACTATATAGACGCTAAAGGTACTTACGGACCACTGCCTGGCTATTAATTAAGGCCTCCGTCGAATTAAGGCATGAGCTAAGTGGTATAAAGCTAGAAACTCTTTAAACCAGACCATAAGCGCTATAAGAATGGCCTGTAGTGCCCTAGCACAATTGGTAACTCCTATAGCACCAGCCGTATAGCCTGCCGTTAACTTAGCAGCTAGCCGCGCAGCTAGCCCTGCCGCGGGTCCGGCGCATGCTTAGCCTACGTACAGCGACCCCCGTAGATAGGCCCTTAGTAATTAGGGGGCTTGCTTCTTATATGGCCAGAAGAACCACTTTACCAAGGACTGCCTAATAAAGGCAAAAACAGACAAGGTTCTGTTAATACAGAAGGATAGCGTGGAGTTGGAAAAAGAGGAACCTTAGAGGAAGACTCCTCTCTAGGGTTAAAAGGGATTAATATATTATATATTAATCTGGGTCAGCTAGTTGGTGGAAGAAGCTATACTATCCCTTATACTTTATTTTGTAATGGATATTAAGTTTTAACCTCTGCTTTAGCTAACTCTAGAGCGAATGCCTTTGCCTTAATAGATACTTAGTGCGCCGTAAAGCTGGCTAAATTTTTAAATGCGCCCTTTAAGGAACTGCCTAAACCAGTTCCTATTCGCGGGTATAACGGAAGAATAGGGCTACCTATTATAACTATCTTACAGATCTACCTCTGTGTTAATAGACAAAGGTAGTATAACGTCCCCTTTCTTATTACGGACCTGGGAAGCCATAATATAATCTTAGGAAGAAAATAGCTAGCCTATTTAGGCTTACAGCTTAATGTATAGAATAGACAGCTCCTCTAGCCTAAATCCCTACCCCTAACCCCTTCCTTTATAAAAGAAATTAGTATTATAATAGAGAACCTTATACGGCCCTAGATTAATACTATCTACTAAGCTAATACTATGCGTAGAGACTAGGCCTTTGAGAAAGACGTACAGCTTAATCCACAATGGATTTATATACTACGCCGCCCCTAGACTACCTATGTTATACCACCTATACTAGAGACTTAGGAAATCAGTAGTAACCTAGCCAAGTCCCCTATAGAGAACTTAGGCCCTATGCAGCTATAAAGGAAGGCTAGGAATACTGGACGCTATACTAAACTAATAGACTAGAAGGATAATTTATGGAAAATAGAACGTAAGCTAAGGAAGACTATAAACCCTATACCGCAAAATACGGCCTAATAAAAGTCTGTAAAGAAACCTATGGACCTTCCCCTAGTTAATATCTGCTATATTAGCGCCGTAGAATTCTATTAGAACTTAGTCTAACCTAATACCGTTGCCTTTACTACTAGCTTATATAAAATTGATTAAATAATTAAGGAAAAGGAAAGCGAGCTTAGCGGACAGGAAGGCAAGCTTATGGATAAGGAGCTAGTAAAACAGAAACTACCCTATTAATACTAGAAATTCAAGAACGTATTCTTAAAGGTAGTATCTAATATACTTCCACCTTACCAACCATATAACTACAAGATCGAGATCGAGCTAGATAAGGAAAACACCCTTAGCTATAGCCCCCTTTATTAGCAATCTACTGCCAAATTATAGGCTATAAAGTAATATCTTATTAAGAACCTAGATAAGGGCTTTATTAAGCCTAGCAGTCAAGTCCCTTTCGCCTTACCAATTCTCTTTATTAAAAAGCTAAACGGAGGACTTCGTTTTTGTATTAACTACCATAAGCTAAATAATATAACCCGCAAGGACCGCTATCCACTACCCCTACTTAATAAGACACTGGCCTGAATAAGTAGAGCTAAAGTTTTTATAAAGCTTAATATCCGCTAGGCCTTTTACCAAATTAAAATAGACCCTAGATCCGTAGATCTTACTATATTTTAGACCTATTATGGAATGTATAAATATAAGATACTTCCTTTTAGACTAACTAATAGACCAGCTACGTACCAGCGGTATATAAACGATGTACTCTTTAACTACCTTAACGACTTCTGTATGGCCTACCTAGATAATATTATAATTTACTCTAAGAATAAGCTGGAACACAAGGAGCACGTCTATAAAGTCCTATAATGGCTCCGCGAGGCTGGTCTTTAGGCCAATATCAAGAAGTTGGAATTTAGTGTTAAGCGTATAAAGTACCTAGGGTTTATTATTAGTATAGACGGAATTAAGGCCAACCTAGAGAAAACGGCCGTAATTAACCAGTGGACACCCCTATAGACTGTAAAGGGGGTATAATTATTTTTAGGTTTCTGTAACTTCTATTAACGTTTTATTAAGAACTATAGTAGGATTACCTAGCCTCTTAACCACCTTACTAGGAAAGACCAGCCCTTCCACTTTAACGCTATATATATGCAGGCCTTTAATGAGCTTAAAAAACGGCTGGTATTAGCTCCTTTACTTGCCCACTTTAACCTAGAATGGCCCTTAATGCTAGAAACGGATGCCTTAGATAGCGTAATAGCTAGTGTTTTTTCCTAGAAGCAACCGGACGGAGAATAGCACCCCGTTATATACTATTTAAAGACTATAATAGATGCTGAGCTAAACTACCACATCTATAACAAAGAAATGCTGGCCATTATCTCTAGCTTTTAGTACTGGCGTACGCAGCTAGAGGGGACCCCTAAGCCTATTAAGGTAGTTTTAGATTATAAGGCCCTAGAATACTTTATAATAACTAAGGCTCTTATGGTCTAATAGGCACGCTAGGTAGATATCCTATCTTAGTTTAACTTCTTAATTATGTATAGACTAGGCGCTATAAACCGTGCGGATACTCTTATAAGGTGTAAATAGGACCTAGGTAACCAGACGGCTATAAAGATCTTATTACGGACCTAGACACTACTATAACTAAAGCACTTTAACCCCTAGATACAGGCAGAACTAAGTATAGACTCTTTAGGCGCTAAGATATATCCTATTAACCCCTTAGGATTTAACCTTATTAATAAATTGCTATAGATAAACCATATAACCTCTTCTCTATAGGAGTACCGTAAGAAGGTAAAAAACATTACTAGCCCCTAGTCCCTTAAAAACGGATTACTCAAGCATTAAAAACGGCTAGTAGTAGCAGAGGAACAGAACTTATAGACTTGGCTTATTACCAAAGTATATACCTAGGTCTCTATAGCCTACCCTAGAAAGAATAAGACCTGCAAAATTATTAGTGACCAATATTACTAGCCTGGAATGGTTATGGATATTAACTGTTATATACGGAACTGTAATAACTGCCATAGGTCTATAATTCCGCGAGATAAGACCCTAGGACTATTAAAGCCACTTCTAATACCAGAACGCCCCTAGTAGTATATCTTTATAGACTTTTACAAGCTGCCTATAGACCGTGACGGATATAATATGGTAATAATCTTAGTTAACCATTTTGGTAAGCGCCTATTCTCAATCCCCTGTTATAAGGATATTGATGCTAAGGAAGTAGCCTAACTATATATCTATTATGTCTACCGAATTTACGGACTACTAGATACTATTGTATCCAACTATAGGCCGCAGTTTATATTAGCCTTCTAGAATAAGTTTACTTAGATCCTTGGCATTAAGCTAAAGCTTTCTATAGCATACTACCCCCAGACAGACGGTTAGATAGAGATTATAAATTAATACCTAGACTAGAGACTCCGGCCCTTTATTAACTACTTTTAGGATAACTGGGGCAAACTACTACCCCTAATAGACTACGCCCAGGCAACTCTACCCTATAACTCTACGGGGTTTGCACCTATCCAGCTAGAAATAGGATATTTACCCTATACTAGCTTTGACTAGAATAGACTAGAAGGCCTATAAACCGTACGCGAAAAACTATCTTATAAGGAAGCCTAGCAATACGCCAAACGCCTAGAAGAAGCCTAGACGGTAGCCTATAAAAACCTAGAAAAGGCCCAGAAATTAATAAAACAGCAGGCAAATAAGCATAGGCGCGAGCCTAACTTTATAGTGGACGATAGGGTCTAGGTTATAACAAAGAACTAAAAAACAGAACGGCCTAGCCGCAAGCTAGACTATAAGATGGCAGGACCGTATAAGATCCTTAATAAAGAAGGCAACTTATATAAGGTTAAGCTCCCAGACTTAATTAAGGTTTACCCTATCTTTTTACCGGATAAGCTATGGAAGGCTGCAAATAACCCACTACTTAGACAAAAGAATAAGCCTCCCCTGCCAATTTAAGTTAATGGCGATGACAAATGGGAAGTTAATAAAATACTAGCCTATAAACTAGTACGAGGAATGCTATAATACCGTATCTAATAGAAAGGCTACGATCTAGACCCAACCTAGTACCCCGCCTAGAACTTTATAGGCTGCCTCTAGAAGCTTAAAGAATTCTATAACTAATACCCTAATAAACCCGGACCCCCAAAGTACCTTAACGAGTGGATGGAGTGCTAGTATAGCGAAGATAATAGGCTGCCTATTAAGCATAAAGACAAGAATACCCCACGGACATAATACGGACATACAAAGCCTGAGGGCAGGCTTTTTCGGAGGGGGGGGTAATGTTACAGCGCTGGTGAAAAACGGTGGATTTTGGCAGACGTGGATTATGGTAGACGCAAGTTATATAACTCGAGGACCGCATAAAATATTAAGCGGCGCTGCTATTCTTCTCCTTCCTTTCTCTAGCTTTGGATCCTCGTTTATAGACAATCCAATTGTATAGGCTTGCGCGTCCTTCTTCCCGTGCTCGTGCCTCGATTGACTGAGTTGCTAACACTCCTCGGCCAACACCCTCTCTGCGATCAACGTTTTCTACATCTTTGCCCACCTCCCGTGCGAGCCGTAGTAGAGTTACAGTAACGCCCGCGACGCCCGCGACGCCCCGAAAATAAGCTTATTGCGATTACAAAGGTTAAGATATTATTATTATTATATAAGGCTTGCAAATGCGACAGCAGTATCGCGGTTGGGGTGTGTGGAGTCGCCATATCACAAGAAGCCGCTACTTTGGCGCGTATATGAGAGCTCAGATTAATATGGAATATAGAACGGAGGCTTAAGGGCAGCATATTGAAACGGTGCCAAGAACCTCATTTCAACTACCGTATATAGTTTAGCTTGCAAATTTGACGCGCTTACCGATATGGAGGAGCTCCATATTCAAAAGTCGTCAGATTTACCGAACGACAGCCTCATATTTAGATTTGAGCTCCATATCGGTTAAATATGGGGCCTCCATATTGGATATAAAGTTGCAACCGAACGGCCCCTTAATAAATACCTAAATAACAAGTTTATCTAAGAAATACTTAAGCTAATCCAAGATAGCGTTAGACACTCTAAAAGGATTTTTTTAAGTAAATGCAAAGCCTATAGAGACTGTTTATACTATTAGAACCGCCTAGTAGTACCTAACTATAATAAACTTAAGCTCAAGCTCCTTGAATATGTATATAATCTACTAGTAGCCGGTTACCCAGGCCAAGGAAAAACCCTAGAACTGCTCTGATAAGAATACTATTGGCTAAATATATATAATATAATATAAAGATACATCTCTAGCTGCCATACCTGCTAATAAGCCAAAGCTTTGCATAAGACGTATAACGGCTTTTTAAAGCCACTGCCTGTTCCAGACCAAAGATAGAAGGATATCTTAATTAACTTTATTGTTAATCTCCCTATAAGTAAAGGCTGCATAAATATTATAGTAGTTATAGACCAACTATCTAAGATAAGATACTTAATTGCCTACCCTAATATATTAACACTTGCCGTTACCTAACTATTCCTGGATTATATATAGAAACTCTATAAGCTTTCTAAAACAATTGTCTCTAATAGAGGCCGCCAGTTTAACTTAGTATTTTAGAAAAAACTAACTACCTAACTCTGCATTAAAGCACTGTTGTCTATAGCTTACTACCTAGAAATGGATGGTTAAATGGAATATATAAATGCTATAATAGAACAGTATATTTGGATATACACATTGTATTTATAGGATGACTAGATAGACTGGCTTGTATTTACCAAGTTTACTATAAATAACTCCGTCTTAGAAACTATAAAGATCTTCCTATTTCTGGCTAATTATAGCTAGCACCCGCAAATAGGTTTTAAACCCTTTAGTAATGTTCCTTACCTAGCTTATTAGGCCTTATAAGTTGCAGAAGTAAATAAATTTATAAAGAAGATGGAAGAACTATAAGAGTTCCTTACTAATAAAATGACATAGGCCTAGTCTGTCTATAAAGCCGCAGTAAATAAGAACCAAACCCTAGCACTGGCTTACTAAATTGGTAACTTTATCTGGCTAGACGCAAGAAATCTAAACACAAAATAACTTACTAAGAAACTTAATTGGAAGAACGCTAGCCCTTATAAAGTTAAAAAAGTTGTCTCTCCTTATACCTACTAACTAAAGCTCTCTAATATGGTTAAAATCCACCCTGTATTTTATACATTAGTCCTCTACCCTGCCGCCCCTATATTAGATACCCTACCTAGACAGATCTAAGACCCTCCCCTACCAGTTAAAGTGGATAGTAAGGATAAGTACCTCATTAAAAGAGTTAATGATATTAAGTATAACAAACAGAAACGCAAATATATGTACCTTATAAAATGGAGAGGCTTTACTAAGCCCTTATAGGAACCCATTAACTCTATAGGACTTATACAAGCCGCAGAAGACTTTTACGAACTCCACCTAGAACTACTATAGCCCCATCTTGCAGAAGCTTGAGTTTAAAAGGGGGGTACTGTTATGGGACACCTCTGTAACACCTTATACATATCTACCTATTCCTACCTTTTTCCACCTTTTTCCACTAATATAGCAAGAAGAGATTAACTATGAGACGACAATCTGATAGCAATCTGCCAGTAATCTACGGCAATCTAACAGCAGTCTGCCGCATTCTGCTATATTCTGCTAAGTCCACTAAATCCTGCTAAGTTCTGCTAGGACCGCTACTTAAATCCTATTCTGCTCTGTGCATGTGTTGACTAAGCAGCCAAACTAATAATATATACCCTTTCTTCCCGTTTCCTTACCTTCTCTCCTTACGCAACGTCTTGACTTTATTACGCAGTTTATGTACATAGCTTAATAATATCTACTTTGCTATATATTACCATCGCTTATACTCGCTCCGTAACAGAAGGGTGTAGTTAAAGTCTTATATTCGGAACTAAAAGCAGAGGCGGCCTTAGAAATTAATACTTCTCCGCTAGTTAATTACTAAGCTTTCTATAAAAGCAGCGTCTTTACTACTACTAATAGATTCTTAACTACTCTCTAATAATTCGTTTTACGTAATGTAATCCCATTATACTAATCTGATATCTAGCTATATGTTCTTATTTTTATATAGACTTATATATAGAGTAACGTAATAGAAGCTTCTATATAAATACTACCCTATTAACAGTCTCTTTTCTTTTATAGATTAATTAATAGAGTTCTCCTTATTAACTAGTCTATCTAACACTTAGGCTTGAGAATAAAGATAGCGGTTCTCTCTTTTACATCTTAATATAAAGCTAATTTTTAGCTGCAGTCACTACCCAGCCACTGGAGCGTAGGTGCACCCTTTAGTAATAGGTGTCCACAATATAACACATATATGGCGGGTGCAGTAAGACCGGATTAGGTGATATGAGTTTATATAGGTTTAGTTAGGGCTAAAAGCAAGTATAAATATCTAATAAGTTTCCTTCCTTTTACCTACTATCTTATTAGTTCTCTTTCCATCTTCTCTTACCTCTAGCTTAAGGCATTTGCGTCTGCCACTATATACCTACTATATCTTTTAGCACCCTAAATTAAATCTCTGTAGAGAATTTTAACCAAAGTTAGGACTCCTCTATTTGAATTCCTACTACAGCTATAATGGTAAACGGAACTCATCTACTCTTGCCTCTACTATTTAGTAATATGTCTCTCTCTTTATAGGTATAGTTATAGTAATATCTTATTAAATTTAAACTAACTTTGTTAATACTTAGTAGTAATAAGAGGCAATCCGTACTAAAATCCTAGAGATAGTGGCCATTATTATTATTATTCATTGCTTAACGTCCGATTCGGATCCCTGTTGGGCCCACGCGGACTACTCCTTATATACATGTGGGGAGAAAACTCTATTTGAGAAAACCCCGTGATCCGTCTCCCCGCCT